>Ga0187894_10000334_pt1 | contig 63934 bp, 85 predicted proteins | sample GBC1701081metaG_FD_136650 | JGI IMG/M metagenome (GOLD analysis project Ga0187894, IMG submission 136650) | White microbial mat communities from a lava cave in the Kipuka Kanohina Cave System on the Island of Hawaii, USA - GBC170108-1 metaG ... | reverse complement strand
TCCGCTTTCTCTATCAACGCGTCAACGATTTTGTCAGCATCGAAGCCGCTTTGTTGCAGAGCGCGAATTTCATCCAGCAGGTAAAAGGCCGCTCGCGCTTTAACGTTATCTTCTATGTCTAGGGCTAATTTCCGAGGAGTGTTATAAAGCCAGCGGCGCATCTCTTCGCAAAGGGCCTTGTATTGTGCTTCATGCTTCTTTGTCTGCGCTTTTTCCATGAATAGTCTCTTCCTTTCGTTACTCGCCTACTTCGGAGTTACCCGAAGGGGCGAGCGGCGAGCGTCCTTCCGAGATTCCCGCCGCCCGCAATGAGCGGGCGCTTGCCCGCTCAAGCTTTCACCCCTAGCGCCTTGATCACGCGGTCAGCGCCGAGCCTGCGCAGCGTCGGCAGGGCGCTCGCGTAATAAGCGCCCATCTCTATCTGTGTCTCGCGGGGCAGGAGATCCCGAGCTTCGGCCTGTGATCGTTCGATCCAGCGAACGACATCTGCCTTGCTCACGAAAAGCCGTGTCCTCGGCCCGCCGGGCTGCCAGCGGGCGATGTCCGGGTAGAAAAGGAACAGACCGTCGGGGCCACGCTGGCGAAGGTTGCGCTCGTTGACGCGCATTATCGCCGCGGCCTCGCGGTGGCCGATCCACTCAATATCCGGTTGTAGAGTTTCGCTCTTCATGCCGCGATCGCTTCAGCCTCGGCCAGGGCTTTCGCCCGGCGCGCGGCCTCCAGAAATAGATTGACTTGATCTTGTTCGCCGGCGGCCATCGCCTGGCGGCCGCAGAGTTGGCATTTCGTTGATCTGGTCATGTGATATATTAGAATTGAACCATCAGCCCCAGCTTGACTTCATGTCTTTCAACGGGGAAAGTGTGTCATACATCGTATAGCCCTGTCAAGCGTCGTATGACGTAGAATGACAAAAAATCAGACCCGTAGGTCCATCGCCTCATTGCTTATTTGAGGCGGCTGGGGTGTCGGTTTTTGAGTTTCGGGAAGCCCCAACACTCTTCTGAAAATCGTCTCCACGAAAGAGGTTTCGTCCGGGTAGCCGTGCTTTTCAGCTCCCCGCTTGATCGCCTCCACGACATCCGGATGCAGGCGCCATGCCTTCATGACCTTTGGTTTCTGATCGCCCATAGTTAGATTATGTACTGCGCCGTCATACGCCGTCAAGCATTTATTTTCTTGATCAGTTAATGAGCGCGTAATACACTGTCTGACAGGCAATTCTAATTGCTATATGAAAACTAAACGCAACAAAATGCTGAGCGTTCGCGCAAGCGAAGAAGAGATTAATAGGATTAAGGAACTTGCCGCCGATCTGATGAAGAAACATCATTATTTGAAAGAAGCCGATGTTATACGAGAGTTGATAGGACTTGAGGATACAGGATTGATCACGCCAGAGCTTCGAAGGCGCCTTCTTTCGCCTGGCTCTGAGCCTGGGCCGTCTCCGAATTTACACGACGAGATCGTTAGAAGGATGCGGGCGGGTGAAATGATAGAACTCGTGCCGGACGACGCTCATACCCCACAAAGACGTCCGAGACGCCCCAAATCACATAAAAAACGCGCATAGGAAAGACTTTGCGGGAGAGTCTTAATGGTTCAGACTAGGCAGCCACAGTCTAACAACTGTGCCCCCATCCAGAAAGGAGCGTCCCGTGGTCGAAGTAGGCTCCCTTGCGCGCAGCTCGGCGCGCTACCTTCTATACCAAGCGATCCATCAATATGGCTTCGTTTTGGTGGATACAAAAGGGTCGCCGCGATTCGGCGATCTTGTGGCGATCGAATTAAGCCGGCGTTTCAGACTGGCGTTTTATCACGGCCAACCCATTCTCGGTTCGGCCATTATTCTAGCTGAATATAAACATTCCAAGCGCTCTCCCCAAGCTTGGGGGCTTTTCGCCCGCGCCCAGCATGCGCACCCATAAAATAAACGATCGGGGATCCCTGCAGCCCCGATCATCACGACAATTCGCCTATGTCTGCGGACTGCTGGTTTGGTAAACGTTTAGATCCGGCCCCAATGCGCCGAAGTCCGCGCGTTGGGAGCGCAGGCTTGAGGGCGTTCCCGATCGAGGATCTCTATGCTCCAAATCATCAGCTACCTGCTCTGCGTCTATCTGGTTTTTAAGGGCCTGGAGATCTTCCAGGCGCATATCACCAGCGGCGAGGACGACCGTTCAGCATCCGGCAAGATCGGCTATGGCGCGCTAATCGCCGCCGTTGCGCTCGCGCTCCTGTTCGCTTTCTGGATTACCTATCACGTAAAACAGGTCGAGCGGCATGGGGAGGACAGGCGGCGAGAGATCGAGAGCCTATTCCGTTGATCCCTGCAAAATTTGCAGATTTACGCGCCGTCTGTTATGCAACGTGTAAATTGGTATGCTCAAGCATCGAGAAAAGAAAGCCAGGCGCCGCGAAGGCCCGATCGGGCAGAGCTATTCCAAAAAAGCCAAAAAGAAGCGCTGGGGCTTCGACGTCCGCGTCTCGGATGGCAGGGGCGGCAAGCGGCGAATGCGTATCTATCAATTCGAGAGCCGGAAGGAGGCCGAAGAGGCGCTCGCCGCGCTCCGGCGCTCCGAGCGCGAGGCGAAATTCGGCTTGGCCGCGCCGATCAAGCGCCCGGCGCTGAAAGAGCTCATCGATCTCCGGACGCCAGGCATCGAGCTCCGCGCGGAGCGGACGCGCGCGACCAGAGTCTTCCGAGTCTGGCTCGATCTCCTGCCGGCGGGAATCAAGATAGACGAGATCACGACGCCGCTCATCCGCCTCTACGTCGAGCGCCGCCAGGCTGACGGCCAAGCGGCGGCGTCGATCAATCGCGAACTCAATATCATCGCCGCCGCGCTTAACTCAGTCGCTGAGTTCTTCCCGGAGCTCGCGCAGTGGCGCCCGCCGAAGATCCCGCGCCCCAAAGTGAGCAAGAGCCGGCGCGAGCGAATCATCAGCGACGACGAATACCGCCGCCTGCTCGATCACTTGAGCCGCCCGGCCGACGAGCGCGACGGGACGCGAGTCCAGGACAAGGCGAACGCCAGGCGGGCGAGGCTCCGGGTCGCGGCGGTCCTGCGCTTCGCGATGAACTCAGGGATGCGGCCGAAAGAGATTTTTCTTCTGAAATGGGCGGACGTGGATTACGACAATAGGCGGATCCGGGTGCGTGGGACCAAGACGGAGACGAAGACGCCCTCGACTCGATATGTACCCCTGACAGCGCCACTCATCGAGAGCGTCGAGGAGCAGCGCGAATTCGCGACAAAGCGTGACTATATCTTCAGCCGCGGCGGCAATCCCACGCCGAAGCATTACCGGATCTTGCGCGAGGCGGCCGAGGCGGTCGGGATCGAGTACGGGCGGGACTCGGCCGAAGGGTTCGTGCTCTACTGCGCGCGCCACACCTTCACGACCAAGCTCTTACAGAGCGGACTGGACCTTCGAACGGTCGGCGACATCACGGGCCATACTGACCGGGAGCTCGTGTTGCATTATAGCCACGTGACGCCAGAATCCGCGGCTCGAGCAGTCGTAGCGATCGAGGCCGTGGAGGCGGCCAGGTTAAACGGGAATGGCCAAAAATTGGCCAATAAAAATAAGACCAATTGTAAATAAACGATTTACAGTTGGTCTTGATGCCGAGGGCGGGACGCCAACCTCCAGATCTCCATATCTCATTTCATTGATATTATTGGCTTTCTACTGGCGTTTCAGCCACGGATTCTACGGCTCAGAGGCCTGATGCGCGGCATTGTGGCCAAAAAGTGGACACCGCGAATGAATAGCTGTATAGTGCGTTCACCTTCCGAGATTCCCGCTGTTCTTAAATAAAAACGCCCCGCGCGTAGAGCCCAATCACACGCGCGAGGCTTCACCGCACAATCGAGAGTTAACCACAGTCGTGCGGCGCCGTGAATTTATACCACCTCTACAGAGTTTGCACGCCGCTTACCGATTGATTGACTGACCGATAGGGAAGGGGAATTATGAATAATCCTAATAGGCGACAAAGTGGGGTGGCTGGCGAAGCCTCTCAGATTCAGCTCGAACGGGCGCGACGGAGTTATGACCTCATGCTTTTTTGGATCCGGCTGGCGCTGCTCATTTTTACCGGCGTCACGGGCTGGCTCCTTATTTTCTTCCTGCTATACCCGAAGCAGCACTGGGCGCTCGCGGCCCTCCTGGCTTCGGTCTACACCGCTGGCGTTGAGTTCGCCGTCGCGGCAAATCTCTACGGCCTCAAGAGAGTATTCTCTACCTTGTGGGAGATCGCTGTGGCGTATTCCTGCCTTGGCTTCCTGATCGCGGTGATGATCATCAACGTAATCACGAAATTCCGGCAGTTCATTCTCGATCATGAAGTGAGCCCGGTCCTGCTCCATTGGCAGACGTGGGCGATCGTGATCGTCCCGATCGTCGTGCTGTGCCAGTCCATAGCGATGGCCCTGCTTGCCCCTTACGTGCGCCAACACCGGAACCAGCTCCGCCAACGGGGAAGGGAGGCGGAATGGAAGTGGCAGGGCGAAAAGAAGGCCCTCGATAGCGAGGCGGTGGCCGGCGCTCAAAATATGATCGCCGAGTTCAAGGGTAAGCAACTCGCGCTCGAGGCCCTGGCCCGGATGCGCTCGGAGTTACATTCGGACCTCTGGCCGGCCTTCGACGCCGAGGTCGAGACGCGGTTCGGGCGCGCCGGACTTTCCGCTGTCAGCGGCCGGCGATCCAATGAGATGGGCGGCTTGGTGGATTCGATCATCCTAGGCGCGGAGGAGCGGGCGAACGGGGTGACTACGTGGGACGAACGCGACCCAAAAGACCAGCGCCGCTGAGCGAGACCTCCGCGGCCGAGAACGGACGGGTCGGCGCCGCGGAGTTGTGGGGGGCGAGGACCGCTCCAGGCTCAGTGGCCGACGACGACGATCAAGCTCTAGCCACTAATGGCGACGCCTCTGTAGCCATTAGTGGCGAGAGCTCGAAAAACAGTCCCGTAGCCATTAGTGGCTACAGAGCGAAAAACTCTTTAGGGACGCGACAGGACAACGTTCGAATCTTCCCATCGCTAGGCGCTGGCGGCCTGTTCGGCGCCGCCAAAAACGCCATCATCTGGCGCGCCCCGAAGCGTAAGACGAAGCCCGGCAACCCGCTCGTGGCGTCTGATGGCTACGAGTGGCGAAAGGCCCCGACCGGCGACGGTTGGGTTTTGTGGCGACGGCCTTATGTCGCCGGCAAGCGGGGCAAGAGCGACTATGTCGCCTGGTACGCCCCGGCGACCATCAAACAATTGGAGAAAATGTATGGCTCACGAAAACTCGCAAATCGTCCCGGCGGACTTGGCCTTGTGGATCGCCGACGTAATTCAGATCCAGGCTCTCGCCAGTCAAACTCCGGTCTCTGACGAGATGGCCAAGGTTATCTATGACAGCGCGACCCGGCTGCTCGATGTCCTGGAGGGCAGGTTAACGCCTGACGTCCAGGCGCGGATGGCGGAGGTGGCGAAGGAGATGGCGTTGGCGGTCGCCGCGTAGCCATTAGTGGCTACCGAGACATCGCCACTAATGGCTAGGCGACGAGAGGCGCTGATGGCTCTGAAACTCAAAATTGACGAGGTGGCTCGGGCGCTCGGTATTGAGAACGCCGCCCAGCTTTCTCGCCGCACCGGGCTTGGCCTGACCTCCTGCTATCAGTTGTGGGAAGGGAAGGCCAAGATGGTCGCGTTCCGGACGCTCAACACGCTTTGCAATGAGATCAACGCCCATCCGGCCTTGTTGATTGAATACACGCCCGACGAAGATGAGCAAACTACAAATCGCCAGTAATCTCGAGTTGCCCCTCGAAACCCTCACCCAAACCCTCGTCGTCTACGGCGGGAAGGGGATGGGCAAGTCCAATTTCGGGACCGTCCTCGTCGAGGAGTTCGCCCGCGTCGGCCTCCGCTTCAGCGTGATCGATCCGCTCGGCGTCTTCTGGGGCCTGCGACATTCGGCCGACGGCAAGAGCCTAGGCGTCGAGGTCCTCATGCTCGGCGGCGCGCGCGGCGACATCCCGATCGAGCCGACAGGCGGCGCTGTCGTGGCCGACCTGGTCGCGGATGAAGACGTCAATGTCGTGATCGATATCTCGCGCAAGGCGAGCGGCCAGATGTGGGGCGCGAACGAGCGGATCCGCTTCATGGCCGACTACTGCTCGCGCCTCTTCGAGCGGCAGGGCGAGCGCCGGCGGCCAATCATGCAGATAGTGGACGAGGCCGGGCGCTTCGTCCCGCAAACAATCCCGTCAGGCGCGATAGACCTGGCGCGCTGCGTCGGCGCGATCGAGCAGCTCGTCGAGTGGGGCCGCAATGTCGGCGTCGGCGTGACGCTGATCACGCAGCGTAGCGCGCGGATGAACAAATCCGTCTCGGAGCTCGCGGAATGCATGATCGCGTTTCGCACCGTCGGGCCACGCTCGATGGAGGCCATCCTTGACTGGCTCGGCGAGCACGTGGAGAAGGCCAGGCAGAAGGAGATCGCCGAGACGCTGCGGTCGCTGCCGGTCGGCCGGGCGCTCGTGATCTCGCCGGGCTGGCTCGAATACGAGGGGATCGCGGAGATCCGCCGGCGGAATACGTTCGACTCTTCGGCCACGCCTAAACCTGGCCAGACCGAGCGAGCGCCGGGCCGGGCCGCCAAGCCGGACCTCGCGAAATACCAGGAGCGGATGGCTGAGACCATTGAGCGAGCGCGGGCCAGCGATCCGCAAATTTTGCGAAAGCGCATCGCCGAACTGGAGCGCCAGCTCAGAGAGAAGGGAACCGCAGCCGACCAGGAGGCGATCGCCCGCGCGGTGGAGCGGGAAACGGAGCGGATGGCCAAGGCCCATCTGGAGGCCGAGCGAAAATACATGGAGCGAATCGCGACTCTTTTCGAGCGGTTGGAGCAGATCCGCGCGCTGGCTGAGGCCGCCGACTTAATGGCGCCGCACGTCCCGAGGGAGTCTTCGATCTCGATCAGCACGCGCGAGGAGCGGGAGAAACTCTTGGCGATCATCCAACCCAAGCGGGAAGCGCCGGGGATAGGCGGGCCGCATCGGTTTATCGCCTCCGAGCCTGATCCGGCCGAAGTCTTCGTCCCACGGGGCGCGCCGGCGCATAAAGAGGCCGTTCCCAGACACAAAAACGCCACGTCCGCGCATAAAACAGGCCCGCCTGCGCATACGAACGGGAGCCAGCCGCTGGCCAAGGGTGAGCGCGCAATTTTGACCGTGATCGCCCAATATCCCTATGGCGCGGCGCGGGAACAGATCACGATTCTGACCGGTTACAAGCGATCCAGCCGCGACACTTATATTCAGCGACTACGCGCGGCCGAACTGGTCGAAAATCTCGGTGACATGCTGATCCCAACGCAGGCCGGCGTTAAAGCGCTCGGGGCCAATTTCGAGCCGCTGCCGACCGGTGAGGATTTACGGGCCTACTGGCTCGATCGGCTACCAGAGGGTGAGCGCCGGATCCTAGAGATCGTATTGGCCGCATATCCAAAATCGGTTGACCGCGAAACTATCAGCGAGGCGACCGATTACAAACGGTCAAGCCGTGATACTTACTTGCAACGGCTCAATGCGCGCAAACTTATTGTGAATGTTGGGCGCGGCGAGGTATGCGCGTCAGAGGTGTTCTTCGAATGAGCGATTCAATAGTTTTCGATAAAACCACAGCGCCCATCACGATCAGCTTCGATGATGAAGTGCGATGGATTTTGGGCCAGCCGAATTTCGCCTGCGCGGCGATCTTCAGGCGTTTGCGCGCCCTCGGCCACGAGATACCGTTCAAGGCCGAGGAGGAGCAAGCCTACTCTCTATTTTGGATGCTTAGTCTCTACGTCGAGCATGGCGCAGGGTGGCGAGAGGAGGCTGAGCGCATCCTACATGAGCCCAAGGAGGAGTCAGGCGCGTGAAACAGACCGACTTTAAACCCTGCGCCCTCTGCGCTCAGGGTGTAATGCATACCGGGATCCCGCTCTTCTATCGAGTCTCTATCCAGCGCTTCGGCGTTCAGCTCGACGCCGTTCGCCGGCAGGCCGGGCTGGAGATAATGCTGGGCGGGAATGCGCAGCTCGCAAACGTGATGGGGCCGGACGAGGACATGGCGACGCCGATCGGGGAGGCGGTCGAACTGCTGGTGTGCGAGACGTGCGCGATGACGCCGGCGAGGATCGCCGCTCTCAACGCGGAGGGCGCCGTTTAACGTAACGGCCTGAAGTGCGAGACGCAGTCGCCGCGAATACGCGAGAAACCCAGAATGTTACATAGCTACACTTTTGTACGCAGGGGATTCACCCATGAACGACGATCAAATCATTGACCTTTGGCTTTCAAGTCAGCGTAGCGAGCGGACGCGGGAGGCCTACGCCGGCGACATCCTACTGTTGCGCGACCATCTGAAGAAATCGCTCCCCGAGATCGAACTACGCGATCTTCAGCAATTCCAGGAGCGGCTGAATTCGATCAAAACGAAGCATGGAAAGCCTTACGCTGAGAAAACGAAGCAAAGAATTCTGACGGCCGTCAAAAGCCTCTTCTCTTTCGCCGCCGAGGAAGGGTTGATCGGCGCGAACCCGGCCAAGCGAATTCAGTTGCCGAAGTGCAAGGATGACCGCGGGGCGCGCGTGCTCAGCCGCGCCGAGGTCGAAAAGCTAATCTCAGCGACCAAAACGCAGCGTGACCGCTTAATACTGAAGACTCTCTTCTTCTCCGGCGCTCGCGTGTCGGAGCTGACCGGCTTGCGCTGGCAGGACGTTCAGTCGAACGAATATAGCGGCGGCCAGTTGGCGCTGTTCGGGAAAGGCGGCGAGAACCGAACCGTGGGCGTCACAGCGGAGCTCTACCAGGAGTTGATAGAATACCGGCGGCAATCCGGCGGCCAAGCCAAGGACCGCGTCTTCACTTCGCAGAAAGACGCGGGAGGGATGACGCGCCAGCAGGTCTACCGGATCGTGAAAGCCGCGGCGAAAAGATCTGGCGCAAATTGGGCGGCGTCTCCGCACTGGCTCAGGCATTCCTTCGCCACGGAGGGATTGAAGAACAGCGCCCCGCTGCCCCTGATCCAGCGAGACCTTGGGCACAAGAGCCTTTCAACCACGCAGATTTACTTGGATGTGAATCCGGTCGAGTCTACGGCGAGCTATCTGATAAAATCGGAGGATTGAAGCGAACGCCACGCGCGTTGGCGTTTACCCAAGGCGCGGCATGGTGATACCATCCACGCCACAATGAACGAAATCGCCGCCTACATTCTAGGGAAAGCTGTAGACAAGGCTCCAAGTTGGATACTTTCCAAGTTTGTCTCCATCACAAAACTCGCGAGCGAAATAAAAATCAAGCCAAGGGATAATAAGCACGTTCATATAGACCTACAGAGCCAACCACCTCGAATTGAATTGTATTTCGAGATCACCAATCTTAGCCACTTCAATATCATCCTCGACCGGCTCCTAATTGAGGTCTGGCTTAGCCAGCCGCTCTTCGAAGGCGCGTTACTCAAGCGCCGCATTATTGGTCCAAGAAGAATCGAACCAGATGTGCACTTCCGACATTACTTGACCGAATCCCAAGCGAAAATCGCCCATGACTTTCAGGCTAAAAACGATCCCACAGTCACGCCAACCATTCACCTGGTCGGATACTTTGTGACCAAAATCGGAATCGCCCAGGTTGAGCAGAGGATTCCCAAATTTTGATCAGCGATAAGCCTGTCTGATACTTCCCTTCCCTTACCGGCTTGTTTTCACAAAAAAAATAAACGAGCCACGTTTTTCTTATTGACAAGCGTGGCTCGTTTATGGATAATACCATCATCGCACTGCTATGACTGGAGCAGAATTGAGAGAGCGGCGTGAGGCCCTCGGCCTCACGCCCGAACAACTAGCCGAGAAATTCCGCTGCGAAGCTGACATGATCACGATCTGGGAGGACCCGGAAGGCGTGGAGGCATGTTGCGCCTACCCCGGCCTTCTCGATCTGGCCATGGACGAATTGGAGTACGAGGCCAACGCCATGAGCGACGAAGAGTTCGCGGCGTTGCGGGCTCGCGCGGTGGAGGCCGTCGCCCGCGCCAACAGGCTCGCCGGAGGCGCGTGATGGCCAGAGACCAATACCTTCGTTGTCGCGTCTCCGAGGAGGAGCAAGTCGAGACCGAGACCATGATCCTCAGCCTCGACGCCCGGCGCGCTCGCAAACTTGGCGAGGAGATCACCGAGCGGCTCGTCGCGCACGCCCCTTTCTCGAACACCGGCGACTTCCTCCGGGTGGTCTTCGGCCTTGAGCCGCTGCGCGAGGCCGCGGACGCTCCCGTTGGTCGCCCGCGCTCGAAGGCGCCCAGCATGGCCGCGCTGCATGCGCGCGCCGCGCGGGGCGACGCAGGGGCGAGGGAGAAGCTGAGAGAAATGGGGGTGAAGCCCCGCAAGAGACGGGGCGCTTCCCCTCCCTAAGCCCTAACCGCAAAGCCGGACGGCTCTCTTCTGCAAACTGGCGGCGGTAAATACCCTAATGGCTGAGGACGCCGCCGAAGCGAGCGCGCCGAAAGGAGCGCTCATTTATTTTGGAGATCATCCAACAGCCAATTAATTTGGAATCGTGAGTCGCCAGACCGCTTGTCTATGAAACCGATCATCAAGGTTGAAAACCTGAGCAAACAATACCGCATTGGCGCGCGACAAGCGTCCTTTCCGACGCTCCGCGATTCAATCGCCGAAACATTACGCTTCCCTTTCGGCTGGCTCCGGCGAAATGGAAATCGCCAGGACAATACGATCTGGGCATTGAAAGATGTCAGTTTCGAAATTAAGCCAGGCGAAATCATGGGCGTTATTGGACGCAATGGCGCGGGCAAATCCACACTGCTCAAAATCCTGTCTCGGATCACGCATCCGACCACCGGTCAGGTAGACATCTATGGTCGCGTCGGCAGCCTGCTCGAAGTCGGCACGGGATTCCACGTGGAGCTGTCGGGGCGCGAGAACATCTATTTGAACGGCGCGATCCTGGGGATGAAACGGAATGAGATTGATCGCAGGCTTGATGAAATTGTCGCCTTTGCCGAGATCGATAAGTTCATCGATACGCCAGTCAAACATTACTCCAGCGGAATGTATATGCGTCTGGCTTTCGCTGTGGCCGCGCATCTGGAGCCGGAGATTTTATTGGTGGATGAGGTTTTAGCGGTAGGAGATGCGGAATTCCAGAATAAATGTATCGGCAAGATGAGAGAGGTGGGCAGCCACGGCAGAACCATCTTTTTCGTTAGCCATAATTTGACCGCAATACAGTACCTATGCCACACGGTTATTCTCCTGGCGAATGGTAAAATCGAATATCATGGAGCCACGGAGGCCGGGTTAAAGCTTTACAACATGCGGCATCACGAGTTGCAAGAAGGAAGTATAGATGTTACTACCCATCCAGCTCGCCAAACAGGAAGCGCACATCTAATTACCTTCGTTCGATTACTCGAGAATGATGGTCATCCCAAATCTATCTTTGCATCCGGGGAAAAAATCATCCTTGAAATCACTCTCAATCCCGCCGCGCTATTAAATCAGCCTGAGATCGGCGTGGGAATCAACGATAGTTTAGGAGCAAGGATCTTCACTGTCGCCACCTATTTATCGGCCTCAGCGTTGCCCGCTATAGAGAGAGAGACGAAAATCCTATGCGAGATCGAAGAGTTATCCTTAGCGCCCGGAGAATACTGCTTAACAATTACGGTTGGAGACCGAGGAGCGCGGGAAATGGATGATTTGATCAATTTCACCTCTTTTACAGTGATCTCCAGCGATTTTTATAACAATGGGAAAGAAATCCTTCCCCTTCGAGGGAAGATGCTTGTTCGATCCAAATGGTCGATTGGGTGATGGGCTAATATGGCCGCTGTTAGTATTATTATTCCCGCATTCAATTATGGCGCGTTCCTTCCCGCGACCTTAGAATCCATCTTACAGCAGCAATATCAGGATTGGGAATGCATAGTCATTGATGACGGTTCCACGGATAACACGGCGGAGGTCGTGGCAAGCTTTTCCAAAAGAGACGGCAGGATTCTCTATATCTATCAAGCAAACAGCGGGGTTGCGCAGGCCAGAAACAAGGGGCTAACGCTGACCAAGGGCGCATACATCCAGTTCCTCGACGCGGACGACCTGATCGAGCCGCGAAAGCTTCTATGTCACGCTCAGTATCTGGACGATCATCCGGACGTGGATATTGTTTATGGGAGCGTCCGATATTTCAGAACAGAGTACCCAGAGGAGCAGAGGTATTCATTTTTAGTAATAGACGCTGAAACGCGCTCATTATCGCAGACTGACGCGCCCTGGATGCTTGAAGTCTCAGGCTCGGGGAAGCCCATTCTCGAAGCGCTGGTAAAAACGAATATCATGGTAGTCAGCGCTCCATTGCTGAGGCGGGGGATGGTTGATCGGGTGGGACTGTTCGATTGGACTGTCTCCCCAGTCGAAGACTGGGACTACTGGTTCCGTTGCGCCTTGCATGGCGCAAAGTTTAAGTATTTAGACATGGAAGGAACGCTATCCGTGATTCGTTTGCACACTGAAAGCGCGAGCCAGAATTCCCCGCTCATGGAGGCGCAGATTTGGAAACTGCGGCGCAAATGGCGCGAATCAGCTTCCGATCAATCGCTTGTTCGCGCCATCCAGCAAACACTCGACGGTTATGACGGGCATTGCGCGGTGCGATTGATTGACGCTGGATATTTGGAAGTTGGTGTTCAAATTCTGAAAAACGCCTTTCGCGCAAGCCCGCGTTGGAAAGAATCTCTGAAATGGCTGTATTGTATTCTTGTCGTTCGGTTCGCGCCGAAAGGCGCTTTCCACAAAATCGCTTATCTTCCGATAAGAGAGTCGCTGAAACTGCTGTTCAGAATCAGAATGTGATTCAGCCTCTTTTTTCTCCATCGTCTTCGCGCTTGTCAAAATCCCGTCATCGGACTGAAGAAATCGCCTTTACGCGGGTCACCCGCCATAGGTAGAAACGTCACTCGCCGCCCAAGCTCCCAATACAAGTCATAGCGCGTGGTGGGGTCGAAAAGGGCGTACACCTCAGCATCGGACAGCGCGCGGTTGTAGATGCGCACGTCGCGCATGAACCCGCTAAGCGCCTGATCGTCCCCGCTGGCACCCACAAAACTGCCCAGCCGAGTATCTGCCGCGTTAGCAACCAATGCGGGTAGCCCTGTACCTAATTGCACCGTGCGGTTCAGCGCAACCCCATTCAGATACAAGTTGGGTGTGACGCCTGTCTCATAGGTGGCCACAATGTGGTACCACCGATTTATTGCAAGTGCTGCATTTGTGGAGACATAAACTATATACTGGCTACCATCATGCCAGTAAAACCGGATTTCGCCGTTGTTGTTATCCTTGTCGAATGCGTAATTGACCTTATTTGACAAGGAGTCATCGCGCTTGGCGATAAAGGGACGGTGAAAGGTCAGAGCGTCCAAGCTGACCCATACGGACAACGTGATATGCCCGGTGATGCTTACCTGCCCACAAGAAACATAGTCATCCGATCCGTCAAACCGCAACACTGAATTCCCATCAGCATCCGCTCCCCAAGTTGGCCCGTTTACCAGCGCTCCGTTAAATCCGCGTCCACTGAGATCGAACAGCGTGTTCCCGCCCGGCAAAGCCATCGGCCACCACGCCACCAACCCCTGCGCCTGCGGTGATAGGTGGTTCAGCGCGAATGGCCATACCGGCCTGATGATTTGTCGGTCGTGAAAGCTCATTGCTGCTCCGGCGGAATCGCCTCAAGGATGAAATTATGATCCGCGTCGGTATTGGTCAGCGATTGGCCGAAGGCGTTCCACCAGACGACCGACACGTACCGCGAATAAATAAAACAGACGCCAGTCGCGACCTGGATTTCGCCGTTGCTCGTTGAATCCGCATTCACTACGCCAATCGGCGCGCCCAAATTCCTGCGCTTATCCGCGCTCGAAAACGCGGCGTCAGTCGTGCCCTGGTTACCAGTCACCTCCCCCGACGCGGACCCGTAACTCTGCGCGAGGTAGATTTCGAGCTGCCTGCCAGCGGTGAGCGCCGCAGCAGCTTTGGTTTTAGCGTACCAGCGATAGAGACCAGGCTTTGAGCCTGAGCCTCGATCCCACTGCGCGCTGATCCGGCCAGCGCCATCAGCGATATTTTTCGGCGTGAAGGTGGTATCGCCTGCGTTATTAAACGTGCGCCCGGTTTCAGGCGCGAAGTATTGTTTCGATGGCATCCCTTAATACCCCTTGATAAAGCCGACCACGAACCACTTGTCGGCGGTCGAGTTGTAGATTGCGGTCAGGAAGTCTCGCTTGTTCGCTGTTGTAGACAAGGTGACCGCTGTAATATCCGTGCCCAGGGCGAATTTCGTATCAAGCGAAATCGTCCGACTCCCCGTCCCATCCTGAACAATCTCCCAGACAATTTGCTGGCCGTCTGTCGGATTGCTCGGATTGCCGAGGGTGCGATTGCCGGCCAATGTAACTCGGTATCGATTGCCCAGGCTTGCATCCGTGGCGATGGTCGAGGCATCCGTCAGGCCGACCGCGGTCGAATAAGTGGCCTTGTTAAAGGTCACATTCCCGCTATGCGTCGTGTTGCCCGTCAGCGTCTGCGCGCCGGTCGCGGTGAACGTGCCCGCAACCGTCGTGTTGCCCGCTGACGTGACTACAAGCGCTTGCGTGCCACCATAGGAGAGCTTCAAGAGGTTGGTAGTGACGCCCGTGACCGCCGTGTTCGTCGTATCAACGTCCAAGAGGTTGACCGTCGTATTGGCATTCGAGACGCCAGTGTTGAGGGTTGGCTTGAATTTCCACCCATAGAACTGCCTCGTGTTGGAATCGTTTTTCGTAAGACTCCAACTTGAATCCATCACGGCGATCGTCGCATCCGCATCGGTGTTGATGGTCGGCCCGGTAATCTTGAGCGAAGTGACACTGCCTGCCGCGCCGTTCAGGCCCAGGCGAGCAAACTGCGGTGTCGCGGTGGTCTGGATGTTCTGCACCGCGTCAATCGTTGGATTGCCAGATACTCCATCGCCGTTCGTGACTGTAATTGACGAGCTTCCGGCCGTGATCGTTCGCGCGCTGCCCGTGCCACTACCGGTTCTCGCCCAAATACCATTGGTCGAGTTGTTGCCGAGCGCTGCGAGATCGCTGTCGAGCAGTGAGTTAGAAACCGTGCCCGAACTCAAATTCGACGCGTTGAGCGCCGTAAGAGCGCTCCCATCGCCACTGAATGAAGTCGCCACGACCGCGCCGGCGTCGCTGATGGTGAGCCGATTTGCGAATGAAGCGGCGTCTACTTTGCTCTGAACCGTGAAAGTCGAGGCCCCAGCGTTTGATGTCATATCCGCGAACGCCCGCCACTCAACCGCGTGCGCCGACCCGTCATCACTCCGTCCGCGCCAGAGCAGATTATGCGAATCACGCGTACCCGCCGATCCGATCGCGGCGATGTCCAGCACAATAGCGTTCGCCGGCGTCGTGCCCGGGTTATACGCATGCACGCCTGTCCAGGTCGGCGCGAAGCTCTGATCTACGGCCACATCGTTCGCGTTCGCCAGGATCCCCGTCCCCGCGCCGATGTCGAGCGTCGTCGAGCCGCCCAGCGCGACGGAGCCGCCATTGATAAGGCCTGCGCCGGCGGTGATGGTCAGCGAGGAATTCGCGAGCGCCGCATTGGTGACCGTGCTCCAGGCCGCATCCGTCCCGTCGCTGATCAGCGCGCGATTCGCCGCGCCGATCGCCAGCCTCTGCCATGTGGCCGACCCGCCCTGACCCGTAATCAGATCGCCGCGCGCGACCGATCCCGTTGTCGTGTCGGAATGGGTCCCGCTCAGCAAATTATGCGGCGAGCCGCCGGTCGGCAAATCATAGAAGCCCTTGGTCCCGCTCCCATTCGTCCCGTAATACTTGCTATTGCCAGGACTAGCGCTATCGCCACTCAATTGAATCGACTGAGAGCCCGTGAAGACCAGCGAGCCCGCGAGCGCGATCTCCTCCGGATCTCCACTGCTCGCCGTGTCGCGGCCGATCAGGCGGTCGGTCGTGAGGTTCTGTATTTTGGCGAAGGTGACGGCGTCGTTCGCCAGGTCGCCTCCGAGGATCGCACTCGTCAAGCTCAGCGCCGAATACGGCACGCCGGAAAGTCCGAGCCGCGCCACGCCCCCGCCCTGATCCGTCAGCATCAGGCCGTTCGCCTGGTTGAACTCCAGCGTCGTCGTCGTGATCGAGGGCGAGCCGTCCACCTCGCGGGTAGTGAGTGATCCCCCGCCGCCCCCTCCTCCCGTCGAACTGATCGTCACCGTCTTATTGACTATGTTGTAGGAGAGGCCGACGTTCGCGCCGGCCACAAGCGACCACCAGGCCGGCGCGGCCGACGCGCTCCCCGTCCCCGTCTGTCCGAGGAAGTTTGGCGTCGTGGTCGTGTTGCCGGCGAGCCGCGTGGGAACGCCATTCATGCCGCTGTAGAGCGTGTCGCCGAGTGTCGTGAGCACTGTCGCCAGGTTCGCGAGCGCTTCGAGCTGAGCCGACGACTGCGCCGGGATCGAGAGCGGAACGCCGGCGGTTCCGTTAGCGTCGAGCGCATAGGCGTTGCAATAAATGTACGCTGTCGAGGTCTGCGGCAGCGAGATCGTAACCTGGCCCGACGCGTTGGTCGTGTACGTGATCGGCGTCCGGCTCAGGAGCTGGCCGTTCTTGATGATCCTGACTACTGTAATGCGGAAGTTCGCCCGCGGCTGCCCGTTGACGTCATAGATCTGCGCCGCGACGTTGCAGACCGGGAGCTGCGCGAGGGCGGCGGAGGCCAGCAAGATCGCGACAGTGATGGCGAAAAACGCTCTCTTCATACTTCCCTTCCCTCTTGAACGCTCCGACCTGTCGGCTCTCTACCTCCCCAAAGGTTGTCAGCTTCTATGGCCGGAGTGTTCCTGGCCAGCGGGCGCATCCCAGCTCCCGGCGGCCATTCTCGATATTACTTGTCCGGCTTTGCCTCTTTCGCCGGCTCAGGTTTCGGCAGAAAACCGAACTGCCCTCTCTGTTGATCGATCACGCGGAGATCAGGCTCGTATCGCTTGAGATCAAAACCCAGATCAACGAACTCCAGCCGAAACCCCTTGATCAAACTATCAATTTGGATCTGGGCTTTCTCGACCTGAGCCTGCGCGAGCTGGAGCGTCCGCTGCGCGTCCACAAGCCGGGTGAGCTGCTCTTGCGTGAGGGTGAGGGGCTTGAGCGGAGCGGCCTTTGCCGACACGGCGCCCTTAGCGGCTTTGTCCGCGGCGCCGTTAGCGGCGCTCGCTTCCTGCGCGTAGGCCCCGCAAGCGCAGACGATGATGAGTGAAAAAACGATAAATAGATTTTGCATAATTCCCTTGCTTCATTGATTGCCACCCTTGCGGATAACGCTCAATGTCTGCTCGATGTCGTTATTCGATGTTCCTTGCCCAGTGACTTTTAGAACAATGCCGGAGCTGAAGGTCAGACTGCCGACAGAGCCGAGTTGAACAAAAGTATTGACCACGCTGCTCTGCCAGTTACCGCTGGTGACGGTTCTGACGCTGCCTGAAGCGTCTCGAATAATCGTGACGCGCAAATGCCAGTCAATGTTTTGAAAGGCGGCGACCGCTGTATAGATCACCGTTCCGCCGAAGTAGACCTTGATGGTCTTCGAGTTGGCGTTGTTGGCGAAGCGCCCGCCGAAATCGGCGGTGATCTGATCGCCATCAAGAGCGAGCGTGTTAGCCGGGATGGTCTTGGAGTGGAGATCGGTTTCACTCGAACCAGAACAGCCGACGGTATTGAATTGAACGGCCAGCGTTCCATTCAGGTTCATCATCGAGGTCGAGCCATTGCCCGTCACTGCTTCAAACCGGCCAGCGCTCGTGATCGTCGCCTTGAGCGTGTCGTTCTGACCGCTCGCGTCATTCGTGCCCGTGCCGAACTTGATGTCCTTTCCCGACATCGCAGTCAGAATCAGATGTCCAGCCGCGCCTGAAGCGCTGCCCGAGCGAATCACGATGTCATTTGTCGCGGCTAGACTGCTGTAATTTGATGCCCCGAGGGCGAGTCCGATTCCACCCACCACAGTGCCGGATGAGTTCGCAAAACCATTGAGTGGGGAATCGGACGAGCCATTGGCCTGCGCGATGAAACCTTGGCCAACGCCGAATATGCCGCGCACGTTCGCGGCGCCCTTCGGCTGTAGGTCGATGTTGATATTCGCGTCGGAGCCTTCCGTGGTCAATTTGGGATGTCCGCTCGCCGCCGCATTCGCGATAGTGTACGAGTTGACCGCGGATGGCGTCGCGCTGACGCTCAACCATCTATTTCCGCTAATATCATCGACCCCAGTCGTGATCCGCGGGCGGCTCGCGCGCAAAATCCCTGTTCCGGCGGTGACATTCGTCCCGTCGGTCGTCAATCCTGACAACCCGCCGAAGGTCGTGGCGTCAACCCGATATTGCAGAGAGTTATCCGGGGCGCCAGGAGATCCGCCTCCCGCGCCACTCAGGTTCACCCACGCTCCGCCGATATATGAGTAGAGCCGCGAGTTGCTGGTGTCCACGGTCACAGGAACGCGGCCTGTATGTATCGTCGGAGTTCCGGTCGGAACTCCGACCATCGAGTCTAAATATAAAAACCCGTCAGTGGCGTTCGTCGCAAGAGCGGCTGTCCCGATCACCGCGTTGCCTTGCGAGTCGAGCGTAAGCCTGATCGCCGGCGTGAGGCTGTTGAGCGGGGTCGTCAAAAATTCAAGCCTTCCGCCACCATTCGTGGAGCTTTGGATCTGGCTGGTGACTCCGCGGATGACTCCCGGCCGGGATTGGGAGATCGAGGAATCGGCGACGAAATCGATTTCGCCGATAACGTCCCCCGACTGTAGGAGATTATTGCTGGCGCGCGCGCGTTGAAGCTCCAGGATAGGCGGCGCTGTATCGCTGCGAGTTGAGATTTCGATGAATGGCGAGGTTCCACCCAGGTCGAGCGCGATGCCCTGCAGGTTGGTCGTCGTACCAAATGTCAGGAGCGCGTCTCCAGGGGAGATCGTCGAAGCGGTCAGATCGCTCCCCTTGACCGTGATACTACTCGCGCCGTAGAGCAGGTTAGCGTTGCTGGTCAGGCTCGAAGTCCCGTTCCACAACGCCAAGCGGCCATTCACACCGGAGCCGGTAAGCCCGCCGCCTCCGCCGAACGAACAGGGCGCGTAGCTTCCGCCGCTGTAGCAATAGAGGGTTTGACCTCTCAATAGCGCCGCGGCCCCGGCTGGCACGCCGTCCGGAACGGTGTAGAGATTGCGCAGCAGCGCCGCAGCCTCATCATCGGTCATCTCGCCGGCTAGGACGTGATAGAGCAGTGGCGCGTAGAAGGCGAGCGTTCGGTTGTTCGTGCACTGAAGCTCGAACTTCACCGTCGCCGAGGGCGTCGAGGGCGCGTCGATCACGGTGGCGGCCGTGGTGACCCATTCCCACTCGGTGTCGGCTTTGGAGGTCGTGACCAGGTACCGGTAATTGAGCGCGTCGGTGTCGAAATGATAGCCCTGCGTGGCGTCATCAGCCGTGATACTCGCCACGGCCTGCTCGTCGAGCGTGACGGCGGGCTGCGCCGATAGCCCGCTTTGCTGTGAGACAGCCTTGACCCAGACGGCGGCGATCAGGCGGTCGCCAACGCGCAGTGTCCGGGAAGCGCTGTATACAAATCTACCGGCGGTGATTGGGGAGTTAGTTGAGAGCGAGGCCGCGCCGGTCGTGGCGTCGGGCGCCTTGATCCCGGTCGTGACTATGGCCTGCCCGGGCAGCGTCGACCAGGTAGAGGCGTCCTGCGCGGCGAGATTTGCGAAGGGGGCGACGACGGGCGCGAAGCCGATGCGCTTGCTGTCTATGGGCGCGTCCTGGGTCTGGCCGGGCCGTTGGGCATAGGCCGAGCCGCAGGCCAGAATCAGGATGAGGATGGAAAGAAATCGCATCATGCCTTGGAAAGACTACCGGCTTCTAAAACTGTCTCGCCCTCTTGGGTCCGCCTGAGCGCCGGGCGGTCGATCTCGACCATGACGGGCTGCAAGGGGTGGTTAAAAGTCAACACCCACAAATACACATCGCCCCGCCAGAGCGCGAATAGGCGCTCGCGCCAAGTCAATCGCCATCTCGTCAGGATCGTCCCGTCGGGATGGCGGAACGCCGGCAGCGGCTCATATTCGGGTTGATTCGCTCCCATCACAGTCTCCGGGAGATCGGCGCCGGGCAGGACCGGCGAAACAGGCAAAGCCATATTCTTCATTCCTCCTACTGCAGAACGGCGACGGTGTAAGACCCGCTCGCCGGATCCACCGCGCCGCTACTGAAGTTTAAGAATCGCACCGTCACGGTATTCGTGGCGCTTACATAGCCCATAAAACCTGTGTGGTTATTGAGCGACGCCGGTGTTCCGAGCCAGACCGGCTTACCGACCGCGGCCCCGGTCACGGTGATTGTGAGCTCAGTCGATTGCTGAGCCGAGGTCGAAGGAAAGTCCAGCGTCGCGGTCGCGGTCAGATAGGTTGGGAAGAATCCGTAGGCCGCGCCGTTGAAACTCGCTTTGGGCGCGTTCACCGACGAGTCCATATAGATCCGCAGTTCCGAGGCGTTTGAGACCGCGGGCGCGGTCCTCCCGCGCAGGTCCAGGAAGCCACCGAGGCTTGAACCCATAGTGCCCGCCGTATAGACGCCCCAGTTCGTGGTCGCGACGGCGAGCGACTCGACGTAGAGGCCGTATTCAGTCCCTCGCGTTCCGCCGTTGAGCGTCCCGGCCGCGGCGAGAAAGTGGGCGAAATTGGTGGTCGCGCCGTTGTCCTGTGACCACGTGGAGTAATAACCGTTCCCCCAGGTCGTGGTCCCGGTATTGGAATTATCGACGCGGACCTTCGCGCCGGACGCGCGCGGCAGGGTCCCAGAGCCGTTATAGGTGAAGATCCCGAAATAGGCGGCGCTATCGGTCGCCGTATGCGTCCCGGTCCCCTCGAAGCGCGGCTGCGACCGGACGCCCTGCGCGCCGCTCGCGGCGTTATTCACTTGCACGATCGGGAACGAACCGATTCCGGCGAAGTTGTCCGTACTGTTGGTCTCGGCGAAGGTCAGGCCATAGCCAATCGCAGGCGCGCTGAGGTTCCCGCCGAGGGCCATTCTTTTCACCCAGAGACCCGGATGCGTCGACGCGGGAATCGTCATGCGCGCGAAGGCGGTCCCGCCGGAATCCTGCCACTCCTGGACGGTCGAGGAGCCGCTCGGGAATTGCTTCACCGTCACCGGCAGATCGGTCGTGTTGAAGCCGGTGAAAACTTTCTGGCCGGCGATCGTCTGGGTCCCTTGGCCGGCCGTGACGTATCCGCCGACGGTGGCGGTGGCCATTGGGACGCAGATCGTCGTCGTGGCCCCTAGCGTCGTCACGGTGGGCTGGGAGCCGCAGCCACTGGTCCCGGCATTGATTGTGTGAGCGCCGCCGGAGCTCCCGTTGATCGAGCTGATCCCGGTGTTCGCGATCGTGATCGAGCCGGCCGCCGGCGTGACGCTGATTCCCGTCCCCGCGGTGACCGTGGCCCATTCGATCCCGTTATTCGATGTATTCGTCTTGAGGATCTTGTTCGCGCCGGCGAAGGCGAGCCCGGTGATCGAGGTCGCGCCGTTATACACGGGCAACTGCCCCGACGTGGCGGAGCCGACGGTCCCGCCGCTCCCGCCGGTCGGGTCGGAGATCGTCACGTCGACGCGGCCCGCGCCGGAGTTGTCCGCGATATTCAGCGAGATGTTGCCGCCCGGAATGAAATTGATCGAAGGCCGCGTCCCAATGAGCGTCCCGTTATTCAACACCCCGAATGAATTCGCCTTCGTCGCGAAGGCCTGGAACGCGGCGTACTCGACGAAGTTGTAGCGGGTCTGGCGATTGGTGTCGGTGATCCGATAGGGCTGGATGGAGGTGATGGTCGCCGTCGCGGCCGGAATATCGAAGATCCCGAGCAGTTCCCTTCTGAGATTCCCCGAGTCGCCAGCCCACATCTGGTAATAGGCCTGCGGTGAGAGGGAGCGGCTCGGGTAGAGGCTGACGGTGAACTGGCCGGCGGTCAGATCGCTCGTCACCGTGGCGGAGGCTGGGATCAGGCCTTCCGGTGAATTGGCCGGCTGCGTAAGGATAAATGTGATCTTCCCCGCTCGCGCCGAGCCATCAGGATTAAGGAGCTTGTCGGTGATAGTCGTCTTCGAGCTCGTGACCGTGATCGTGACGGTCGCCTCGCTCGACGACGTGGAGCCGTCCTTGATCGCTGTGAACCCGAATGAATCGCTCCCTGTATATCCGCTCTCCGGCGTGTAGACCAGGATCCCGGAGTTGGCGTTAAAATTCGAGAGCTTCCCGTGCGTGGGTTGGACGCAGCTCGCGCATCCGGATAGATGCGTCCCGAAGGTCAGCGTCCCGCTGTCCACCGTCCCCTGCAGGCCAATCGCGGTCGAACCAACAGTGCTCACGGTCGCGCTGAACGATGTCGCCGTTTGCGCGCGCGCGCCGGCGACGAAAAGCGCAAGGATAAGAATCGGCAAGAAAAATCGCTTCATAAATACCTCAAGTCGTGATCACTTCCTCCAATGGCGCGCCCGTCCCGCCCGATCCCGCCATCGGTGGGGATTGAGTGGCGTCCTCGATCCGGCTCACATAGCCGTATGGCCACCATTGGCACAGAACCTCCATTTGCAAATTTTGCAAACGCTGGATCGTGAGAACGCGGAAATAGCGCGCAGGCTCCCCCATCGGCTCGCGATATGGCGCGAGTTCGGGGAAATTCAGATCAATAATTTTGTAGGGGTGAAGAGTCAGGAATTCCGGCTCCAGAAATGAGCGCGCCGAGCGGAAGCGGACGCGCAAGGGATTTTTCGTCCCGCCCGCCGCGAACGACCCGAGATCGCCGATCAGATTGCCGACCCTAACAGCCTCGCCGAATTCGACGACTCCGAACAGGCTGTGCTCCGCCGGCGACCTCTCTTCGCTTGCGTCACCCAACGCCTGGCCGCGCAGTTGTTGGAGTTCGGTGTAATTAAAAGTCAGGGGGCGGCGAACATAATCGAACTCGGCAGCCTCATACCAGACAGTGACCGCATTGACGATGTCGTAACCCTGAGTCGGAATAAGCTCGACCGACTCCCAATCAACATTAGCGTCTGGGCCTGCGTTGGTGAATTGAGGGATCGAGCTGTCAAGCGGCTCGTCCTTGATCAGGAATATCCGCTTCTTGCCCTCGAACGGAAATGGCGCGGTGAAGAAGCCGGCCATGCATACGTCGCGGATGACCTGGCTCGCCTGTCGCCCCTCGACCTGGGCGTTGAACGTGGAACGCGGCCCGGTGAAGTGCGCCCCCTGCGCGTCCGAATAGCCGACCTGATCATTGCAGCGTTCCGCCAGCTCCGTCCAATCCTCATCAACGAGTGTGCTTGCGCCGTCGCCATTTCCGCTTCGTTTGTTTTCGAGCAGGAATCGGAGACACTCGGCGCGGTTCGTCGAATAGCCGTTCTGGCCTTTCTGTGGGCCGGTCCACAAGCGCACCTCGTCGCAGCCCTCGACATCGCAGCTTCCCGTAAAATCGCCCGCGCTCTTACCTCCGAATGCTCCGAAGATCAATCCGCGGAATTCAGCCACGCCCGAGGCGTTGTCCGCCTGTTGCTTTGAGGTGAGCGGCAACGGAGCCTGTCCGATCTCCCCGAGGTTTCGGAAAAATTGATTCCTGCTGTCGTTGGAGGATGTAACCAGGACATTGTTGATTCTCGGATTCGTGATGGATCGCACATGGCAATCAGAAACCGGAAAGATTGCGCTGACGGTTCCCTTCTCCGGCTTATTCGTATTGGTCTGGATCTGATAAAGGCGAGTCGGAAGCGCCCTAACCTTGCGCTTCCCAAAGATCAGTTGCAGGACGATGTTGAGCGCCGAGTCATTGCCCTTGGTCGTCGCGAGAGTGTTCGGGCCTTTCGACTGCTCGACCGTCTCCGACCCGAGAACCGCGCTGAAGGCCTGGTATGGCAGCCGCTTTTCATCGCCGCCAATTCGCTGCAAACAAACTGCCCGGCTATTCCTCGGGCATTCGCTATAGGGCAAGCCTGTCGCCGAGTTGATATTGCCGATTGAGCCGCCAGCGCCAAGATTGTATGTGCATCCCGTGCCCAGATCCGCAAAGGTGGCCTGGCATGTGGTCGCGCTCAAAAGCTTACGTGGAATCTTGCCGCGGGGAGAGCGGAACCCAAAGGTCGCCGACGCCTTGATCAGGGTTGCCCGTCGGCCGCCATGCGGATCGAGCAGTCCCCACCACAAATTGAATTGCTGGTCTATCTCAGCGACATAGCAGAGAAGTTCTACTTTTGCCGATGACTGATGGAGTACGTAGAGCTTGGTGATCTCCAGATCATGATCAATGAACTCCCAGGAGATCTTATCGTCATTCGCGTCATGAGTTGTAACGTACGGAATCGCCTCAACGCCTTCCCCTTGTCGGCTGTAGATCCGATATTGGACCGGCTTCCAGGGGAGATTCTGGAAGTTCGGCGCCAGATCGAAGCGGCTGATGGCGTAATAGCGCGTTCCCGTGGGTTGCGGCCAGTGGACGGCAAGGACCTCGGCGTAAGAGATTGAGCGGCCCTCGCGCTGGAGGCGCTTGAGCTCTTCGAGTTTGTTCGGATTGACGCTCGTAACAATTTTTCGCATCAAATCTCCAGCGGGTTATCAACCTGCATTCCATCAAGCTGCAGATCGCCGCTTCGCCATTGCGCGATAACGATTCCGCTCGACCAGAGACGGAAGTTGTTATAACTCAGCTCGAAGTCCGGGTCCGTAAACATCGCCGTGTAGTCCTTCCCATCGGCCGGACACCTGACGATGAAGGGTTTTACCTCCGGCTCGAAGTGCCTATCAATAAAGTCGCGCAGATACTCAAACGTGCTTTGGATCGTCCCGTCGGCCAGCGTGACGGGACACTGCGAGACATCATCAACGAGCGTGTTGAAGACAATCGCCCATTCTTTCGCCCCGCGGATGTCGTCATACACGACCGGGTAACCATAGCCTGCGCGATTCCTGAAAAACTGCACGGGCCAGCGCTTACGGACCTTTAGCCCGTAAGAAGCGACGCCAGTCGTGATCAGTTTTTCGAGATCCGCCATCTTCTACTCCACGATCACCAGGTAAGAACTAAAGGCCTCAATGTAGACATGTTCCCGCTCATCATCGGTCGAGTCGTACTGAAAAATCCGAGAGCCCCACACGATCACATCGGGCGGATCATTGAACGCCGGAATCATTCCGCTCGTCACGAAGCCGCCATCTTTTGTTAGCAGTCGCACTTTTTCCATAATCTATAGCCCTAGTTGCTGCGAAAACTCTCGCTGCTCGCCGGGGCTCGCCGCGAAGCCCTCGCGCACGAGTCGCCCGACCTGCCCGCGCGATTCCTCCGCTCCCTGCATGAACACATAACCCGGCGGCACCGCGCCAAGTCGCTCCAGTTGTCCGATCAGCGCGCCCAGTATCGCGGCCATCTGCTGGCCTCCGGCGCCAGGAGAAATCGCCCGCCTCCGTTCGAGTTGGGCGAAGGCGCGATCCAAATAATCGGTGATAGAGGGGAAGACGTGACCTGACGAGCCGGCTTGGATTACCTCGGCCCCACGCTCCCCGGCTATCACCGTCTGCCCAGCGAGGAATCCACCCCCGAAAGCCCGCCGGACAAATTGATTCGCCGGATTCCCGATTTCGCCGATCTCGCGAATCTGGCGGAGGCGTTTCACGAGCGCCGAATTCTCTTGATTGGTCGCCTCTGCATATTGACCGATCAGATCGCGCGCCTCATCAAGCTGGATCGTGCGCGAGATATTTTTGCCGAATGAGCCGAACGCGCCCTCGCCGATTTGCTTGACCGCCTTGTACAGTTCCCTGCCTGGCGGATCGTCTTTTACCTTCACTTGGTAGGCGTCCTGTGTAGCCTTCGCAAATTTCTTGAACTCGCCGCCGCCAAACACCTTAAATAGCGCGAGGCCTCCCAAGATGCCGCCTGCGACAATCGCCGTGATGGGGTTGCTGAACAGAGCGGGGAGCGCTGCCGCGATGCCCCCGCCAAAGATGCCGGTCGCGCCCAGGGCGCCGGCTCCAAGCGTCCCGCCCAGGCCACCAAGCAACCTTCTCGTTGGCGAGCTCCCACCGAGCAGAGAGCCGAGGAAGCCGCCTCCGGCGAGCAACCCGAAGCCGCCAAGAGAGCCGAGCAGTCCCGGCGCTGCGGCTGCGGCGCTACCAGGGATCGCGTTCCCCGCCGCGTCCAACAGAGGCAGGCTGTTGAGCCGCCCCTGCGCTGCCGTCTTCTCGAATGAATCGAAGATTCCGCTCAAGCCGGGGATCTTCGAGAGGATTCCGCCGAGATTGAAACCTCCTCCCAGGCCGGGTATTCGCGCCCCGCTAGCGCCTGGGATGGATCCGCCCGCGATCGGGGGAGTCGTGAAATTGCCGCCGCCTCCTCCACCGCCCTCTAGCGCGCTCGTAACGCGTCCGATCGCGGCGCTGAGTCCGCCGCCGCCGGTCTGCACGGCGCCACCAGCCGCGCCGCCTGTCTGGCCGGCTGCCTGAGGGTTAAAAATGTTGCGCAACAATTGAATCAACTGAGAGGTGAGGAAGTCGGCCGCCAAGTTCTTTAGTAGATCGCCGAATGAACGCCTCGCGCCGGCGAAGCCATCGGTGAAGCCAGCCCGGATCGCGTCGCGCAGTCCTGATCCCAGATCCTCGAAGAGCCGCCCAGTATCGCTTCCAGGGCCGAGGCCTCGAAGGAAGCGCTGTGTATTGGTGATCTCCTGGCCGAGGGATTTCAAGGCTTCGATCTCGGCCTCTATTTGAGCGACCGCGGCCGATGAAGCGCCCTTTTCGATGATAGCAATCTCGCGCCGAGCCTCAAGCGTAGAGACGAGCTGGTCGCGGTACTTGCGCTCCACGGCGGCGAGCGCCTTGCGTCCCTCGACCTCGTCGAGCGCGCCGGCGGCGACGCGCTGGTCAATAATCGTCCGGTCGCGCTCCAGATTCGCCTGCAGGCGGTCGAATTCCTCGGAGGCGGCCTTGAGATCCTTGAGGCGCGCGCGCGCGCCAAGGATCAGCGGCGATTCTATTGGCGCAACTTCTTCGATGGTCTGCGAGGGATCGAAGGCGGGCAGCGCCGTGATTTTCTTGAACTCCGCGAAATTCTCGCGGAACGCCTTCGTAAGCTCGATAACCTTTAGCTCCTGCTCCGCGATCACCTCGCCGATCCGCTGCTCGATCCGGATCTTCTCAGCGCCCTTGGCCGAGCCGCGCGCGTCTTCGAGCAACTGTTGTTCGATCCGCAGCAGGGAGATCTCGGCGTCTATGTTGTCGGCCGCTATCTTGACCTTCTCGTCGTAAAAGCGCCGCGTGGCGATCAGGCCCTGGTCGTATTGCTCCTTCAGAAGCGCGAGCCGCTCCTCGCGCTCGGCCTTCAGTAAGCGGACGGTTTGCTCAACGGCGGATTTCTCCAACGCAAGTTGAGCTTCACGAATTGCGCGGGCTTCGGATTCGGCGCGCGACTTTCCTCCCCCCGCTTCTCTCGTCGGTTTCGGCGGGACGATCTTCGTTCCGCGCCCCCCAGTGATAACATCGGTCCCGCCTCCAGGTAGATCGAACTCCTGGCCCAAAAATAGAACGACCTGCGCTCTCTGTTTCGCGTCAATCGCGTTCAACCCGCGCGCGATCTCTATACGGTTCTGAGTTTCGCGCACGTTTTTAAAGCCCTGCTGGAACCGATCCTCCAATTGGATCAGATCGCCCTCCAATCTCTGCACATCTTTATCCAACGCCTGGATCTGAATGCCCAGGAATTTAAGGGCCTCGTTCAGCCTGTCTTCAATAACGAAGGCGATCTCTTTGATCGTTCCCAGGAAGGAGACGCCGAATAACTCGCCCACGTCCTGGAGAAATGCGATGATCAAAGACAGGTCCTCAAGCTCCTGCGCGATGTCGATGATAGCGCCCTTCCCATCGAAGCCCAGTTCACTTACCAGGGTCTTGCCTAGAATCGTAATCCGGTCGATCAGCAAGTCCGTGGCGTCGAGCAGCCGCAGCACAGGGATGCGAGCGCTCTCCAGAAAGCGCGAGAGGCTCTCGATCTGCCGCAGCGCGAAATCTATAGCCTGGACGGCGCGCTGGCCCAGCCGGTCGAAGACCTCGGTGAACGTGTCGGCGATTCCTTTGAATCGCGCGCTGATCTCGACCGTCCCGCCCGCCGTCTCGAAGATCGTCGGGAGCGTCGCGTTGAGTTTGTCGCGGAGCGCGCTGAAAAACCCTTCGGTGACTCGCCCGGCGAGCACCGTCCCAGCCTCGCGCAGGTTCGAGGTCGCGGCCTCGAACGTCCTGGCCATTAGCGCGCCGGTCGCCGCGGCGACTTTCAGTTTCTCATTGAGGAAGTCGGCGAGCTTGCCCTGCTCTTTGGCCGCTTCGATTTGTTCTTTTGTGATGCCGAGCGCCTTCGCGACCTGCGTATCCTGGTTGATGTCGCCGCTAAAAATGGCCCGCAGCTCCTGGCCGAGCTGCGCGGCGTTGCCGGTCAGAGGAATGATCAGTTGCGAAAGATCGATGACTGTTTTGCGGATCTGGTCGAGATTGAGTCCCGCGGCGAGCCCGGGACCGACCGCCTGCAGGAACGCCGGCGCGATCTGCTCGAAGGTTAGAGCGGTTTGCAGGGCGTCCACGCGCAGCGCGTCGAGCTGCTTTTGCGCGATGGGGAGCGCGGCGTTTAGCTCGTTGATACCCTCAAGCTTTACTCCTTCGCCCGTTCGCAGTTCCGCCACGCTGGCCGTAATGGAGGCGATCCCGAGTTTGACCTGCTCGAACTGCGCATTGGCTCGGACGCCGACAGCTCCGATCCCGATGAGTATGGGCGTCGCGGCGGCGATGGCTACGGCGAGGGCGGTGAAAGCCGCCGCCATAAAAGCCACCTTGCCGGCGACGAGCGTGAAAACACCAGTCGCGAACTGCGCGCGGTTATTCAGGCTCTCAAGCTTGCCCGCCGCTCCTTCGGCCCCTCCGCCGAAGGAATCAAAAACCGCTCTTACGCGGTCGCCGAGATCGCCCGCGAATGAGGCGCGGATACGCTGACTGATCGAGCTGGCCGCAGTCGAGACGCGCGCGGCCGCTCGATCCGCCACGCTGGAGAGTCCCTCCAGGAAATCGATCAGACTGGCCGATCCCGTCTCCTCGCGGCCGAAGCGCAGCGCGGCCCGCTTGGCTTTGTCGAGCTGCTCGAAGAAGCGCGCCGTCGATTTAGCCTGCTGGGCGAGCTTAGCCGCCTGCTGCGCGTCTTTCTCTCCCTCCTCTTTGCGAGAGGATTCCAGAACGGCCTTATTGGCCGCGCGGATTCGCTCAAGGAGGTTTTGCGCCGTAACAGGGCCTGCCGCCGGCGCCGCAACCGCTCGCCCTTCCGCTGGCGCGCCAAACGCCCCCTTCGCGATCGCGGCCATCCGGGAGAGCGAGGCCGTCGCCTCATCGGCCGCGTTCTTGACAGCCTTCGCTCCAGCGCGCGCAAACTCGAAGCTTCGCGAGACCGCTTTCGCCGCGGCCTCGGCCTCAGTCGTCGTCTGGCCGGCCTCGCCCCGCAGAGTCGTGTAGAACTGCAGGCCCGCCGTGACCGCGTTGACCACGGCCGTCGCGGCGCGCAGCCCCTCAAGCAATCTTGATCCGAACGAGCTCTTACTTGCGAGCGCCTGCTCTTGCTGCGCGGAAACCGTCTGTAGCGCGTCGGCCAGGGTCCGGGCCGCGGCCGCGTTATCGCCCTGCAAAACTTGCAATTGGGCGAGCGCCTGAGCCTGGGCTATCGTGGCGGCTGTGGAGCTGGAGAGACTGTCCCCGAGCGCGGTCCCCGCCTTGGCCGTCTGCGCGAAGTTGGCGGAGGCTTGGCCGCTCGCGCGGCCCAAAGATCCCATCGCCTCAGACTGGGCGCGGACGGCGGAGATCAGCGGCGAGTTGGCGTAATCGTTCTGGAGGTTCGTAAGTTGGGTCTGGACTCGGAGGACCTGGATCTGACTGCCCTGGTATTGACCGAGCGCGCGCTCAAGGGCCTTGATGGCGTCCGCACTCTTCCCTTGCGCCTGCAGGAGCCGGGCGAAGGCCTGCGCGTGGCGGAGCGCGTCGTCAGCCGCCTTCTGCTGGGCGCGGCTAACGCTGGCGACGCCCCGCTCCACATCCTTGAGCGAAGCGGCGGCCTGGCGGTTCGCGCTCTCGACGCCGCGAGCGCTCTTCTCCAGCGCGGAGGTTTGGACGGAGGCCCCGAGCCGGCCGTTGAACTCGTTAATCCTCTGAGTGACCGCGTCGGCTTTTTTCTCGATCGAGTCGAGCGCGGAGTTGACCTTGCGCGCTCCCGCGTCGGCGCGCGACGCGTCTATCTCGAAAGCCAGTGTCGCCAGGTCAACCGTTGGCATCAGCGCCTCTCAGCCTCACGCCGCATCCTCTCCGCGGCGAGCCGCAAATAAATCCCATCGAGCATCTTCAGGAGCCGCAAGCCCCACGGGTCGAGATCGACTCCCGTAAGCCGCGCCCAGGCCTCGATCTCGGTGTACCTGAGCGGCTCCGGAGCGCCGAAGCCGGAAGCGCCGCGCCCCGCATGCAGCTCCCAGAACCAGTCGGCGACGGCCTCTCCGTCGGGCGCCAGGTCATGTTTCGCCCCTTCGGCGAGCGAGGCCTCGACGTGCTCCTCGCGCACTGGCAACCCCTCTTTAAGGCGCCGCGCGATAATGCCGGCGTTTTCCTCGTGGGCTAAGCCGGCATCGCCGAAGCGCCAATCGGCCCACTCTCGGAGTTTTTTTCGATAGCCCTGAGATGGCCGTTGAGAGCGTCCGTGGCCCGCTCTTCGGCGCTGGCGCGCTGGGCGACGAAATTTTCGGGGTCAGTGACGAACTTATTGACCCTGTCGTAGATCATCGGAACGTTCGAGTAGAGCCAGACAGCGTTGTTGTAGGTGCAGGCGAGATCTTTCTCGCCGCAGCGGACCAGGGGCTTCCACTCGCCCTTCTCCTCGTCGAGGCTCTCCCACTCGAGCGTCAGGCGAGCCAGGAGCCGCGTATTCTGCGCGACGGCATGTTCCGCCGAGGGTTGCGAGATCTGGCCGCCTCTCTTCGCGCGTTTATCGACCTGTTCGTAAATGAGCTTTTCGCCGACTTGGCCGTCGGTCGAGGTGAGCTTGATGCGGAAGACGGGATCGCCGGCTGAGTTCTCAAAGCTCAGCCAGGCCCCCTTCGTGAGGTCTTCCTTGGTTCCGAAACTTGATACGTCAAACATAAGAACCGTCAGGTGTCCTTTCTGTAAAATGGCGGCGCCTTATAGAACCGCTGGAATATTCTGAATGTGGTGGTAAAAATATTTCGCCGCGGTAACCGGATCGTATTCGGCGAATGCTGAAAGTTGTTCCGTTATCGTCTGTCCGCTCTCTCCTTTTGGCGCCTGGGTCGGGACGAGGCGCGGGAAGGTGTGGCGGAACTTGTGGCCGGCGTTCTGGTCCACGTTGAGCAGCGCGAGCGCGAAGCGGGTCTCGTTCTGGAACTTGGTCTGAAGCGTCGCATCGACCCAGTAGATGACCAATGACAAGTCGACGTCGAAATCGCCCTCTTCCACAAAACACGCGAACTGCTCGCCGACGCCGAACTTCGCGGCGCGGTTGTTGTTGATATTAAAGTTCAACGACTCCACGCAGCTATTGATCGTCGCGCCATCAATGAGCAGCGATGAGCCGGCCGCGGAGGCCGCCGCCGGTGTGTTGCCGAGCGTGGCCGCGTAGGTCGAGCCGGAGACCTGTCCCAAAGCGTATCTCGTGCCGATCAGGCCGAACTCGACGCCGACCTCGCCGGAGGTCGGAACGGTAAACGCGGCCGTGTTCGCCTCGACGCCCTTGAAGATCTCGAATACGTTGATGTCCCCGCCGAACTGTTCGAGGCTGTAGAACTTGCGAGAGGTTCCGGGCAGAAGGAGTTTCGTAAGCGTCACGACCGTGACAGCAAGCGCAGCCTCTGTAACGACGGTGTTGTTGCCGAAGGTCACGTCGGTGGCGGTGATCGCGGTGATACGCCGGATCGGGATCACCGCGGCGCCGTTCGAATGAGACGCGGCCGTAGTTTCCGCAGCTCCGCGCGTACAGCCGGTAAACGTTGTTCCCGTTTTGCCGGTGTAGGTGATGATTTCGGTATCGACACGGAACGCGCCGGAGGCGTCGAAGGCCGCCGTGGAGGCCACGGTAAACGTCGTCTGTGACGCATCATGCGCGCCGGTCAGCGTAGACTGGTTGTTGGTCGTGCCCGTGATGTAACACACATCGCCGACGTTCAAACGGTCGGCGATCGGGTCGGTCAGAAAGGATCCCGCGGCGCGGGACATCGTCTTTGAGCCGGACGTGAAGGAGAAACTCCCGGCCAGATCAACGACCGCCTCGACGTTCGAGAGCGCCGAGCGCATCCACTGCATGAAGCCGTCCTCGCGCAGTAGCGGCATCGAGAGCCGGGCCTGGTTGGACGCCGTGCCGCCGATCTGCTGTCCCCCCTGGCGGTCGGAGCGAATCAGCGAGCTGCGCTCGAAAGCTTTCTGGACCGACGCGGAACTGCCGCGCCGGATCGGGAGGATCGCATACGGCGGATTCGCCGGCGTCGTCCCGCGTGTGACCTCGATCACGGAGGAGAGTCTGAGTCTTGAAATACTGGCGCCGTCTGGCATGTATCACCTCACTTCGTTAACTGCTTGCTGTGTTCCTCGCAAAGGAGATCCGTCGGGGCGGCCTCTTCGTCCGGTTGCGGGATGTAATAAAACTCCGCGCCGCAGTCGCCAAAAGCGCACTTGGTCCGATACGCCTCCATCATCCGAGCGGCCTCGTCCTTAGCGCGTCCGGACGCCCAGTATTCGCGAACTCCATCAAGCGATGGTGCGGGTCGAAATTGCGGAGCGGCATCTGACGCCTCTTCGACAGGGACGTTTCCGAAAATTTGTTCTGTTCTTCTCGGCATAACCACCTCACTCAAAATTGATTGCCCGCCTCCGTGTAGAACGCGACGGCGGTGCGCACGATTCCAACCAAGTAGCCCGCGCCCGGTAGATCCGGCCCCAGGCTCGACGAGCGGCAGCGCAGATTGTTTCCGTGGAAACGATCGAAGATCTTCGCCGCGTATCCGACGAGCTGGTTGAGCGGCCCCTTGCCACGGTTGCGCGGGACGAAGACCGAGAGCTGGATCAGCGCGGCGTTTTCGTTCAGCGCGCTGATCCCGAACGTCGCCTCCAGCGATGAGCCCCAGATCAGATCCACCTGGAGCCAGGGCGACTCCGGCGGCGGCTTCTCGATCGTCTGGCCGTTGATGTCTCTCAAACCCAACACGTCGGGGAACTGAACCGCCGTGCGCGGGATTCCGCCCGAGACCCACTCGGCCTCGACGCGCTGCTCGATGGCGCTCTGGATCGCCTGCCTCGCTTGCTCGACCGTCAACGCCATCAGGCCCTCCCTCTCGCGGCCCTCTCGGCCGAATCGCGCACGATCAGCGGGAACTCCGCGACCGTCACGCCGACGAAACCGAATGGGGCCTGCTGACTATGCGCCTCGAACTCCAGCGGAAAGATGTAGGGGGTCGAGTTGGCGAGCGTGAACACGTCGCCGAGCTTCATCTGTCTAGCGATTTCCCGGGCCCGAGCCGCGCGCGCGTCGCCCGAGGGGTCGAGGCTGTTCTTATCGTGCTCTTGATCGATCGTATTGATCGCTGCGAGCCAGTTCCCGCGCGCCTCGCCTCTGTCCACCGGCGTGCGGTGGATCACGCGGTCAGCCATCTCGCCGGCGGTGTCTTGAATCACAGCCAGGGAGCGTTGCTCGACCTTTTCCCGGAACTGCTTGATTACCTGTTTGTAATCGCCGTTAGCCATTTTCGAGAACCAACCGATAGAAGAGGACGACCCCTTCAGCCCCTTTCAGCTCCTGCGCCTCGCGAACCGAGTCCCTGAGCGATCCCGACTCGACCACGTCGCCGACGCCGGGGACGAAAAGCAAATTCTTCGCCGGCACAATCACCGCCTTCCGCGCCGCCCGAACGTCAGTCGTCTGGCCGCCCAATGAAGCAAATAGAGCAGCGAGGCGATTGCGCCTGCCGTCATCAAAAAAGCCTTTAACAATTTGCGCATCATTGCTCGGGGTCGCGACCGAGGTCGCCGTGTCGTAACTCGCCGCGACCTTGCGGCGGATCGTGAAGTTCTCGCCGAACCATTCGATTGTCTGCGCGATGCTCGCCTGCGCGATCGCTCCCGTCATGAGAACTCCACCGGCGCTAACCGCTCGGCCATCTCGATACAGTGTTGATAGACCTGGCTTGCTTTCAGGTCGCCGACAGGCCCGGAGGTGTCGACCGACAGTGAGGCTTTAGCCGCTTTCATCATCCAGCCTTCATGCGCCGCTTGGCGCATGTTGTAGATGTTGACGTAGGCCGGCCCGTCCTCTTGCCAACGCAGTTGCGGGTCGCTCGTCCCGTCGCCTACGCCTGAAGCCTTCGACTTGGGCCAGTCCGGCTCCGTTGCGCCGCTCGTCCCGCTCTCGATAGCGCGGTAGCGATGGCCATTGCGAACCGTCGGCTGGATCGTGTCGCCGTGGGCGTAGACCACCGCCGCCTTCCAGGTCGAGGCCCGCTTGGTCTTGTCGAGCAATCCGTCGAGGTCCGCGTCCGAAAGCTGCGGCTCGACAGTGTGCTGCGTAAGGCGCTTGAGTTCTTCCAGCGCCGCTTCCCTGGCCTGTTCGTCGCTCATTGCTTCTTCGTCTTCGGCGGACCTTGGACGGCCTTCGTCTCGGGCGGCCCGTCGATGGCCTTCGCCGCGGGTTTCGCCTTCGGCTTGTCGGCCAGGTTCCTCAGGTTCGTCTGCAGGAACTGCCCGTCGGGGAGCTGGAGGTCTACCGACCAATAGGCCGGATCGCCGTCCCGCTCACCCCGCACGCGGACCACTTTAGCGTTGACCTGTATACTGTCGCCTTGTTTGAGTTCGTCAGGTGCCATATTCATCCGATCAAAAATCGCCGGGCGCTCGGCGTTCGCCTCACATAGAGCGCCCGGCGGAGCCCTCCAGGATAAAGACTGGAGTAAGGAGAGAAACTTAGACTACGACCACCGAGTTGTCTTGCGACGGCGCGGCGTTACGTGGATTAAAGAGCAGGATCTGGGCCGAACAGAGGTCGATTGGCGTCGTGCCGGCCGCGACCGTAGCCGCGCGCAGGTACCGCTCTCGCTTGTTGAGATTGAGATGGATCATATAGACCGAGCCGCTCGTGGCGTTCGGGACGACGTTCCCCAGGGCGCCGGTGGTCGCGCCAGCGACGTCGGCGAAGGCGTCGGAGCCGCCGTTGTCCGAGGACTCCTGAACCTTGAACTCAATGGTCTCATCGCCCGTGGTGCGGTCATGCGCGCCGAGATGGAAGATCATGAGGGCCTCTTCGAAGCCCTGGCAGTCGACGCCCAGGCCCTGGGCCGATGCGGTGCGGGATTCGGGATCGAGCGAAGGTTTGACCAGCACATGTTGATGTGGACTGTGAATGTTCATTGCGAATGCTCCTTGCGATTGATTGAATGGGCGCCGGGATTCGCCCGGGGCCGGATTTCAACTCTCAACTCTCAGCCCGCCTTAGGTGCTGATCTTTTGAATTTTGAGCTTCCAGGGCTCCGCCACTTGGCCGCCGAAGCGCAGCCGCCCCAGCAGAACAATCTGGTTCGTCTCGGCGTAGAGTTCGCGCAGGACCTGGACGGAAAAGCCGACCCGATTGACCAGGTAGTAGCCCATCAGGTCGCCGAAAATAATCGGGAACGAATTCGCCGCGATGTCGGGCATAAAGCCCGAGTAGGCGTATGAGTAGCCGATCAGCTCCTTTGGCCGCCCGCCAGCGATCCCGCTGTCCTGGTCGCCATAGCCGAAGAGGTAGCGGTTCGTGGTGTCCTTGAGCTTCGCGATCGCCTTCGCGGTATTCGTCTTGTTGAAGACGAATACCGCGTTCTCGTCGTATTGCTCCGGGAGCGCATAGACCAGGTCGAAGATCCCGTCCGGCGTAACAGCCGCGGCGGAGCCGCTCACGACGATCGCAGGCTGGTCGGTCCCGCCCGGATTGAGCAGGATCCCCGCCGGGCCGCCGATGCCCGACCCGTTGAGGATCTCATTGTCGTAGAGCAGGTCCACCGTCTCCGAGAACTTGCCCGTCGACCAGCCGACGATCGGGAAGGCCGAGTCCTCGATCATATCGTTCGTGAGTGGCATGGACATCATGAACGTATGGACCGGGATCCGGATCATCCCGAAGATGGGCTCAGTGACGCGGTGGACGGTCGAGGATGACGGAATTTCACCCGTCTTCGTCACGCGGATGCCGGTCGTGTAGATGTCGTCGGCCGCGTAGTTGACCTTCGGCATCGCCAAGGCGTCGCGGCTGGTTTGCAGCCTGGTCACCATACCGGCGACGCGGGTCGGCGTCGGCTGCTTCTGGACCAGGACGTTGAGCATGTCCTCCGGAACCAGGAAGCCGCCCTGCGAATCCACGCCCTCCTGCAAGGTCTTAAGGTCGCCGATCGCCAGCCCCTCTTTCCCCTTGCGGATGTAATTGCGGAAGGCGTCACGGTAGGTCTTCGAGGAGATCGCCGCCTGCATCTTCGCGTCGAGGCCGAGTTCGCCCTCCTCGTAAGCGACGGAGAGCTGGCGGAGCTGCGCCTGCTTGAGGTCGTGCATGGTGCGAATGTAAGTCGCGCCCGCCGGGATCGATCCCTCGACGAGGGCCTGGCCCGCCTTCTGCCCGCGTTCGGCGACGCCCTTCTCCAGCTGTCCGGGCGCAAGCGGGGCCGGGTACTGAGGCTCGGCGAGCTTGTCGAGGGCGGCCTTGTTTTCGAGCTCAATCTGCTCGAGCTCCGTAGCGGAGGCGAAGTCGGAGTTGAGCGTCTTCAGTTCCTCCTGGATGGCCCTGACCTGTGTCTGGTCCTCGGCGGGCAGAGCCTTGAGCTGGCCCTGCTCGTCCCGGTTCTTCTTAAAAAGCTCTTCGATCGCGTCGCGTTTCTGCTTCATATTCGCCGCGATCTGTTGTGATCGTTTCATCGGTACACTCCTAACGCGCTCAGTTGAGCGTCGAGATAGAAAAATTCCGCGAAGAGTCGCTGTGACTCCTCCGCGTCCTTGCCCTTCGCCTCCGGATCGGTCGCGTCATAGAGTTCCAGCAGCCGAACCGCACAAGCCGAAAGATCGTCGGCCGTCTGTTTGATTGTGGCGCGGTTGGCTGATGAAAGGACTCGCCCTTCCTTGACCCGCAGGTGATGGACATTCTCGATGCGTGTTTGCCACTCTTTCACGGCGGTAAGCGCCTTTTCGGAGTGTCTTGCGAGGGTTAGCCCTGCACGCAGGGCTACGGTGAAGTCTTGAGGGTTGAGCGAGAGAGCCTGGACGGTCTTAATGGCCATCTCAGGCGATTCTTCCGCCTTCCCGCTCATAATGGCGTCGACGACTTTGAGGATCAGGGCCGTGAGCTCGCCGAGCGCGCCGGCGGTCGCGGCCATCCTCTCGGAGTGACTCTTATCGTCGTCGTAGAGCTGGTCGATGAGGACCCAGTAAAACGCGTCCATCGCTCGGTAGCACGCGCCGAGCGTCATCGAGGCCTCGATGTAATCGCCGAGGTATTGGCCCTTCGCCTCGGCCTGATCGAGGCCTTTGACCGACAGTAGCGCCGTCTCCGGATTCATCCCGACGAGGACCGGGGACCACTCGAACCACTCACCCTCGATCAAGTCTTTCGTCTTGGCCTCCGCGTTCCACTTGTCCTTCTCGATCAAATAGCCGATCGAGAACTCGTCAATGGTCCCGAACTTGAGGTCGCTATAAGCCTCCCGGCCGCGCTGGGTCTCCAAGTTGAACTGGCCCTTGATGTAATAGCCGCCGTACTGGCGCAGTCCTTCGGGGAGCCGGCCGTCGCCGGCGGCCCACTCCTCCGCGACGAGCGTCTTCGCGATCGGCATGCTCCAGTCGTGACACCAGACGCCGCGCGGGAGTTTCTTCTGCAGGCTCTTTGCGAAGAAGCCCGGCATCACGCGTTCGCCGCCGCGGTCCTTGTTGCCGGTCACGCTGACGATGGCTTCGATGGTGCCTTTCTCGTCGTCCATCGCCAGCGTGGCGGCGGGGAAGGCTTTTCGGATGATGTTGGCCATAAAATTCAAAAAGCGCCGCGCTGAGGATTATCAAAATCCTCAGCGCGGCGCTCATCTCGCGGAATGCCCTGTTTATGGGCTGCCAAATTGTTGCGTCCGAACTATACAACAGCCGGCGAAATCTTTGCGACTATATTTTGCGGTCGCGCGCGCGGCGGGTACCAGATCGTGACCTTTCCGCATTTCTGACACGTCAACGGCACGCGTGAATGGATCACCACGGCCGCGATCGCCAAGCGGATTCCGTCCGTCAGGCCGAGCTCGGCCCGACAGTTGCGGCAGCGGAATTTGGCGCAAGCCTCGGTCACTTAGCCCAGTCCCTCCATCGACGCCTTCCCGTTCACGAGCGGCGGCCTCTCGTCCCCTGCCGACCCAGGCTCCGGCTGCGACAGCAGTTTGACCTGGCTGTAATACAGCGCGCCGCGCCCGGTCGCGTCGGGCGGGTAGCCGATCGCCTCACGGGCCTCATCGAGCGTGAGCTCATCGCCCGTCCAGGCCAGATTGACGCGCTTCCAGGCCTGATTGCGGTCCTCCTGAAGGACGCGCACTTCTGCATTATCAAAGCGAATCCGCCGCTTGGACCGCTCCCCCTCAAACTCCGGGAGGAGTTGGACGTTGAGGTCCCCTGAGATCAGCCGCTGCGTCGGAATCAGGAAACCCTCATAGGCCTGCTCGCGGAGCTCCCGCATCGTCGCCCCGACCTTCGTCTGCTCCATGCCCGACGAGAATCCGAGCACGGCCGCCGGGATCCCCGTCACTGCGGCCCAGCGGGCCTCCGAGATTTTGCGCTGGTCGAGCCAGAGGAGCTTTTGCGGGTCGAGGCTCAAAGTGGAGACCTCGATCTGCCCCGAGAGCACCATTGGGGAGCCGCGGCCGTCGCCCTGGAATTTTCGTTGGTAATCCCCCTTGATTAGCTCCCGGTCCTCCTTGGAGATCGTCATTCGCTCGCCCTTCGGCGAGATGATTACGCCGGGGATCCCGAAGTTGCGCAGGATTTGCGCCGCAAAATTTGCGGCCTCATGATCGCTGTACAGCTCGCGCATCACCGGCGCCGCCGGCGACATCCCGAGGCGCGGGTTGTTCGGGTCGAGTCCCCACCGAAAATGGATAAGGTCCTCGCGCTCGAGCCTGTAATCCAGTCCGTCCACGCAATAGAGATAATGCGAGATGAAGGGGACGCCCGTCACCGGCCATTGCGGCGCCACCATCCAGTGCGGCAGATACCAGAGCTCTACGACCTGGCCCGTCAGGTCCCGAACTTTGAGGAAATACACATTCCCGGCGATGAACCAGCTCACCCCGAAGGCCTTCCAAAGCAGCTCGCCCGAGTAATAGGAGTTCGGCGCGGCCCAGAGTTGCGGCAGGGGATGGTCTTCGATGATCTGGGCCTTCTTACCCCTCCCGCCGTCGGTGATCTGGAGCGGCGCCTCGGGGAGCGTAGTCCCGAGCCAGTTCGCGGCCGCCATAACGAGCGAGGAGAGCGACAGATCGCCGAGCTCCGCCTGATAGTCGATGCGCGAGCCGGTGAAGAAGCGCAGCAGCCTCTCGAGCTGGCCGATGTTGTAATCGTTCCAGAAGCCCTGGCCGCCGACGCCGCTGAAGGGCGGCTCGCCGCTGAAGGCTTGGTACGCTGCTTTTATTCGCCCGAATATACTCATTTGGGTTCGATCAAAACCTTCACGGAGGTTTCGGTCTCGTCGGTCAGCCGTAATCGGTATTTGGTCTTATCCAGGGTGAAGCCTTTGATATTGTCCACGCACTCCAGAAGTCCGCATAGCTCAATGCGGATGTCTCCGGCCTCGATCCTGGCGTTTAGGTGATCGATTAACGCCTCAGTGTCCACATTCACTTCTAAGTTGGCCATAAGCTCCTCGGTCATAAAACCTCGCACAAATTCCATACTACAGAACCTTGATTGACCGCTTCTCGACCAACTTGTTAAACGCGCCGCTTGACGCGTCCACCTGGTCGTCGTATTTTCCGGTCGGGAAGCCCGTCATCTCAGCCAGGTATCTCTTGATCCAATCACCCTTGACCAGTTTAACGTTCCCCGCCTGGCACTGCGCCTTGAGAGGCTCCGCGCGCCCCAGCTTGTCCCGGTGGACTGGGTCGGCGTAAACGAGAAAACCTGCGAGCTGCCGGACGATCTCGTCCGTGCTCTCCTTCGCCAGGCCCGGCGGTTGCTCGATGTAGATCGTGACCTCGCCGTACTCTTGCTCGTCGAGCTCGGCGGTCTGCTTGATCTTCTGGTTGCGAGGATGAGTCATCCACTGGCCACGCTCGACGTCCTCGACGTAGAAGATCCCGCGGGCGTCGCGGGCCATCAAAAGCCCGACCGTCCAGTCGCCCTTGTTCTCGTCGGCGCCCGCCGTATCCCAATAGCGCACTCGCTCCGCGTCGGCCGGCGCGGCGGGCACGATCCCGAACCATTCGCTTTTAAAGAACAGGCCCGCCTTCGGCCGCGGCCGCTGCTGGAAGAGCGCGGCGAAGAAGAAGTCGCCGATCCGCTCCGCGATCTTCCGGAGCTTATCGAGCGGCCTGCGCTCCGGGCAGAGCGCCTCGCCAGGTTTCCGCCAGTCGGGCTCGACCGTGCATGTCACCGGGAACTCCGGTCGCTCTTCCTCTTTCTCTGCGATCGCCGGCAGGTTGACGATATGCCAGCGTTCCGGGTCGTCGCCCTGGGCTTCTTCAGAGAGCAAATACCCCGCGAGGTCTTCTTCATGCCAGCGGGTCTGGATGACGATCATCGCGCCATGTGGGTCTTCGTCGGCCCAGGGTTCCTCGCGCGTGTAGAAGGTCGAGCCGTACCAATCCTTCTGCTTACTCCGGATCGTGTCACTGGCGGCCTCCTCCGCGTTCTTGATGGGATCATCAATGATTCCGAGATGCCAGCCCTTGCCGGTGATCGGGCCGCCGACGCCGGCCGCCCACAAACCACCTCCCCGACCCGTCTCCCAGTGTTTGACGGCGGTCGTATTGCTTTGTAATTCACCGCTCACGCGCTGGTAATTGTCCCGCGCGTTACGAGACAGCGTGAAGGCCAACTCCGCGCCGTAGCTGCAGAGCCCTACCCACCGATCCGGATAGCGGTGCAGAAAGTAAGCCGCGAAGAGCCGGCAGACGGTCTCGCTTTTCGAGTGGCGCGGCGGCAGAAAGATCATCAGGCGCTTAATCTTCCCGTCGGCGACTCGCTCAAGAACATCGGCTAGCGTTTCACAATGGCGATACCACTTGTAGCGCGAATTCACGCGTGAGACGAATTCACGAAATGTCAAAGATCTCGCCCCCTGCCGGAGGCCTTTAACCGCCGCCTCGCCCGGGCTCCAATCGGAGAGCGCCCCAGCGCCGTTCGACCGCTTCCAGAAGCTGGGAACTTTGAGCGCCGTCAAGCTTCACTTCCCGCACGGCCGCGACCAGCTCGACGCCCATCTGCTCGACAACCCGGTTGAGCGTCGCGACGCTGATCGACTGCTCGGCGCGGAACTTGTGTATCCGCTCGACCATCTTGCCGACCCGGTCGACGAGCGCCGAGACCGCGCTGAAGTCGGACAGCTCGCGGGGCTTCTTTTCCTTGTCCTCGGCGCCAGCGGAGAAGGATTCATGCCAGGCGAGCAAAGCCCCATCGGGTCCGTAGATCGAATACCAGCGCTCGACCAAATCTTCGAGGAAGGCTCGCAATAGCGCGACCTCCGGCTCCAGATTGAGCGGGTCGGGGTCTTTCGCGAATCTCGCAATCTTCTCCCGAAGCTCCTCGGACTGGATCGACGAATAGCGCCCATGCTTTGAAGGAGTCGCGCCGCCATGCAGATAGCATTTGCCCTGGCCGGGATGGTCGGTCCGCCAGCCGGCCGCCTTGGAGCAGGCGCCTTTTCCGCTCTTGAGCCGCGCGCCACATTTAGCATGGGGTATCTTCGGTTTTCCTTTAGCATGAGGTTTCGCCACATCATCGCTTCCCCGAATCCGTCATAAGCTGAACGAGCGCCATCAAGATTCGCGCCGACTCTCCGCCCTCAAAGACCTCCACAGTCATGCCATGCGCGATAAATCTAGCCGCCGGCTTCGGCTCGCTCGCGGGCAGAGATAGCTGAACGGAATTCCCGCAGCGCGTGCAGTAGGTCCGGATCGAACCGGAAGGGGCGGGGAGTTTTATATCGGTCGGTCGGACGCTGTTCGGTCGGACGCTGTAACGCTCGGCCTGTTCTATCGCTCTCTGGCGCGCCGGATCAGCGCCAGGATCGGAGCGATCGCCCTCCTCGGTGGCTTGCTGGCGCATGTAGCTCGCGCGCTCCTCGAATCCTTGCCGCGCCTCATCGCGCTGCCGTCGCACCGGATCATCCGGAGGCAGCGTATCAATCGGAATGATTTCGTTTTTCCATTCAGGCATCAATCGCAGTTTTTGAGCGGCCCGATAGCCAGATCGATAAAACCATCGCCAGGCAACGGCAGCGCGCGGACCGGAACATTGCATGTCTGGCCAAGCGCTGGGAGCCGCAGCCGACCCAGATCGATCGTAAACACCTGACCGTCATTCACTCCGATCAGGTAATTGATTCCCCTGACCGTGAAAATATCGAAGTCGGCCGACGGCGCGAGCTTGAAGGGCCTGCCGTTGAAGGTCGGGGCACCGATGGTCTGGAGCTGGCCGCCACCTGTCGCGGAGCTGCCATTGGCGAGCGGCGGCGCGATGGTGACCAGGGTATGGAGACCGTAGTCGAGGCCGTAGAAGATCGTCGTCGTCGCGCCGGCGATATTATTGGTGTACGCGCCGCCGACCAGGTTGGGATTAGCTCCCTCATTGACGTCGCCCCGAGCGTAGACGATCTGGGTTTGCGCCACGGTCTGGCCTAAATCGGCGCCGACGAGCGCCAGGTTCTGGTCGTTCGCGCCGATCAATCGGAGCGCGTTCGCAACCGGGTTGAAATCCATCAGCGACCTGAAGTCGCCGCCGAAGGGAACGGTCAGCGAACCGAACGGCGCGGCGTTCCCCAAAGTGTCAATCGTGTAGAGATTGCCTTCGTCGTCGAGGCCGTAGAGCTGACCGTCGGCCGGTCGGAAATCAATTCCGATCAACTGGCCCGCGATGCCCTTGACCGTGATCTCGCGCCGGAATCCGAATCTGCATGCGCGCTGAATCCAGAGGCTGTTCTCCGAATCGAGAAAAACCACATCCGCGCGCGGCCAGATAATCCCGGACAGCGAGGCTCCGGCCTGCGGGATCGCTCCTCCATAGATTTTCGGAGATTGAGAATTAGCCGACGCGAGCAAAGCCTGCGCAAGAAAGAGCGAGAAGGCGACGAGTTTGAAAAGTTTCGATTTCATATTTAAGGCATCCGATTCTGGCCGTCCGGCGACGACCCCCATCGAAATCGCTTTACATTTCAAAAGCGACTCCGGGCGGCCAGAATATCAATTATCCGTATGGCCGTTGATCAGACCCGCGAGTCTGAGCGCCAGCGTTGCCGCCGTTGCGGTCTCGAAGAGTCGAGTCAGGATACGGCTCGTGATTACGACCGCGCTCAGAGGGCTACAGGTGGGCATACCGCCCATCGTGAGGCTTATAACCCCAGCCTCGATCCCTACAGCCAAACAAAGCATGGCGAAGAAGAGAAACACTCGGCGATCTCTCCGGTTGACCTGCCGACGGGCGGTCCGAAGCAGAAGGGCGGCGGAAAGCAATCCGGTCAACGATGTGGCCGTCGTGCTATAGAGCAAAAAGTTATAGAGCAATAACAGTGGTCTCACCGGCGTCTCACCTCATCGCGAAGGGCGTGCAGGGCCTGGACAATCTCCTTCGTAGTCTCTTCATGCGTCTCGCCTAACTGTTTCAGCGCGGCGAGAAACTTCTCGCTGTCCGCGTCCTGCCGCTCAATCCTCTTGACCAGAAACGGCCACATGGATTTCTGCCAGAACCAGGCGATGGCGATCAACGCCAGGATCGGAAACGCTACCTTGCCTGCCACCTCGAACCATTCCTTGAAATCCATTGACTCGTTTGGCGTCAGGAACGTTATGGATCGCCCGCGCGCCGATCCGCTCCTGATGCGCGATACTAAACACCTGAACCGCCGCGCGGGCGAACTCATTGGACGGGGCCGAGGACCTCCTCGGCGACCGCGATTCCGTCCTTCACGATCTTGATCGCTTTACGTATGTCAGCCGCGCGCTTAGCGCTTAATTTCGCGCCGGCGACGGCCCGCAAAATTTGCGAAAGCGCGACCGCGATCGTGACGGGCGAGAAAAGCTTCGTGATGTCGATCGCTTTCCGCTCGACAGCTTTTGTGATTCTGATCTCGCTCATTTGATCACTAGGCGAACGCCGGCGATCTGCTGCTCGCTGTCAAGGTTCGCGATCTTGATCTTGCTGTAGCGGTAGAAGCCGCGGAACGCCCAGTTGTCGCTATCGAGCAGCGCTACGCTTCCATCGGCCTCGACGGCGTCCTGGTTGCCGTAGCGACCGAAGACATCGAGGCCGGCGAGCGCTGGAATCCGCACGCCGAGTTGGCCGAAGCCGAACGCCTCATTGCCGGTCTTCCCTCCCCCGCCGCCGACGCTCAAGTTTAGCGGGCCGATCTCGTAAAACTGAAAGGTCCCGAAGTAACGTGTCCGGACGCGGGTCTTCGCGCCGCCCGGGTCATCGTGGTCGCCGAATGCCTCAGCGCCCAGGTACAGGCGCCTGAACAGGTTTACGCCGCCTGCGATCCCGAGGCCTATGTTGTCCGGGGTCTGGCCGCGGTTGTTCGTGACCGTGAAGGCCGAGATTTCGATGTGGGCGTTAACCGGCTTGTCCTGAGCTTGCGCCGTGGCGTGTAGAAAAAGCGCTAATAAAATGAGTGGAATTTTTCGCATAGTTTTAAAAAGCGGCTGGCGATTCGATGAATCGCCAGCCCTCAACCCTTCTCACTAGTAACTCGTTACGATTCGGCTTCGACGAGAACGACGTCAAGGTAATAACTCCGGCCCGGCTCGAAGAAACCATCGAGCGCCGAGTTATTGATCATCATTTCCATTGAGCCCGACGGCGTCGCCGTAGAGAACTTTTGATCCTCCGGGATCTTGTCGTCGTATTGCGTCTGCAACTTGACGGTCTCGCCCGGCCAGGAATGCCGCGTGACACCGGTGCATGTGAATTTGCATCTAGCCTTGCGCATGGATTCTCCTATTGAAATCGGACGATAAAAGAGTTCGAGTTCACATAGCCTTCCTCGCCGTTCTCGGCGCGGAGATAGACCCGGATGAACGCGTTGATCGGCGCCGTCGATAACTCAGAGAACCGTGTGGAGTCCCTGGGTTAGGCCGCTCGGGACGAGGAAGTTGATCTGTCGCGGCGAGACGAAGAAGAGGCCGGTGAATGACCGGTCGACTAGCAACCGAACCCTCGCCAGCGTGTCGGGCAGCGGCAGCGCGCGCGCCTCCTCGGTCACGGTCGTGAAACCCTCGCCTCCGAAGGCGACCGCGATGGATCCTGGGGCGATGCCATGCCTGAAGTTCGCGGCATTAGTCACAACGACGCTCTGCGCCGCGGCGGACGAAGAGAGTCCGAGGGTGGTCAATAGGAGGATCGAGAGGGACAGGTTGCGAACCTGGGACCCGATGACGGGGTCAGGCTTCGCGGTCGGCGCGGGCTTGTTGACTGGATCCGTCGAGAGCAGTTTATAGATCGCCATCCCGATCGTGATCAGGGTCGGGATCAGCTTGTCATTGCGCTGGATGATGAACTGACCGCCGTGGTCAGTGATCAGCCAGGCGATCGAGCCGAAGCCGATCCCCTCAAGACTCGTGCGCCAGTGAAGAACGATTCGTTTGATTATTGCGCCGATTGAGAGCATAAATAATACGCTGGAAAAACCGCGCGGCCTTCCTTGAGGTTTAAAGCAACCAACTTCCAGCCGGAAAACAAAAAAGCGCCAGCCCCCGAACCTCTCTCGGTTGGGTCTGGCGCTCGTGGCGCGCAAAATTTCTTTCAGCTTAAGTCCTGGGCGAGCTAGTCGCGCTGCGGACGTTCACCCGAATTTTCGGCGGGAGTATGCCCAGGAGTGAGGGCGGCGTCAATAATTATTTTCGGAGGGCGAAAATTAAGAGAAAAAGCTTGCAATCCTACCGTGGCAGGATTATAGTATTACCAAGCTGAAACGCGAGGCGAAACGGCTGGAACCCGCTACGCCTCGCCACCACAAACAATCTATCTAGGAGATTGATCATGGACGTCAACAATATTACTCAACTTGTTAGCCTCAGGCGAGGCGACTTTGGCCAACTGCTCAGCTATCCCGAGTGGGTCAAAACACTGATCGCCGAATTGGACGGCCAAGCCTGGACGACAGGCATCGCTTCTGACAAGAAACAGCGCGGCTCGTCCATTAACGTGGATGTCTACGCGTTCGACAACGCGCAGAGCTTGGCTATAGTTCAGGTTCGCGAGTGCGTTTTCCACCCGCGCCGCTGGAATCGCGTCCGAAAAGATTATTACCTCATCGGGCGCAATGAGAATGGTAATGCGTTCGCGCATCCAGTTGACAGCGTGGCGAGGAGCAAATCGGCGCTGGCCACCCCTGAAGGCGGTGTGAGGTTCGCCCTTATGCGGATTTGGGACTGCACCGAAAGCCAACTCTCACGAATCGTGCGCAACGGTGACGTAGCCCTGATTCCTCTAGGCGCGCGGGATGAAAAGCGCGTCTCGGGCCAATGGGAGCAATGGGAAGGCAATCAGGTACTGGTCGCCGACTCCCACTTGGTTGAGGCGCCTGAATTTTATACCTGCGGCGCCGAACTCTACGCCCGCGGTCGCGTCACGATCCGGCATATCAAAGGCCAGCATCCGACCGTCACCGGTGAGGGACTCTGGCGCATCCAGCACGGCCTGCGGGCCGACACCTGGAGCTTCACAACCCCGACCGCCGACTGAATGAGGAGGAATCATGAGACAGTCCTACAAGATCGTCGGTTACGTCGGAAAGTCGGGCAAGCTCGGCGCTTATAAAAAAGTCGCCGAAGTCCCCGACAAATTCAACCCGGGCAAGCGGCGAGCAAAGCTGAAGAGCTTCGACGACACACTGGAGTTTTGGGTGGACGCGTCCAAACTCACCAATCCGCCGCCGCAATCGGAGGCGTCACGGGCGTGCGCCGAAAAAAAGATCTGCTGGGAATGCGGCTGTGAATTCACCTATCGCGAATCCAAGGAGCGCGATGGGGATTGGTCGGATTCTTACTGCGGTTGCTAGATAGCTCGCGGGGACGCCATCTTCGCGTCCCCGCCTAACGGAGGAATATTATGGAATGGATTATCAAGCAAGGCCCAAGCGTCTATACCCATGCGCAAGTTTGGGGCGCCGACGCCCCGATGATTTTTCTCGACAAGCAAGAGGCGCAGGCGCTCGCGGCGAAAGCCCGCGCTGGTGGCCACAAATCAACCACCGTCATCGAAAACGAAAATCCCTATTTAGCCTGGCAACTCAGCGGGTTTCGTAAAGCGATTGCGTCGGTGAAGGATTACGCCTGCGAGATTACGCAAGAGGGCGTCCTGTGCTGCGCCTCAGTCAACGGCGGCCCGGAATTGCAGTTTGTGTTCGACGATCCCCAGATCTGGCGGTTGGATGTTGGGAGTGGAGAACAACGGACGCTCAACCGAACGGAGATCCTCTATCAGTTCGAGCAAGACACGCCGATCGCCCGATGGCTTGAATTGCTTTGGGGGTATCACCCCCTCAAGCGAGGCGCGCTATAAATCGTATGAACCAGGGCGCGCGATCGCGCCCCGTCTTTCAAAGGAATAATAAAAAATGCCAATCGAAAAGCTATCAATTACTATGCAGGATTCAGTTCTCGCGGCCGTAGATGCGCGCGGGGACCGGGGCGAGGCCAACAGGTCGGGCGTAATCTCACGCGACCTGAATCGCTACTACACCGCGCTCACTTACTCTCGCGCTAAGCTCCGCGATCTGCTGAGCGAGAGCGAGCTTTCGCTGATCCTGGACGTAACGAATAGAACTTGGTTCAGCGAGCCGTTCACGATTCAGGCGTTATGGGCCGAAGTTTCGGACGGAATCAGCCTGGAAGGGATGGATAAAAAATGGAAGGTTGATGGCAAGTCCCTGGTCGAGAAAGTCAAAAATCTCGATTTCATCACACTACTCGCCCTCGCAGACGCTTGCGAGCGATGGTGGAATCGTGTCTCGCGCGGCGAGCAACCGGACTTTAAGGAAGCGCTGGAGGGGTAATGACCTTTCAAGAGTTCCTCCAAAAAATCGAGCCCTTGCAGGCCTGGCGCGAATGCTACCCGCGAATCTACCGCGATATGGAGCGCTACGGCTCCCCGAAGGTCGCCGCCGCAGCCGCCGTCGCCGCGATCGAATGGGTCTCGGACGACTACCGGAACGCGCCGGCGACGGCGCGGAACATCTATACGGCCGTCTGCAAGGCCCGGGAGTTCGATTTTCCGACCCTGTTCATCGCCCCAGACCTGCTCGCGGCGGTGTCGGAGACGGAGCCTCCGGGCGACCTGCTCTGGCAGGAGATCAAGCTGCCGTTCGAGGCGGGCGCCTTGTGCCTGCCTCGCGGCGCCCTGCGCCATCCGACCGACGGGGCATGCGAGATCCTGGGCTGGGCGCGAATCCCGGCCGAGGAGGTACTGCAATTCGCGCCGGGACGTCCGAAGGTCAAATTGTCGGAGGATATTTTTACCGTATGGACGGGTCTCGCGGAAAAGGAGAACTTTCCCCTGCTCGACACGGTGCTGAACGCAAAGACCTCCCCCCAGTTGGGGGACCGCTCCGCGCCCGGCGTCTCGACCGGGCAGAACCGGGCAGGTAGTTATGAATTCCCCTTGGCCGAGAACGAGAATGAATTTTTGCAACAGCTCAGGGGAATCGTCTTTGGCGCGCTGCTGGCGATTGAGGCGCGGCCGACGCTGCTCTCCCACGGTCGCAGGGTCGGATCCCACAAAAAATCTCATCGCGAGATTTGGGAGCCGAACATAATCGGGAGAGATTATCGAATCGTGAGGGAGTGCGGAGGAGATGCTGGCACACACGCGAGCCCACGACTGCATTGGAGAAGAGGCCATTACAGAAATCAGCCATATGGCGCGGGACGGAGTCAGATCAGGCGAATCTGGATCGAGCCAGCGCTGATTGGAGAATGAAGGGATAATACGGAGAAAATCATATGGGCAGACCACCTAAATACGCCACCGAAGAGGAGCGTCGCGAAGCGCAACGCCTCCAAAAGCGCCGCTCCGCGCAAATTCTCCGCCGCCAGCGCGCCGGCCTCGACCCGGAAGCGCCGCCAAACGCCACTCATAGCGGCGAGCTGGCGCCTACGGCGAAACTCACCAGCGCCCAAGTCGCAAAAATCCGCAAGCTGCGCGCCGACCAAGGATGGACGCTCAGCAGCCTAGCGCGACAATTTGGCATGTCGGAGCACGCGATCTCCGATATTTGTAATGGGCGCACGTGGAAAGACTGAGATCTCGCGGGATCATTCCCCCGCGATTCGAGGATTCTCCGGCGCAATAGGCGGGAGCGGGAGTTCGGCCTCGATGGTGAGCTTCCCGCAGGCGATTTTGACCGCCCGCAGGCTCTTGCACTTTCGGCAGTTGGGTAGGAGCGTCCCCTGGACATCCACGCCGACCCGGTCGATCAGGCCTCCGCACAAGGGGCAATAGAGAGCGACGATCGGGACCGGAGACACGGGTATTGATTGAGGAGCGTCCACCTTAAATACCTTTCGAGAAAAATGATGACTACGGCAATTCTTCCTGCCGGATCTCTTCGTCCGCTTCGTCCGACCCAAGGGCCGCGCATGCCTCGACGCGTCCGACAAGCAGCGTCATGCGCAGCCGCTCGGTGATCTCGCCCATCGCATGGCCGAGGCCATACGCGAAATGGAAGGTAAAGCCGACGAGCAGGAAGAGCGCGAGGCCTCCGACGATGAAGACGAACAAATAATCGAAATAGTCCATTACGCGGCCTCCTTCTCTTTCTTGGCTTTCGGCGCCTAGATCAAATACGCCGGCGGCCGCCTGATCGCGCCGGTGATCTCCTCGGGGGTTATATACTTCGACCTCATCGACCCGCTCGCCAGGTCGAAATAAGTTGCGAATTTTCGCAACTTCCCGCCGAGGAGCCCCAGTAGGTAATCCGTCGCGATGGCGGCGACCGTCTGGTTCACGGCCAGGCTCTGGGCGTTGAGTACCTGCATCTCGGCGCAGGACACCTTCGAGTCTTCCAACTCCTCCGGCTTCGCGACCAGCAGATCCGGCGCGACCAGCGAGGGCGCGGGGAGCGCTTTGCAAATTTTGCAAGACGGCGTAAACGAGCCGGCGAGATCCTTCGGCTGAATGGTCGAGCCGACTATCACCTGGCCGGAGGATTCTTCGTTGCCGCAGTCGAGCCACCAGGCCGGCAGCAGGTCGAACCTTTGCGTTTTGACCACGCTCGCCATCTCGCCGCGCGCCGCGGCGTTATCCACACAACCGATCAGGATCGTGAGGGTTCCGGCCTGCGGCCAATCGAACGACGCGGCCCGGAATTTTCGCGGAACCGCCGCGATCTCCACGCCCCACGCCGCGGAGAAGCGCGCGGCCAACGCGACGGCCTTGTTACGGCCAAGTTCGGCGTCGCAGAAATTTTGCCGGGGGATATTCTTGGGCTCGACGTGGTCGTGATCGTAAAACAGTAACTCAACAGGCCTGCCCTGCTCGCGCTGGAGCCTGGCGATCCGCGCGACCGACGGCGCGAGCCAGCTCCCGGTCCCGCCGCAGCCGACGAGGATCAGGCGCAGGCGGTCGTAGGCGGGCAGCAACAGTTGCGCGGCCCGGGCGTAGGAGAGGTCAATGGGTTTCGGCATTCTCCTGCTCCTTAAGCAAGTTCCGGCAATCCTCGCAATAGAGATGGCCGTTCATGAACCGCACCAGGTCCTTGCGCGTGAACTTCCAGCAGCCAGCGCAGAACTCGATCCAGTCCTCGTCAAAGCCGAACCCCAGCGCCTCAAGCATTTGATTCGGTGACAGGCCGAAATGCTTGAACGCGTAGTGGAGCGCGATCCCACGCGGGTCGACGTGGATGTAATGATTCCTGGAACCGTCGGCCTGCCGCTCAGGCTCCATCTCCGCGACGAGTCGGTTCGCTTCGACCAGGTCGGCCAGCTCAATGTCTGGCAGAGGCTGGTAGCGGTCATGCAATGTGAGCGAGAGTGAGGTCTCGACGCATTTAGCCGTGATCTCTTTCGCCAGTTCGATGTCCATAAGTCAGGCCTCCTTACTCTTCTCCATCTGCGCTCTCAGCCACACGATCTGAGCGCCGATCCCGCCCTTGCCGTAACTCCCCGCCACCAGACCTTGCGGCAAAGGCCGACATAGAGCCTGCCGCCAACGATCATTGGCGGCTCCGGACGTGAACCAACTCTTCGCGTGGCCGCTCCTCCTCATCCAATCTCCTGCATTGCGAATTTAAGCGCCGCCTCGGGTAGTTCCGCGCAGATCCGTTCAAAGCGTTCGCGCCCTTCCGCTTTTCCGCGACAATCAATCGCCTCACCAACGCGCGTCTGCTCCTCCGCGGTGAGCCGGCGCCGGATATGAAAGGCGCGCCCGGTCCATTCATGCCATTCCCGCAGCGGATCGCCAATCCCTTCGATGATCCGCCTTGCGATGTTGTAACACGAGGCCTGCGAGAGCTTGCCGCGGGCCGCAATCGAGGCGTGCCAGACCGGCCCGCCAAAGCCCGCCTCCAGTCACTCATAGCCACTATTGACGGTTAGGATGGCCGACGTAGCGCCGGCGGGATGGCGGACTAGCCGGGCGAAGCGCGGATGCGCGGTTTCAAAGGCGAAACGGCAGTGATGTGTGATTGCGGTTTCACGCATTGATTGAAGCAATTCTTGAGTCATCAAATTGACGCCAGCTTTTTATTAATTTGTTTCGGATGCGCGCATCTGATCAGCCGCAGCGCCTCCAGGTAATCCGCGCGCGCGACGGAAAACTCCGCCTTCATCGCCTCGTCGCACTGGCAGTGCGTCATGCAAAATTTGCAGACCTCACAAAAAGTAGCGAAGCCAGGGCAGTCGCAGCCGTACCCACGCACGCAGCCGGTGTTTCGATACTCCGCCCCGCAACAATCACACGGCGGCGGAGGCGCGATTGATCTGATCATGTCTCCTCCTTCATCGCTTCATAAATCGCCAACAGTGAAAAGACGAGCGCCATCGCGGCGGCCGCGGACAGACATCGGAGGTGATAAAAATGCTCCGTTTCAGGAATGGGCTTCGCAGGGCCGTCAAGACGCAAGCGAGTAGCCAGCCCGCTACGTGCCAGGGAATAAGCGCATAATCCCGCCAGCTCTGCGGCTCGAACTCGCGCAGGCTGAGCGCGTATCGGAGCTCTTTCCAGTCAGCCATCCCAGTCCTCCGCGTTGCAATCCCTCAAACATTCCGGCAGCTCCAGCGCCCACGACGCGGGAATCTCCCAGAAATAACCGTACACGCCGACGCGCAGCCGGATCTCCGGCGCCTCGGGCAGTCGGCCGATCACACCGTACAGGCGGAAGCCGGTCTCGTCCTTGTCGTCCGTCGGCGAGAACCGCGCGGGCATCAAATGGTGGGAATGGATCTCGACGATCGCCTTCTCGTGAGACGAGCCTGGGCCGTCGTGGAGCGGCTTGCACCTGGTCGCGGAGCGCTCCTGCTCGGGCGTATCGAGTCCCCACCCGTTATTCCACGGGTAGACTGGCGACCAGACGAGATGAAAGAGCGTTTCGAGGCCTTGATTCGCCCAGTCCTCGGCCTGCGCCCACAGCTCGGTGACCAAGCCCGCGGGAACGAGCGGGAGATGAAAATCGAAGACAGGCGCAGTCGGCCGCAATCCTCGAATTACTCCTGAGGCCCCGGGCAGGATCGGGAAGCTGACCTCCATCTCCTCACGTCGCGCGTGCAGATAGAGACCGTCGGCGCTCAGGACGTAATCGTAGAGGCCTCCACGCTGCGGCGGAGGCCTCAATCCCTCCTCCTGATTCAGGAGGTAGCCGATGAGGACTGCAGGCGGTTCGGCGGCGTAGGCCGAATTCAAAACATCAGTCACTAACCCCATTGATCTTCTCCTCTCCTCGTAAATCGCTCCACGACGGCCTCCAGCGTGCAAGGCCCTGTCACGAGCCGATGCGAAAGCGGCGTCAATTCGGCCTCCGGAAACCGCTCGACCTTCTTCCGCGCGAGCTCCGCCATGCGCGCGTTCGCGCCGGCCTCGTGGTCGCCGGAAAACGGCGCCTCCCAAAAGAGGCTCCACATCCGGTCGAAGGCGCCGCCTTCAGCGACGTCGAGGTGCGGATTCGACCCCCAGCAAATCAGCCCGAGGTTGTTGACATTGGCGCACGGCGCGTTGAAGAGCAGTCCCTTCGGGTCGAACTTGTCGCCCCTCATCGCCCAAATGTAATAGGCCTTCGCTTGCGCGAAGAACACGAGCGCCGGCATCGGGACGCGCGCCTGGCGCTTGCGCTCCGGCAGCCAGACCGAATACACCGCCGGCGCATGCCATCGCAGCATGTACACGCCCTTCGCGCCGACGCCCCAGCGGCGCACGCCCTCGGGGATCCAGCCCGTGTCGACCGGCTCGGCGGCGAAGGCGCTCCGGACCGCGCCGGGGCTGACGTACTTCTGCTCGACCTTGCCGTCGCGATTGGCGACGAGGAGAAATTGGTCGTTGACCAGGTAGATCGCCGCCTGGGGGTTCACACCCACGGGGATCAGATTTTTGGAGACCCGTTTACTCACAAAACGCCTCCCAACGCTTCGACGAGTGGGACCTCGGGAAGATCCCGGACCTTCATGCGGATAGGCTTATCCGGAACCTGCGCCCGGCGGAGTAGCCGCTCGATCCGCTCGAGTTTCTCCTTCGAGTCGGCCCAGACGAGGAACTCGTTGACCTGATCGGAGACTCTCTGAGCCTCCTTGAACTCGCTGGCGAGCCACATGATCTGAGCCTCGTTCCACTCTGGCGGCTCCGACGCGTAGTATTCCTCCTCGGACAGATCGAGCCATACGTTGCCCGTGCCGCCGAGCACGGCCATCGCCGCGAGCCACAGGCGCGAGATCATTCCCTTCTGCTTCCAGGAGACCTCCTGGAGCTTCTCACTGCTAAACCTGTGGTCTTTAGGCGGCCCGAGTTTGACCATCGGGAAATCGTGATAGCCGGCCGCGGAGACAAGCATCCTCTCGACCACCGATACCTCCTCGCCGTGGTTCATGCGGTCGAACCAGACGAAAGAGCTGAAGCCGTGAAAACAGATCTCCATCGTGTGGAGGTTGTGATCAGGCTCTTCATACATCAGATCGTTCGAGCTGAACGCGTGGACCGGAAACAGATTGTCGTTGACGAGCAGCGCGAAGCGGTCGTACGACGCGAGCAGCGCCTCGAAGGAGCTGTAATCAATCCCGTCGAACTCCTTGGGGAAAAACTTCTCGTAAAGCTCGACGATATGCGCCCCGTACTGGATGAGGCGCAGATGCAGAACGGCGTCCTGGGCGCTGGCGCGAGGGGAGGGCTTCTTCGATTTTTTGGCTTTCTTTCGAGTCATTGAATCGCCTTCAGCTTTTCCAAAAACAAAGCCACAGCCTCAGCCTCAGTCGCGACGCGCTTGTGGCCGCCACGCCAAGCCACCTCGAAGAGGCGCTGGCCGCCTTTAAGCTCGGTCACCTTGAGATCGACGAAGCGACCGCCCGACTCGCGGGGCGTAGCAATCACCATCTGCTTCGTGATCTCGAATTTATTTGGTGGGAAGCCAAGCAATAACGCTGCGACAGTTTTAGGATCGCCAATGTCCATTGATCGCCTCCTCAGTCATTGCGCTTTTCCGCCTCAAAGCAAAGTCCAAAAATCTCAACGCCACCAGGCTGGAAGGCCAGCACAGCCAGCGCGCGCGCTAGCCGACTTACCAAATCAGCCGCTTCGCCCCTCTTGCCTCTGTAGAGCAAGACGTCACCTTTATGAGCGAGCGTTGCGCCGAAGGCTGCCGCGAACTCAAGATCGGTCTTTGTCGGTCCACCGCGAGCCTGTAGATCGCCAATCGCGAGTGGGACGGTCAGAGACAAATGAGCGGATAGCAGCGCAAGTTTTGACGCTTGGATTTCGGTCAGCCCTTCCATATCAAAACCCGAGTGGGACCTCCTTCGATGGTATAGCGCCGGCGCGCTCCAGGCTCCTCCGCGCGGCCCCCGCGCCGTCGAGATCGCGCTCGCCCTGGTCGGCCGCGGCCTCGATCGCGGGGAGCAACTCCTGGATGCGGACCTGATCGAGCTGGCCGGATCGCTGCAGCTCGGCGAGCCACGCGCTCATCTCGACGGCGGGGTTGGGGGCCTCGGGGGAGGCGAGCAGGCGCTCGATAAGTCCGGTCATGCGCCCCTCCTCTCGCTTATGCGCTCGGCGTCTCGCTTCTCGCGCTCCTCTCGCCGATCGAAGAGCAAGAGCGCTTCGATCTCGGCGTCGTCCATGCCCTTCGTGCCGGCCTTTTTAGTCACGCTGACGACAAGCTCCTTGTCCTTCCCGCCCGTTCGCGTGAACGTCGCTGTCTTCGCGTCGGGCCAGCTCGGCGCAAGCGCGGCCTTCAGCAATTCGTCGTCGCCGGCGATCTCGTCGTCCATCTCGATTGTTTGCCCTTCGATTTTGATTTTCGCCATCGTTACTCTCCTTCGTGTTTGTTTAATAGCGCCCGGTTATTTGCGCGCTTTCGCGGGTTTTTGTTTAGCCGACTTGGGGGCTTGTTTACCCGCGGCCTTGGGCGCGGGCTTCGCTGAAGACTTCGCAGGGGTCTTCGGCGCCGGCTTGCGATTTGCTATCTTCGCCGGCAGCTCGCGCTTGTACTGCTCGATCAGCTCAAGCAATGCGCCCACGAAGATGACTTCCGATTCGGGCTTCACCTTGCTCAGCGGCTCCAGGTCGCCGGCGCGAACCGTGACCATCGCTTGGCGCTCGGTGTGCTTGGCTGGCAGGAGCTGGATCGTGACCATGACGCCATGCTTGCGCCAGGCGGCTTCGATCTCTTTGGTGTTCGTCTTGTCCGTCGCATCCCGCGGCCTCTCAGCGCTGGACGCCTCGGCGGGCTCCGCAGGCGCGGCTTCAGCGGACTCCTGATCGGCTTCGCGCTCCTCGTCTTCCACCGCGAAGAGCTCCGGCCTGGTATTGGCGCGCCGCGCCTGCTTCGCCTCCTCGACTATAGCCTTCGCCACGGCGTGCGTGACCTCCCCGCCCTCCTCAGCGATCCGCTTGGCCGACTCCACAGCCTCCGCCGGCGTAGACGGCGCGGCGAGTAAATACAGGGCCGACGTAGCCACGTTCTCCAGCGCAAAATTTGCGGCGCCGAACTTCTGCCAAACAGCAATGAAGTTGTACGCCGTGCGCTCGCTCCAGCCCAGCTCCGCCGACAGCCAGTCATTGAAGCGGCCGTTGCCGCCCAGATGATCCTTCACCTCGGCCAACTTCCCGCCGATCTCCACCACGTCGCCCGCCATCCGCTTGGCCAGCGATTTGATCTCGCTGGTCTTGATCCGGATCGCAATCTGCGTGTCGTGGTCGAGCTGCGCGTAATCGAAGAGCGCGTGCTGACCGACGACTTCGGGTTGGGTCGCTTCGATCAATTCATTCATTGGTTCCTCCTTGGGTTTTATGACACGCGCAACCGCAAACCAATCGCGCGCCGGCGCGAACGATCTCGCGCCTGCATTTTTTGTGCTCGCCGATGAGACAGCCGAGCATCAGGTATTCGCCGCGCGTGGATAGGTATTGCGCGTGGAGCGCGGCGAACTCTCGCCAGCGCGCCCATATTTGCCAGATCAGCTCGCGGTCGCGCTGTTCCGGGGCGAAATAGAGATCGGGCTCTTCGACAATCCGGCGCGCTCGCTCGATGACCAGGGCGTGAAGGGAGCCTTTCGCAGCCTCGTATTGGGACTCGATGTCCGCGGCTCGTAGCGCGGTCGCCATCAGTTTTCCCTCCCCTGCGGATTCACGGCCATCCGGAAATATTCCAGTTGGACCGGCGGCGGGGCCTCGTTAACGCGAGGCTTCGCGCGGCCGCACTTGCAGCAAACGTCGAAGCCGGAATACAAACCGCCTTCCGGCTCGGGCTCGAAGCGGTACTCGTGCTCACACTCGGCGACCAGCGCGAGATCCTGGACGAGTCTCGGGGCCGCGGACGCGATTCGCTCGCACAGATCCACCATCTCATCGAGGCTCGGGAAAACCGCCGGGAAGATCAGCGGCGCGGCGTCCAGCGCGACGAGCGCGACCGCGAGCGGAAATCGGGCCAGCTCGACGCGGTAGGCCTCCAGCTCGCCGGCGTCGAGTCGCAGAGAGTACGCGGGAGCCAAGTCCTCGAGCTTTTTGGTCAGTTCGCCGTAAACGTCTTCGATCACGATAAGCCTCCAATCTCGAAAACCGCGCGGCCTCCCAGTCCAACCTCGCGCAGCGCGTCGGCGAGCTGCGCTGAATAATTCCGTTCGATCCAGTCGCGGAAGACGGCGTCGGGGCACCGCAACCGAACCTGAGCGTCTTCGACGCCGAGGAATTCGAGCGGCGCGAACCATGCGGCGACAGCGTCAGAGCCGATCAGGGTGTCGAGCAGGGTGAGCGCTTGGCCCCATTGGCCGACTCTGGGTCGAGGGGGTTGCGGGTCGAGGCTCTGGGTTTCTTTCGCGGCGCCATTCGCGCCGGCGCGAGAGGCGACCTGTCGCATACGATTGGCGCGTGACCAGCCAGGCAGATCCTCGCGGAGGATCTTGAGCGTGAGGACGTACTTTTTGCCCTGTTGGTTTTTGCGGCGGTAAAAATCCTCCTCGAACTCGGAGACAGCCGATGGGGTCAAGCCGGCCGCCAGGAACTCGGACGCCGCTTCGTTGATCGGCGCCGCGGCATCGCCTTCCGGCGCGGCGGGAAGACCCATTACAGTCGCGATAGCGGATGCGAGTTCGGAGAGAGGATCGGCGAAGTTGTCGAAGGGAGGAGGAGCGGCTTCTTCTTCTGACGGTTCACATGACGGTTCATGACGGTTCAGAACGCGCGCGCGTTCCTTATCATGCGAATCGGCGCCAGGTTCGACCGTTAGCGCGCCAGGTTCGACCGTTGGTTGCGCCAGGTTCGACTGTTTCTCTGTGAACGGTCGAATGGGGTTCGACGGAACAGTCGAACCAGGTTCGACTGTTCTTTGTCGAGTTGTCGAGCGCGATTTAGGCGACTTCGGACCCTTAACAGTCGAACCGCGTTCGACTGTTTGTTTGTGAACAGTCGAACGCGGTTCGACCTTTTTCAGGTCTCTCTTGATGAAGAGTTCGTGGCGGGGGAGGTGGTCAGCCACGAGAGAAAACTCCCGGAACTTGCCCGGCCCGGCGCTTAAACGCACAGGGATGAGGATCCCAAGTTGAATGAATTTCTCGATCTTCTTGCCGATTGTGCGCTCGCTCAGACCGGTTTTTGCGCACATCAGATCGTTCCCTGGTCGCACGTTGTTCCCCTCATGATCCGCGTGATCGGCCAGCGCTAAGAGCACTAGCTTGTCAATGGGATCCAAATCCAATTCCCAGACTTTACCGCTGACTTTGTTGGACAAGCTTGCCTCACACCTCTCTGATATTTATCGCTCCCTATGCTTATTCGCCGGCGGCCTGGTAGCCTGCCGCCAGCCCTGATTCCCTCGGTCCACTTCCGCCGGACGTCACGCCCCATTGGCGCGCCATCGCTGATGGCTTACCGCGACGCTTCGCGGCCGTCCGTCGGCTTGTGCCGGCTCGCATTGTTTAATAGCCGGACAGGTCTGGCATTTCAGCCCTCCATCTTCGCGTGGAGCCGCTACCGCTCCGGCGTTTCAGCGCTCGTCCGTTGCCAGCTACAGCGAGCGCGAGGCAAGCCCTTACAAGTGCGGACTATCGGATTGATCGCTCGACCCGGCCGTGGATCGCTCCGCGGCCCCGCTCCCGGCCGTCTTCATTGGGATTTCAATACCGGTGACGGTCTCGACTCGCTCGATGAGATCTTCGAGCCGGCCGACGGCCAACCTAAGATTTTTCGCCACGCGGTTTTGTTTTTCTCGCCGGAGCTGCTCCGGGAGCGCGTAGCCCTTATAACCGCGCGCGTCATACATCAAGGACATCAGCAGGTTTCGGAATTTGTAGGCATCCCAGATCATCTCGTGTTCGACGCAAAGCAAATAGCCATGCGCCCAGGCGTCGGCGAAGGCCTCGAGCGCCGAGCAAGTGACGATCGGCTGCTCGGTCGAATAAATGGGCGGCTTCCATGTGTTCACCCCGGAAGACCGGCCCATGCCGTCGAGGAGGCCGAAGAAGGCCACCATCCCGCGCTCGTGATTCCAGACCGACGGATGTTCGAGCCGGCCTTCCCGATCGGCGCTCCCGATCGTCACCAGCTGCGCGTCAGCCACCGGCGCGAGAATGGCTTCCGCCTGCGGAATAAGCTTCAGCAGATCGAAGTCCCAGTTTTCAGAGATTCGCATACTCAAAACAAACTCTCCTGCCGCGGGTCTGGCGCGTATCTCTTCTCCAGATCCCGAAGCCAATTCAGTTGCGCCGCGCTGACGAAGGCTTCCACTCCGTACCGCTCCACCTTCGCGTTGAGCGACCGGAGGAAATCCGCCTCGTTCTCGCGCAGCGCGGAGATCACTGGCAGCAGCCGGTCGATCAGCGTCGCGACCTCGAAGATCAGGTCTCGCTTTTTCGGGTCCAGGACCTCCGGCATTCACGCCACCGTAACAGAAAAAGGCGCGGCCTCCGCGCGCTCAGTCTTCCCCAGCTCCTTCAGCGCGACCGAAGGTTTGCCCTCGGACGCGAAGCTTAAAATCTCCATATGTCCAGCCTTCGCGTAGCCGACCAGCGCGTCGCTATTCCACTTGATCGCGCCGTGGCGATAGATCGCGTGGACGCCGACGCCCTTCACACTCTCGCCGCGCAGCAACACAGCCTCTCTCGCCTCTCGCTCGGCGACATCGATCTCAGGACCGAGCCGCGACTGGAACTCGGCGAATTCGGTATCAATCTCGCGAACGCGTTCGCGCTGCTCGTCGGTCAGAATCGAGTCGAGCGCCTCGGCGCGGGCGGCCTCCAGACGGTTGCGGCGCGCGTAGAGCGCGGCCAGGTGGTCGAGTTTTTGAATGATTTCAATCATGGATGTCCTGCTTAGCTAGATTCAAACTCCTGTATTGGGGTTTGAGTTGATCATCCGGCGCTCACGCGTGAGGCCGACACTTCAGGCCCCAGCGCCCCCTCGTTGATTCGCTCGATGATTCGCTCGATCCTGGTCTCAAACAGTTTCCGCTCGTCTTTGGCGGCCTCGATGAACAACTGGACATCGTCGCGCCAAAGGCCGTAGCGGCGGACGATTGAATTAAATTCTTCGAGATCGTGCGGGCGGATCGAGAGCTTGCTTGTGTCTATATCGACGTCCAGATGCGTCAGCTCGTGATCTACGAGCGCCCTCCTGCATTTGTCGTCGAGTTGCCCCCACACCTTGCGGTCGATCTCAACCACAAAGAATTCTTGTGGCTGTATAGCGTCCGGCCTTCTGGTCTCCGACGCCAGCCAAGCGTTGAGGCCGCCAACCTTTTTGGCGCGGCCCCATACAAGCTTTCCCTTCTCCTTCAGGGACTCGCTCACGAAAACGAAATCAATCCTGACGCTCGCCAGGTGAGAGTGATAAGAATCTATGAGGTCGCGAGCGACCTCTTCGACGTCAGGCGCCGGCGCGTATTCTTGCGGCATGGTTACCTCGTGAGGATACAGTGGGAGCGAGCGATTCCTCCCTCGCTCCCATCTCGTTAGATAGGTTCCAAAAGCGCTTCGTGCGTTCCGCGGCTACCAAGCGCCCAATCTCACCGCGGAAAGCCGATTACGCCGCCTTCCGGCTTGCTTCCCTCTCAGCTTGCGCGGCGAAGAGTTTCACTGCAAGCACGTGCTCACAACGGAATTTCGGGTCGGAAGCCGATCCCGCCTCGTATCGCTCGCAATTGCAGATGGCATTGCCGGAAGCGCCTCTCGTGACGGAGTAGGTCACCGGGCCATTCGGTTTGACGGAGTAGCTCGCCCCGGTCTTCGTGACGCGCCCCTCCCTGTATAAGCGTTCGGCGAGCGCCTCCAGGTTTGGCCTTAGATCGTTGAGGCCGTCGCTCTTCGTGGCGTTCGCGAACGCCAGCGCGCGCGCCTTCGGATTGACCGGCTCTACGTCGTCCGAGATTATGTCGAAGGAGATCAGCGTCTCGTATAAATTCGCGCCATCCTCCGCTTTCCCGACACAGCGCGAGAACCAGATCGATGGCGCGAATTTATTCGAAGGGGAGCGGCGCTTGAAGATCTTGCCGTTCCAACGGACGACGCTCGGCCCGTCCTGGTCGTTCCGCAATACCTCGGCTCCGATAGACGACCAATCAAAGGTCGAGTAATTCTGAATCGGCTCCCGAATGTCCGGAGCCGAGGCCATTGCGCCAGCGATCAATGCGAGCGATTGCCTGATCTCACCGAGCACGCTAATCAAATCAATTCCATCTTGTTCGGTCATCACTATCTCCCTCTATAGTTATTTCACGCGCGCCGCCTACTGGCCCCTGCCAGTCCAAACGAAGAATCGCACGCTCGTAGACTTCAGCGTTTGATCGTTATGAAAGAGCGTCGCGACGCGCGCGAAGCTTGTTAGGCCTTGGCCGGCTTCGGCGCCTGAGCTTTCGACGCCGGCCTGCGAGGCCTGAGCTTGATCTGCGTGGCGGCCAATAGGGCCTGCCCCACTCCCTCCCCGGCGGCGAGATTCACGGCGCTCACGATCGCGCCGCTGATCACGGCCTGGAGCTTTTCGATTTTCTCTTTCTCCATTTCACTCTTTCCTTCGGCGGCGCGCTTCAACCAGTCCGCCGCGGCCAACCGCCCCAAAGCCGTGGCGGGAAATTGACCGGGGACGCAAGCGGTCATGCGGTTCTGGAAACGTCCCCGGTCTTGTTTGGCGCCGCGCCTTTTTGCCCCGAAACGGCGCCAGCGGGCGGAGGCGTGGAGCCTCCTGGCTGCGGCTGCGGTATCGCCGCAGATCTTGATTCAGGCCAATCGTCAATCATCAAGCTCACCCCCAGCATTCCAAGCGCGATGATCAGCGAGAAAAAAAACACGAAAAGAAAGATCACCAACATAAAGCCCTCCTAGGCAGGCTCGCGCCCGCAAAATCAGATGCCGGTACTCTCCTTAATTTCAGTTGCGAGAGGCTGCGCGCCTCGCGTCACCACCTGTCCAGATCGCGCAACCCTCTGTGGGTGAGGGGGCCCATTGCGGTTCTTGGCGGGTGTGAGGCAGCCGATCTCTGTCGGCCGGTCCTTGTCCAGTGAATCATCGGCGCCCTCGCAACCTCGATCCCGTGTACGGGATCACGGCATGCGACTCCGCTTCGCGTCTCTGCCTCCCACTTGCGCTACATCGCTATCACTCCCCTCGTCGTTCGCGATGGAACGCTCCGAGGATCATTGCGACCGATCCCCTACGAGACGCCATAGGGTTGCGGAGTTCGAAGAATTGCAGAATTTTCAAAAACCCCGGACGCGGCGCCAATCAACACGTCCTCAGCCAGAGCGCCGCGTCCGGGCAGCTACAGCCTGTCCCCGCAGACAGGCTCTGCGGTCGTCGTTGCCGACCGCAGCGAAGGCCAGAGCGCACGGGACGAGCGTTCGTCCCACGCGCCCTGGAAGCCGGAATCTCTCTACAAATTCCGACCCTCACCAACCGGGCGCAGTCCCGCCCCATACGGAAATACCCTGCGCCCGGATCGCCAGCGACCCACGCTGGCAATGTCAAAACTCAAATGTCAAAAACCCGAGACACGCCGCGCTCCAAGCCAAGCGCTCTGATCGTCTTATACGCGCCGAAGAATCGCCAGCCTGAGCGGCATCGGGACTCTTTGCCGCGCTCCCAGCCTATCGGGATCGCTCGATCCCGCATCCCCGCAGTTCGGAGCCGCTCTCCAGCCGGCTCCTCCAGGCCCCTGCGCGCCTGGTTCGTCGTGGGACAAATCGGAGCGCGACGTGATTTTCTCTATCTGTGCGCCGCGCCCCGACGTCGCCAGCTACGCCTTGCCGGTGATTCGATCAGATTCCAGGCCGGGGCGCTCTCCACCTCACCAATTAACCGCAAGATGAGAGAGCGCTTGCCCCCTCACGCTTCAAGATCTCCAGCTCCGCAGGGGTGAGCAATTGCTCTCCCGCGAGCTCCAGCACGATCGCCCACAAGGCGTCCGCGATCTTCTGGCGGTCATGCGGGCTCAGCGCCTCAAGGTTGAGCGCGTATTTGCGCCGCCTGCGAGAGAGCGCGCCCTGGATAGGGCCGTGAACGAGCCGCCACCCTCGGCAGCAAAGTCCTGCGAGCGACTGAGCGAGCGGACGGAGTGGAGACGGGCGAGCGCAAAATTATTTCTTCCGCCCGCTCCGCCGCCCCGTAGCCGCTACACGGAGCGCGTCCTCTTCGGCCTTCTCGACGTCGAGAGCCCGAGAATAGGTTTGCTTGCCAGGTTCACATTGAAATCTCTCCAGCCGCACAAACCGGCTTCAGTCTGCTATCCGCTTTCTCTATCAACGCGTCAACGATTTTGTCAGCATCGAAGCCGCTTTGTTGCAGAGCGCGAATTTCATCCAGCAGGTAAAAGGCCGCTCGCGCTTTAACGTTATCTTCTATGTCTAGG
>Ga0187894_10000333_pt1 | contig 63951 bp, 58 predicted proteins | sample GBC1701081metaG_FD_136650 | JGI IMG/M metagenome (GOLD analysis project Ga0187894, IMG submission 136650) | White microbial mat communities from a lava cave in the Kipuka Kanohina Cave System on the Island of Hawaii, USA - GBC170108-1 metaG ... | reverse complement strand
CTACTAGCATTGCTTGAAGTGCACGCGCCTGACTTGGCTGCGCGGTATAAAGAGGGTGCCGATACTGCCGAGACTACCGAGAAAGTCACACCGGGGAACCCCTATGAAGTTGCGTACGCGATGTTACGCACTAAGGGACAAACGGCACTCGCGGTTCAGACGCTTACTCGGGCTGTCAACAGTGGTGAACCCCCCACCATGACAATCAGCTACTTTCTGAGTGAACTACAAAGGCAACAGCCCTCGCTCGTGCCACAACTCCTTTCAGACATCTTGGCACAGCAAGAACGAAGGCCGGGAACTTTCTCGGTCGAAATGTTGTTCTGGCTGCTGGACCCCTACGTATGGCGGAACAATCGCGACGACATAAAGCGCCGCTTCCTCTTGGTTGCAGTTGCGGCCACGGCTGACAGCTACCAATGGTCCGACTCAGGAAAACTAGCGACGGCGTTTAACCTGCTGCGCGTGACGGTTCCGCTTACACAAAAACTTGTTCCTGGGATATACCCACAGGCCGCCGCTCAGTTGGCAACTGTGAGGGCGCGTTTGCCGAATGATACGGTCGAACGCTCAGCTATCGCAGAGCGAATCAGGCAGAGTGCAGACACGCTTAGCCAGATGATCACAGAAGCTAACTCAGCGTCGAGTCCTTCTGTCAAAAATGATCTACTCATACAGGCTGCCCAACTTGCCTTTACAAAGGGAAAACCGCAACTCGCGTTTGACCTCGCAATGTCAACATCCTCTGACGATAAGAGTCAGAGTTGGCGGCAACAGTTTCTTAGTGAGTTGGTCAAAGGTGCAGTTGAGAATAAGGATGCGAAGTTAGGTCTTGCCATCGTGTCAAGAATCGAAATGCCTTTGGCACGCGCAGAAGCCTTGCAGCGATTGGCTCTACTGTTCTTTAACCTGAAAGACCTCTGGCAAGCTAAAGAGTCGCTATCTGAGAGCTTGAAACTAATCAGAGCCTCAGAGGAGAACACGCCCGAAAAAGCAATCGCCCTTCTAATGAGCGTTAGAGTGTTTGCGAGGATAGATCAGGCAATGGTTCCCGATGTTGCAGAGGAGACTATAAAGGCGCTCAATGGTCTTCAATTTGCTGCGCAGAATGAGAAACCTCAGCCTGAGCCTAGAAGGGCTTTAATGTCAGTTGTGTGGAATACAATGCCGAGCTTTGAAGCCTTGGTGCAATGGGATGAACTCGGAGCGTTGAATTTTGTCGATAAGATTGAGCGGGGTGAGTTGAGGGCTGTAGCGGGTTTAGGCGCCGCGAAAGGAATCCTCGCGTTGGCAAAGACTAAGAATGCCTTACCGAGTAAACGTGGAGCAAAATTATGAGATTCGGTGGCACTCAAAGCAAATACTACGGTCTTGCTCTAGGGGGTATGGTTGTCATTCTTGCCGTGTCGAATGTTCTTCTGCTGAGACAAAACTTGCAACTCCGCAACCTGTTGAAGAAGTTCGAACCGGATCGCCTCAAGGCCGGTGACAAGTTAGAATCATTTTCTGCCCTCGGACTTCACGGTGAGAATATAGCGATCAATTTCGCGGGCGACGCGCCAAGACGAGTGTTACTGTTTCTTTCATCCGACTGTCCTTATTGCCGTGACCAGTTCGGGTATTGGAAACGAATCATTGATATGGCTCCGGTTAAAGGGTTTCAAGTGGTGGCAGTAGCTATGAACTCTGAGGACAGATCAAAGCTAGCCGCCTACTTAACCTCTATGGGTTGTCCAACCGAATCAAAGACCTTTAGTGTGGCTCTCATACCTGAGGACGTAAGACAGAAATACAAGTTCAGCATCACTCCAACAACGCTGGTAATTTCCAGCGACGGAAAAGCAGATGCCGTTTGGAATGGAATCTTGAAACCGCCTGATGTAGAGGCTGCAAGTGCGATGTTAGGCCTCTGAATCTAAGACTAAACGAACCTCACTTCTCCACTTGATCTAGATTTGCCGTCTCATTGCATGCTCGAAGCTGAAAACTGGAAAATTGCTTTGGATCTTTATACCGGGGCATCCGGTTCCCGCGTTGCTTCTGGCACATCAACTCATGGCAATAAAGCAGTGTCTCGAACGCGGAAGAAAAGGAATACCAGACGCAATTACTGGACTAGACCTAGCGATTGACGGTCTTTATCCCCACACTGACTTTCACAAAGTGAGCCACAAGCTATATCTGCGGGGCTGGAGGGGAGTATTAAACCTACAGATGAAGAGAAACTCCGTCAGCTTGGCGTAAAGCTCTGACCACGCAGCAAATCTCCGGTACACTCGGTAGGATGAAACGCTACAAATCTGTTGGCACTTGCATCTATTGTGGATCGACGGAAGATTTGCGCGATGAGCATATCATTCCTAAATCCCTTAACGGGGATTGGATATTACCAGACGCCAGTTGTCGCGCCTGCGAAGCGATAACAAGTAAGTTTGAAATAAAGGTCTTGCGCGGGCCTTTATGGCTACCACGGCGCATGCAGTAGGTGAATTGGGTCTGGATCAGATTAATAATCCGTTGGTACTTCCGGCGATTCGCGGCTTAACTCACGATGTCGGTCACTCGGTCGGATGTGTGTCAGGGACTCCAGCTAAATTCAAAGACGACACCTTACACGCCGCTGCGGTGTTCAGCGAAAAAGGTATGGTGATGGCGGTCGTCTCGCTCTTTACTTTGCAACCAGCACCGTTGTATTCCGTACTGCTGAGCAAGGGCATGGCTGAAAGCGCCTAATCTGAAACTAGGATGATGAGAACTCACAAAACGGCAGCGACGAAAGATCGATTAGAAGGCAATGCGTTTTACAACGACTTCGATCAGGAAACTTGGGAAGGATCTAGAGGCTGCAACTACCGGACACCCTTCCAGCAGGACCGGGACCGGCTGGTCCACACTGCGGCCTTCCGTCGGCTTCAAGGTAAGACACAGGTATTCCTTTCAGGCGAATACGACTTCTACAGGACGCGCCTTACACACTCCCTTGAGGTGGCCCAGATCGGACGCTCGATCTGCCAATGGCTCAAGCGAGGCGACAAAGGTGGTGGGCTGCTCGGGGATGATTTTGACTACCCTACCGGGATTATCACCGTCGACGATGTAAAGGATGATGTAACGATTCCGGAAAACGACTATTGCTCCGGTCCGGGCCGGCCTCACGAGTTTCGAAATCTGGCCTTGTCCGGTGGCTCAGGTCGTTGTCTCAAATGTGCGCTACGTCCAAAAATGAATAGCGCGAACATCCACGCCAGCGCATTTGACCCGTCGCACGATCACTTAATTCTAGTTTTTAGAAGAACTCTCCGGCCTCGCTGTCCTCCGGCGTCTCTTCATCTATCAGATCAGTTACAACGATCGGTGAGGTGAACGTCTTATGCACGGGACACTTGTGCGCGATCTCCTGGAGACGTGCGCGCTGCTCGTCGGTGAGTGGGCCGGTAAAACTAACCGAGCGTTCGATCAGGTGAATGTAGCCTTCTGCTTGCTGATCACACTCCTTGCAGTCTTTTGAGTGAATACGATTCTGTCGCAGACGTACCGTTACCTGCTCGAGTGGCCACTGCTTTTTGCGCGCGTAAAGTGTCACGGTCATCGAGATGCAACTGCCAAGCGCGCCGAGCAGCAGCGTGTACGGATCGGGACCAGCATCTTCACCGCCGGCCGCAACCGGTTCGTCCGTGATGAAAGTATGACCGGAACCATAACGCACTTCGTTGCGCAGATTCGATTGCGACGTAACAATTACTTCACCCATCGTTAGCTCCATTTCGGACTTTGCGCGTTTTCGCGAAAAACTCTACACTCGACCGCCGTTTGGCAAAACATCAAACCTAATACTAAGGCTCTCGCATGAAGATTCACGAATATCAGGGAAAAGAACTCTTACGAAAATACGGCGTGCCCGTGCCGCGTGGAATTGTCGCACGTTCGCCGGAAGAGGCGTATCACGCAGCGAAGGAACTCGGCGGCGACTTGGTGGTTGTCAAGGCGCAGATTCACGCCGGCGGCCGCGGCAAAGGCGGTGGTGTGAAGCTCGCTCGCGGCGCTGATGAAGCACGCGAAATCGCGCGACAGATGCTGGGCATGAAACTCGTCACGCACCAGACCGGACCCGAAGGTCGAGAAGTCAGAGTGCTGTTGATTGAAGAAGGTCTGCCGATCGACAAGGAGTTTTATCTGGGCATCGTGCTCGATCGCACGTCGGGGCGACAGGTATTCATGGCTTCGTCGGCGGGCGGCATGGATATCGAAGAGGTCGCTGCGAAAACGCCGGAAAGGATTTTGAAAGAGACGATCGATCCGGCAGTGGGGTTTCAAGCGTTTCAGGCACGCAAGCTCGCGTTTGGGCTCGGGCTTCCCGGGCCACTCGTGAATCAAGCCGTGAAGTTTATGCAATCGCTCTACGCGGCTTACGAGCAGATGGACGCTTCGCTCATGGAGATCAATCCGTTTCTGCTGACGAAAGACAACCGTCTCATTGCGCTCGATGCGAAAGTTAACTTCGACGACAACGCACTGTTTCGACACAAAGATTTTCTCGATCTGCGCGATCTCAACGAAGAAGAGCCGCTCGAAATTGAAGCGTCGAAGTTTGACCTCAACTACATCAAGCTCGACGGCAATATCGCCTGCATGGTGAACGGCGCCGGACTCGCGATGGCCACGATGGACATCATCAAACTCGCCGGCGGTGAGCCGGCGAATTTCCTCGACGTTGGTGGTGGCGCTTCACAGGAGCGCGTTGAAGCGGCGTTTCGCATTCTGCTGGCGGATGAGAATGTGCGGGCTGTCTTGATCAACATCTTCGGCGGCATTGTGCGTTGCGACATGGTCGCGCGTGGTGTAGTCGAGGCCGCGCGAAACTTGCAGATCAAGGTGCCGGTTGTGGTGCGGCTTGAAGGTACGAATGTTGAAGAAGGTCAGCGTGTGATTCGCGAGTCGGGCATGAACTTCACTGTGGCCGACGGCATGAAAGACGCGGCGGAGAAAGTTGTGAGTCTCGCTGCCTGAACAAACGATCCACAGATTCCACAGATTTCTGCGCAATCTGTGGATTGGCTTTAATAATAAGAGGAGAGTCGGTTGGCAAGCATTTCATTTTGGGGTGGTGTAGGGACGGTTACGGGATCGAAGTATTTGCTCGACACCGGCAAGTCGCGCGTGCTTGTCGATTGCGGTTTGTTCCAGGGCCTGAAGGAACTGCGCGAACGCAACTGGCAGGATCCGCCATTCGATCCCCGTTCACTCAACGCCGTTCTCATCACCCACGCGCACATCGATCACACCGGCTACCTGCCGCGACTCGTCAAACAAGGCTTTCATGGACCAGTCTACTGCTCGCGCGGCACCGCCGATCTGCTGAAAATTCTGTTGCCTGATTCGGGCCGGCTGCAGGAAGAGGACGCCGACTATCGCAATCGCCACCAACTCACCAAACACGAGCCCGCACTTCCGCTCTACACGGAGAAAGATGCGTTTGCTTCGCTGGAATTCCTCCGTCCACTCGCCAACGAAGGCGAAGCGGTCGAAGCCGCGCCCGGCGTTCGTGTGAGTTTCAAAACTGCCGGTCACATTCTCGGTTCGAGCCTGGTGCTCGTCGAACTCGCCAATGCCGGCGCGGATGGCAAAGGCCGGCGCGTACTCTGTTCCGGCGATCTCGGTCACTACGATCAGCCCATCATTCGCGATCCGAGTCCACCACCGCCGTGCGACTATCTCCTCGTCGAATCGACTTACGGCGATCGCCTGCACGATCCGGAAGATCCGAAAGTCGCACTCGCCCGAATCATCAACGACGCAGCACAGCGCAATGCGCCGGTGCTTATTCCGGCGTTTGCCGTCGGCCGCACGCAAGAGATCGTCTACCTCATTCGTGAACTCGAAGACGAAAAAGCGATTCCGGTGTTACCCGTGAGTGTCGACTCGCCAATGGCCGCGGCGGCAACGGCGGCGTACGCAAATCGCAAGGAAGAGCACGACGAGGAATACGCGAGTATCCTGATGCAGAAGCGACATCCGTTGCGAACCCATTCAATGGTCACCGCAACCTCGCGTGAAGAGTCGAAGAAACTGAACGGGGCAACCGGTGCGCGTGTGATCATCAGTGCGTCGGGAATGATGACCGGCGGGCGCGTGTTGCATCACGCGTTGCGCATGGTTCCCGATCCGGAAGCGACGATCCTCTTTGTTGGTTATCAAGCGGCGGGAACGGTCGGACGCCGTATACTCGACGGCGAACCGGAAGTGAAGATCATGAAGCAGTGGGTTCCGGTCCGTTGCCGTGTCGCAAAGATCGGCGGCTTCTCCGCGCACGCCGATTGGAAAGAAGTGTTACGTTGGTTGGAAGGCATGGAGACCGGCGTTCCCAATCGCACCTTTCTCACTCACGGCGAACCCGAAGCCGCAAACGCCATGGCCGGTCACATCAAAGAACGCTTTGGTTGGAACGTCCACGTACCGCAATACGGCGAGCGGTTTGAGTTGGTGTAGGTTAAACTATGCCAGTATGAATTCGTCCGCCACCGATAAGCTGCGAGAGTGGGTTCGAAACTGGCAAGTGGTTGGGCCACGGCTGGAGCGCCTCCGGCGCGCAGGCATTCGCAGCGCTAATACTCAGGAATCCATCAAGCAGTTTGATCTAGCATTCAAAGCTGCTCTTCGCAACACGCCACATCGTCAAACCTCCGGGCTCGTTGAGTTTCAAAGACTGCTGCGCAAGCTGCCGCAACAATGATCGATCTGATCACCGAGGCCAACAGATTCCAAGGCTTGTGTCAGAGCCTGAACTGGGAGTTCTGCTTCATCGGAGGTATAGCGGTGCAGCACTGGGGCGAACCTCGCCTCACTCGCGATGTGGACGTAAGTGTTCTCACCGGATTTGGTGCGGAGACCGAGTTCATTTCCACGGTTTTGACAACTTACGAGCCGAGGATTCCTGACGCGGTGACGTTTGCACAACAACATCGAGTGTTGCTCATTCAAACGTCGTCCGGCATCGATTTGGACATTTCGTTGGCTGCTCTTCCTTTCGAAGAAGAGATGATTCACCGCAGTACGCCCGTAGAGTACTTGCCGGGTATTGAATTGCAGATATGTTCCGCTGAGGATTTGATCGTTCTCAAAGCGTTCGCCAACAGACAGCGCGATTGGGAGGACTTGAGTTCGATAGTTGAGAGACAAGGGAGTGAAAATCTTAATTGGGACGAAGTCTTTGCCAGTCTCTCGCCGTTAGTTGAACTTAAAGAGGAGCCACAGATCCTGGAGCGATTAAAGAGTCTGCGATGAGCCGAGACAAGGAGACCATGATGCAGGCATATGTCGAGGCGGAGCATATCGACAGTTGTAACCTCGCGGCTCTGCTTTTGGTCGCAGTATCAGCGTTTGTGGTGATACTTGCTGGCGCTCTTGAGGCGCCGTCTTTTCGCCTGCTGGCCGTCATTCCCGCAGCCGCTTCTGTGAGGGGTTTCTTTATCGTTGTCCGTTGGTCCCGTCTATTTGGTGTATACCGGTTTGAAGATGCAGATTTCGTTACGGCGCGGCGTAAGGTGACACGTTCGCTTTGGCTCTGGCGCGCGGCGATCCTCACGCAAGTCCTCGGAGTGCTTGTTCCGCTCTAAACAAATGCCGGTACTGGTTCAGTTTGAATTTTCAGGAGCAATAACGCCGAAGGCCAAATCTTCAACGCCGAAGGCCAAACCTTCAACGCCGAAGGCGTTCGCAAATTACAGCCCATGGTTGGATCGTAGCGACAACCATGGGTAATCCATCGTCCCCGCGCGTAAACCCTGTAAGGGTTCGCCGCGAGACAAACCCTTTCAGGGTTGATGTGTTCACTGGAAACTGTTCCCAGCGTTGTCGCTGCGCTCCAACGCCGGGCTGAAATTAGCCAACGCCTTCGGCGTATTCGAACTAAACCAGTACTCAAATGCGTACAGTTTTGGTCTTCACAGACTCCGTTGCTATACTCCGCCTTTTGAACTAAGCCCGAGATTCCAAGGAGCATTCAGCATTGAGCGTTCTGGTCGATAAATCTACGCGCCTGATCGTGCAGGGTATTACCGGTAAAGAGGGGACGTTTCATACCAGGCAGATGGTCGAGTATGGAACGAATGTCGTCGGTGGCGTCACGCCCGGCAAAGGTGGAACAACGCACGAGGGAATTCCGGTTTTCAATTCGGTGGCTGACGCAGTTAAGGAGGCCGGCGCGAATGTTTCCGTCATCTACGTGCCGCCTTCATTCGCGGCCGACGCGATCATGGAAGCCGCGGACGCGGGCATTCCGGTCGTCGTTTGCATTACCGAAGGCATCCCGACGCTCGATATGGTGAAAGTAAAGGAGTACTTAAAAGACAGACCGACGCGTCTGATTGGTCCAAACTGCCCCGGCATCATCTCGCCCGGCAAATGCAAGATCGGAATCATGCCCGGCCACATCCATCGCGAAGGAAACATCGGCGTTGTCTCTCGTTCGGGTACGTTGACTTACGAAGCGGTGGGCCAGTTGACGGCGCTCGGCCTGGGCCAGTCGTCGGCGATCGGCATCGGTGGCGATCCGATTGTCGGCACCACGCACGTTGACGCACTAAAACTCTTCCAGGCCGATCCGGAAACGACCGGCATCGTGATGATTGGTGAGATCGGCGGCGCGGCGGAAGAAGATGCGGCTGCGTATGCGAAAAATCACGTGACGAAACCGATTGTTGCATTCATCGCCGGCCAGACCGCGCCGCCGGGACGCCGCATGGGCCACGCGGGCGCGATCATCGCCGGTGGCAAGGGAACGGCGGCAGAAAAGATGAAAGCATTGAGTGAAGCGGGTATTCATGTTGTTAAGTCGCCCGCCGACATTGGACAAGCGATGAAGGAAGCGTTGTAAGCCACAAAAAGGCACAAGAAGCACAAGGCAAGTAGAAGAACAAATATGACCAACTTGACTTTCGGAATCATTAAACCCGACGCGGTTCGTGCGGGAAAAACAGGATCGATCATTCAACGGATTCTTGATGACCGTTTCAAAATCCGCGGCTTAAAACTTATTCACCTGACACGCCAGCAAGCGGAAGGCTTCTACGCAGTGCATCGCGAGCGGCCTTTCTTCAGTGGACTAGTCGAGTTCATGTCGAGTGGACCATCAGTCGTGATGGCGCTCGAAAAAGAGAACGCAGTGAAAGCGTGGCGCGATCTGATGGGCGCCACCGATCCGGCAAAGGCCGACGCAGGAACACTCAGAAAAGAGTTTGGCGGTTCCGTTGGCGAGAACGCCGTACACGGCTCCGATTCCGACGAAAACGCCGCGATCGAGATCTCATACTTCTTCAGCCGTCTCGAACTGGTCTGACGTCGCAGCAGATGAAGTCCCGCAGATGAAGTATTGTCCGCAATGTAATCGACAGTACACGGAGCCCTGGCTCACTTTCTGCTCGGACGATGGCACGATGCTGATCGAAGAGTTGACGCCGCCGGTGGATCCAAATTGGGATCCGGTCATCCGCGAACCACCATACAAGGCGCCTCCATCCGAGCAGCAAACTCAATGGCTTCCACGCGATCCGCCGCTGCCTGGGGGTTGGGTCGCCCCTGACGAGCGACCACCGATGTGGGCGCCGATGCCCGTGTGGCAACCTCCTCCGCCAACGCCCGCATGGCAGCCTCCTCCACCACCGCCGAGACCGGTCAGACAACCGAGTCAGGGACTGGCGCTCGCGTCCATGTTGACCGGACTGCTCGGGTTGGTTCTAGGTTGTGGCGGGCCGGTACCGGGAATCGCAGCAGTGGTGCTTGGGTGTCTGGCGCTCTCGCAGATCAAACGCAAGCCGGAGGATGTCGGTGGAAAAGCGATGGCTATCATCGGCGTTGTAACCGGAGCTTTGACTTTTCTTTTCTACGGAGTGCTCCTGCTTTGGGTAATTCTTGTGGCTGTGTTTGGGAGTTTGTGAGACACCGATTAAACTGAGCACATGTCAATCATCTCCGACGTTATTGAATCGACTAAAGCGATCATCCAGGGAATGGGGGTGACGCTGTCTTACATTCCCAAACGCAAGTGGACGGTGCAGTATCCGGATGAGCCGGTGACGGTTCAGCCGCGCTATCGCGGCCAGCATCTGTTGCACGTCGACGAGCTTGGCCGGGAGAAGTGCGTCGCCTGTTATCTTTGTGCGGCTGCGTGTCCGTCGGAGTGCATTTACATCGTCGCAGCCGACGATCCGCGTCCACCTGAAGAGCGAATCGGAGTCGACGAACGTTACGCGGCTGTTTACAACATCGATTACGGCCGGTGCATTTTCTGTGGTTACTGCGTGGAGGCCTGTCCGAAAGACGCGATCACGCACGGCTACAACTTTGAGCTCTCTGTTTACAGTCGTGCGGATCTCCTCAAGACCAAAGATGATCTGCTGATCACCAAGCAACTGCAATCGAAGAACTACCGCGTCGCACTCTCGCATGAAGATGTGGATTCAGAGTACAAAGAAGTCTAATCCATTGCGGATTTTCGATTGCCAATTGCCGATTGGCCAGCTACTTGATCGCCCATCTGAAATCGGAGAGTCTTTCAAGTCGGCAATTGGCAATCGAAAGTCCGCAATGGGCCATGTCTTTTCGTGAGCTTCACAAACGATGGGAGTTTGATCTCAAATCGAGTCCGGAGAGACTTTGGCCGTTCATTGCTGACACCAACCGCTTCAATCGCGACACCGGCGTTCCCGAAATAGAGATCGACGCTGCTCACAAGCCGCTGCGTAACGCGCGCCGCAAAGTGCGGCTCTCGATTTACGGCTTGCCCGTTGAATGGGAAGAACAACCATTCGAGTGGGTCAAGCCGTTTCGTTTTGGTATCGAACGCGTTTACAGCAAAGGACCACTGGCACGCTTGCGTGTGCTGGCGGAGTTAACGCCAAACGCCGGCGGCGGCACACACCTCAACTATCAGCTCTGGTCCACGCCGCGGAATCTTCCGGGCGCAGTGGCGGTAGGGCTCCAGGTCAACCTCATTGTCGCCCGCCGCTTTCGTGAGGCGATCAAAAAGTACGATGCAGCCGCCTTCGAAGGAGCTAAGGCCGAAGCGAGTGAGCCCAATATTTCGCAGTCCTCATTTGATCGGGCGCGGCTGGCATCGTTGCGGCAAAAGCTCCTCGCGGATCTCGAAACGGCGGAGTTGCCGCCGGAGAAACATGCGATCGCGGATCGACTGGTTGATTTTCTCGAACACGCCGACGACCTCGCCGTCACGCGCATTCGTCCTTACAAGCTGGCAGACGATTGGGATGAACCGCGACGCGACGTGCTTGAGATCTGTTTGCGCGCGACGCGAGTCGGGTTGCTCGACTTTCAGTGGGACCTGCTCTGCCCGTTGTGTCGTGGTCCACAGGAGTCTGGCCGTTCATTAAAGGACATCAACGCTCACGTTCATTGTGCGGGTTGCCAGATCGATTTCACGGTTAACTTCGATCGCTACGTCGAACTGACGTTTCGTCCGAATCCCGCGGTGCGGCGCGTAAACGTCTTCGCGTTTTGCATCGGCAGTCCGCAGTGGACGCCTCACGTCGTGGCCCAACAACTGCTGCCATCGGGCGAACAACGAGTGCTGAATTTACCGCTCGAACGTGGCAGCTATCGGTTGCGCGCGCTCGAACTTCCCGGCTCGCAAGACGTCACTGTTTCTTCGGAAGGTGCAACGTCCGCGCAGGTCGTGGTTTCGCGCAATGGTTGGAGCGGCGATCTGTTGCACGTGGCGGAAAGGTTCACGCTCGAGCTGCGCAACGATACCGATGCCGAACAGTTGGTGATGCTCGAACGGATGGCCTGGAACGATCAGGCAACAACTGCCGCCGAAGTAACTGCGCTGCAAATGTTCCGCGATCTGTTTGCCTCCGAGGCGTTGCGTCCGGGCGAACAGATTTCCGTCGGTACGCTGACGGTGCTGTTCACCGACTTGCGTGAATCAACCAAACTCTACCGCGAGATCGGTGACGCGACTGCCTTCGGCCGCGTGATGAACCACTTCGATGTGTTGAAGAAAGCAATTGCCGAGCACGACGGCGCAGTGGTGAAGACAATCGGCGACGCCGTGATGGGTGTCTTTCGTTGTGCTGCCGACGGTCTCGTTGCGATGCTCGAAGCGCAACGTACGCTCGCGCAACCGAGCGACGGGAGTATGCCGTTGCAGTTGAAAGCCGGCCTGCACACTGGTCCATGCATCGCCGTCACCTTGAACGATCGCCTCGACTACTTCGGTTCGACAGTGAATCTCGCCGCGCGGCTCGAAGGACTATCGTCCGGGAGCGACGTGATAATCTCGCGCTCGGTTTACGAAGATACGCAGGTGCGCGAGCTGCTCGACGAGAAGAGTCTGTCGGCAGTGGAGTTTGATATGACTTTGAAAGGATTTGAGAACGAACGATTCGAGTTGTGGCGAATCAGTGAGCCACAAAGAGGCACAGAAGGCACAAAGAATCTTTCATGACCGTACTTCTTACAGCTCACGAAGTTTCAAAGATCTATCAAATGGGAACGAACTGTGTGACGGCCCTCGACAACGTTTCACTGGAGATCAACGAAGGTGAGTTTGTCGCCATACAGGGGACGTCGGGTTCGGGCAAATCCACGTTACTCAACATGCTCGGTGGGCTGGACCACCCGACGAAGGGTGAAGTCTATTTCGCGTCGAAGCCGCTGGGTCCATTTAGCAAGAAAGAGATGGCGCGTTACCGCCGGTTTTCGGTTGGGATGATTTTTCAGAATTTCAATCTGATTCCGACGATGACCGCGCGCGAGAACGTCTCGCTGGCGCTGGCGTTTGGTGGTTTGCGCGGACAACAACGACGCGCGCGTTCGAGTGAGTTGCTGGCGCGAGTGGGCTTGGGCGATCGTTTGTCGCACAAGCCTTCCGAGTTGTCAGGTGGCGAACAACAACGCGTGGCGATTGCCCGAGCGTTGGCAAACAATCCCAAGGTGCTGTTGGCGGACGAGCCGACGGGAAATCTCGATTCGATTCGCGCGCACGAGCTGCTGGCTTTGCTGCGCGAGATGGTTAACCAGGACGCGTTGACGGTTTTGATGGTCACACACGATCACGAACTCGCCACCAGCTTCGCTGATCGCATCGTGTTTATGAAAGACGGAAGAGTTGTTAATGGAGGATTCAATGGCTGAGCCCGCAACCCAAATGACGCTTGAAGCGCTTCGTTCGGTGCCGCTCTTCGCTTCGCTTGATGACGATGCGGCGCGCGATCTGCGCAACCTGCTTTCCGAAAAGACCGTGCCGCAGAACACTCATTTGTTCAAACAGGGCGATACAGGCGACGCCATGTACCTGATCGAGAGCGGGCGCGTGCGGATCAGCATTCGCGCCGACGACAAGCAGGAAGTAACGCTCGCGGAGTTGGCCCAGGGAGACTTCTTCGGAGAGATGTCGATCATCGACGGGCGCCAGCGCTCCGCCGACGCACGGGTAATTGAAAGCGCGCGTCTCGCGGTGCTCTCGCGCGCGGCGTTTCTCGCGTTCGTGCGCAAGAAACCGGATGTGGCGTTGGAGATGTTGAGCGCGTTGACCGACAGACTGCGGCGCACGGATGAGCTGTTGCGTTCGCGTGTTTCCCGCAACGTCAACGAAGAAGAACAAGCGCGTTTGACGCTGGCGGATCGCGCAGCGGACTTGATTGCCGAGTTTGGCGGCAGTTGGAAGTTCATCATCATTTCAATGCTGCTGATAATCTTCTGGATCGTTTTCAACTCTTACATTCTGGTGCGCGGCTTCGATCCCGCGCCGTATCAGATGCTGAATCTCACGCTCGCCGTAATCGCCGGCATGCAGGCGCCAATCATCATGATGTCGCAGAACCGGCAGGGCGGAAAAGATCGACTGCGCGCGGACCTCGATTACCAGGTCAATTTGAAAAACGAACTGTCGCTCGCGGAAGTGCTGCGGCGTTTGGACGTGCTGGAGAGCGAGCGTTTGCCGAAACTGTTTGCGGAGATGAAAACCCAAACCAAATGATCAAAGCCATCTTCTTCGACTTCAACGGCGTCATCATCGACGACGAGACGATTCAAATGAAGGCTTTTCAGGAAGTGTTGCGTGGCCACGACGTCAATATCACGGAAGAGTGGTACTTCGATTCGTTGGGGATGGACGATCGCACGTTTGTGCGGTCGATGTTTTCCCGGGCCGGAAAGCCGTTGACCGATCCGGTGCTGGCGTCGGTGATTGATGCGAAGACGTCGATGCATCGCGACATCATCAAAGACGAAGTGCCGTTGTTTCCGGGTGTGCTTACGTTTCTGAAAGCAGCGTCGCGACACTTTTCGCTCGGTTTAGTGAGCATGGCAAACATTAATGAAGTTGGTTACGTGTTTGAGCGCGCGAATCTGGCGCCGCTGTTTTCTGTGGTCGTGACTGCTGAAGATACGTCCGTGTGCAAGCCCGCGCCGGATTGTTACGTGTGTGGTTTGGCGAAGTTGAATGAGAAGCGGCAGCGTGAACAGTTGTTGCCGTTGTTGTCGTCGGAGTGTTTGGCGATCGAGGATTCGCCGCCGGGTATTGAGTCGGCGCGAGTGGCGGGAATGCGCACACTCGGCGTGACGAATACGGTCGGTGAGAAAGAACTTCGCGCAGCGGGCGCTGATGTTGTCACCGCCAGCCTGGCTGACTGGACCGTCGACTCCGTTCGTTTAGTTTTTTGACAGGATTACAGGACCAACAGAATTGGCTAAAGACATCTTGTAAACTCTGTAATCCTGTCAAAAGTAAGTTATGAGTTTCTTCGACATTCTTCATCTTGCGCTTCGCAACCTGCGGCAGGCGAAACTGCGCGCGACGCTGACGACGATGGGCGTGATCGTCGGCGTGGCGGTGATCGTGACGATGGTTTCGTTTGGACTCGGTCTGCAGAGCAACATGCTCGCACGTTTCAAGGCGCTCGATCTCTTCAACGAGATACTCGTGTATGGCCGCGGACTCGGCAATCTGGCCGGGCTCGATCGGCCCTCGCGCCGCGATGAAGAGGGACGGCGCAACCAGGAGTCGCGTGGAAACAAAGCGCCCACGCGTATTCTCGACGACGCCGGCATTAACGAGATCGGGGCAATCGACGGGGTCGCTTACGTCGAGCCGAGCGTGAATTTTCCCGTTTACGTACGCTCCAATGGCAAGTTGTTGAGCCAGTTTGTCGGTGGCGCGAACATTCCCAACGCGGCGACTCGCTTTCAACATTTCTCCGCCGGGAAGATGATCTCGTCGCCAACTGCCGATGAGGCAGTCGTGTCGGAGCGTTTCCTGCGCGACTACGGTTACGAGAAGGCCGCGGATGCCGTCGGCAAAACGATTGAGTTGCTGGCCCCGCCATCCGGCGATCAAAGAGGACAGGATCAAAGTGAAGAAGAGACCCCGAACTTTTTTGGCATCCCGTTGGACGACGCCGGGATAGACGAGTCAGCGCCGGATGTGGAGACAAAGACGTTTCGCATTGCGGGCGTGCTGAGCACCGAGATCAGGGAAGGCGCCGGTCAGGGTGGCATGCGCGGCATGATGCCGGGCGCCGGGATCTACGTTCCCTTACAGATGGCTCACGACTGGACCACAAGTCATCGCACGCCGATGGGCCAGGTGGCGCTTGCATTGGCGCGCCGTGGCGGAAATCTTGGCGAAGGCCAGACTGAAGGTTACGACTCGGCGGTAGTGCGCGTCAGCGATCCGGTGAAACTCGCCGAAGTGCGGCAGAAGATTAACGACCTCGGGTTCGGCAGTTTTTCGATCGTCGACGAACTGGACCAGATCCGTACCGTGTTTCTGATCATCGATTCTGTGTTGGGGCTACTTGGCGGTATCTCGTTGCTGGTCGCTTCGTTTGGCATCGCCAACACGATGATCATGTCGATCCTCGAACGTACGCGCGAGATCGGCATCATGAAAGCGATCGGCGCGGAAGATCGCGAGATCAAGTTGATCTTCTTCGTCGAAGCGGCGGTGATCGGCATCACTGGTGGCGTGATTGGTGTGTTGCTGGCGTGGGGGATCGACGCCCTCGCGAATCGCCTGGCCTATCGCTTCATTCTCAAACCGCAGGGCGCTTCATTCATCGACTTCTTCGACCTGCCGCCATACCTGTGGATCGGCGCAATCCTCTTCGCCTTGATCGTCTCTATCGCCGCCGCTTTGTATCCCGCCTCCCGCGCCGCGCGGATCGATCCGGTCCGGGCGCTACGGCACGACTAGTTTAACTGGCGAGCGCGGTGCCGCAGCGGTTGCAGAATCGCGCGGAGACGTCTTTCTGAGCGTGGCCGCATGAAGGACAATTGCGTCCGACGCGCAGGTTGGCGCCGCAGGAGGAACAGAAATCTGAACCCGCGCTGTTCGCTGCGCCGCACGTGCCGCAGCGTCCCGGCAACGGAGGGACGTAGCCGCCCGCTTTGCGCGCGATGTGATCTTCGATTATCTTCCAAGCGTCTTCTGTAAGTTTGTATTGCCAGTACGCGCCGAGCGCCGCCAACGCCAACAGCGGAGCAAAGACGACCGCGCCGACGGCAGCGACTGCAGCCTTGTCGAACCACTTCTGCATGCCAATCTCCACGCGTGTGCCGCCAGACTCGGGCGTGATCTTGATCGTTAACGCTGCTGAGAGCCCGGTCAGATCGCGGAGTGTGTTCGACTTTCGAGCCTGGACGATACTGGTGGTCGAAACCTGGAAAGTCTGCACTTCAAACTCGCTGTCAAAAAGACTTCGCAGTTCCGTAGTCAGTTGTGGGAGATCTATCTCGACGTTTGGGTAATAACGACTGTCCATTAATCAGCTTCCTTTCGATGCAGACTCAATCGCATTGTACTATGAGAACCTTTCTAATCCTTCTACTCCAGATATTTCTGCTTGCACCGCCCGCTTTTGCACAAACCGCCTCGATCGACGGTTTCAGCGCCGCACGCGCGGTGGCCCAGCGCCGCTGGGAAGAACAGTTTCGCGCGGTGCCGGCGCCAAAGTCGGCCCGCGAACACTTGCGCCGCCTGACACTCGAGCCGCACATCGCCGGCAGTAAAGAAGACTACGCGACCGCGGTTTACGTGCGCGATCAGTTGCGCAGTTACGGCCTCGCGGCGGAGCTAAGACAGTACGACGTTTGGCTCAACTATCCAAATACGCCGCCGGTGCTCGAATTGATCACTAATAAACGTCAAAAGCTGAGCATCAACGAAGCCGTCGTGCCCGGCGATCCGACGTCGTCACACCCGAGGATCACTCCGCTGTTCAATGGCTACAGCGCGAGCGGCGACGTGACCGCGCCTGTAGTTTACGCGAATTACGGTCTGCCGCCCGATTACGAGGAGTTGAAGAAGGCCGGCGTCGACGTCAAAGGCAAGATCGTGATCGTGCGCTACGGCAATTCGTTTCGCGGCGTGAAAGCTAAGGTCGCACAGGACCACGGCGCGGTTGGCTGCATCATCTATTCCGATCCTGCTGATGATGGTTACATGCAGGGCGACGTTTATCCCAAGGGACCATGGCGTCCGGTCGCGTCGGGCCAACGTGGTTCGGTGCAGTACTTGTTTGATTATCCGGGCGATCCGTTGACGCCCGGACGTCCGGCGATCGATGGCGTGCCGCGTTTGAAACCCGAAGAAGCGACTGACCTCACGCGCATACCGGTCCAACCGATTGCTTACGACGTTGCGAAACAGATTATCGCGCCGCTGAAAGGACCAGTGCGGCCGCGTGGTTTTCAAGGCGGGTTGCCGTTCGCGTATCACGTCGGCGGTACCGACGATGTGAAGGTTCGTTTGAAGACGGACATGGATTACAAGATCCGTCCCATCTGGAACGTGGTCGCGCGTATTGAAGGAGACAGCGAACCGAATCGCTGGATCGTCCTGGGCAATCATCGTGACGCGTGGGTTTTCGGAGCGGTTGATCCAAACAGCGGCACCTCGGCGATGCTGGAAGTGGGTCACGGGTTTGGCGAGTTGTTGAAACAGGGTTGGAAACCGCGGCGCACGATCATTCTGTGTAGCTGGGACGCAGAAGAATATGGTCTGATCGGCTCGGTTGAGTGGGTCGAAGAAATGGCCGGAGAACTGAAGGAGAAAGCTGTTGCTTATCTGAATCTCGATGCGGCAGTTTCCGGCAATCATTTTGGCGCGTCGACCGTGCCGTCGTTGTGGAAACTGATGCGTTCCGTGACCCGCGAGGTTAAGGATCCAAAGTCGGGCAAGACTGTCTATCAACAATGGCAGGATCAGTCGCTTGAGAACCGCTCGGAAGAAGAAAGGAACACTGGCGGTGAAGCACGTATCGGAGCGCTTGGTTCCGGTTCAGACTACACGCCGTTTCTACAACATCTCGGGATAGCTTCGACCGACATGGGCTTCGGCGGCGATTACGGCGTCTACCACTCGGCCTACGATTCGTTTTACTGGATGGACCACTTTGGCGATCCGGGGTTCGTCTATCACGTTGCGGCGGCGCAGATCTGGGGCACACTCGCCTTGCGTCTCGCGGATGCGGATGGTTTGTCGTTTGACTATACGGACTACGCGAATGAGATACGCGGGTTCTTTCGCGACGCGATGAAAGTCGCGGGCTGGCGCAAGCTCGCCGATCAGTTTGATGACAAACCGATGCTCGCGGCGATTGACGACTTTGCGAAAGAGGCCGAGCGGATCGAGAAAGCCCGGCAGGATGCGATTCGAGCCGGCGACCGCGCCAAGCTTGCGCGCATCAACGACGCGTTGATGAATGCTGAACGGCAGTTCGTCGATCAACGTGGCTTGCGCGGCCGCGCGTGGTACAAGCACCAGATCTACGCGCCCGGGATTTACACCGGCTACGCGGCGCAACCGCTGACAGATTTCCGCCAGGCGCTCGACGATCGCAACGGCGCGAATGCGAAGGAAGGGTTGGGGAGAATCGTTGAAGCAATCAAACGGGCCACAACGACTTTGAAGAACGGACGAGACTAAAGCCACAAAGAGGCACAAGAAGCACAAGAAAGGTAAAAAACACGCGGTCACATACCGTTTACCTTTCTTGTGCTTCTTGTGCTTCTTGTGCCTCTTTGTGGCTTTACTTGTTCCTGGCTTTCGCCTTCTTCTCGACTTCAGGTGGCAGTTTCATCACGGCTTCGAGGATTGATTGAGCGTCTTCGTTGAGTAACTCGAAGCTGGCGATCTCGGCGTCGCTTTTGGCTTCGACGCTCATCGGTTTGAGCTCGGTCATGATCGTATTCACTGCTGTCGCCAGTTTGCGCAGCGACTTCGCGATCAGCGGATTTCGTTCGTCGCGCGAGCTGACGTCGTCGATGTTGGTGATTGCTTCGTCGAGAATACGCGCGATGTCCGACACCAACTCCGCGCGCGAGCCGGTCGGGAGCTCACCCCACCTTTCAGAATCCTTCTTCAACTGTTTGGCGTTTGGCGCGGTGGCCGCAGTGCCGCCCTTCAACACGAACAAGCGTCGATCCGCGGCCTTGATGAAAACGTCGATGCGTTTGTCGAGCACCTGCGCTTCCTTCACCAAATCGATTTCCTGTGGTGTCAGATGATCGCGCTGCTGGGCGGTCGCCGTGGATGCGAACAGCATTGCACCAAGAAACAGAAGAACAGAGAGTGTGCGAGTGATCATTGTTGTTTACTCTTGGGAGTCGGCGTTGGACTCTCTTTAGGTTTGTCTTCGGGTTTTTCCTGACTCTGCGGCTCACGCAGGACGGTGTGGCCGTAGAACGAGTTGAGCGCTTCGGTGCGGCCGTCGCGGGCGAAGTCTTCCACCTTCTTGATCCACACGGCAAATTCCAGCGGCGTGACGCGGCGCATGGCGGTCAAGCGTGGACCATGGACCCGAAGCGCCAGCTCCAGTCGTTTATAAAGATCACGAGTCTTGCCGCTGTCTCGTTTGAGCGCGGCCAAAACTGCGAGCGAGTTTTCGATCAGTGCGTGATACATACCGACTTCTTCCGAAGCCTTCTCGTATTCGGTCTGTATCGTCAGTTGTTCAGCGTGCGCAAGGTGTGCGACGGCCAGATCGAGTGTAAGTCGCAGACGATCCTTTTGATCTTTTGTTTGATCGAGTTGCGCTCGCTCTTCTTTGGGGATCAGTTTGAGCGGTGGCGGCGCGGTGAGCGGAGTTGGTTGCGGCGTTGGCTGCGTGCTTTGCGCGCTCACGGACGGGAGATACACAAACGCCAGCAGCAAGATCGTGGTTGAAAAGATAAGCGCGCGCTGTAATTCCACCGACATGCGTTCAGGGCTTCCTCCTGGCGCCCTCTCCTAATTGAATTTGCCGGCGCAGGCTCGGCAAACGCAGTTTGACTTTATCGATCTCGAGTTGATTGGTTCTGGCGTCAGCGACAGCCAGAAACTTCTCATACGAAGCGAGTGCTTGCGGATATTCTCCAAGATAATCATGCGCGGTGGCAATGAAATAATGGACCACCACGATTTCCGGTTTAGCCGCCACGATCCATTCATACTCAGGCAACGCTTCAGCATAATGTTTCGACTCGTACAACGCCGTCGCCAGGTTAGCGTGCGCCGCATAATTTTGCGGATCGACGCGCACGACTTGCCGCAGGATCACTACCGCGTCAGCAAAGCGACGTGCCTGCACGAGCGCGGCGGCATAACCAAGCGCGTACTCCGCTGAGTCGGGTTTGATCTCCGCCGCCTGGCGATAGTATTCGAGTGATCGTGCGGGGCTGTCAGTACGGTATGAAGCACCCAGACGCGCTTGTAGCAGAGCGTTCTTCGGATTCTTTTCGAGTAGCTTTTCGAGAGCTTTGCGCGCTACGGCCGGGTCAGCGCTGTTGGCGGCTTCGATCTCTTCGGGCGTGCCCGTGACGCCGTCGGGGTTGGCTGGCTTTGGCACTTCGAGCCCCGCCGCTTTCGCTACCGCCAAAGCTTCTTCCGGTTTACCGGCCTTTTGATACGTGTCGGCCAGACGCGAGGCGATCGCTTTGTCTCCCGGCCTGGCTTTTGCGGCCGTGTTTAGATCCGCGAGTGCGGCGTCAAACTGTTTTTCGTCGGCCAACAAGTCAGCGCGTTCGAGGAGTGCAGCGATGTTCTCCGGTTCTGCTTCGAGTACGCGGCTGAGAATGGTCTTCGCAGCGGTCTTGTCGCCGTTGGCTTTTTGTGCGAGTGCGAGTGCGACCCACGCTGACGCCGGAGCTTCGGGAATGGCAGTCGCGCGCGTGGCGAGATCGAGTGCTTCTTTCGCGTCGGCCGCGCGCAGCCGGATGTCTGCGAGCATGCGCAGCGCGAGTCCGTCCTGTTTGTCTATTGCGAGTGCCTGGCGAAACGACTGTTCAGCTTCCGGGTCGCGATTGCGGCGCATCAGCAAAGCGCCGAGTGCGGAGTAGGGAAGTGACCAGTTTTTCTTCAGCGAGATGGCGGCGCGCAGGGCGGTTTCAGCTTCGTCGAGTTTTCCGAGTGCGGCAAGAACGTTGCCGCGTTGGAATTGTGCTTCGGGAAACTCGGGACGAACTTTGAGTGCCTGTTCGTAGAAGCCGAGAGCTTTTTCCAATTCACCGCGCGCGTGAGCAGCCTGTCCGCGTTCGAACAGTCGCACCGGATCAGTGGCATCGTCGCCGAAAGCTTCCTCTGTCTGTGCGTTGACCGGCGCAGCGCTCAACGCCAGCAGCAGAATGCAACTAGCCGTCAGGAGGAGTTTGTTCCAGAATGAAGCGCGCATCGGAAACGGGTCCGGGGAGGCTTTGATAGTAGCATGTCCGATTAGCCGCAAAAAGGCACAAGAAACACGAAGAGTTAGCCGATAGAGTCAAGAGACTCAACCCCGAAGAGTCACCTCACGTTCGTTCCCTTGTGCTTCTTGTGACTCTTCGTGGCTCTTGTTTGCTTTGCCGTTCACGCATGAGCTAACATGCGGCCACTCAATGCAAAACCTCCTGCACAAAGAAGAAGAGAGTCACGAGTGTGCGACTTTTAAGGAACAGAGGTTGCGCGAGATTTTTCGCACGCTCGGTTCGGTCATCGTCGCTTACTCAGGCGGCGTCGACAGCAGCTACGTTGCTTATGTTGCTAATGACGAACTCGGACCACGGGCGATCTGCATCACCGGCGAGTCAGCCAGCTTGCCTTCATATCAGCGTACTGAGATGCAGCGCGTCGTCAGCGAGTTTGGTTTTCATCACGAAATAATTCAGACCGAAGAGTTGGAGAACCCGAGTTACCGCGCGAACAACGCGGACCGGTGTTACTTCTGCAAAGACGAACTGTACGGCAAGCTCGAATCGATCGCGGCGAGTCGCGGCATCGAGTGTATTGTTGACGGTTCAACCACCGACGACATCGACGACTTTCGACCCGGACGCCAGGCCGCAAAGCAACACGCGGTGCGTAGTCCGTTGATCGAAGTCGGTATGAGCAAGAGCGAGGTTCGCGAATTGAGCCAACGTGTGGGCTTGCCAACGTGGGACAAACCCGCGAGTCCCTGCCTCTCGTCGCGCATTGCATATGGGACCACGGTCACGATCGAGAGATTGAGCAAGGTCGATCGTGGCGAAGAGATCTTAAGAGAGTTTGGCTTTAAGGAGTTCAGAGTGAGACATCACGACACGCTTGTCCGGTTGGAGATTGCTCCCGCTGAGATGGAAGGCGTGTTAAAGAAAGAAGTGATCGAGCAACTGGCAGCGCGGTTTCGTGAGCTCGGGTTCAAGTATGTCACGTTGGACCTGCAAGGCTTCCGCACTGGTTCGATGAATGAAGTGCTGCCGATAAGCATCAAGCGCGGGTGATTCTGAGATAAATAGACTTCAAGAGTTCGAGAGGGCTTTATGGCTAGCATGTATAGCACAACTTATGTAGACGATATTCGCGAGATAAAAGAAGAGAACCCGTTTGAGTCGATGATGTCGCGATTCGATCGCGCGGCGCAGCTATTGAACCTGGATCCCGATCTTTACGCCGTGTCGAGAGTTCCCAACCGCGAGTTGAAGGTCTACATTCCGACGCGCATGGATTCGGGACGCATTCAGGTCTTCGAGGGCTATCGCGTGCAGCACAACTTCGCGCGTGGACCAGCAAAGGGCGGCATCCGCTATGCGCCTGACGTCAGTATCGATGAAGTGCGCGCTCTCGCAGCGTGGATGACCTGGAAGTGCGCGGTCGTGAACGTTCCGTTTGGTGGGGCGAAAGGCGGCATCATTTGCGATCCGCAACAGATGTCCACCGGTGAACTGGAGCGCATGACTCGCCGCTATGCAGCCGAGTTGCTCGACTTCATTGGACCGGAAAAGGACGTACCGGCGCCGGATATGAACACGAACGAGCAAACCATGGCGTGGATCATGGACACCTACTCGATGCACGCGCGCCACACGGTGACGGCGGTCGTCACCGGCAAACCGATCGACCTCGGTGGATCGTCAGGCCGGCGTGAGGCGACCGGCCGCGGCATACTGTTTGTTGTCAACGAAGCCACCAAGCGTTTCAAGATGACGATCCCCGAGACACGAGTCGTAGTTCAGGGCTCGGGAAATGTTGGCGGTATTGGCGCGCAACTGATGCACGAGGCGGGCTACAAGGTTGTAGCGATATCGGACATTCACGGTGGGATTTACAACCCAAGAGGGATCAATATTCCCGAAGCGTTGCGATACTTAAGGAACACTCGCTCTTTTGAGGGCTACGAAGGTGTGGAGTTTGTCAACAATCAGGAGTTGCTGGAGCTCGATTGCGACGTGCTCGTGCCGGCGGCGACCGAGAACCAGATCACTTCGCATAATGCCGACAAGTTGAAGTGCAAAGTGCTTGCTGAGGGTGCGAATGGACCGACGACGGCTTCAGCAGATGAAATACTTCACCAAAAAGGCATCTTCGTGGTCCCGGACATCCTGGCGAATGCGGGTGGCGTGACAGTGTCTTACTTTGAGTGGGTTCAGGACCGCATGGGGTACTTCTGGCCGGAGGAAGTAGTGAACGAAAGACTCGAGCACAAGATGGTCGCGAGCTTCAATGATCTGTGTCGTTATGCCGATGCGCACTCGGTCGACACGAGGACCGCGGCGTACATGTTAGCGATAGACCGCGTGGCCTATGACACACGCATGAGAGGCATTTATGCGTGACCGAAAAAACATAAACTGATGTCCGCTAAGTAGTGAAAAAGGCTTGATTTCCGATTTAAGGTAGAGTATGGTCTGGCAGGATTTACGACTCGGACCAGCGTTAAGATTTCTCAATATTTGCGCGACAGGTTTGCAGGAAGAAATCATTGACAAGGGGTAGTTCATTTTCTATAAGAAGTGAACCAGGTAAGTAGTAACTCGGGTATAGCGTATTAGTGAAGATGGAGTACTGCGAGAAGGGCCGAAGTATTCTGTTTACATCGCAGTCCGAGCGTTGCCGCTGGACCTAGTGGTCCAAGCGGTTAAAGATTTTGACAAGTGTAGTTGGGGCCTCCGCGGCGACAAGGTGTTTTCGTACTTGTTGGTACGGCGGCACTTATTACATCGAATTCTTATTACTCATTTCGCAGGAGGAATGCGATGAGACTCGCAACTAGGGCGCTTTTAGCTGCGCTCGTATCGTTGGTGCTGTGTGCCGCAGTATCAGCTCAGACTATCAGGTCGGATAGAGATCCGCGCAATCAGTCTCCAGCAGTTGGCACCGGTGGTCCCGAGGGTGGACCAACCGGGCTTTTTACTATTTACGACGGCTCAACACTGCGTCGCGGTGAGTTCACGTTCAGCATTGCATACAGCAACTACGATCGTGATCCAGGTAATGTCGACATCGTCGATATCCCGCTGAGCTTCAACGTCGGAATCAACGACCACCTGGAGGTTTTCTTTAAGACAAACGGTTATCGCGGAATCAAAGTCAATACTCCGCAGAATCTTTCCGGCTTCTATCTGCCAAACTCACAGCTGTTCTGCGGTGCGACCCTGTGCAGTGGACCAGCAGTGGTCCTGTCGCCTTCGGGTCCGAACGTAGGCACGCTGGCGGGCACGGCAGTGTTCCGTCCGACAAACAATCAGCCGTTTGTCCAGTTTCCATTCATCGGCGGCTCCGCTGGCACGTTTGGTCTGAGTCCTGGCCAGATCGGCCAGCAGTTTGGTTTCCCGGGCTTCAACGCGCTGCTTGGACCACCAGTCGTTCAGCCCAACAGCGGAACGTTTGGACCGGCTGATAACTTCCCGGGAATCGGTTCACCGGTAGGAAGTATCCTGCCCGGTGTCGTGCTGGCGACCACAGTGCTGCCGGCAACCGCGTTGACGCTCCCGATTCGGATCCCGCTCACGTTTACCGTGGCGCCGACCTACCTGCCGGATGCTCCATTTGTGAACCGGCTGTATGGCGAGAGCAGCTTTAATAATTTCGTCGTGGGCGCGAAGATTCGTTTTACTGGCCCGAACAATCCGCTCGGAGTCGCGATAATCCCGTTCTATCGCTGGTATCCAGATAAGGGTGACGATTTCTCCGGCTTTAATCAGATGCAGCGCGGCGCAGGTCCGGGCGGCGACATTGGTGACTTCGGTTTAATCGGAGTCGTTGATGGACGTCTCGGCCATCACGTGAACGTTTCCGCTAACGGCGGCTACATCCTGAACAGCAATCCGAAGGGCCTTGGTGGTGACTTCGTGTTGTTGGACCGTCCGGATGAGTTGCTCGCCGGCGTCGGTTTCGACTTCCCGATCAACAAGCACTTCCAGCCAGTCGTTGAAGTCAGATCGACCACTTATGTTGGCGGCCACACACCGAATGCCTTCAACAACAATCCAGTCGAAGCGCTCGGCGGTATCAAGATTTATCCGCGTCGCTGGTTTGGCTTCGGTCTCGCTTATCGCCGGCACCTGAACCAACAGGATATGGATCACTTCGATCCAACCGATTTCAATATTCCGATTCAGCAGATTACCAACGTCAACGTACTTCGCCGCGGCTTGGTTGTGGTTCCGGGCACGTCGAGAGCCGTGACTTCGCAAGGCTTCCCGATTGGTTTCCAATGGTCAGAAGAGCCGAACGGCTTTATCGCTCAGTTCTTCGTCGGACGGCGTAATTCAAGAACTCCACCGCCGCCGCCAAATCAACCGCCAACCGTTACGGCAACAGCCTCTTATAGCTCGATCCTGCGGCCCTGCCCGCCGGGAACGAGCTCGTCAGACTGCACGCCGACCGGAGACGAAGTGACCCTGACGGCGAATGCAAGCGATCCGGACAACGATCAGATCCTCTATACCTGGTCGGTAACCGGCGGACGTTTGACCGGTGAAGGCCGCACAGTAACGTGGGATCTCAGCGGGGTTGCCAACGGCACTTACACGGCGTCCGTTGAAGTCAATGATGGCAATCAACACACTGCCAGCAGTTCCACAACCGTGACGGTTGCCGACTGCACGAACTGTGTGAAACCGCCGCCGCCGTGCCCGGTTGTTTCGGTGAGCTGTCCGAGTGATGTTGGACCTGGCGAATCGATCACCTTTACCGCCAGCGTCTCCGGCGGTGAGGCGGGTGCGACCTGGACGTATAACTGGTCAGTCTCGGCTGGCACTATCAGCAGTGGTCAGGGAACCTCAACCATTACGGTTGATACCGCCGGCCTCGCTGGTCAGAGCGTAACCGCTACCGTCAGCATTGGCGGCGCCGATCCGAGCTGCACCGGCACGACAGCGTCCTGCACCACGAGCATCAGAACGCCACCGGCACAGCCGCAGAAGTTTGACGAGTATGGCAACATCCGGTTCAACGACGAGAAGGCCAGACTCGATAACTACGCGATCCAACTCCAGAACGACCCGACCGCGACCGGCACGATCATCGTGTACGGTAGCTGTGCGGGTGAAGCGCAACAGCGTGGAGACCGTGCTAAAGACTATCTCGTCAATACGCGCGGAATCGAAGCTGGACGCATCACGGTCGTCGATGGTGGTTGCCGTTCAGACCTGACAGTTCAGCTCTGGATTGTGCCGTCAGGCGCAACTGCACCGGCTGCTGATACTTCAGGCGCCATCTCGCCGTGTCCGGAGTGCAAGAGGCGAACTCCTCCGCGCCGGCGCCGTGGTGATGAGGAATAAATAACGGCTTGGTTTAGCTCAAGCTAGCCAAACCTTTACAACAAAAACGGGCGATGTTCTCACGTGGAACATCGCCCGTTTTCTATTGCTCGCGAAAGTGCAACGGACGCTTGTTACCGTCGCATCCTACCCTCCGCTTGGTTCGAAGCCCCGAGCTTTTCAACACAAAGCAATGAAACTGTAATAAACTATGCAGCAGGTGAGCGACGTGCTCTCCAGCTGTTGGAAACCCTGGATGAATAAACGATGAAAATATTTGCCGTCCGGCTCCCCCTCGTAATCTTTTCGCTTTTCTGCCTGTTCGCTCCGTTTTGCGTCTCATTGCACGTTGCTGCCGCTCGCGTGGATGGCGGCGCCACCGATCCTGCCGTTTATTCAAATGACTGGCGTACTACGGGTCCTCCGGGAGGCGACGTTCGCGGTCTCGTCGTGGATCCGGGAAATCCGGACCGTTTTTACTTTGGCACGCTTGACGGGCAGATCTACACGTCTGCCGATGCCGGCCGCCAGTGGCAACTGCTCTATAATTTCGGCAAACCCAGAGTCTTCATTGACAACATCATCGTCGATCCCCGTAATTCGCGCGTCCTTTATGTAGGCGCTCACCGTCACGATCAGCCCGGCGGGTTCTTCAAATCCACTGACGGCGGCGTCACGTGGAAAGAAAGCGCACAGTTGAAAAAGGAAGCGCTCCACTCGCTCGCGCAATCTGAATCAAATCCCGACACGCTCATCGCCGGCACTTACAACACGATCTTTCGCTCCGACGACGCAGGTGACACCTGGAAACAGTTGCCGACAACGAATGTTGCCGGTCTGCAGCACGTGGAGTCACTGGCAATCGATCCGCGCACGACAGGCACTATCTACGCCGGTACTTTCTGGTTGCCGTACAAGTCAACAGACGGTGGTCAAACGTGGAAATCGATCAGAGAAGGCATGATCGATGACTCCGACATCTTCGCCATCGACATCGATCCGCGCGATCCGAATCACGTTATCGCCTCCGCGTGCAGCGGCATCTACGAAAGCAAGAACGGGGGCGACAACTGGCGCAAGGTGCAGGGCATTCCTTCGCAGTCGCGCCGGACACGCGCGATCCTGCAACACCCGTCAGTGCCGGGCATCGTGTTTGCCGGCACCACCGAAGGTTTCTGGCGTTCAGATAAAGGCGGCGATGCCGATTCGTGGATGGTGACGACTTCGCGGCAACTCGAGATCAACTCGATCGCCGTGCATCCGTCGCGTCCCGACATGGTTTATATCGGGACCAACAACTACGGCATCATGATTTCAAATGACGGCGGCAAAACGTTCACGCCCAGCAACGGCGGGTTCAGTGGACGATTCGCTTACGCGATTCTTCCCGATCGCGAAACGCCGAACCGCATTTACGCGTCGACCATCAACACTGCAACTGGCGGAGGTTTCCTTTTCGTCAGCAACGACAACGGCGAGACGTGGCGTCCATCGATGCGCAGCATGCCGTCGCGTTTGATCACCTATGCAATCGCCCAGGATACGCGCGACGCCAATCTGCTGTACCTCGGAACAAACCTCGGCGTCTATCGCTCGATCGATCGCGGTGCGACGTGGGCGCCGGTCTGGTCTCCAACCAATCCTGACGAGAAGAAGAAAAGCACAGCCAGGAAAGCTGCAAAGCGCGCTACCACGACAGCGCAAAGTCGCCGCCCCGCCGCGGCCAGCAACGAGACGATCCTGCAAGCACAGCAGGCACTACTCAACAACGGCTATCATCCCGGGGAACCAGACGGCAAGCTGGGTCAGGCGACCACTACGGCGGTGAAAAAGTTTCAGACCGATCGACACCTGCCGGTAACGGGTAAGCTGGATTCGATTACGCTCGGCGCTCTCGGCGTCGGCTCTGGCCCTGGTCGAGAAGAGCCGGGGAAGGCAAACCTCATCCTCGCAGATGCGGTAAACGCGCTGGTCCATACGCTCGACGTGGACACACGGCAACCGGGCTATCTCGCAGCGACCAACACGGGTCTTTATCGCAGTCTCGATCCAAACAAGGGTTGGCAAAGACTTTCATACGGCAGCTTCGATCCGCGGACCACTTGTATCTCAACAAATCTAAAAGAGCCCGAAACCATCTGGGTGGGAACACCAAGTTCGGGCGTTCTGCTTTCGCATGACAGCGGCCAGACGTGGCAGCAGGTTCAAGGCATTCCCACTGACATGCCCGTGAACACGGTCGTGCAGGATCCGCAGCGGCCAAACTACGTCTACGTCGGTACCAAACAAACGGTCTTCATGTCTCACGACGGTGGCCACACATGGAAACGTCGTGGTGGCAATCTTCCCTTCGGCGACTTCACCAGCATCCTGGTCAATCCGCGTAACGGCGACGAGATTTTTATCGGCAACGCGTATCAAATCAGCGAAGTTGGTGGTGGTGTTTACCGCAGCATTGACGGTGGCAACACGTGGACGCGCATCGATCCCAAAGCCAAGCGTTTGCCGAGTCAGCGGATCTGGGCGCTGGCCTTTGATCCACACGATCAGGACGTGCTGTTTGTCGGTTCACACTCCGCGGGCGTGTATGTTGTCCCGCGATCGAACGCCGTGCTCTCCTCGGCACAGTAATTTTAACTTTCCTTCCCGCACGGACTTGCGCGCTGTTGCCTTGACATGCGCTCGCGCAGGCGTGTACATTGCCGCCCTACCCGGAAATCGGCGGCGGGTGTTTGTCGGACCAAGCGGGGTGACTAAACGGCAGGGCGGTAATCGAAACTAATTAGCTCGACATTTCCAAATCCAAACGGCTCGCTTCCTCGCCAGCTTCAACTCCCGACAACGCCAAGGTCAAACAAAACTGACGGCCGCTGTACACTGCCTGCCAGTCAGCGAATACCTGCGCTGATTGTTACAGTCCAGTGAGCGCGATATGATCGACCCACGCGCTGAAACTTGCCGGGAACTACAGGAGTATGCATGTCTAGTGAACAACCCAAGCTGAATGACAGCGAGGCCGATAACTCAACAACTTCCGGCAAGGCAGAGCCTCAGCCGCAACCAACAATAATGGCTTCACAATCCGGAACCGCAACTCAAACAGATGTCGATGACGCAGACGAGTCACGCTCAGGTGGCGACGTCGATTTCGGGCAGCTTCTCGACCAATTCGAACAAGAACAAGCGACGCTTGAAGAAGGCGAAGTCGTTCGAGGCACCGTCGTAGGCCTCAGCGAACGCGGTGTCGTTATTGATTTTGGATACAAGTCGGAAGGCATTGTTAACCCGGCGGAGTTTACCGAGAACGGACAACTCACGGTCAAAGCCGGCGACGAAGTCGAAGTGCTCGTCAAGAGCATGGAAACTGCCGACGGCCTGCCGGTACTTTCGCGTGCTGACGCCGTTCGCATGAAGGCGTGGGATGACCTCGAGAAGGCGTATCGCGAAGGCTCCAGCGTCAAGGGCCGCGTGGTCGATCGCATCAAAGGCGGCCTGCGTGTGGACATCGATGGCATCGCCGCGTTCCTGCCGGGCTCGCAAGTCGACGTGCGTCCCGTTAGAAATCTCGACAGTCTGCGCAACCAGACAATCGAAGCGAAAGTTATCAAGCTGAACCGCAAGCGTTCGAACGTGGTGTTGTCGCGCAAAGCCGTCATCGAGCAGGAGAACACCGGACGCAAAGATCAAACGCTCCAGCAGATCGAAGAGGACATCGTCGTTGAAGGTCAGATTAAGAACCTCACCGACTACGGTGCGTTCGTTGATCTCGGCGGCGTCGATGGTCTGTTGCACGTCACCGACATGTCGTGGGGCCGGTTACAGAATCCCAACGAGTTGTTCAAAGTAGGCGACACCATTCAGGTCAAGGTGCTGAAGTTTGATCGCGAACGCGAGCGCGTCTCGCTCGGTTACAAGCAACTGCTGCCCGATCCGTGGTCCAGCGTGGAAGAACGTTTCCCGGTAGGCACGAGGATAACCGGACGTGTCGCCAGTGTTGCTGATTACGGCGCATTCGTCGAGCTCGAGCCCGGTGTTGAAGGACTGGTCCACGTCTCGGAGATGAGCTGGTCGAAGCGGGTGAAGCATCCGAGCAAGGTCGTCAATCCCGGCGACATTGTGGAAGTCGAAGTGTTGAGTGTCGATCCAAAGGCGCGGCGCATCAGTCTCGGCATGAAGCAGGTGCAGGAGAACCCGTGGCAAACGCTGCACGAGCGTTACCAGGTGGGCACGCGCGTTCACGGACGAGTCAGAAATCTGACTGACTTCGGCGCCTTTATCGAGATTGAAGACGGCGTCGATGGCCTGGTGCACGTTTCGGATATTTCCTGGTCGCGCCGTATCAAGCATCCCAGCGAGGTGCTGAAGAAAGGGCAGGAGATCGACGCTGTCATCACCAGCATCGACAGTGAAAATCGGCGCCTGTCATTGTCTATCAAGGATCTGGAGCCGAACGCCTGGGAGAAGTTCACCAACGAGCACAAGCCTGGCGACATCGTTCGCGGCAAGGTCGCGCGTTTCGCCAACTTCGGTGCGTTCGTCGAACTGGACGACAATCTCGAAGGTCTCTGCCACATCTCGGAGCTTTCCGAGGAACGCGTGGCGAAACCCGAGGACGTGGTCCAACTGGGACAGGAGCTCGATTTCAAGATCCTGCGCATCGATCCCGATACCAAGAAGATCGGGCTCTCCGCGCGCGCGGTGGGCAAGGATGAGCCGATCGTCGACACGAAGATCTATTCTTCGGAAGCGGGCGGTGGCATGGCGTCCCTGGGCGAGCTTGCGGATTTCGGTCTCAAGGCGGAGTCAAACGACGAGTAACTCCGCCACCTCTCAACTATCTTCGTACTCCGGTGGACAGTCTTGCCCGACGAGTTCCTTTTCTGATAGTGTACGAGTAACATAACCTCGCTATTATCAAGACGTTACTTAAAAACTTTCTATTTCAAACAACCGAGGTGATGCATGACAAAAGCAGAACTCGTTGAAGACGTAGCGCGAGCGGCTGAACTAACAAAGAAGGACGCGGAACGTTTAGTCGAAATTGTCTTTGAAAGCATCATTGAGACTTTGAATCAGGGCGAGAAGATCGAATTGCGCGGCTTCGGCAGTTTCCGCGTGCGCGAACGCGGTGCGCGGCGGGGGCGGAACCCAAAGACCGGCGATCCGGTCAGCATTCCCGCGAAGCGGGTGCCTTACTTCAAGCCGGGTAAGGAACTGAAAGAACTCATCAACGACGACAATGCGGCCGCTCAGGCATCGCAATCAAACTCCTCACGCGGGCTGACAGACGAAAACCGCCAGCCACCCGTCCTTTAGTTTTCTAGTCACGAGGTAATTCGAGTTGCAGAGATTGTGGAGTCCCTGGCGTTCCAAGTACATCGCGTCAGGAGTCGATTCACAGGCGGAAGGCTGCATCTTTTGTCGCATCGCCGCGGATCCGGACAATGACGCGTCTAACTTTGTGCTGCATCGTGGCGAGCACGCGTTTGTGGTGCTCAATCTTTACCCGTATATCACCGGGCACCTGATGGTCGTGCCTTACTTGCACACCAGCCAGCTTGATTCGGCGCCGAAAGAGATCACGGATGAGATGATGGACCTCGCGAAGAGATCGCAAACAGCGCTGCGTGAGGTTTATTTACCGTCTGGTTTCAATTTAGGGATGAACCTCGGCTCCGCGGCGGGCGCCGGCATAGCCGATCATATTCACATTCACCTGTTGCCGCGCTGGACGGGTGACACGAACTTCATGACTACGGTCGGCGAGTCGCGCGTGATTCCGGAAGCGCTGGATGTGACCTATTCAAAACTCCGCCAGAAGTTTTAAGCATTGCCGATTGCCGATTGCCAATTGAAAGCCAATACCCAGCGGTTTGAAGAAAATTGGCAATTGGCAATCGGCAATCGGCAATGCCTTCACCGTTTGCCGACTTTGCGTGGCAGCGCTTCGTCTTCAACTTCACCGCCACGGCTAATCGGAACCTCGGAAGGTTTGCTGTAGCTCACGCCGCGTTCTTCGCTGTCGAGATCGCCGGCGGGTAATGGACCAGCAGGTGGCGGGTTGAAGCCGGGATAATCGATACGCGCGTGATAGATCGCGGTGAGCGCGCTGATCATCGCCTCGCGAATCGTAGTCAATTCCTGCAACGTTACGTCACATTCATCAAGCTGCCCGTCGCTGATGATCGCATCGACGATCTTCACGACGATCGCCCGGATGTTTTCCGGATCGGGACGCGCGAGCGATCTCGCCGCCGCTTCGCACGAGTCGGCCAGCATCATGATCGCGGCTTCTTTGAATTGCGGCTTTGGTCCGGGATAACGGAAGTCGGCTTCATCGACCGTTTCGTTTGGCTTCGCCTGCGCCTGAGCTTTGCGCAGGAAGTAATGCAGAGTGCGGGTGCCGTGATGCTGCGGGATGAAGTCGGCGATCTTCTTAGGCAGACCGATCTCTTTTGCCAGGCGCGTGCCGTAGGTGACGTGACTGGTAATGATCTTGGCGCTTTGGTAAGGACGCAGTCGATCGTGCGGATTGTCTCCCTGCTGGTTTTCGACGAAGTATTCGGGTGCTGCGAGTTTGCCGATATCGTGATACAAGGCGCCGATCCGCGCCAGCAACGGATTCGCGCCGACCGCGCGACACGCGTCTTCGGCTAGTTGACCGACGGCGTGCGAGTGCTGGTTTGTTCCCGGAGCACGCAATGCGAGTTGACCGAGCACCGGCAGATCAGCATTTGAAAGTTCGAGCAGCTTAACGTCGGTCAGTATGCCGAAGAGCGATTCGTTGATCGGCAACCCGCCGGCTGCGAAGACTGCCGTGAGCAGACCTCCCGCAAAGCCGCAACCGATCGCCATCAGAAAAGTCCGAAACGTGAGTGGCTGGCCCGAGTAAGCAAGCAGCGCCACTGCCATCACTGCATTAACACCGCCCACCAGCAGTCCCGCCAGTGTTACCGACTGCCGCTCTCGATAACGGCCAATGCCATAGATTGCGACCGAACACGAAACCATCGCGAACAACGCCTTCTGCATTCCGCCGGGCGCGATCATGCCTGCGAACAGGGCCGTGATCATGCCGGTCAGAAATGCCAGTTGCGTATCGACCAGCATCGCCACGAGCAGCGCCGCGGCGGCGAACGGAATGGCGAAGTTCCAGATCATCGGATCGTCGAAGGGCGCCTCCATCCTCGCGGCCACGCTGTCGCCAAACGTGAAGCCGACTTTCATTAACGCCGTTTGCACGAGAATGGCAGAGCCGACCAACGCGAATGCTTTCTCTTTGCTGATGGTCAGCGCGCTGCCACGGCGATGTTCGGCAAACTTCCACGCGGCCCAGTAAACCGCGATTACGACAATCAGCAAGCCGAAGAGGTTGGACCAGCGTCGGCCCGGATGAGTGGTGTTTTTGATCGCGTTGATTTGTGAAATGACGGTCGGTGTAACCGTGTCGCCCTCACGCGCCACCACCTGATTTCGCTTGAGCGTGATCACGACCGGCTTCACATCGTTCGCCGCCGTTTCGCGCGCGGTCGTGGTCGCAGACGGGTCGTAAAAAACGTTTGGCCGAATGAGTTGGCTCAGCGCAGCGGTTAATGCGGTCTTCTGTTGCGGCGTCCAGCGCTGGAGATTGAGGATTCGCATCTCGAGGCTTTGCCGCGCGGCTGAAAGCGACACCATGCGCGTTCGCGGCGCAGGAACGATGATCTGGGTGGCCTTGTTTCGCTGGTCGATAAGCAGGATGTCCTGTTGCAGACGATTGGCTTCGTTGTCGTCGTAGATGTAACTGCTGGCGATTTCGCGAACGATCGTGGCCAACCGATCGAGATCCACTTCGGAGAGATCGTTGCGGTCCGGTGCGACCTTTTCCTGGAGTTCTTCCCAGCCCGCGCGCAGACTCTGAACCGTCGTTTCTACGCGAGAGGAGTCGTAATTAAAAACCGGATGCGTGGCCTCGCGGACGGCCACTTTTCTTCGTTCCGTTTCTGCTTCATCGATCGCGGTGATGTCCGCCGGCGCCACGACGTCACGCGCAAGTATTTCGCTTTCCTTGTAAGTCTCGCTGAAGCCGGAAGAGTAGTTGGTGATTAGCAGCGCGGTGGTGAGGGTGACGAGAATCGCGCAGCCGATCAGAAAACGCGTTCGTGGTTGAAAAACCATGAACGGACGAATCGCATAGGCCAGTAGCTTATCGCGCGCTTGATTAAAAGGAGTTTTGAAACGTGGCCGAAGTCCCATTATGCGATGCGCGACAAAGCGGCAGACCGATTGTCCGCCGCTGATTCTGCGCCGAGGTTCCGTGCCAACATGCCGCCTGCCTTTTCGAGTAGCACTCCGAGGCTGGCGGGCTTAATAGCCGAGATGATTACGATCTCGCTATTGTCGATCTGACGCGCTTGCCGGACGGCCCCTTCGACCGCTTCGGGTTCCAGCAAGTCCGCTTTATTCAGCGCCAGGATCGACGGGATGTCCGCGAGTTTTAGTTCCGCGAGGATTCTCTTGACCGACTGAACCTGTTGCACCCAACGCGGGTTGGAAATGTCGACCGCGTGAATCAACAGACTACTGTCGCTGATCTCTTCGAGCGTGGCGCGAAAGGCCGACAGCAAATCCGGCGGTAGGGCGCGAATAAAACCGACCGTGTCGTTGATGATCACTTCCTGCTCGCGTGGCAGACGCAGCCGTCGCGACGTCGGATCCAGCGTGGCAAACATGCGCTGCTCGGCGTGGACCTCGCTCTTGGTCAGCGCGTTGAGCAGGGTTGATTTGCCGGCGTTGGTGTAGCCGACGATCGAGATGACCGGCAGTTGCTGGCGCGTTCGGCCTTTGCGTCGCTCCTGGCGCCGCTGCCGCTGAGTTTCGATCTCTTTTTCGAGCCGGTTAATGCGATCGCGAACGCGGCGGCGATCGGTTTCGAGTTTTGTTTCACCAGGACCGCGGCCACCGATGCCGCCGGCGAGACGCGAGAACGCGGAATCCTGCCCGGCAATCAGTCGCGGCAGCAGATATTTCAACTGCGCCAGCTCAACCTGAATCTTGCCTTCTTTTGACTGCGCGCGTTGCGCGAAGATGTCGAGTATCAATTGCGAGCGGTCGATCACTTTCAGATCGGTTGCTTCAGAGAGCGAGCGCACTTGCGCCGCTGAAAGCTCGCGATCGATGACGAGCATGTCAGCACCGAGTTGCAGGGCGCGAATGATCAGTTCGTCGAGCTTGCCCTTGCCCAGCACGGTGCGCGGATCGATCTCGGCGCGGCGTTGAATGATTCGATCCTGAACGATAACTCCGGCTGAAGCCGCGAGCTCGGCGAGTTCGGCCATCGACTCTTCGGCATCCGCGAGCGACCCCGTGGCGACGCCGACGAGAATCGTGCGGTCGCGCATTTCCGCGCGGCGGGCTGTTTGGCGATTGCGCGCCATCTCTTCTTCCAGCGATTCAATGAGCGCGAGAAAGTCGAGGTCCAACTGCGACGCCATGCCTGGTTGCAGGAATGAATAGAGGTCGGGCGTGCTGGTGCTCTCGAGATCGCCGGCGTGCAGTGGCAGCAGGTGCGCGGCGCGGACGAGTCCGGGCAATCCGGTTTCGGCGTCCACGTCGATCGCGGCCATCAGATCGAGCCGCAACAGCGCGAGGTCGGTCAGGTCGTCTTGTGTCAGTGGTTCGCCGCGCAGGTGCGTGTGAACGCAGCGCAGTCCGCGAAAGCGTCCGGAAGCGACGCGCACGCGTTTGAAGTCAGGTAACTCGATGCCGCGGTTGTCGCCGACCATGACATACTGGACGTGGCCTTTGCGATCGATCAGGGCGCCGATTTGTCTACGGGTTTCGTGAGACAGCTCGCTGACCTGGCGAGCGAATTCAGGAGTGACGATCTGGCGTGGAGGTATGCGTCTACTGTACAGCTTTTCTATGCGCCGGATCTGGTTCGGCTTTAACCCAAGCGTGTTGCCGAGAACGCTAGTGATAACGTGTTTCCTTCCTGTTCCGGGCGCGAATTATAACATTGCCGATTGCCAATTGCCGATTGCCAATGGCAAATTCCCGGTTGACGGGTTAGCTATCAGGTTGGCGATTTTCTACCTGACAATCGGCAATTGGCAATCGGCAACCGGCAATCGTATGATGAACGGCTTTTATGGGTACTCCGGGCAAGATATTGGGCATTGATCCCGTCTACGCGATTTCCGGCGGCGAGGTGGTCATCGACTGCGTCGGGTTTGATACGCGCGATCCGCATGGGTGTGCCGTGCTGGTCGGCGATGTGGAGGCGCAGGTTGTCGCGATTGGACCACGGCGGGTGCTGGCCATCGTTCCGGAAACGAAAGGCGGCGAGGTCGACGTCAGATTGAAAAGCGGGGGCGATGTTAGCGAGCCCGCGCGGCTGACGATTGCACGTAAACTCGCCGGCGATCTTCATCCGGTGGCGAATCCGGCTTTCGATCCCGACGACGGCGCTCTCTTTGTGACGCGTTCGGGGTCGCGCGGTGAGGAACTGCCAGTCACGCTCTTCCGTATCGATATCAGCGGCGAGGTCAGCGAGTACTCGGGCGACATTCCCAACCCGACCGGAATCGCGTTTGGGCAGGATGGACAGATGTTTGTCAGCAGCCGTCTCGAAGGAGTCGTCTACAAAGTGACTCCGTTCAAGGAGGCGGTGGCGTTTGCGCGGAATCTCGGCGTCGCGTCCGGTATTGCGTTCGATCGCGGCGGCACGATGTACGTAGGCGATCGCACCGGCACGATCTACCGGATCAACGGCATCGGCGAAGAGCGCGCCTGGGCGCAGATCGAACCATCTGTATCCGCGTTTCATCTCGCTTTCGGACCTGACGACGCACTGTACGTCACCGGGCCAACAGTCACGAGTTTTGATTGCGTCTGGCGAATAAACACTGATGGCGATACGGACGTTTTCTTCAAAGGCCTCGGACGGCCGCAGGGACTCGCTTTTGACACCGCGGGAAATCTGTACGTCGCTGCGTCACTACAGGGGCGGCGCGGCATTATTCGTATTTCGCCTGATGGTCGTGACGCGAAAGTGGTTGTGGCCGGAGTGAACCTGATTGGTTTGGCTTTTAGTTCCGCCGGTGAGATGGCGGTGGTATCGATCGACTCGGTTTACAGTTTGCCGGCACAAATCAAGGGTACGCTTTTGACGGGCTAAGAAAGAGAATGCTAAGTTGAACGAAACCTGGTAGGACAGACTTTCCAGTCTGTCATCGACAGGCAGGAATGCCTGTCCTACGAACACGGGTGCACGCTTGAATCCAGAACAACTGATTCCTCAACTGGTCATTTACATGGTGGTGCTGCTGCTTGCGATCTCAGCCCACGAAGCAGCGCATGCATGGATGTCTTACAAGTTTGGCGACGACACGGCCCGACTGCTTGGACGCATCACACTGAATCCCGGTGCCCACATCGACCCCATCGGCACGCTGTTGATTCCGATCGTCGGTTTTATCGTGGCCTTCATGGGTGGTTCGTTTTTCCTGATCGGCTGGGGTAAGCCGACACCTGTAAACCCGCTTCGTTGGCGTCAAAAAGATCTCGCCAACGTGATGGTGTCGATCGCGGGTATTCTGGCAAACCTGCTGATTGCGATTATTGCGTTCACGATCATTAAGATCTTGCGCATGAACGGGATGTGGTGGACGTTGCCGGCGGGCTTTGACGAACCGATAAAACTGCTGCTCGAGTTTCTTCTAACGATGAATCTTTCGCTGGCAGTCTTCAATCTGTTGCCGTTTCCGCCGTTAGACGGCAGTAAAGTTTTAGAGACTTTTCTGCCGGAAAGCATGCAGCCGGTTTTGGTAATTCTGGAACAGTACGGCTACTTGATACTGATGGTCCTGATGTATATGGGAGTTTTTAGCGCGATAATCACGCCTATTCTCCTCGCCGTGTACTCGCTCTTGTAGTTGAAGCAGATGACTAAACGAATCTTCAGCGGCGCTCAACCCACCGGCAACGTTCATCTCGGCAATTATCTCGGCGCGTTAAAGAATTGGGTGGCGTTGCAGCACGAGTACGAGAGTTTCTTCTGCATCGTGAATCTGCACGCGATCACGATGGGGCACGATCCGAAGTTGCTTGCGGAAAGCACCCGAAACCTGACGCGGATCTATCTGGCAGTGGGAATCGATCCGCAGGTCTCGACGGTATTTATTCAGTCAGACGTACCGGAGCACGCGGAGCTGACCTGGGTTTTGAATTGTGTCGTTCGCGTCGGGGAACTCGAGCGGATGACGCAGTACAAGGACAAGGCCAAGCGCCAGGGCGAGAACGTCTCTGCCGGCCTGCTCGATTACCCGGTTTTGATGGCCGCTGACATTCTGCTTTACCACACAGATCTCGTCCCTGTCGGTCACGACCAGAAACAACATCTCGAACTGACACGCGATCTGGCTATCCGTTTCAACCGCGACTTTGGCGAGACGTTTCGCGTCCCTGATGCTTACATTCCCAAGCTCGGCGCGAAAATCATGTCGTTGTCGAACCCTTTGAAGAAGATGTCGAAGTCTGACGACGACGCAAACAGTCGCATCATGATGATGGACGACGCAGACGCCGTGCAGCGAAAGTTCAAACGTGCCGTAACCGACTCCGGCACCGAAATCCGCTTTGACGAGTCGCGGCCTGCGATAAATAACCTGTTGGAGATATACCACCTGGTTACCGGTAAGAGTCAGACCGAGATCGAAGAGCACTTTTCCGGGAAAGGCTACGCACAACTGAAGGGTGATCTGGCCGAGGCGACGATCGAGTTTCTGAAGCCTTTTCAGCAACGAGTGCGCGAGATCAGCGACGAACAACTCGACGAAATCCTGGCCCAGGGGCGGGAAAAGGCGAGCCGGATCGCGAGCGCCACGCTGCGAGAGGTGTACGAGCGATTAGGTCTGAGGGGAGCTCCCCGGCGATAAGGCGATGAACGAAGAGAGTCCTGAGACCGTGTTGGAAACACGCGAAGAAACCGCGACGCCCCTGAACGTTGCGGGCGCGGTGCCGCAGATCGTTTCCGACGACGTCACGGACGATCTCAAGATCCTGCTCGGTGAGTTTGAAGGCCCACTCGATCTCCTCTTGCACCTGATTCGCCAGGAACACGTCAGCATTTACGACATTCCGGTCGCGCTCATCACCGATGAGTATCTTCGTTACTTGCGCGTGATGCAGGAGCTCGACATCGCCGTCGCCGGAGATTTTCTGGTTATGGCCGCGACACTGATCGAGCTGAAGACGAAGATGCTGTTGCCGCGCGCCCCGCAGGCGGCCGCAGAGGCGGAAGACGATCCGCGTACAGATTTGGTGAATCAACTGCTCGAGTATCAGAAGTACAAAGCGGCGGCGGAGATGTTGTGGTCGCGGGCGACGGTCGAGCAGGCAGTGTTCAAACGGGCGGAACTGGAGACGGACAAGAACAATCCGGAAGTCGCGGTCGGCCTGTTTGATTTGCTCAAAGTGTTTCAGGACATTCTCGCGCGGCACAAAGAAGAGAAGTTGCTGGAGATCGAGCGCGAAGAGATCACGATGGCCGAGATGCTCGAACGTTTGCGCAACATGGTGATGTCGTCCGGCGAACTCAACCTGCGGCTCTTTTTTGAACGCGCCGGATCTCGGCGTGAATTGGTGCTTGCATTTCTATCTGTGTTGGAGCTGGTTCGTACGACAGAGGTCAGACTATTTCAGCGGGAAACTTTTGGTGACATCATTGCCCGAGCGTCAGCCTAGGCCACAAAGAGGCACAAGAAGCACAAAGTAGATGGAAACTAACGAAGAGACCAATAGTCCTGAAACTGTCGAAACCTTCGACGAAGCGGCGCTGAACGAAGAGGCGAGCCGCGAACTCGAAGCGATGGTCGCGGAGGTTGAAGCTACCGCTATCACGGCGTCGGCGACAGGTGCGGAAGTCGACGACACGCCGCTTTCCGCGCCGCAGAGTCAGGCCGAACGCGCTGCAGTGATCGAAGCGTTGATCTTTGTTTCCGATGAACCACTCAGCGCCAAGGCCATTGCCGACGTGCTGAAGGAAGACAAAGAAGTCGTCAACGAAGCCCTCGCGGCGCTGGTCGAGGAGTTCAACGCGCGTCAAAGCGGATTGCAGTTGCGTGAAGTCGCCGGCGGCTGGCAGTTTGCGACGCGGCCCGAGTACCACGAGCACGTTCGTGCTTTTCTGAAAACAAGACCGAGCGCGAAACTCACGATCGCGTCGCTCGAGACACTGGCGGTTATTGCTTACCGGCAACCGATCACCGTGCCCGAGATTCTTGAAATACGCGGCGTGCAATCGCCCTCCGCGATCAAGACTCTGCTCGATAAGAAGCTGATTGTCGCTAAAGGGCGCAAGGACACTGTCGGGCGGCCGATGATGTATGGAACGTCAAAGGAGTTTCTGCTGCAGTTTGGATTGAAAGATTTGTCGGAGTTGCCGAGCGTCGAAGACTTTCACGATCTCAGCGGCGGCGGGTCATAATGAATTGTGGAGCAACGGCTGCAAAAACTTATTGCTACGGCTGGCATTGCCTCGCGCAGGCACGCGGAAGAACTCATCACCGCCGGCCGGGTGACGGTTAACGGCGCAGTCGTCAAAGAGCTTGGCACGAAGGCCGATCCCGAACGCGATCACATCAAAGTAAACGGCAAGCTCATCAATCCTCAGCTCAAAGCGCGCGACAAAGTTTACGTTCTGCTCAACAAGCCGCGTGGTTATCTGTCGAGCGTGTCAGACCCGGAAGGACGTCCGCTGGTGACAGAGCTGCTGCCGTCGAACCTGGGACGCCTGCATCCGGTTGGCCGGCTCGATTTCAACACCGAAGGTTTGTTGCTGCTCACCAACGACGGCGACTTTACCAACTACGTAACGGCCGCTCGCAATCGCGTCGAGAAGGTCTACGAGGTTAAAGTTAAAGGCGTGCCTCCTGAAGGCGCGATGCAACGGTTGCGTAGAGGAGTGACGTTCGAAGACGGCACACGCACGGCGCCGGCAAAGATCACGAAGCTTGGCGAGACCAAAACCAACGCGTGGTACGAAGTGCTGCTGCACCAGGGGCGCAATCAACAAGTGCGCCGGATGTTTGAGTTGATCGGCCATTCTGTGTTGAAGTTGAGACGTGTGCGCATCGGTTTTCTGACCGATGAGAATCTGAAACCGGGTCACTGGCGTTTTCTGTCGGCGGCGGAAGCCGCGCGTTTGACGAAGTCGCAAAGACGCACTCAGTAGGACAGACATTCTTGTCTGTCTCCTTTGCATCACCACCGACAGGCAAGAATGCCTGTCCTACTGAGTGCCAAAAGAATACGGATATGCATTTCGAATTAACCGAAGAACAACAACAGGTGAAGTCCAGCGTCCGCGAGTTTGCGGAGTCGGAGATCGCGCCTCACGTGATGGAGTGGGACGAAAGCCAGCACTTCCCGATCGAGTTAAAGCCGAAGCTGGCCGAGCTGGGATTGATGGGCGTGATGTTTCCCGAAGAGTACGGCGGCGCGGGCATGGGCTATGTCGAGTACGCGACGATCATCGAAGAGCTTTCGCGTGTCGATGGCTCCGTGGGCATCTCGGTCGCGGCTCACAATTCGCTCTGCTCGAATCACATTTACCAATTCGGCACGGAAGAACAACGACGGAAGTATCTCGTACCGCTCGCGAGGGGCGAACATCTCGGCGCCTGGGGACTGACCGAGCCGAGTGCGGGCTCTGACGCTTCCGGAACCAAATCTACTGCCGTGCCGAGCGACGGCGGTTGGATCGTCAACGGTTCAAAAAACTTCATTACCCACGCGATCCATGGCGACACCTGTGTCGCCATGGCCGTCACCGACAAGTCGAAACGCAGCAAAGGCATCTCCGCGTTCATCTTCGAGAAAGGGATGCCGGGTTTTTCGCCATCGAAGAAGGAGAACAAACTCGGATTGCGCGCTTCGGAAACAGCCAGCGTTGTTTTCGAGGATTGCTTTGTGCCGGACGACCAACTGCTTGGCGAAGAAGGCCAGGGATTTGTGAACGCGATGGAGATACTCGACGGCGGCCGTATCTCGATCGCGGCGCTGGCAGTCGGCATCGCGCAGGGCGCTTATGAATCGGCGCTTCGTTACGCGCAGGAGCGGCGCCAGTTTGGCAAACCGATCGCGGAGTTTCAGGCGATTCAGTTCAAACTCGCAAATATGGCGACGCAGATCGACGCCGCCCGCCTGCTGATGTATCGCGCTGCGTGGCTGAAAGACAACGGGCGCAAGACGACCAAAGAGTCGTCGATGGCGAAGTTGTTTGCTTCCGAGATCAGCGTCGAGGTTTGTGAAGAAGCGATTCAGATTCACGGCGGTTACGGTTACACGAAAGACTACCCGCCCGAAAAATACTGGCGCGACTCGAAACTCTGCACGATCGGCGAGGGGACGTCGGAGATTCAGCGGATCATTATCGCTCGCGAAGTGTTGCGACAGGTCTGACATGGCCGATTTCCAATTGCTGATTGCCGATTTGTCAGAGCGTTTACGGCGGTCTGAATTGGGAAACTGGCAATCGACAATCGGAAATCGGCAATGAGTACAAACCGCCTGAGCGAGCGAGTCAGAAATGGTGATGCGGCCGCGGTAGCGCGTGCGATCTCGAAGATCGAAGATGGTACTGCGGGCTCCGCGGCGTTGATGAAGGAGATTTATCAACTCTCGCGTGGCGCGCTGGTCATCGGAATCACAGGCGCTCCGGGCGCAGGCAAGTCGTCGCTGGTAGACAAACTCGCGCTGCTTTACCGGCAACGCGGTGAACGCGTCGGCATCGTCGCGGTCGATCCTTCCAGCCCGTTTTCAGGCGGCGCAATTCTCGGTGACCGCATCCGAATGCAGGCACTCGGACTCGACGAAGGCGTCTTCATTCGTTCGATGGCTACACGCGGCAATCTCGGCGGTCTCGCGCGCGCGACAGTCGACGCGGTCGCGATTCTCGACGCCGCGGGCTACGCGAAAGTGATCGTCGAGACCGTAGGTGTCGGTCAGGACGAGGTCGAGATTGTTAAGGCGGCGGATGTTTCCATTGTCGTTCTGGTGCCCGGCATGGGTGACGACATTCAGGCGATTAAGGCCGGCATCATGGAGATCGGCGATATCTTCGTGATCAATAAAGCCGACCGCGAGGGTGTTTACGCGACTGAAAAGGAGCTTGAAGCGCTGTTGTCGCTGACGTCGCGAAACGACGGCTGGGACCCGCCGATCGTGAAGACGGTGGCGACGGAAAACCAGGGGCTGGAGGCGCTTTCCGCGGCGATCGACAAATTCCGGCAAACACAGTTGAGCGTTGCAGAAAGCAGTGAACGGCGCCGCGCCATCGCTCGCTGGCGCATTGTCGAATTGTTGCGCGAGCGACTCCTGGCGCGGGTTTTGGCATCAGAATCCTCGGTTGCTATGCTTGAGCGGCTGGCGGATGAAGTTGCAACGCGGCGTCGAGACCCTTATTCTGCGGTTGAGGAATTACTGAAGAGCTAGATGAAAGTCGACCACATCGGTATTGCCACGCCCACAATTGACGAAGGCCTCGCAATCTGGCGCGACGCTCTGGGTTTTACCCCTGATTCTACGGAAGAGGTGGCGGAGCAGGGCGTTCGTGTTTGCATGCTGCCGGTCGGCGAAAGCCATGTCGAACTGCTGGAACCGTTGAGTGCAGAGTCTGCGGTCGGAAAGTTTTTGACGAAAAGAGGGCCGGGAATTCATCACATCGCAATCGAAGTTCGCGACATCAATGCATCGCTCGCGGAGTTGAAAAAGAAAGGCGCACGGTTGATCGACGAAACCCCACGCATCGGAGCACGTGGTTGTTTGGTCGCCTTTATTCACCCGTCGTCTACGAACGGAGTGCTGCTCGAGTTGGTGCAGCATCAATAGTCAGGAAAGGACATTGTTTTGACTTCTACACGAAAGGCTCTGATTGCAGCCGCTATCGCACTGATTTTTTCGGCCGGTTTGATCTTCTGGCAGGTCAAGGCGCGGAAGGTAGGACCCATCGAGTTATCGGCTGAAGACATGGCCACGATCGCCGAGACGCAACCGCCGCAGATACGCGCGCGGCTCGCGGCTGATGAGACGGCCCGCAAGGATTTTGCCAAGGACCTGCTGCAACTGCTGGCGGTTGCCGAAGAAGCTCAGGCCCACGGCATCGACAAGACGCCGGAGATGAAGCGGCAACTCGAATTTCAAAAGACCAGCATCATCGCGCAGCATTTCTTCCAGGAGCAGGGCGAAAACGGACCCGACTTCACCGACCAGCAAGTTGACGACTATTTCAAGCAGTCCGCCAACCAGGCGAAATTCGATCAGTTGCTTGATGACGCCAGGAAGAGTGATCCGCAGTTTGCCGCGCAGCAAATCCCGGCGGAGCAGATGGCGCAACTCAAGCAGCGCCTGGGGCGTGTTTATCTAGCGGAAACGAAGGCCGTCGAACAGGGCGTGGATAAGAAGCCGGCCGTCAGGCTTCAGGTGATGTTGCAGAGTGCGCGCGCGATCGCCATCAAGTACGCCGAAGAGAAGTTGAAAGACAAGATGACGGCCACCGACGCGGAAGTCGACGCGTATCTCACGAGCCATCCGGAAATGGACACCGACAAGATACAGCGCGCGAAGGCTGAGGAAGTGTTGAAGCGTGCGCGTGCGGGTGAGGACTTCGGCAAACTTGCGCAGGAGTTTTCCACTGACGGCAGCAAAGACAGCGGCGGGGACCTGGGTTGGTTTGGACGCGGAAAGATGGTGCCGGAGTTTGAGAAAGCTGCGTTTGCGTTAAAGCCTGGCGAGATCAGCGATGTGGTGCAAAGCCAGTTTGGTTTCCACATCATCAAACTCGAAGAGCGCAAGACTGAAACGAAAGAGGGCAAACAGGAAGAGATGATCCACGCGCGGCACATTCTCTTCAGCGAGGCGAACGGCAATCCGTTTGGACCACCACAAACGGGACGCGAAAAAGCCAAGGCTGCTCTCCAGCAAGAGAAACAGAAGAAAGTGCTCGATGATATTGTCGCGCGCTCGCATGTGAAGGTAGCGGAGAACTACACCGTGAAGCCGCCCGAGCAACAGCCGATGCAGGCACTGCCACCGGGCTTTGGTGCGCCTCCGAGCGATGAAGCGCCCGCGCCGGCGCCTGAGCCGTCGAAGCAACCAAAGCCGGCGCAGCCGAAGCCGGCGAAGCCGTCCAGGAAGTAATCGTGAGGAGCTAGAAACCATCCACAGATTACGCAGATTCTTCTCAGTCAACTCTGCGTAATCTGTGTAATCTGTGGATTGCCTTGAACATGCGGATAGGCGACTACGCGGTGCAGGTAATTCAGGACGCGGAATTCCGTCTTGATGGAGGGGCCATGTTTGGTGTGGTCCCTCGCAAACTTTGGTCGCTAGCTTTTCCCGCGGACGACGAGAATCGTATCCGGCTGAACATGAACTGCGTGTTCGTTTCTGCCGGGTCGGAAAAGGTACTGATCGAAACCGGCATCGGCGACAAGTGGCCGGCAAAGCAAGCGGCGATGTACGGCATCGCTCGCGCGCGTACGCTCGCGGAAACGTTGTTTGAGCAGACTGGTGTTGCGGCTGAGGAAGTGACGATCGTGGTCAACACACACCTGCACTTCGATCATGCCGGCGGCAACACCAAACTCGATGTTGACGGCAACGCGGTCGCGACGTTTCCAAACGCCCGCTACCTGGTTTCGCGCGCGGAGTTGGAACATGCCGAACAGCCGACCGAACGCGACCGCGCGAGTTATTTGCCGGAGAACTGGCGGCCGCTCGTGGTTTCAGGACAACTTGAGCCAAAGGAAGGCACTTACGAAGTAGTGCCCGGCCTCACGCTGGAAACTACGCCCGGTCACAATCGCTCGATGCAGTGCTGGCGCCTGGAACGCGATGGCCAAACGATGTTCGGCTTTGCCGATCTCGTGCCGACGCGGGCCCATCTGCGGTTACCGTGGATCATGGGCTACGACCTTTATCCAGTGGAGACCTTGGCGGCCAAGAAGCGCTTGTTGCCGGAGGCGGCGCGCAACAACTGGCTCTGTTTGTTCTATCACGACCCGGATGAGCCGGTTTGTCGATTGCAGGAAGGCGAGAAGGAGTTTGTTCCGGTTCCTTTTCGCGCGGAGGAGAAACAGCGTTCATGAGTGATCGGTCAGAGGCACGAGTGCGCTTTGGCATTATCGGCGGCAGTGGCCTGTATCAGATGCCGGAGTTGACGAGCGTTGAAGAAGTCAAAGTTCCTACTCCTTTCGGCGATCCTTCCGATTCGTTTGTGATCGGAACGCTGGAAGGTGAGCGCGTCGCATTCTTGCCTCGTCACGGCGTGGGCCATCGTTACACGCCGACTGAAGTTCCGTTTCGCGCGAATATCTACGCGATGAAACTGTTGGGCGTGGAACGGATTCTCTCGGCGTCAGCGGTCGGATCGTTGCAGGAGCAGTATGCGCCGCTGGACATGGTGATTCCGGATCAGTTTTTCGATCGTACGCGTGGGCGTGTTCGCGAGTCGTCGTTTTTTGGTGACGGAATTGTCGCTCATATTTCCTTCGCGCATCCGGTTTGCTCGGAGTTGGGCGACGTGTTGCAGGAGTCGTGTGGCGTTGCAGATGTGAAGACACATCGTGGCGGTACTTACCTTTGCATGGAAGGACCGGCGTTTTCAACCGTTGCCGAGTCGAATGTCTATCGCTCGTGGCGCATGGACATCATCGGGATGACAAACTTGCAGGAAGCAAAACTCGCGCGTGAAGCGGAGATCTGCTACGCGACGCTGGCGCTGGTGACTGATTACGACTGCTGGCATCCCGGTCACGATGCGGTGAGCATCGAGACCGTGGTTGAGTATTTGAACAAGAACGTGCGCAACGCTCAGCTGATCCTGCGCGAGACGATCAAGCGGTTAAAGCAGGGCGAACGGACCTGCAAGTGTGGCTCGGCGTTGCAACACGCGATCTTCACTCAGCCCGATCACTGGCCCGCGGAGACAGCGAAGAAGCTGGAAGCGATCATCAAAAAGTATCAACGGTAGGACAGGCATTCCTGCCTGTCTACCGCTGACAGACAAGAATGTCTGTCCTGCTACGCAGACAAGAATTTGTCTTACGAGGTGAGTTATGAGACTTAGTTTCTTGATCTTAATAATTGCCCTCGCGCTGTTTGTGGCCGCGCCGGCGGCGAGCGCACAGGGCGTGCGCACTGGTCCAGACCCCGCGACGTTGCGCGATCCGGATCTCGAAAAGGATTCGCTGCACAACCTGGAAGTCGCGCGGAACTATTTCAAATTGAAGAAGGCCTACGTGGCTGCACTAAAACGCTGCGAAGAGATTATCGCCGGCAATCCCAACTTCGCGAAGATCGAGGAAGTGTTGCTGATGGCGGGCCAAAGCAGTTTGTGGCTGTCCGAAAACAAAGGCAAGCAACGTCCGGAACAGTATGTGACCTTCGACGGTGGCGAGAAACGCACGCTCACTTCCGAGCAGTTTCGCGAGATGGGCCGCGAGTACCTGAGCAAGTTGATCAAAGACTATCCCGACGGTTCTTACGCAAAACAAGCACGCGAAGAGTTGCGTTCACGCTCTATCGAGGGCAAACCCTAAACGGAGATCTCAGATCCTGCATGTCCCTTTTAGTTGTCGGTTCCGTAGCCTACGACGTAGTTGAAACTCCTTTCGGCAAATGCGAGAAGATGCTCGGAGGCTCTGCGTCTCACTTCTCTATTGCCGCCAGCTTTTTTACCGACGTCAGCATCGTCGGCGTCGTCGGTGGCGATTTCACTGACTACGACGTGTTTGAGGAACGTCATGTCAACATTCGCGATCTCGAACGCATCGAGGGCGGCAAGACGTTTCGCTGGGGCGGACGTTACGACTACGATCTCAACGTCGCGCACACGCTCTTTACCGACCTGAACGTCTTCGCGGAGTTTCAGCCAAAGCTTTCGGAAGAGTCGAAGCGTTCGCGGCTCTTGTTTCTGGGCAACATTCAACCCGACTTGCAGCGCGGCGTGCGCGAACAGATGACCGGTGCGGAACTCGTCGCGCTTGACACGATGAATCTCTGGATCGAGCACACGCGCGATTCGCTAGTGCGCACGATCAAAGTGGTGGACGTCGTGATCATCAACGACGCCGAGGCGCGCCAGCTCACCGGCATTCCCAACCTGATCAAGGCTGCACGCGAGATCCTGAGTTGGGGACCAAGAGCGCTGATCATCAAACGCGGCGAGTACGGCGCAGCGTTGTTCACGCCAGACAGCTACTTCGCGATTCCGGCCTATCCGTTGGAAGCGGTATTCGATCCAACTGGCGCGGGCGACACGTTTGCGGGTGGGTTCATGGGCTATCTCGCCAGCCAGGACCGTTTGGACGAAGACGCGATGCGCCGCGCGATGATCTTCGGCTCGGTGATGGCCTCGTTTAATGTCGAGGAGTTTGGCACGCAAAGGGTCCGACGGCTCACATATACGGAGATTAACGATCGTTTTCGCGCCTTCAAACGAATGACACATTTTGATGAGATACCGTTTGTGGCAAAAGCCAGTTGAGGAGAGTGCGCTTATGTTTTGCCCTACGTGTGAATCAGAATACGAAGAAGGTATCACTCGCTGTCCTGACGACGACTCGCTGTTAGTCGAGCGGCTCACGGCCGAGAACACCCTGCACGACAGCAGCGAGGCGCGCTTCGTTTCGCTCTATAAACTCGGATCGCCGGCCGAAGCGGAGATGGTCAACGACATCTTTCAAAGGAACGGCATTCGATCCGTGATCAAGTCTGGGGGCGCCGACGCGTTTTCACCATTGCTGTCGGCAACGTCCGAAGGCGCGGAAATTTTCGTTGACGAGCGCGACATGGACCGTGCGACTGAGATGTACAACGCGTTCTTCGGCAGCGATACGACGCCACTCACTGGTGGCTCACTCGAAGAAGATGAAGAGCAGTAGTAATGCCCGGTGAAGATGCAATCGTAGTTTTCATGACCGCGGCAAACGGTGAGGAAGCAACGCGCCTTGCCGATATGCTCATCGGCGCGCACCTCGCCGCGTGCGTACAGATCCTGCCCGAAATGGAATCGGTCTATCGCTGGGAAGGAAAGATCGAACGCCAGAGTGAGGTTCTGTTACTTGCTAAGACAACGACCGCGAAGTTTGCGGAGTTGGAAAGAGAAGTTCGCGCGCTGCACAGTTACGAAACGCCCGAGATAGTCGCCGTTCCGATGGTCGCCGGCTCCAGTCCCTACCTTGCATGGCTCTTCGACAGCCTGAATCCTTGAACCTCTTCTGCCTGGTGCTGCTTGTGCCTTTTTGTGGCTTTAACTCGGAATGCGGATGTCGTCAGAAACGAGTTTGTCCAACTCGGTGAGTGAATTCTGACTGCGATTCATGATCTCGATCACTTCCTGCGGTGAATCAGTTACATGAAACATACTGAAATCATGATTGGAGATCTTCCCGCCCGTTAGCACTACCTCTTTGAACCATTCGAGTAATCCACTCCAGTAACGGGTGCCAAACAGCACGACGGGGAAGTTGCGAATTTTCCTCGTCTGGATCAACGTTAGCGCTTCGAATAGCTCATCAAACGTGCCGAAGCCTCCGGGAAAGATGATGAATCCGAGGCTGTACTTCACAAACATCATCTTGCGCACGAAGAAGTATTTGAACTTCAGACTTTTAGTCTGATAGGCGTTGGGCCGTTGTTCGAACGGCAGTTCGATGTTGCAGCCGATGGAAAGACCGCCCGCGTCAAAGGCGCCGCGGTTGGCGGCTTCCATGATTCCTGGTCCACCACCGGTGATGACTGCGAAACCTTCAGCGGCTAACAGAGCCGCGGTTTCCATCGCTGCCTGGTAATCCGGATCGTCCGGCTTGGAGCGCGCTGAACCGAAGATCGAGACGCCGCGAGTGAGCGTGGCGAGTTCGTCGAAGCCTTCGACAAACTCTCCCATGATGCGAAACACGCGCCACGGATCCGTATGCGTAAACTCATCCTGCCGCGGGCTCTCGAGTAGTTGCTCGTCCTGCGTTGTTCCAGGAGGACGGCTGATCTCTTCTTGCTCTTCTTCCATGCTGGCTCAGATGCCGTATTGATGTAGTTTTGAGTTTTTGTGCGTCGCCAAACGCCGAAGGCGTTAGCTAATTTCAGCCCAAGGTTAGAGCTTGCGACAACCTTGGGTTAAGTCATCTACATTCCCATCAACCCTGAAAGGGTTACAACACGGCGACCCTTTCAGGGTCGATATGTTTTTCTATTCGAACCCCAGGGTTCTCGCTAAAGGCTCGAACCCTGGGCTGAAATTAGCCGACGCCTTCGGCGTATTTGCAATTAGCGAATCCCGCGTATTTCCGCACACAAACTCAAACCGCATCAATGGCTCAGAGGCCGATGATGTTGTAACCGCAGTCGACGTAAATAACTTCGCCGGTGATTCCCGAAGCCATCGAACTACAGAGAAAGACCGCTGTGTTTCCCACCTCGCGCGCCTCGACGTTGCGTCCGAGTGGCGCACGTTCCGCGTGGTGCTTCAACATGCTGCTGAAGTCGGAGACGCCGCGGGCCGACAGGGTTTGGATCGGACCAGCGCTGATCGCGTTGATGCGTATGTTGCGTGGTCCGAGATCTTTCGCGAGGTAACGCGTGCTGGCTTCGAGCGCGGCCTTGGCGACACCCATCACGTTGTAGCCCGCCACGACCTTTTCCGCACCGTAGTAAGACATGGTCACGATACTGCCGCCTTCGGTCATCAACGGGACCGCGGCGCGCGAGAGCTGCGCGAGCGAGTAGGCGCTGATTTCGAGAGCGGTCAGAAACGCTTCGCGGCTCGTGTCCAGATACTCACCGCCGAGCGCCTCGCGCGGAGCGTAGGCGATACTGTGAATCAGGAAGTCGAGCCGGCCAAACTCCTGACCGACGCGGCGAAATGTTTCGTCGACTTCGTCCTGCTTTGTCACGTCGCAGGGAAGTAGCAACGAGCCGGGCATCGACTCGTTCGTCAGGCTTTCGACGTTCTCTTTCAATCTGTCGCCTTGATAAGTGAAAGCGAGTTTGGCGCCCGCTTCGTGCAGCGCCTGGGCGGTGGCCCAGGCGATGGAGCGCTTGTTGGCCACGCCAAAGATGATTCCGTTCTTGTTCTGAAGCATGAAGTTTCTTGTTTGCAGCTTAAGCGGCTGCGCTTTCCGGTGAAGTCATGAGAGCTTTGTATTCACCACTTTCGACCCACTGCAAAATCTCAGAGACACGCCACACCGGGAACGGATGGCTCAAGCCTGAGGTGATCACGTCAGCCCAGAAACGATCCAGCGCTTTCTCGTCGTAGTTCTTCTGGAAGTCGCGTGCCTGCGCGAGAAACTGATCGTAATCGACGCGCGAAGCAAAGGTCCCGCCGCTGAGTTTCATCATTGTGCGGCCGATGATGTTTGCGTCCTGCGTCACGAGTAGCGCCGCGCGATCGCAGGAGAGCTCGGCGCGTCTGGCCCAGGCGAGCAGTGCGGCTCGCATGCTCATCGTCAGGATCTCTTTGACGATGAACGTCAATGGCGACGCGAGCACAGCGCTCTTCGCGAGAAACTCGATCAAACGCGCGGCGGTCAGGTAAAGAACATGCTCGGCGTGAATGTGGCCGACTTCGTGAGCGACGACCGCCAGCACTTCCTCGTCACTCAAACGCTCGATCAGTTGCGAGTACAAAACGATCACCGGACGTTCCACGCCGCCGGTGAACGCATTCACGACCGGATTTTGTTGCACGAAGAGCTCCGGCATATCGACGCCCAAAGTGGTGCAGGCAATCTGCAACTTGGCGTAGAGATCGGGACACTGCGTCGGCGTGACCTTCACGGCGCTGGCCGTGAAGATAACGCGAATGGCTGACTCGCCGGTGACGGCCAAAAGTTTCTTGAGCGCGGTGTCGATGCCGGGAATCTGGCGCAGGGCCGCGAGCGCGCGGCGATCCGCAGGATGGATGTATTGGTCCTTGTCGAGATGCGCGAATTTCTTGTGCGGCGCGTCAGAGAGCGGCAGACGGCAGCGGCCGCAGCGTGCGTCGCCTGAGTCTGAACGGATTTGATTGCGTTGACCGCAGAAACGGCAGCGGATTGAGTTTTCGTTGTCAGCCATATGGTTATTTCCGATTTCCGATTTTCGATTGTTGATTGTAAGAGCGACACACGAAAGCCGGGAATTCGGCAATCGGCAATCGAAAATCGACAATCATAATATCAGTGTTTGAAATGCCTCACACCTGTAAAGACCATGGCGAGACCATGCTCGTTGGCGGCGGCGATAACCTCGTCGTCGCGCACTGAGCCGCCTGGTTGAATGACAGCCGTGATGCCGTGGCGCGCGGCTTCGTCGAGGCCGTCGCGAAAGGGGAAGAAAGCGTCGGACGCTAGCACCGAGCCCGCGACCGGGAGTTGCGCGCGCATCGCGCCGATCTTGACCGAATCAACGCGCGACATCTGTCCGGCGCCGACGCCCACGGTTTGATCCGCTCGCGCGTAGACGATCGCGTTTGACTTGGTGTGCTTGCAGACGGTCCAGGCAAAGAGTAAAGCGCGAATCTCTTCGTCAGTTGGTTGTCGTTCGGTTACGACTTTCAGATCCTCTTTACGCAGTTCGTGAACGTCTCTTGTTTGGACCAGCATGCCGCCGGAGATTTGCCGGAACTCGAGTTCGTTGCTCTGTTCGCCGGAGCCCATGCGGATCACGCGCAGGTTCTTTTTGGTTTGCAGCAGTTCGAGCGCGGCAGCGTTGTAATCGGGCGCGATGACGACCTCGGTGAAAATCTTTGTCACCTCTTGAGCCGTAGGCAAATCGACGGCGCTATTGAAAGCGACGATACCGCCAAAAGCTGAAACCGGATCGGTCGCTAAAGCCTTTCGATAGGCGTCGGCGGGAGTTTCACCCGAGGCCACGCCCGCGGGGTTTGTGTGTTTGATGATCGCGCAGGCGGTGTCGTGGAAATCGCAAACGAGTTGCCATGCGGCGTCGGCATCGACGTAGTTGTTGAACGACATCTCTTTGCCGGAAAGAACTGCCGAGTTGGCGAGTCCACCGCCGGAAGGTGTTTTGTAGAGTGCTGCGTGTTGATGTGGGTTTTCGCCGTACCGCAGGTCTGACAGTTTAGTAAAAGCCAAGGTCAAATGCGCCGGCATGAGATTAGTGCCACCAAGATATGAACTGACGGTCGCGTCGTAACGAGCTGTGTGCTGAAAGGCCTCGGCTGCGAGACGTTGGAGGGTGGGAATTGAAAGGGAACCGCCCTTCTCGTGGAGTTCGGAGATTAACTGCGAATACTGCGTGGGATCGACCACCACAGCAACGTCAGCGGCGTTCTTTGCGGCGGAGCGGATCATTGCCGGGCCACCGATGTCGATCTGTTCGATTGCTTCTTCGCGAGTGACGCCTTCGCGGCTGATCGTTTCCGCAAATGGATAGAGGTTCACGACGACCATGTCGATCGGTTCGATGCCCTGTTGTTGCATCGCGGCGACGTGTTCCGGGTTATCGCGCAAAGCCAGCAGTCCGCCGTGAACGCGCGGATGCAGAGTTTTCACGCGTCCGTCCATCATTTCCGGAAAGCCGGTCACGTCGGAAATGTCGCGTACCTCGATACCGGCCTCGCGCAAACACCTGGCAGTGCCGCCGGTGCTGATGATCTCCACGTTGTAATGCTTGAGCTCGCGAGCGAAGTCGATGATTCCGGTCTTATCGGAGACACTGATTAGTGCGCGTTTGATTAGTCTCATTTAACTGGTGGTTGATTGATCATGAATTTATGCGTGCGTGAAAATCCGAAACGCCCGACCGAGTATTCGACGCCTTCCGGTTTCAAACTCACTGACCAAACGTGCTTGCGATTGTCACGCGACGATTCGGCTATATAGAAACCCAGAAGATACTGACTTTTCAAATCCTCTTCGATGGCCTGAAAAATCGGCGTCAGATCGTTTGCCTGCGGCTGCAACGCTGACTTCGCATCGCCAACAAGAAAATATTTGCCCCCGGTCTTCTCCGCGAGCTCGCGAAAGCCCTTGCTCGGACGGCGCACGGCGAGTCGTCCATCGCGCGGCTCGAAAAGCGGCAAGTGAATCACGTAGAAAGAAACGCGTCGTTCGAGTGCGGCATTGATGACGCTGTCGGCGCTGGTTCGGCTCGTGTTGTCGAGCCCGTCACTGATCAGAATCGCTATCCGGCGCTCGCCACGAACCAGTGGCAATGTATCAAACGCCTGCACGGATTTCATCGCCGCGTCGAAGATCGCGGTTCGCCGATCACGTTCGGCAGCGAAGATGAACGCTTCACGCGCAGCGCCGGCTTCTTTTGTAAACGGAATAGCGAGCGAAGAGGTGTCGTTAAAACGAAGTACCGCGATGCTCGAACGATCGCTGAAGCGCGAAAACAGCGCGAGTGCGGCGTCCTGTTGTTGCGAGATGATCTCGCGCAGGCTGCCCGATTGATCGAGCGCGAAGAGCAGCGCGACGCGGTCGGCGCCGGGTGAAAAATAGATTCCGGTAGTTGCCTGGTCCTGGTCTTTCAACGTCAGGTCGGCTTCCGTCAGGCCCGCGACGGCCTGGCCTTTCTTGTCTCGAATGCGAATCGGGAAGAGGAGCAGCTCGGTGTTGACGCGAACGACGTCGTCCTCGTCACCTGCTTCTTGCGCAACAGCGGTCGCAGCCTGAGAGCCGAGGAGGAGAAAGGCTATCAGACAAGCAGTGATAACTCGGGACAGCATCAGCCGTTCGGCTAGATAAAAAAACGACCGAAGAGGAGGATGCTGAGAATCACGATAATCGTGATGACGATGATCTTGACCAGGCTCACGGTTAAATCCTCTGGGTTTGGGGCCAAGAACGGAATTGACTGGGCGAAGCAAGCCGTATTCTAGAAATGCCCCGCCCAGCGTGTCAAACAAGTTGGGATACGCTCTATTCAGCCAACCAGTTCCCCTGAAAATCCGTGTTTATCCGTGGCTTAAAAGAACCTTAGCGTATATGTCACCCGAAATCCCCGCCCCATTTCCGGCGCAAACTCCTTAATGAACGACAGATGGTTGCGATACAGCGTGTCACCCATGTTAAAGAAATTAAACGCGATGATGTGCGCCCGGTGGTTCTCGGCGATCAAATAAGAACCGGACAGGTTCGCCACCGCATAACCTGCGGTCGGCGTCTCGGTCGGGAAAATCCGGTCCTGGTGATTCGCCATCACGATTTCGGGGCTTAGCAACAGGTTCTTGAACCTGAACTCGAGTCCGGCTCGACCGCGTAACGGTGGAATACGCGGCAACGGAGTGTCGGTCTCGGTCAGTTTTGCGTTTACGTAGTCCAGGCCGAGATTGAGCCAGACCGAGGGGTGCAGCGCTGCGCTGAACTGAGCTTCGGTGCCGGTGTAACGAGTTGTTCCCTGATCGTATTCGGCGACGGTCAGGCCCTCCTCAACGTCTCCGGTGGGAGCGAGAAAGACGAAATCCTTGATGTGGTAGTAAAAGCCGTTTGCTTCGAAGCGCAAGCGCCTGGACGAATGGCGGACGCCGAAGTCGAGGCCGTCGCTCCGTTCGCGAACGAGATTCGGATCGCCGATTTCAAAAGCGAGATTACCCGGATGTGGTCCAAGGTTGTACAACTCTTCGAGCGATGGCGCGCGATACGAATGCGAGTAGTTGGCGACGAGCGCGCCACCTTTCCACGTGTTTACGCGAATGCCGGCGGCGGCTGACAAGCCGGTAAAGTCACGGTCGGGAAGCACGCCGCGAGAGACGGTGGGCTCCGGACGATAACGATTGTTTTCCAGTCGTGCGCCGAACTGAAGCGCGACCCGTTCGAAGTCGATGTTCTGAAGACCAAAAACGGCGAAAGCGTTTTGCTTCGTGGGCGGCGCGAGTGCTTCCTCACCGGTAGCGGAGAAGTCGCGGTGCATGCCCCAGAAACCAAACCGGCCGGAGAGATTGCCGATCTTTCGTTGGTCGAAGAGTCCCTGGTAGACGACGGAGTTGTTCTTGAACTGCGTTCCGGTTTCGCCGGTTACTGAATTCAGTTCAGCATGGGTGTAGTTGTTGTACTGAACGGAGAACGTGCCGGCCTGGAGGAACGAAGGATTCTCGCGAAAGCCGCCGCGAAGTTCGACGCTGTGTCGACGCGGATTCAATTCGACAACTTCCGGATCCGTTTCGTTTGGATCGACTGGAATACCGTAGCGGCGCTGGTTGAAGTTGTAATCGACACTGAAGAACGCTTTGTTTGGATAGTAGCCAAAGCCGACCGCGGTGCTGCCTTCTCGCGAAAATGAATTTCGCACTTTGCCGATCGGCGTGTCGTAATCGCCGGAGCGCTGGCCGCCGCCGTTGGCCCACACGAGCCAGCGATTGGTGCCGAATTCGAAGCCGGCGCTGCCGCCTGCCTGGTTGCTGTTAGTGCTGCCGAGTCCGGTGAAGTAACCGTTGATCCCATTGTGCGGTGAGTCGTGTCCGGAAACTGTGTTGACAACGCCGCCGATGGCGCTGCTGCCGTAAAGCAGGGTCGCGGGACCTTTTACGATCTCCACTTTTTCGACAGTCAGGACGTCGATTGGTTCGGCGTGATCGCCTGATTCAAAACCGAGACCGCCGATGCGATTGCCATCCTGGAGCACCAGCACGCGGTCGCCGTCGAAACCACGGATGACGGGTCTGGCAGTGCCGGGGCCGAAGCTGCGTTTCGCGACGCCGAGTTCGCCGTCCAATGCTTCGCCGAGCGAAACGGGACTCTTCTTGGCGAGCTCTACTGAGCCGAGCACGTCAACGGACTGGATCGAGCTACTGAGTGCCTGTTCCGTTCCAGTCGCTGTGACAGTTACCTGTTCGTTCAGATTGCTGAGGCGGATTTGAAAGTCGAGCGTTGCTTCGCCGCCGGCGGTTAGCTCGACGCTTTGCACGACGTCGGGAACGCGATCGAGATGCGCAAGTACGTCGTACTTGCCCGCCGGCAGACCGGTGAATTCGTATTTGCCGTTATCGTCGGTGTCGACGGTGCGTTTGAGCTGCAGGATGGTGACTAGAACGTTGTGGACGGGTTTATCTGTGTCGCCCAGTGTGACGGTGCCGCGCAGCGTTGCAGCGGCCGATCGGGGCGTCGATTGAGCAGGGGCCGGTAAACTGGCTAAGAAGAGCACGATGAGTGCGAAAAGAATGCGTTGAATGATCATTAGTCTTATCTCCGAGATCCAATTAAGACCGGGACTCAATTCAGGTCGCGTCTTACTGCGTAATGCAGTGGACCGGAATTGAGCGTTGTTTGACGAATTGGACTAGGAGATAGACGGTGGCGCTCGGCCCCCGAGCGGTGTGATGATCCGGGAAAGCAGATCTTGCGGAACTGCAGTCGTTACTCGTTGCGGTAAATGAGTTGGGGGATCGTTCAGCCGCAGCGCGATTAAGGTCGTGGTGAAGTTCTGGTGCAACTGGCAGATGAGGCAGTCGTTGCAACCGGTCTTGGTAGTGCCGAGGTTTTTGCTGTGCTCGCTGTCGAGTTGCGCGCTGGCGCCGGTGGGTGAGGGCAGTATGCGGCCGTGGCGATGCGCGGCTTCGACGGTGGTGCCGTAGAGAATAAAAACGACCAGCAACAGGTTGAGCCAACGCGAAAAGGTGGCGCCCTGGTTCTTGGTTAAAGCAAACATGCTGGTCCGTACTGGTTGTGTTAGATTCAAGGGGCGGAGGAATTGTACTGAGAGGCGCCGTTAAAACGCAATTCTGCGTGGTGGTTTTCGCGCTTTGGTCGTGCGCTTTTGGCGTTGCCGGCGCTGCGGCGAGACCGGAGGTGAAAATATCAGTTTCCTCACCGGCCGAGATTAGGATTCGGATTGAGTCGTTGTCGCCGGGTAGCGAGTGGTCGTTTCGGAATGCGTATGCAGGCGTGCTGGGTTTAGCGGAGCGGGTTGAGCAGTTTCGCGCTCTTGGACCAACGGGCGCGGATCTCAACGCGAAGAAGATTGCGACTGGTGAGTTTCGATCGAACGCCGGCGCCGAGACAATCGAATATGTCGTTAAGCTTCCGCCGCCGGGGGCTCCGGATGTTGCTCACGTTAGTTGGATCGCCGGCGAATCGGGCTTCCTCATGCTTGCCGATTTACTGCCGGAGTTGCTTCCGGATGTCGTGGTTGAACTCACACTGCCGTCCGGCTGGACCGCGCAATCAGTCTACGAAGCTGACAAAAACGGAAAAATTCACGTTCTGCAACCGGAAAAGACAGTATTCCTAATTGGCCGGACGCTCAGGAAACAGTCGAAACGGGTGGGCGGAGGTATGCTCAACTTCGTTGTCGATGGCAGTTGGCCGTTCAAGGATGCGGTTGTTCTAAAGGCGGCAACGAAGGTGTTGGAGAAGTATCTCGCACTAACCGGTTTTCCCTTGCAGTCAAAGCCTGTCGTAATGCTGGCTCCGCTTCCGGTGGCTACTGGCAGTGTTAAATGGCGAGCTGAAACGAGAGGCTCCACGGTTGTTCTGCTCATGGAGCAGCAGGCCAGGGTCAACAACTGGGCCGGACAGCTCGGCATCATTTTCACACACGAGCTGCTGCACCTTTGGGTACCTAATGCGTTGTTGCTCGAGGGCGATTACGACTGGTTCTTTGAAGGCTTTACGCTCTACACCGCGCTGGTGACCGCTTTGGAGTTGAAGTTCATCAACAAGGATGAGTATTTGGCGACGCTCGGGCGTGTTTACGATGCGTATCTCTCCCGCGCGGACGATCTCTCGTTGATCGACGCGTCCGAACGACGCTGGACCAGCGGCAGTTCCGCGGTTTACGACAAAGGAATGCTGGTGGCGTTTTTATACGACCTGGCGATCAGGAGAGATTCAGGCGGCAAAATCTGGCTGGGTAGTCTTTACAAGAAACTGTTTGCCGGGTTGGCGACTCAGCCCGCGAATGGAAATGAAGCTATAATCCAGTTGCTGAGTTTGACCCCGGCTGGCGCGGATCTCGCAAAGAGTTACATCGAGGGGCGACGGGAGCTTGATCTCAAATCGCTTCTTGCCGACCAAAAACAGTTATTGAAATCACTTTATTACCGATAGAAATGCAAATCAGACTCATTAAGACCGGCGTTGTTTTCGTTCTGCCCTTGATACTGCTCGGCTGCCAAACGCTGGCGTCAAAGAATAGTACCGGGGTTGTCGTCGCGCGCCGCGCGCAGATTCGCAGTTCGACCGCGGTCGTTGCGGCGGATCTGTTGCAGGTCAACCGCGGTGACGTCGTCGACATACTCGATTCCACCGATGTTTCCGATCCGAGTGACAACACCAGAAAAGAGCGCTGGCTGCGCGTCAAAGCGCGCGATGAGGACACGACCGAGGGTTGGATCGAAGCTCGGAACGTGATGCCCGAAGATGTGCTCGAGGAGTCGCGAAAACTTGCCGAGGAAGACAAGGACATTCCGCCACAGGCGAGCGGTCAGCTTCGGGCGAGTTCCAACCTGCGACTGACACCAGATCGCGGTGGCAACGAAAACATCATGATGCGGCTCGACAGTGGTTCGAGTTTTGACATCGTGGGTTGGAAACGTGTGCCGAAGCCGAAGGCGTCAGAAGCGATTGAGAGCGACGTTGCTCCCAAAGCCGGCAGCGCGCAACAAGGATCGACGAGAACCGGGCGGCAGAGCGACGAGTCGACGGAAGAAGAAGACGCGAACGAGCTCTGGTACAAGGTGCGGCTTTCACCAAACGCATCGCCGGCCCCGGCAGGTTGGATTTACGGCAAACAGGTCGAGCTCGCCGTGCCGAGTGACATCATTTTTTATCGCACCGGTCGTGAGTTTGTCGCCTGGCAGCGTCTCGATGGCGACAAGGAAAGCAACGACAGCAACAAGGACGGTGCGCGCGAAGCGAAGCCGGGGAGCTGGATGATACTGGAAAAGAGCAGTGCGAACCGGCAACAGGGAGTGGACGAACCGGACTTCGATCGCATCTATGTGCTGGGATACGACAAGCGCAATCAGGAGCATTACACGGCCTATCGCAGTCCGGATTTGAGGGGCTATTTGCCGGCGCGGGTCGAAGGACACGGTGACAACAAAACGTTTACGATCCGGCTACAGGAAGAAGAGGGCGGGGAAGTTAAAGAGTTGCGCTACAGCGTCTACAAAGACCCGCGCGGAGTGTTGAAGATAAATGCACCCAACCTGGGGACGGGTGGCAAACGTCGAAGATAGTTATGGATCGTCCACTCGTGATCGGTATCGGTGGGTACACTTCAAACGTCGGCAAGACGACGTTGCTCTGCGATCTGCTCGCAGCGTTTCCGGGCTGGGAGGCGATCAAGACTACTCGCGGACACTATCGATCGTGTGGCAAGGACCCGCACGCTTGTTGTGTAAGTCATCTGCTGGCTGCGGAACCGGTGGTGCGTTCTGGACGCGAAGCTACGTACGCATTCGGAAAAGACACGGGACGTTATTGGGATGCGGGTGCTTCGAACGTCCACTGGTTAATCGCCACGGATGATCAGATTGAAGCAGGCATCAGGCAAACGCTCGCGCGGGTGAAGTCTGAAGGAGTGTTTGTCGAGGGAAACAGTTTTGCTCATTACGTGGACGTCGATTTTTTTGTGATGGTGCGGCGGGCGGATGAGATGAAGATCAAGAAGTCAGCGCGGCAAGTGCTGGACGAAGCAGATGCGATCTACGTTTCAGAGGCAGACGATCTCGGTTCACTCATCGAGCGCGTGAGAGCTGTTGTTAAGGAAGGTTCCGGCGGTGGAGTCGCTTGAAGAAATACTGACGGAGTGTGAGCGGCTGCACGGGCACATGTGCGCGGGACAGTTGCTGGGCGCGCGCATGGCATTGCTTGGTTGCCGTTTGGTTGAACTCGATGATCCGCGCGGCGCCGATCGCCGGAAAACGATCGTTTGGGTCGAGATCGATCGCTGTATGGCAGATGCGGTTGGTGCGGCGACTGGCGCCCGGCTTGGCAAGCGAACATTGAAGTACGTCGACTACGGCAAAGTGGCGGCAACGTTTCTGAACACAGAAACGAACAAGGCAGTGCGGGTAGTGACGCTGGAGAGTTCGCGCGCGCTGGCTGACGAAAGGTTTTCGTCGATTGCGAACAAGCGTGAGCGGCAGTTTCGTGCCTACTCAGAAGCCACCGATGAGGAGTTATTCAAGGTCGAATATGTCGACTTGCAGTTGAGCGAAATGGATCTTCCGGGAAGTCCTCGTTCGCGTGTGATCTGTGGGACCTGTGGTGAGGGAGTGAATGATGGTCGCGAAGTGGTGCGACCGGATGGAAGCGTAGTTTGTCGTGGTTGCGAAGGCGGAACTTACTATCAAATAAACTAGACAACCCGCGAAACTAAAACGCATCTAATCGCCTGCCTTCGGAAACAGGTATTGACAACGAGTTTTTTGTCCCTATAATGCCCCTTCCTCTTCACGGGGAAGCGGCCAGGGAAGCCGGCCAGGGGAAGCGGCCAGTAGGACAAATGGGGCTTGGCTCGCTTGACAGATACGGGGTCGTTAGCTAATATCCCCGTTTGCTTGGGGCGAGATTGAGTCGTCTGTAAGGCAATCCAAATACAATTTGGACTCGATGTTTGAAAACTAGATAGAGCGTGTCCGTCTCAAGACCTTTGAGAGTCAAAACGCGAGCGATAAAGTTCGCGTCTAAAACTCGCAAGAGTCATTATCGAGACTTAAGAAAGAACCAGTAACGATAATGTTGCTAGAGAACAAATTCTTAACGAGAGTTTGATCCTGGCTCAGAATCAACGCTGGCGGCGTGCCTCAGACATGCAAGTCGAACGCGAAAGTTCCCTTCGGGGAGCAAGTAGAGTGGCGCACGGGTGAGTAACACGTAGGTAATCTACCTTTGGATGGGGAATAACCACCGGAAACGGTGGCTAATACCGCATAATGCAGCGGCACCTAATGGTGACAGTTGTTAAAGCGGGGGATCGCAAGACCTCGCGTCTGAAGAGGAGCCTGCGGCAGATTAGCTAGTTGGTAAGGTAATGGCTTACCAAGGCTTTGATCTGTAGCCGGCCTGAGAGGGCGGTCGGCCACACTGACACTGACATACGGGTCAGACTCCTACGGGAGGCAGCAGTCGGGAATTTTGGGCAATGGGCGAAAGCCTGACCCAGCAACGCCGCGTGAAGGATGAAATCCTTCGGGATGTAAACTTCGCAAGAACGGGAAGAATAAGCCGGTGTGAACACCACCGGTGATGACGGTACTGTTTGTAAGCTCCGGCTAACTCCGTGCCAGCAGCCGCGGTAATACGGGGGGAGCAAGCGTTGTTCGGATTTACTGGGCGTAAAGGGCGGGTAGGCGGCCACTGTAAGTCGGTTGTGAAATCTCCGGGCTTAACTCGGAAAGGTCAGCCGATACTGCAGGGCTAGAGTGCAGAAGGGGCAACTGGAATTCTCGGTGTAGCGGTGAAATGCGTAGATATCGAGAGGAACACCTGCGGCGAAGGCGGGTTGCTGGGCTGACACTGACGCTGACACTGCGAAAGCTAGGGGAGCGAACGGGATTAGATACCCCGGTAGTCCTAGCCTTAAACGATGAATGCTTGGTGTCTGGGGTTTTATAGTCCCCGGGTGCCGTCGCTAACGCTTTAAGCATTCCGCCTGGGGAGTACGGTCGCAAGACTGAAACTCAAAGGAATTGACGGGGACCCGCACAAGCGGTGGAGCATGTGGTTTAATTCGACGCAACGCGAAGAACCTTACCTGGGCTAGAATGCCTCTGACCGGCGTAGAGATACGTCTTCCTGGGTAAAACCAGGCAGAGTGCAAGGTGCTGCATGGCTGTCGTCAGCTCGTGTCGTGAGATGTTGGGTTAAGTCCCGCAACGAGCGCAACCCTTATCAATAGTTGCCAGCGGTTTGGCCGGGCACTCTATTGAGACTGCCGTTGACAAAACGGAGGAAGGTGGGGATGACGTCAAGTCCTCATGGCCTCTATGTCCAGGGCTACACACGTGCTACAATGGGCGATACAAAGGGT
>Ga0187894_10000332_pt1 | contig 63977 bp, 59 predicted proteins | sample GBC1701081metaG_FD_136650 | JGI IMG/M metagenome (GOLD analysis project Ga0187894, IMG submission 136650) | White microbial mat communities from a lava cave in the Kipuka Kanohina Cave System on the Island of Hawaii, USA - GBC170108-1 metaG ... | reverse complement strand
TGGGGTTGATGGCCGTGTGTTCGAGAATGGTCTTCTCGCGCGGGATGGCGGATGTCGTGGCGGACGTCTGGCCATCCGGCGTCTGGCCGTCCGGCATCTCGAGTGCGGCGCGCAGGAGCGCGGGACGATCGATGAACGCGTTGAGATAGCCGTTCGGCGCGGCGACGAGGCGCGTGAAGCCGGGCAGCGGGCCGGTGGCGGCGACGATCTCCTGGGCAATCGCGCGTGGCGCCTTCTTGAGGCGGCGGGCCAGCTCGAACGCGATGGGCGTGGCGAGGTCGCCGAAGGCGCGGCGCGGCGGCGTTTCGAGGACGACCGCGGGCAGCGAGGCCGGATCCAACTGATAGACGCGGGCGACGGTTTCGAGGACGGCGGCGCGCAGGGTGGTGTGCAGGGACAGAATCATCGACGTTTGACTGAAGTGAATCGCTGCGGTACGATTTCCCGCGTCAGCGAACGAGCGCCCTCGAGCAGGCCTCCCGATAATCGTGCGGGGTATTCACGTTGAACAACAGGATGCCGTCGGGGTCGAGTCGGGTCATCTCCTCCGGGCCGAGCTCCGCCACGCGCACGTCTTCCAGCAGCCCTTTCAGTGCCAGCGCGCCGCGGTCCATGCGGCGTCGGACCGCGGATAGCACGCTCCGCGCATACACGGCGCACAGCGGATGAGAGCCGTCCCTGGTGCGTGGCACGACCACGTCGACGTCGGGCGCGGCCAGCGCGGCCAGCCGCTCCACGAGCGCGCGGCTGACGAACGGCATGTCGCACGCGACGACGAACGTGTGCGGAACGGTCGACAGGTGGAGGGCCGTGTACAGGCCGCCCAGCGGACCGAACCCGGGCTCGAGATCCGCGCTCACCGGCACGCCGTAGCGTGCGTAGGCCGGGGGATCGGCGGCGACGATCCGCAGCTCGTCCGCGACCTCGCGCAACACGGCGAGCTGACGATCGATGATGCTGGTGCCGGCGACGTCCAACGTGCTCTTGTCGAGCCCTTGCATGCGGCGTGCGCGGCCGCCGGCCAGGATGGCGACGCCCAGGGGGCGCGTGACCGACGCGGGCGAATCAGGTCCAGCCATGATCTGCGGGGCTCCGGGCACCGGCCGGACCGTTCGTAAGTTATCAGAAAATGAGCGAACCGAGAATTGGCCGGTTGATGGTGGCAAGCCTGCATCAGGCGATCGCGGAGGTTCTTCCGCTGCGCCTGGAGTTCTACGAGAACTGGCTCAAGCCGCTGGGATTGTTGAAGGAAGGTCTCGTGATCGGGATGGCGTCCTTCTCGGCCGCCCTCAGCTTCCTGCGACGAGAAGAACCCCGCGAGCTCTACGACGACATCACGCGCCGGGCCGGCGAGCTGGCCGCGCTGTGGACGTTCGAGACGCAGTCCTGGACGCGGCGGCGCTGGCTGCGCCTGCTGCCGACGCGCATGCGCCTCCGCGCGGCGCTGCGCATGGCGCGCGACGTCACCCGTCAGGCCTATCCCGGCAGCCGTATCGTCTTCCGCCTGCATCGCCGCGGCGGCCAGGTCGAAGTCCGCGGATCGCTCTTCTGCCAGGTCCGCGAACCGGTGGACCGGCCGCTGTGCGGCTTTTACGAGGGCGTGATCGTCAAACTCATGGAGCTGCTGGGCGTCCACGGGCAAGTGACGCGGGCGGCGTGCCGGGCCACGGGCAGCAATCATTGTCAGTTCCGGCTGGTCTGGCGGGCCTCGGCCGCGGCGCCGGCGCCCGCATCATCCGAGCTGTCGCTCCGCTGACACTGGCCGGACCGGCCGGACGAGTTCCGCATCCGTGACGCAACCGGCTGTGTTTCCGATGTCCTTCTTCTCTTGCTTCTTGTTCTGCCGCTCATCACACTCGTCCCGCGCGTCCGCCGGCGTGCTGATCGCCGCGTGCGGCGTCAGTGCCGGCGTGCTGGCCATGCCCGTGCGGGCCGCGGCGCAGCCGTCCCCGAAGACGACACGGATCCTCGTCATGCCGTTCGTGCCGGGGGAACGCGACCCGCGGCTCGTGTGGCTCAGCGAAGCGTCCGCCGTGCTGATCACCGACACGCTGACCGCGTACGGCTTCCCGGTGCTCGCGCGATCCGATCGCGTGGACGCGTTCGAGGATCTGAACCTGCCGGCGGACGCGTCCCTCAGTCAGGCAAGCATCATCCGCGTCGGCGAACTGGTCGCGGCGAGCGACATCATCACCGGGACGCTGCGTCTGAGCGGGGCGGAGCTGGTCGTCGAAGCGCGGCGGCTGCGGCTCGACACGGGACGGCTGCAGCAGCAGGTGACGGACCGCGCGCCGCTGCGCGAGCTGTTCGGGCTGCACGAGCGGGTGACGAAGCAGTTGATGGGCGGCGCGGCGGTGTCCGTGTCCAGCCACGCGGGCAGTCCGCCGCCGCTCGAAGCGTTCGAGCAATACATCAAGGGCCTGCTGGCGGAGCAGACGGCGACGCAGATCCGCTTCCTGCAAGGCGCGTTGACGGCGTTCCCGCAATACGACCGCGCGAAGCTCGCGTTGTGGAAGGTCTACGCGGAGCAGAGCGATCACACGCGCGCGCTGGCCATCGTCCAGTCGATTCCGCCGGACTCGCGTCGTGCGCGGCAGGCGAAGTTCCTGGCCGGGCTGTCGCTGCTGGAGTTGAAGCGCAACGACGAGGCCTTCCAGACGTTCAAGACGCTGCTGGACGAGCAGCCGATGCCGGGCCTCTATAACAACCTCGGGATCGTCCAGGTCCGGCGCGGGTCCACGCCCACCAGCGGCAAGGCAACGTACTACTTCACCAAGGCGTCCGACGCCGATCCGGACGAGTCCGACTACTTCTTCAATCTCGGCTACACCTACTGGCTGGACAAGGACACGCAGGCGGCCATCTACTGGCTGCGCGAAGCCGTGCGGCGCAATCCGGCCGACGGCGAGGCGCACTTCGTCCTCGGCGCGGCGCTGCAGGCCGCGGGTTCGCAGACCGAAGCGACCCGCGAGAAGGATCTCGCGCGCCAGTTGAACTCGAAGTTCGACGAATGGACGAAGCGGGCCGCGGCGACGTCGTCCGCGGACCCCGTGCCGCGCGGGCTGGAGCGCGTCTCGCCCGACCTGGAAACGCTCAAGGGCGAACGCTTCGATCGCGCGCTGCTCAACAGCGCGCAGCGCGAGCAACAGGAGCTGGCGACGTTCCACCTGCAGCGGGGACGCCTGCTGTTTCAGCAGGAGCAGAACACCGAATCGCTCGCGGAACTGCGCAAGTCGGTCTACCTGTCGCCCTATCAGGCCGAGCCGCACCTGCTTATGGGCCGGATCTACCTGCGGATGGGCCGTCCGCGCGAGGCGGTCGGTGCGCTGCGGGTGTCGATCTGGAGCCAGGAGACGCTGGATGCGCGGCTCGCGCTCGCGCAGGCGCTCGTCGACATCGGCGAGGGCGCGGCCGCCCGGGTCGAGGCGCAGCGCGCGCTGGAGCTGAGTCCGGCGTCGACCGACGCGAAGGCGCTGTTGGCCCGTATCGATCAGATGCCGAAGAAGTAAGCGGTTCCCTGTGCTAGCATGAGCGAAGTCAACGGGAACGCGGGTTTCAGGTCTGGGTACTTCGTTCCCATCGCGTCCGGGCCGTGCGCGGCCTGACGCAGGACGTGCGAGCGCGCCCCAAAGCGTCGAGATCGCACCGCGCGTCGAGATCGCGCAGAGAGTCGAAACATGAGCAGCGAAATCCGCGGCACGCGTGACGCCGACGAAGATGGATTTCACGAGATCCACCTGAGCGGGAAGCAGCTCGTCTTCCTGTTCATGGCGACGACCCTCGTGTCGATCGTCATCTTCCTGTGCGGCGTGCTGGTGGGCCGCGGCGTCAAGCCGGGCGAGCCGACCGCCGAAGCCGCCGTCGCCAGCGCCGCCGAGTCGACCGTGGCCGAGCCGGTCGCGGATCCGCCGGCCGAGACGCCGCGGACGTCCGCGCCCGCCGCGCAGGACGTCGCGCCGACGCCGGTCGCCGACGCGCCGCCAGCCAACGTCGAACGCAAGCCGGCCACGCCGCCCCCCGCGCCCTTCGTTCAGCAGAAACCGACGGTACAGGAGAAGCCGGCCACCCAGGAGAAACCGGCGACACAGCCGTCTTCGACGCCCTCACTGGCCGATGCGCCCGGCGCCCGGCAGACGCCGCCGCCCGCGCCGCCGCCGCCCGCGCCTGCCGCGGCCGCCTCCGGGGCACCGTCGGCTGGAGTCATCGCCGTGCAGGTGACCGCGCTCCGCAACAAGGGTGACGCGGACGCCCTCGCGCGCCGCTTGAGCGGCAAGGGCTACGCCGCCTATGTCGTCCCGCCGGACGCTGGCGCCGCGAACCCGGTCTACAAGGTCCGGGTCGGGAACTACACCAGCCCAGACGAGGCCGCGCGCGTCCGAGACCGGCTGCGTCGCGAAGAGAAATTCGACCCCTGGATTATCCGTTAGCCATTCTGGCCGGCGTCCTGCTGACGCTGAGTTTCCCCAAGTTCGGCCACGCAGCCCTCGGCTGGGTGGCCCTGCTGCCTTTGCTCGTCGCGCTCGCGCGTCACGCCACGCGTCCGCGCGCCAGCACGCTGCGCGCGTTCCTCCTCGGCCTCGTCACCGGCCTCTGCTACTTCGCCGGCACGCTCTATTGGCTGCCGGACGTGATGGTGATCTTCGGCGGCCTCAATTCTCTCGTCGGCATCGCGCTGGGCCTGCTGCTCGTCGCCTATCTCGCGATCTTCCCGGCGCTCTTCGCGTCGATCACGCACGCCACGGTCCGCCACTTCGGATCGATGGCGTTGATCCTTTCGCCCGCGACGTGGGTGAGCGTCGAGCTCGCGCGGACGTATGCCTTGAGCGGATTCCCCTGGGTGCTGCTTGGCTACAGCCAGATCGACCTCGCACCCATCGCCCAGGTCGCGAGCCTCTTCGGCGTGTACGGTGTCAGCGCGGTGACCGCCTTGCCGGCCGCGGCGCTGGCCTTCGCGCTGGCCGGCGGTGACACCGCGCGCGGCGGCGCCATGCGCTGGCTGCCGGTGGCCGCGACCGTCCTGCTGCTCGGCGTCATCTGGTGGTGGGGCAGCGCACGCATCGGCGCCGGGGATCTGCTGCGCGCCGGACGTCCGCTGCAGGTCGGCATCGTCCAGGGGGACATCCGCCAGGACGTGAAGTGGGACCCGCAGGAGCGCGATCGCATCCTGCTGAAGTACCTGACGCTCTCGCGCCAGGTCGCGGCGCAGGGCGTGCGGTTGATCATCTGGCCGGAGTCGGCGACCACGTTCATGTTCAACGAGGACTTCCTGCGCGCCGCGGAAGTCCGCCGGCTCGCGCGCGAGTCCGGCGCGGCGATCCTCTTCGGCACGGACGAAATCGAGCGCGCGACCCCGCCGCGCTACTACACATCCGCGTTCCTCGTCGGCGCGGACGGTATGCTGAAAGGCACGTATCGCAAATCGCACCTCGTCCCCTGGGGCGAGTACGTGCCGCTGCAGAACCTGTTGTTCTTCGTCGGACCGCTGGTGGAAGGCGTCGGCGGCTTCTCGCCGGGACCCGGCGCGGTCGCGCTGCGGTTCGATGACGTCGTCCTGAGCACGGCGATCTGCTACGAAATCGTGTTCCCGCGGCTGGTCGCGGACGGCGTCACGGCCGGCAGTCACCTGCTGACGACGCTGACGAATGATGCGTGGTACGGCTGGAGCTCGGCGCCGTATCAGCACTGGGAACAGGCCCGCATGCGCGCGATCGAGCAGGGACGCTATCTCGTGCGCGCCGCGCAGACGGGCGTCAGCGGATCCGTCGATCCGTACGGCCGCACGCTCGTCAAGACGGATCTCTTCGTGCCCGCCGCCATCAGGACGGAAGTGCGGCTGCTGGACGGCACGACACTCTACGCTAGAATCGGGGATGGCTTTGCCTACGCGTGCGCGCTGCTGACGGTGCTCATGGCCGCGTCGGCATGGGTGGCCGGCCGGCGCGGGCGCGGATAATCTCCGCCTCGTGCGCGTCCGTGCGGCAAGCCAGCCTTTCGGCATTCGCAAACCTCGGGAGACCTCGGAAGACAAGGAGCGGCGGCAGTGGCAATTACTCGTGACGATCAGATGCGTCGGTATCAGGACCTGATGAAGCGGTCCTCGGATCTCCGGAGTTATCTTTGACGCCGCTCGCCTTGGCGACGAGCTGAGCCGCATCGAAGAGCGCGTCTCCCTCCCCGACTTCTGGAAAGATCAGCAGGAAGCGCAGAAGCTGCTGCAGCGCCGGCGCCGCCTCGAAGAGGACATCACCCTTCGCGACGCGCTGACCCGCCGCCGCGACGATCTCGTCGTCCTGGCCGACTGGCTGGAGCAGGGCGAGGACGTCGAAACAGACTTCGCGAAGAGCCTCGACGACTTCGAGTCCGAAGTCGAAACCGGCGAGGTCAAGAAGATGCTCGGCGGCGAGCACGATCGCCGCAACGCCATCGTCACCATCCACCCGGGCGCGGGCGGCACCGAGTCGCAGGACTGGGCCGAGATGCTGCTGCGCATGTACTTGCGCTGGGTGGAACGGCGCGGCTTCAAGCGTGAGGTGATCGACCTGCAGCCGGGCGACGATGCGGGGATCAAGAGCGCGACGTTCACGGTGACGGGCGAATACGCGTACGGGTTGCTGCTGGCCGAGGCCGGCGTCCACCGGTTGGTCCGCATCTCGCCCTTCGACCAGGCGGCGCGGCGGCACACGTCGTTTGCGTCCACCTTCGTCTGGCCGGAGCTGCCGGACGATGTCGACATCGTCATCGAAGACAAGGACCTGCGCATCGACACGTATCGATCGAGCGGCGCCGGCGGGCAGCACGTCAACGTGACGGACTCCGCGGTCCGCATCACGCACCTGCCGACCGGCATCGTCGTGTCCTGTCAGAACGAGCGATCGCAGCACCGCAACCGCGACGCGGCGATGCGCGTGCTGAAGTCGCGCCTGTTCGACATGAAGATGAAAGAACAGCAGGCGCGGCTCGAACAGCTCGGCGGCGAGAAGAAGGAGATCGCCTTCGGCAGCCAGATCCGCAGCTATGTCCTGCACCCGTACCAGATGATCAAGGATCACCGCACCAAATTCGAAGTGGGCGACGTGAACCGCATCCTGGACGGGGACCTCGACACGTTCATCAAGGCCTACCTGATGGCGAAGGCGGCCGGCACGCTTGGACAAGCCGCGGCCGCGGCAGACGACGAGTAGGCCACATGGACGTGGCCCAGGCCGAGCCGTCGGGCGAGATCGCCGCCACCGCCGACGTCGTGCCCGGCGACGTCGTGTCCAGCAACCGGCGCGTCTGGATGGCGATGGGCCTCGGCGGCTTCGCGGTTGTCGTCACCACACTGGTCGCCATCCTCCGCAACAAAGTCGTCTCCACACAGCTCGGGCCCGAAGGCCTGGGCTTGTGGGGACAGCTTTCCGCGCTCGCGGCGCTGCTGTCCTACTTCGCCAACTTCGGCGCGGACGGCGGCATCACCCGTTATCTCAGTCAGGCGCTCGCACGCGGCGATCAGCGCCGCGCGACGCTCGTCGTCCACACGGCGGCCGCCGTCCTCTGCGCCACGGCCAGCGTCTGTCTGGTCGCTGGAGCGCTGCTGATCAAGCCGCTCACGATCTGGCTGCTCGGCGCGGGCGGCGCGGTGGCGTGGGTCTGGTGGCTGCTGCCGGTGATCCCGCTGTCGGCCATCGCCGCGCTGGGGTCCGGCGTCATGCGGGCGAACCAGCGCATCGAGCGGCTCGCGGCCGTGCAGAGCCTGACGGCGCTCGCCGCGCTCGCGATGCTGATTGTCCTCGCGCAGGACAATGACATCGAACGGCTGATCGTCCTGCCGGCGGCCACGGCGCTCGTGCAGGCCGTCCTCTTCATCGGCGCCGCCGCGCCGGATCTGTTCCCCCGGCTGCGTCCGCTCGCGCGCGACGCGATAGATGCAGGCGCCCGCCGGGCCGACGGCGAACTGGCGCGCGCGATCTTCGGCTACGGCATGACGGGCGTGCTCGTCATCGGGGCGACGGTCATCACGATCGTCACCGTCCGCCGCAGCTTCGTCGCGCAAGGCGCGCTCGACGTCGCCGGACAGTGCGTCGCGTTGTCGGCGCTCGCGGAAGCCGTCCTCGCCTTGATTGGCGCGGCCAATCACTCGCAGTTCCTTCCGGCGCTCGTCACGTCGGACACGGCCGGCCGCCTCACCGCCACGTTCCGCCAGATCCTGCGCCGCCTCGCGCTGGCCGCGACGGCGCTGCTGGTGGTCGTCGTCGCGCTGGGGACGATCGTCATCCCGCTGCTCTACAGCCGGCAGTTCCTGCCCGTCGTTCCCTTGCTGGGGATGCAGGCGATCGCCATCTTCGCGCGGGCGCTGTCCACGTATTACAACCTCGCGTTTCTCGCGCGCGCACGGCTCGCGCCGCCGCTGATCACGCACGCGTCCGCATGCGCGCTGCTGCTGGTGCTGTTCTACGCGCTGGAGCCGTCGCTGGGATTGCTGGCGTATGTCGTTGCGCACGTCGCGGCGAGCGTGCTGCAGTGGGGCGTGCTGATGTGGCTCGCGTCGACGCGGCTCCAGGTCACGCTGGACCGGACGACCGCGTTGCTGCTGGCCGGCTGTTTCGGTGTCCTGGTGATCGTTTTGCTCGCGGAGCGCCTGCGTCCGCTGTAGACGCATCTGCTGGAGGAGGGGCGGCGATGAACCCGACGAACCCGACAAGCCCGTTCAACGATCCGGCGGCCGTGGCGAAATACGCGGAAGAGACACCCCTGAAAGTGCCCGGGCTCGCCGACCTGCATCGCATGACGATGCTGCTGCTGGCAGAGCACGCACCGGAGGAGGCTGACATTCTGGTTCTCGCCGCGGGTGGAGGCCTCGAGTTGAAAGCGTTCGCCGAGGCGCAGCCAGGCTGGCGCTTCGTGGGCGTGGACCCCTCGGCCGAGATGCTCGACCTGGCCAGGCACATCCTGGGACCGCTCCAGCCGCGCGTCCAGTTGCAGCAAGGCCTTATCGACGCCGCTCCTCCCGGACCCTTCGATGGCGCGACCTGCCTGCTGACGCTGCACCTCCTCCAGCGAGAGGAACGGCTGCGCATCCTGCAGGAGATGCGTCGACGGCTGAAGCCATCCGCGCCGCTCGTCGTCGCGCAGCATAGCTGCCCCGAGGGCGGCGAACTGCGTCGATGGTTGACACGCTCGGTGGCATTCTCCACGAGGACCCGCATCGACTTTACGCGGGCGGCCGTCTTCGCTGACATCATGGCCGAGCGCCTGCCGGTCCTGTCAGTCGAGGAGGACGAAGCCCTCCTCCGCGAAGCCGGCTTTTCGGACGTGGCCCTGTTCTATGCCGGATTCAGCTTGCGCGGCTGGGTCGCCGCGGCCGCTTAGCGGAACGCGCCGCCGGGTTGCGTGCCGGAGATGAACGCTTCGTGGATGGCGCCGGGGACGCCGGCTTCGATCTGCGCGCCGCTCTGGCGATCGACGTTGAGAAAGATGATGTTGCCGGGCGGCGCGAACTCGGGCGCGTCCTTCCGATCGCCGATGTAGGCCTTCATGATGTCGATCCAGATCGGCAGCGCGGCCGCCGCGCCCGTCTGGCCCGAGCCGAGCGTCTTCTTGCGGTCGTAGCCGATCCACACGCCGAGCGTGATGTCCGGATCGAAGCCGACGAACCACGCGTCGGTGAAATCGTTCGTCGTGCCCGTCTTCCCGCCGAGCGGCCAGTTGAGCGCCGCGGCGCGCGCCGCGGTCCCGCGCTGCACCACGCCGCGCAGCAGGTTCGTCATGACGAACGCCGTGTCCGCGCGGATGGCTTCGTGCGGCTCGGGCCGGTTCTCTTCCAGCAGATTGCCCTGGCGATCCGTCACCTTGAGCACCTGATACGGCTGCATGCGGACGCCCTGATTCGGGAACACCGAGAACGCGCTCGTCACTTCGACCAGCGTCGCTTCGGACGAGCCCAGCGCGGAGGACAGATACGGCTGCACGGGCGACGTGAAGCCGAGGCGCTTCGCGTATGCGATCACCTGCGGCGGCCGCAGTTCCTCCATCAGCCGGACGGTCGGCACGTTGCGCGACTGCTCCAGCGCGCGGCGCAGCGTGATCGGTCCCTCGAACGTATGGTCGTAGTTGTTCGGCGCGTAGATCGGCTGGCCGGGGCCGGCCGGATACGACACCGGTTGATCCATCAGGATCGAGACCGGCGTGTAGCCGCGATCGATGGCCGCGGTGTAGACGACGGCCTTGAACGTCGAGCCGACCTGGCGGGAGGCCTGCGTGGCGCGGTTGAACTTGCTGCGCGCGAAGCTGCTGCCGCCGACCATCGCGACAATCTGGCCCGTGCGGTTGTGGATCGCGAGCGCGGCGCCTTCGATCAGCGGCGTCTGTTCCAGCGTGCCGGCGATCGTGCCTGGCGGCTCGTCCAGCGCGGTGACGCGCAGCTCGACGACGTCGCCCGGCGTGAGGAAGGACAGCGTCGTCTTGCCGGTCCACGCGACGTTGGGCTTCGTCAGCTCGCCGGTGAAGGCGCCGACGCGGATCCGCGCGGCCTGCGGCGTGACCTCGGTGACGAGCGCGGTCGCGATGCCGCCGACGACGGGCCGCTTCTTCCACGTCGGTGAGGAGTAGCTCTCCAGCGTGTGGCGTTCCGCGAGGACGTTGTGCGGCTTGCGGAAGCCCCGGCGGTGATCCAGCCGGCGCACGCCTTCGTCCACCGCGCGCTCGGCGGCGCGCTGCAGGTTCAGGTCCAGCGCGGTGGCGACCGTGAGGCCGTTCTCGTACAACTGCTTCGCGCCGTACGTGTCTTCGAGATGCTGGCGCACCTCCTCGACGTAGAACGGCGCCTCCGTGTCATCGTCCGGCCGGCCGGCCGTGACGATCGGCTTCTTCTTGGCCTCGTCCGCGACCTGCTGCGTGATGAAGCCTTCGTCCGCCATGCGCTGCAGCGCGTAATTGCGCCGGCGCAGCGAAGCGTCCGGATTGACGTACGGACTCTGGCGCGCCGGCGCCTGGACGATGCCGGCGAGCATCGCGGCTTCTTCGAGCGTCAGGTCCTTCGCGGCCTTGTTGAAATAGAGGCGCGACGCCGCCTCGGCGCCGTAGCGTCCGTGGCCCCACGGGACGTGATTGCAGTAGAGCGTGATGATCTCGGGCTTCGTGTAGCGCTTCTCGATCTGGATCGTGAGGATCGCTTCCTTCGCCTTCCGCTCCCAGGTCTTCTCGTTCGTGAGGAAGAGATTGCGGGCCAATTGCTGCGTCAGCGTGCTCGCGCCGGCGCGGTCGCCGCTGAGGATGTCCTTCACGGCGGTGATGACGATCCGCGTCATGCTGAGGCCGACGTGGGAGTTGAAGCCCTGGTCCTCGGCCGCGATCAGCGCCTGGCGCAGGTGCGGGGAGATCTGGTCGTACTTGACGACGTCGCGGCGCTCGATGGCGAACTCGCCGACCATTTCGCCGCGCGACGCGTAGACGCGCGTGATCGTGCTGGGGGCGTAATCGTCCAGCGCGGAGATCTGCGGCAGGTCGCCCGCGAAGGCGAAGACCAGGCCGGCAACGGTTCCCAGGACGGCCGCGCCGATGAAGAGCAGGATGATCGTCGCCTGGTGGGCGATGCGGACGACAAAAGCAGCCATAGGCGTGAGCGCAGCGACCGTGGAGCCGGACGCGCGCGGGACGCCGGTCGGGCGTCCCGCGGTCTGGTCACTCATCGTAGATCGGACACCGCACGCTGCGCCACGTGCGGGCCGGGGAGTCGCGCTTACGGATTGCGGCGGGGCACGCCGCTGCTGCCGCGCGACGAGCCGGAATCGCCGCGCGAGCCGGCCCGCTGTTCGCCGCTCGACCCGCGCGAGCGCGGAGACGAATCGCCGGAGCGGTCGGGGCCGCGCCGGACGCCGGCCGAGCTGCCTCCGCGGTCACCGCGATCGCTGCCGCGGTCCGCCGCCGGTGGACGGTTCATGCCGCGCGGGACCGCGCGCGGACTGTCGTCGCCGCCGCGCGGCGCCGGCCTGGGCATCGGCATCGCTTCCATCGGCGGACGGTTGCTGTCGGGCGAGCGCCGCGGCGAGCGGAACGCGCCGGTGTCCGGGTCGCTCGGACGGGACGGCTGGGCGGACCTGGCTCCCGGGATGGTGTAGCTGGGAATGCCCGAGCGCGGCACCGCGCGGCCGCCAGCGGCATCATCGTTCCCGCGGCTGCCGGGCGCCACCACGCGCGGCGAGCGCTGAGGCGACCGCATGAACGGCGGGACGCGTGAATCCGCGGACGGCGCGACGCCGTCGTTGCCGCGGCCGCGGGCGCGCGAGTCGCGCTCGTCCGCCACGCGGCGCGCGCGCTCGTACGGCGACTCGCCGCCGAAGCTGCGCGGGACGGCGTAATTGTTGTTGTTCGTCACGCCCGGCGGCGGCGCCATCGTTCCTCGCGGCAGGGGCGCCATGCTCCCGCGCGGCAGGGGCTGCATCGAGCCGGCGCTGCGCGGGACGGCGACGTCGCCGCGGCTCGCGCGCAGCCAGGGATCGCGCGGCGGCGCGTGCCGCTGCGAGACGAAGTGCGGTCGGTCGCGCAGCAGGATGCGGCGGTCGACGTGATGGCGGAACGCGTCGTGGAACGCCCAGCGGTTGGACGGGAGCACCGTCCACGCGCGCCAGTGATCGAAGCGGCGGCCCGAGTGGACGTTCAAGCTGAACCCGTAGAGCGGACGGCCGTTCCAGCCGAGCGGGCACCAGCCGACGTAGCTCGGCGAGACCGCCCACGACACCCAGCCCGGGCCCCAGCGACGGCTGGGAATCCAGTACCAGGCGCCGGCGTGGCTCACGCCCCAGCGGCCGTAGTGCTGCGTCGCCCACGCCCAGCGATCGAAGCCAATCCACGTCCAGCCGTAGCGCTTCACGTAATGCCACCGGCCGTGGTGATAGGGACGCCAGCCGGCCGCCACGCGCGGATACCACACGCGGCCGTACGTCACGTCCGTCGCCCACGTGCCGTACGAGTCGAACGTCGGCGCGTAGCCGTACAGCTCGTTTGGCAGATAGTCGGTCGACGGAGACGAAGACCCGTTCCAGCCGTCCCACTGTCGATCGTAGGAGGGGCGATCGTCCGACGCGCCGCGCGACGAGGTGGTGTCGGTCGTGCGCTCGGGCGATTCGGGGGCGTTGCCGTCGAACACGCGCGAGAGCTCGCCGTCGGCGAGCGCGACGCGGCCGCGATCGCTGATCAGCTCCGCGGCGCCACGCAGCACCGTCACTTCGACGTCGGGCGTGTTGGACCCGGTGACGTTGATGCGGTACTCACCTTCGCGCTGGAAGCGGACGGACGCGCCCGGCGCGTCGACCTGCAGACGGAGACCTGCGTCCGGCGTCGGGGCGACGTTGACCGTGAGCTGGCCGCGCGGCACGCGCACCATCGACGTCGAGAGGAGATCGACCTCGGTGTAGCGTTCGAGACGCAGCACGCTGCCGTCCTGCCAGGTGATGTCGACGGTCCCGGCCTCGGTGCGCACGCGGTCGCCGACCAGCAGCGGCATGCCCGAGGTGGCCTCTTCTACCGCGCCTTCCCGCTCCAATTGTGTCGTGCCCGACGCGCCGGAGATGTGCGCGGGCGGCGGGGGCGCGTCAGGCGCCTCGGACTCGCCCGGGGGCGGCGGCGTCTGGGCCGATGCCACGGCCGTCCAGAGGATGGCCAGGCCAAGTGTGACGGAGCTCAAGTGAAAAGCCATGTCGGGCCCTCCCAAACCAGGAGGAATCTGGCGGCGTGTACAGGCGTCACGCTGACCCAGGGTTGATGAGTGGCAGGCCTTTCCAGTATACGCGGGAAACGGCCGGCAGGGGTGCGAAACCTCATGCGGACGGGGTAGCGTTTCGCGTGAAATGCCCCTCTGCTGAGAGCCCGAGGCGTATCAACTATTGACACGATAGCGCTCAGATTTTATAATCACGTTCATGTAAAGCCTGACGCCGACCGCGGAGGTCGATTGCTTCGGCTCGCACCGCGTCAGGACTGCGCAAATCTACATGTGCGGCCGCGCCCTTCCGAGCTCTCGGGAGGGCGGTCCTCATTTCACTGATGGTGTGTCGCACGCAGGACGGAGACATGAGCAAAATCATTGGTATCGATCTCGGGACGACGAACTCGGTCGTGGCGGTGATGGAGGGCGGCGAGCCCGTGGTGATCACCAACGCGGAAGGCAACCGGCTCACGCCGTCGGTGGTGGCGTTCGCGAAGTCGGGCGAACGGCTCGTCGGGCAGGTCGCGAAGCGGCAGGCGGTGACGAATCCGGAGAACACCATCTTCTCCATCAAGCGCTTCATGGGCCGGCGCTACGATGAAGTGAACGAAGAGATGAAGATGGTGCCGTATCGCGTTACGCAGGCGTCCAACGGCGACGTCCGCGTGACCGCGGGGGACAAGCAGGGCGGCTGGGCGCCGCCGGAGATCTCCGCGATGATCCTGCAGAAGTTGAAGCAGGCCGCGGAGGATTATCTCGGACAGCCGGTCAGCAAGGCCGTCATCACGGTGCCGGCGTATTTCAACGACGCGCAGCGGCAGGCGACGAAGGAAGCGGGCAAGATTGCCGGCCTCGAAGTCATGCGCATCGTCAACGAGCCGACGGCCGCGGCGCTCGCGTACGGCCTCGACAAGAAGAAGGACGAGACGATTGCCGTCTACGACTTCGGCGGCGGCACGTTCGACATCTCGATCCTCGAAGTCGGTGAGGGTGTCGTCGAAGTCAAGGCCACGAACGGTGATACGCACCTCGGCGGCGACAACCTGGATCAGCGCATCATCGAGTGGATCGTCGCGGAGTTCAAGAAGAGCGACGGCATCGACCTGAGCAAGGACCGCATGGCGCTCCAGCGCCTGAAGGAAGCGGCCGAGAAGGCCAAGATGGAGCTCTCCACGGTGGTGGAGACCGACATCAGCCTGCCGTTCATCACGGCGGACGCGTCCGGACCCAAGCACCTGTCGCTGCGCCTCTCGCGCGCGAAGTTCGAGCAACTGGTCGAGGACCTGCTGCAGCGGACGGTCGGACCGACGAAGCAGGCGCTCGCGGATGCGGGCGTGGACCCGTCGAAGATCGACGAGGTCGTGCTCGTGGGCGGATCGACGCGCGTGCCGCGCGTCCAGCAGATCGTGAAGGAGCTGTTCGGCAAGGAGCCACACAAGGGCGTCAATCCGGATGAAGTCGTCGCCGTCGGCGCGGCCATCCAGGCGGGCGTGCTCGCGGGCGAGGTCAAGGACCTGCTCCTGCTGGACGTGACGCCGCTCTCGCTCGGCATCGAGACGCTCGGCGGCGTGATGACCACGCTGATCCCGCGCAACACGACGATTCCGACGCGCAAGAGCGAAACGTTCTCGACGGCGGCCGACAGCCAGCCGAGCGTCGAAGTCCACGTGCTGCAGGGCGAACGCCAGATGGCGCGCGACAACCGCACGCTGGGCCGGTTCAATCTCGATGGCATTCCTCCGGCGCCGCGCGGCATTCCGCAGATCGAGGTCACCTTCGACCTCGACGCGAACGGCATCGTCAGCGTGTCCGCCAAGGACAAGGCCACGGGGAAGGAACAGAAGATCACCATCACGGCGTCGAGCGGCCTGAGCAAGGACGAAGTCGACCGCATGATGAAGGACGCGGAGCTGCACTCGGAAGAGGACAAGAAGCGCCGCGAGGACGTGGAAGCGCGCAACCGCGCGGATCAGGCCGTCTACCAGGCCGAGCGCATGCTGCAGGACGCGGGCGACAAGCTGTCCGCGGCGGAGAAGGCGCCGGTCGAGGCCGCGATCCAGGACATGAAGAGCGCGCTGGAGAAGGGTGAGACGGACGCGATCACGAAGGCGCTCGAACAGTTGACGACGACGCAGCACAAAGCGGCCGAAGCACTGTATAAGCAGACGCAGGGGCCGGGTGGACCTGGCGGGGCGGGTGACAGCGGACCGACGCCTGGCGCGTCCGGTCAGCAGGGCGGCGCGCAGTCGGGCGACGTGATCGACGCCGAGGTCGTCGAGGAGGACAAGAAGTAAGGCATGAACCTCTATCTCACCCTGGGACTGCGCCCGGAAGCGACGGTCGGGGACATCAAGCGGGCCTTCCGACGGTTGGCCCGCAAGTATCACCCCAACATCAATCCGGGTGACCAGGCCGCCGCGCTGCGCTTTCAGCGGATCGTCGAAGCGTACGAAACGCTCGTCGATCCCGATCGGCGCCGGCGGTACGACCAGGGGGACGTGGCGGCCGGCCCGGCGCCGGCGACGGCCACGCCCTTCGAGTTCGAAGGGTTCGATTTTTCGGTGACGGCGGAAGGCGCGTCGGCGTCCACGTTCGGCGACTTGTTCGCCGACGTGTTCCGCGCGATCGTGCCCGTCCGCCAGCCGACGCGCGGCGTCGACCTGCACGCGCGGGTCAAGGTGCCGTTCGACGCGTCGATGCGCGGCGCGTCGGTGCCGCTGGCCGTGACGCGATTCGATCGCTGCGATCACTGTCACGGCGGCGGTGTCGTCGAGGCGGTGGAGACGCGGTGTCCGCAGTGCCGCGGCGCCGGCGAGATCCGCGGCGCGCGCGGCCACATGGTCTTCACGAAATTGTGTCCGGCGTGCGAGGGCGCGGGCCTGCTGCGGTCGGCGACCTGTCCGGCGTGTCACGGCGAGACCATCGTGATGCGCGGCGACGTCCTCGCGGTGCAGATGCCGCCCGGCGTGCAGAACGGCGAACAGATCCGCATTCCCGGACAAGGCAACGCGGGACGCGTGGGCGGGCCGGCAGGCGATCTGTATCTGACGGTGGACGTCGAGCCGCATCCGCTGTTCCGCCGCGAAGGGCAGGACCTGCATCTCGACGTGCCAGTGGCGCTGCACGAGATGGCGCTGGGCGCGCGGATCGAAGTGCCGACGCCGTCCGGCCCGTGCAAGGTCACCATTCCACCCGGCGCGCAGCCGGGCCAGCGCGTGCGCGTGCGCGAGCGCGGCGTCCCGTCGCCGCGCGAGGGACAGCCAGGCGATCTGATCGTCACCTTGCGGCTCGTGCTGCCGCAGATACGGGATGAACGATCGAAGGAACTGATCCGGGAACTCGCACGACTGCACCCGGATGATGTCCGCGCGGCCTTCGGCCGCTGAAGCGGGGAGCCATGACGGCGAAAGGGACAGGCAAAGCGTATTACATGATCAGCGCGGTGGCGCAGAAGTACAACATCCACCCGCAGACGCTCCGGCTGTACGAACGGGAAGGCCTGCTCAAGCCGTCGCGCACCGAAGGCAATACGCGTCTGTACTCAGACGAGGACCTGGAGCAGTTGGAGACGATCCTCTCGCTCACGCGCGATCTCGGCGTGAACCTCGCGGGCGTGGAGATCATCCTCAACATGCGCCGTCGCATCGAGCAGATGCAGCAGGAAGTCAACGAGTTCATGCAGTACGTCAAGCGCGAAATGGTGAAGGGGCTTGGCGACTGGGAGCAGCGGCTGAGCACCGCGATCGTCAAATCCTCGCCGAGCGGCCTGATGCGCCCCGAAGCCAAGCCGGCCACGCCGGAGCCTGCCGCCACCGCGCCGCCGCAAGCCGTCCGCACGAAAGCCACGCGCGACGTGTGAGGAAGTTGTCAGTTATCAGTTGTCAGTTGACAGGTATCGGTTGACGGCGTCGGGTTTTCAGCCGCCGGATGGCAGTTCGACGTCATCCGTTTGCCGATTCGGGCGTCGGGAACTGACGACTGAGAACTGACGACTGAGAACTGCTATCATGCAGGCGTGAGCTGCGCGATCTGCAATGGCACGGGCTGGAAGCTGGTGGATCAGGACGGACGATCTGCCGTGACACGCTGCGACTGCTGGCGCGATACGTATCTCGATCGCCTGCTCACCGACGCACGCATTCCGCGCCGCTATCACCACTGCGATCTCGATCGCATGGTCCTCTACGAGAACGCGTCGCTCGCCCGCGCGGTCGAGCAGGCCCGCTCCCTCGTCGAGCGTTTCCCGATCGTCAGCAAAGGTCTCTTCTTCCTCGGTCCGCCAGGCGTCGGCAAGACGCACCTGGCCGTCGCCGTGCTCAAGAACGTCATCCGCGCCAAGCGCGCGCATGGCCTCTTCTATGACACGCGCGATCTGCTCCGCGTCATCCGCGCCACCTATAACCCGGTCGTGCAGATGACCGAGCACGAAGTGCTGCGCCCCGTGATGGACGCGGAGCTGCTCGTGCTGGACGACCTCGGCGCGGAGAAGACCACCGAGTGGGTCGAGGAGACGCTGAACCTGATCGTCAACACGCGCTACAACGAACGGCGCGTGACGATCTTCACGTCGAACTACGAGGACCGGCCCGACCCGTCCGATCCCGATTCGCTGCTGTGCCGCGTCGGCTTCCGCATGCGATCGCGTCTGCACGAGATGTGCGACTTCATCGAGATCGACGGCGCGGACTATCGCGAGCTGCCCGTCAACGGCGGCGAGTTCGAGCTGCGAGCGCTCTGGAAGAACCGGCGTCCCGCGAGCAGCACGAAGCGCACGCCGCCTTCGCGGTCCGGCGGCCAGTTGCGCGCGCGTCCGCCGCAGGATGCGCCGGACCTCAAATGGGCGGGCGGCAAGGCCGGCACGTAAGCGGCCGTGCTCGCTGGCGGACGGTCACGCACCGCGCGCGTTCCGCGGACCGGCGCCAACCCACCGCCTCCACTGACAGACATGTGCAGTGAATCGTCCCGGCCTGTGTCGAGCCCTGACGCTGGTGTCCTGCCGCCGTCACCGCTGGGGCTCTACCTCCACATTCCGTTCTGCTCGGCGATCTGCCACTACTGCAACTTCAACCGCGGCCTGCTGGACGAGGCGCTCAAGCGGCGCTACGTCGACGCGTTGGAGCGCGAGATTCTGCGGGAGGGTGACGGCGCCGCGGCCGACACCATCTACTTCGGCGGTGGGACGCCGTCCCTGCTCGAGCCGGACGAGATCGCGCGCCTGATCCGCGCATGTGCGCGGGCGTATCGGCTCACGGCGGACACCGAAGTGACACTCGAAGTCAATCCGGAGACGGTGGATGTCGAGCGGATGCGGAAATTTCGCGACGCGGGCATCAATCGCCTCAGTATCGGTGTCCAATCATTCAGGGACGAGGAACTGCGGCGGCTCGGCCGGGTGCACGACGCCGCGCGCGCGGCGCGGGCGTACGAGGACTGCCGGCGTGCGGGGTTCGACAACATCAGTCTGGACCTGATGATGTGGCTGCCGCAGCAGACGGTCGCGGACTGGCTGACGTCGATCGACCGGTTGATCGCGCTGGCGCCGGATCACGCATCGCTGTACTTGCTCGAACTGTATCCCAACGCGCCGCTGAAGGACGACATGGCGCGGAGCCAGTGGTCGCAGGCGGCCGAAGATGACGCAGCGGACATGTATCTGGAGGGCTTCAGCCGGCTGGATGACGCCGGCTATCGTCAGTACGAGATATCGAACGTGTGCCGGCCGGGACGCGCTTCGCGGCACAACTTGAAATACTGGCAGGACGGCGAGTGGATGGCGTTCGGCTGCGGCGCGCACGGCACCCGCAACGGCCGGCGTTGGAAGAATGACACAAGTACGGCAGACTACGTCCACCGCATCGACGCCGGTGCGTCAGTGGCGGTGGATGAGCGGATGTTGGATCACGAGGAACGCATGCAGGACGCGCTCTTCATGGGCCTGCGGCTCACGGAGGGCGTGGACGTCGATCGCGTGAGAAGAAAGTTTGGCGTAAATGTCTCGGATCGCTACGGTCGAGGTCTTCAACCGTTCCTCGACGCGGGCATTCTGGTCGCTGATGCCGGCGTTCTCCGACTGACGCGGCAGGGCATGTTGCTTGCAAATGAAGTCTGTCGTGTTTTCGTGTAGCATTACACGCCGTCTCATCGATTTGTGGCTTTGATCAGAAGCTAACGGGAGGATAACCAATGACGTGTGGGATGAGTGTTCGGTCGGTTTGGATTGCGCCGGTGGCGCTGGGATTGTCTTTGATGGTCGGAACCGCTCAGGCGCAGACCACTCCGGCACCTCAGACCCCCCCGACGCAGCCGCCAACGCAAACGCCGGCGCAGCCGGCGCAGCCGGCACAACAGCAGGCCCCCCCGGAGCAACCCACGTTCACTGGGACGACCGGCGTGCTGCTGGTGCAGATCAAGCCCGATAAGGTGGCGGACTACGAAGCGGTCCTCACCAAGCTGAAGGACGCGCTCGCGAAGAGCGAGAAGCCGGAACGCAAGGCGATGGCCAAGGGCTGGAAGGTCTACAAGGCCAGCGAAGACGCGCAGGGCAACGTGCTCTACGTCCACTTCATCGATCCGCCGGCGCCGGGCGTCGACTACACCAATCCGCTGCGCGCGATTGCTGAAGTCTTCCCGACCGAAGCGGGCGATCTCTACAACAAGGTCAAGGACGGCTTCGTCTCCACGGGTCGTCTGAACCTGACGCTCGTGAACGATCTCGGCGGCGCGCCCGCGCCGGCCGGTCAGCCGGAGTAGGCGAGCCGGAAGTCCGCGTCGCGGCGCTCAAAAAGCCGCGCGACACGGAACAACGCCGATTGCGTCACCAGGGTAGATAGCGTCAACGGGACACTCGGATCTCCGGGTGTCCTGTTGTCGTGTACGGCGATCGTGTACGGCGACGGTGTCGCGTACGGCGATGATGCAGTGTGAGAAGGACGAATCGGCCGCGCGCGTCGGTCGGCGCGCGTCAGCGGCGCAGCTCAGAAGGCGATGTTCAGGCCGGCGTAGAACCGGTGGACGCGATCGTGGAGCGCGTCGCCGCGCAGATTGAACAGCCGGTAGTCGAGCCGCAGGCGCAGCGGTCCCGCCAGCGACATCTTCGCGCCGCCGCCGATGTTGCTGCCGAAGCTCGTTTCCTGGTGCACGCCCGTCAGCTTCTCGCGATAGATGCCGCCGCCCACGGTCCCGTAGAACGTGAAGTTGCCGATCGGCACCGGCGTCTGCACGAGGACGTTGGCCATGCCCGTCTTCAGCGACGGCGCGGCTTCGGACTCGTCCTCGCCGATCGACGCGTACTCGAACTCGAAGCCGAGGACCAGCAGGCCCGCGCCAATGCTGGCGCCTTTCAGCAGCCGTCGTTCGGGCGTCGGCGTCAAGCCGAGGAACACGGTGATGTCCGCGAAGGCGGACGAAGCGATGGTGCAGAGGGCGATCGTCAGGAGCGGGACGCGCAGCCGTGTCAGGGCGCGTCTCAGCGGGGAACGTGTCGTCATCGGGGCGAACTCCGGTCTCAGGCGCATGCAGCCGTCATCGTAGCAGATGCGTCACCGCCGCCCGTGCGAGCGGTTGACGTAAGATGCTGGCGGCGGCGCGGCAACCTCAGATAGGACGGCCAGCCCGATGAATGGGTTTGGCGAACAGGTTTGGGCGGACGCTTGGCGTCGGGGGCCGAGTGTTTGTAGGATTGGAGGGTGGACTTCACCGGGCTCTTCGAGCCCGCCTCACCCGTCATGCCCCGCGGCGGGCGCCGCAGGTAGCAGGGAGCAGGACGCCGGACGGACCGAGCGTACAGCCATATATGGACTTTCGCCTGACAGACGAGCAGCAGCTCTTGAAGAAGAGCGTGCGTGAATTCGCGGAAACCGAGATTGCGCCGCACGTCATGGACTGGGACGAGGCGCAGCACTTCGACGACGAGCTGGTGCCGAAGATGGCGGCGCTCGGGCTGATGGGGATTCAGTTCCCCGAAGCCTACGGCGGCTCCGCGATGAGCGCGCTCGACTATTGCCTCTGCACGGAAGAAATTGCCCGCGTCGATCCCGCCGTCGCGCTCACCATGGTGGCGCACAACGGCCTGTGCTCCGCGCACATCTTCCTGTTCGGGACCGACGCGCAGCGCCAGCGGTACATTCCGCCGCTCGTGCGCGGCGAGATCATGGGCGCGTGGGGCCTCACCGAGCCGACGGCTGGCAGCGACGCCGCGGGCACGCGGACCGTCGCCGTGCGCGACGGCGACAGTTGGGTGCTGAACGGCGCCAAGACCTTCACGACCAACGGCGGATGTGGCGGCGTCATGGTCGCGATGGCGGTGACGGATCGCAGCCGCGGCAATCGCGGCATCTCCGCCTTCATCATCGAGCGCGGCACCAGGGGGATGAGTCCCGGCAAGAAGGAGAACAAGCTCGGGATGCGCGCGAGCGACACGAGCGAAGTCGTCTTCCAGGACTGCCGCATTCCGCTGGATCACCTCTGCGGGGAAGAAGGTCAGGGCTTCGTCAACGCGATGCAGGTGCTCGACGCGGGACGCATCGGCATTGCGGCGCTTTCGGTCGGCCTCGCGCAAGGTGCGTACGAAGCCGCGCGGCGCTACGCGCTGGAGCGGCGGCAGTTCGGGCAGCCGATTGCCGCGTTCCAGGCGACGCAGTTCAAGATGGCGGACATGGCGACGCGTATCGAAGCGGCGCGGCTGCTGACCTATCGCGCGGCGCACCTGAAGGATCAGGGCCAGCGGACGACGCGTCAATCGGCCGAGGCCAAGCTGTTCGCCAGCGAGACGGCGGTCCGCGTGGCCGAGGAATGCGTGCAGATCCACGGCGGCTACGGGTTCGTCAAAGACTATCCGGCGGAGAAGTTCTACCGCGACGTCAAACTGCTGACCATCGGCGAGGGCACGAGCGAGATTCAGCGGCTCGTCATTGCCCGCCAACTGCTCGCGTGATGGCGTGACCGATTCACTCACTCACCCGCTGGTCTCGGGCGACCCGCGTGCGCTCGCGCGCGCCATCTCCCTGATCGAAGATGACGAGCCACGCGGCGCGGCGGTCGTGCAGGAGATCTTTTCCCGTACCGGCCGCGCGTATCTGGTCGGCGTGACGGGACCGCCGGGCGCCGGCAAGAGCACGCTGGTCGATCAGCTCGTGCGGCAGATCCGATCGCGGAATCTGACGGTCGGCGTCATCGCCGTCGATCCGACAAGTCCGTACACTGGCGGGGCGATCCTGGGTGATCGCGTCCGCATGCAGGCGCACGCGAGCGATCCGGGCGTCTACATCCGCAGCATGGCGACGCGCGGACACCTCGGCGGCCTGGCGCGCGCGACGACGGATGTCGCGCTGCTGCTGGACGCGTTCGGACGTGACGTCATCCTGATCGAAACGGTCGGCGTCGGCCAGGACGAAGTCGACATCGTCCGCACCGCGGACATCTCGATCGTCACGCTGGTGCCCGGCACGGGCGACGAGGTGCAGGCGCTCAAGGCCGGCATCATGGAGATCGCCGACATCTTCGTCGTCAACAAAGCGGACCGCGACGGCGCGGACCGCACTGCCGCCGCCGTCGCGTCGATGCTGAGCCTGCAGACGTTCGACGAGGGCGAATGGCGTCCGCCGGTCCTGCGGACGGAGGCGACGAGCGGGAAGGGCATCCTGGAACTGTGGGAGATGGTCGAGCAGTTCCGCGCGCACAGCGCGGCGGCGCAGGGGGAGCGGCGCGCCGTGCGGGCGGAGTTCCGGCTGCGGGAGCTGCTGACGCAGCGTTTCCTGCACCACGTCGAGCATCACGTCCTGCCGCCCGGAGAACTGGAGCGGCTCGTCGCGCGCGTGGCGTCGCGCGACGTCGATCCGTATACCGCCGTCGATGGCATCCTGCGGCGCACGCTGCAAGGAGTTGTGAGTCATGAGTCCTGAGTCGTCAGTTCCGTCGATGCCTGGCGATGACTCGATCACTGATCACTGTCCACTGACAACTGATAACTGACGACTGAGGACTGAAAATGAAAGCGCGGCTCGATCACATCGGCATCGCGGTCGGCGATCTCGGCGAAGCGCTCGCGTTCTATCGCGACACGCTGGGGCTGGAAATCGAAGCGCCGGAAGAAGTCGCGGCGCAGCTCGTGCGGGCGCACTTCATTCCGGTCGGCGAGGCGGCGCTGGAACTGCTCGAAGCCACGGCGCCCGATTCGCCGATCGCGAAATACGTGCAGAAACGCGGGCCGGGGCTGCACCACATCACCTTGCGGGTGGACGACATTCACGAAGCCCTGCGCCGGCTGAAGGCGCGCGGCGCGCGCCTGATCGACGAAGAACCGCGTCACGGCGCGCAGGGATCGCTCGTCGCCTTCATCCATCCCTCCGCGGCACACGGCGTGCTCGTGGAGCTGAAGCAGGCGGCGAGCGGCCCCATTCCTGACTGACCACTGATAACTGACGACGGACAACTTTTGAAACGATGAGCATTCAAATCGGGATCATTGGGGGAAGCGGCCTGTACGACATGGCCGAGTTGACGGAGCGCACGGAAGTCACCGTCGAGACGCCGTTCGGGCCGCCGTCCGGGCCGTACGTCACCGGGACGCTGTCCGGCCGCAAGGTCGCGTTTCTCGCGCGGCACGGGGCGGGACACCGCATCCAGCCGTCCGACCTCAACTTCCGCGCGAACATCTACGGCTTCAAGACGCTGGGCGTCGAGCGGCTGCTGTCGGCGAGCGCGGTGGGGAGCCTGAAGGAAGAGTACGCGCCGCTCGATCTCGTCATCCCCGATCAGTTCTTCGATCGGACGAAGGGCCGCATCAGCACGTTCTTCGGCAACGGCCTCGTGGGCCACGTCGCCTTCGCGCATCCGTTCTGCGAGCATCTCAGCACGACGCTCTACGACGCGGCGACGAGCGCCGGCGGCGCGCGCATCCACAAGGGCGGGACGTACGTCTGCATGGAGGGCCCGCAGTTCTCGACGCGCGCCGAGTCGCTGCTGTATCGCTCCTGGGGCATGGACATCATCGGCATGACCAACCTGCAGGAAGCCAAGCTCGCGCGCGAGGCGGAGATCTGCTACGCGACGCTGGCGCTGGTCACGGACTACGACTGCTGGCATCCGGATCACGACTCGGTAACGGTCGATCTGATCGTCGCGAACCTGCACCAGAACGCGCGCACGGCGCAGCGCGTGATGGCCGGCGCCGTCGCGGCGCTGGCCGCCGCGCCGCGGACGTGCGGGTGCGCGTCCGCGCTCGCGACCGCGCTGATCACGCAGGCCGAATCGGTGCCCGTCGAGACGAAGCGCGCGCTCGCACCGATCATCGGCAAGTACATGCCCGTCTAGCCGCGCGCGACGGACGATCCGCGCGACCCCTGAACCCCGTACGGCCCGAGACCCGTACGACGACTGAGGACCGTTTGAGACTATGAGCATCATTGTGACCGGTTCGATTGCGTTCGACTACCTGATGTCGTTCCCAGGCTCGTTCGCCAAACATCTGTTGCCGGATCATCTGAATCGGGTCAGCCTCAGCTTCCTGGTCGACACGATGGACAAGCGGCGCGGCGGCTGCGCGGCGAACATCGCGTACTCGCTCGCGCTCCTGAACGAGCGGCCGCGGCTGATGGCGACGGTCGGCCAGGACTTCCCCGAATACCAGCAGTGGCTGGACGCGGCCGGCGTCGACACGTCGCTCGTGAAGGAAGTGCCGGGCAAGTTCACGGCGTCGTTCTTCTGCAGCACGGACCAGGACAACAATCAGATCGCCTCCTTCTACACGGGCGCGATGGCGAACGCGGGCGAGTTGTCCTTCCGCACGCTGCGCGACTGCTCCCTGGCGATCGTCGCGCCGAACGATCCGGACGCGATGGTGCAGTACGCGGAGGAGTGCCACGCGCTGGGGATCCGGTTCATCTACGATCCGGGCCAGCAATGTACGCGGTCGAGCGGCGAGGCGCTGCGGCGCGGCCTGCAGGGCGCGTACGTGCTGATCTGCAACGACTACGAGCTGGAACTGCTGCGCGAGAAGACCGGCTACGGCGAGCAGGACCTGCTGGAGCGCGTCGGCGCGCTGGTGGTGACGAAGGGCGAGAAGGGATCGACGCTGCTGCTGAAGGATCGGCAGATCGACGTCCCCGCGGTGCCGGAAGAGCGCATCGCGGATCCGACCGGCGTGGGCGATGCGTTCCGGTCCGGCCTGATGAAGGGGCTGGCGAACAACGCCGACTGGGAAACGTGCCTGCGGCTGGGCAGCGTCGCGGCGACGTATTCGCTGGAGCACATGGGTGCGCAGAGCCATGCGTACACGTGGGACGACTTCCGCACGCGGTACGAGCGGCACTTCGGTACGCTGTCGCTGTAGCGGCGCGGATCGGAGGCCCCGCCGCAGGCCAGAAGAGAGACCCCCGCCGTGGGCCAGAAGAGAGACAGAGAGAGGCAGAAGGGAGACAGATGATGCGCGCCGCCGGCTGGATCGTCTGTCTCGCGTCCATCGGCTGGGCGCTGACCCTGTTCGCCGCGCCGCGCGCGCGGCAGGACGCGTCCCTGCCGGTGGTCGTCCGGACGGCCGGCGTCGCTGCCTACCTGGCCGGCCATCGGCTCTGTCACCAGCGGCCGGAGCGGTCGTTCGTCCTGCACGGGACGCCGCTGCCCGTCTGCGCGCGGTGTCTCGGTCTGTACGTCGGCGCGCCGCTGGGCGCGTTCCTGATCCTGCTCGGCGCGGGTCGGCCAGGAAGCTGGCACTGGAGCTGGCGCCGCTGGCGGACGCTGCTGCTGATCTGCGCCGTGCCGACGGTCATCTCGCTGACGCTGGAATGGATCGGCGGACCGTCGGGGCTGTGGTCGCGGGCGCTGGCGGCGTTCCCGCTCGGGGCGATGGGCGCCGCGATTGTGACGGCGGGGGTCACAGGACGTCTCGGCCCGCCAGACCGGTGACGCAGGCCAGACCGGCGATGGGATTCATCTGTCTTGCGGCTGGTCCGGTAAGCCGGGCCGGGCGTTTTGCTACACTACTGTGGTTGCCCGTGCAGCGCGGGTGGCGCCGACTCACATACGAGGATCCCATATGCAGGTGACTGCGGCGGAACGCGAGGTGCGCGTGATGGACCGAGGCAAAGTGCTGTTGTTGTGTCTCGCCGCCTGGGCGATTCCGGGGGCCGGACATCTGTTGCAGCGGCAAATGGCCAAGGGATTGATCTTCCTGACCGTGCTGCCCGTCATGTTCGGCCTCGGCCTGTTGCTCGAAGGAACGTTGTTCGCGATTGCCTCGCCGGCGTCGCAATCGTTGCTGACGACAGGCGCCGCGCTCGCGGAGCGGGCGGTGGGCCTGCCGTGGGTGCTGACGGCGTTGCTGGGCGGCGGCGCGGGCCGGCCGGTCGCGGTCACGTACGAGTACGGGTGGGTCTTCATGGTCGTGGCGGGCCTGTTGAATTGTCTGGTGATCCTGGACGCGCGCGACGTGGCGCTGGGCCGCAAGGTCGCGTCGGAGGCCGAATGATTGGCCGAATGATAGATCTGGGGGCCGAATGATCGCCGGTCGGCCGGCCGCCCTCGCGGCGCCGGAAGCGAGGACGCGTGCATAGTCATCTCGTGATGCTGATCCTGTTCGCCGTGATGGTGTCCACGGTCTTTGCCGTCCTGCAGCGCGACGAACCGCGCGAGCAGGCGCGGCTCGCCGCGAAGATGGCGCTCGGCTTCGTCGGGTTCGGGCTGCTGGCCGGGTGGGTGATGCTCGCCTTTCCCCTGTGGTAGCGCGCGGCGCCACGCCGGCCGGCGCGCGCGACGAACCGCGCTCGCTGTCCGCGCTGATCTGGTGGTGGGGACCGGCGGCCGCGCACGCCGTCCTCCTGTTCGTGCTGTCGTCCTTCTCCCAACTGCCCGCGCAGCCGGGCGGTCTGTCCGACAAGCACATGCACTTCGCGATGTTCGGCCTGCTGGCCGCGCTGATCCTGCGCGGTCTCGCGCGCGGCCGTGCCGCGCGAGTGGGCGCGGCGACGGTGTTCGCGACGGTCGCGCTGACGGCGGCCTACGGCGCGTCGGATGAAATCCATCAGATGTTCGTTCCCGGACGATCGGCGTCGTGGCTGGATTTGCTGGCGGACACCGCGGGTGCGATAGCCGTCGCGGGTGCGATCTGGGCGTGCGTTATAATTCGGCGTCGGCTCGACCTCTGACGCCGCTCGACGGATCGCCATCAATCTCCTGAGTCTGCTATGACCTATACCCATCTTCTCGTCGAGCGGAGCGGTCCAGCGTGCACGATTACGTTCAACCGCCCTGCGGCCTTGAACGCGCTGAACGCGGAGACCATCGGTGAGCTGTCCAGCGTCCTGGACGACGTCGCCGCCGACGCCGCCGTCCGTGTCGTCATCTTCACGGGCGCGGGCGAAAAGGCCTTCGTCGCCGGCGCGGACATCAAGGAGCTCGCGCAGCAGACGCCCATCAGCGGACGTGAGATGGCCCGCCGCGGACAACAGGTCTTCCTGCGGCTGGAGCGGCTCGGCAAACCGACCATCGCGGCCATCAACGGCTTCGCGCTGGGGGGCGGCTGCGAGCTGGCGCTGGCCTGCACGTTCCGCATCGCGGCGGACACGGCGAAGCTGGGACAGCCGGAGATCAATCTCGGCATCATCCCGGGTTATGGCGGATCGCAGCGGCTTGCGCGGCTCATCGGTCCCGATCGCGCGCTCGATCTGATCCTGACCGGCCGGATGGTGACGGCGGACGAAGCGTTCCGTCTCGGGTTCGTGACGCGCGTGGTGCCGGCGGCATCGCTCGCGGAAGACGTGCAGAAGTTCGCGGGCGAGCTGGCCGGCAAGGCGCCGCTCGCGGTGCGCTATGCGCTCGCGGCGGTGAACGACGGGCTCGACCTCACGCTGCCGCAGGGCTGCGAGCACGAGGCGACGTTGTTCGGCCTCGTGTCGAGCACGGACGACATGCGTGAGGGCACGCGGGCCTTCGTCGAGAAGCGCAAGGCTGAATTCAAGGGGCAGTAGGCGTCCCGTCCCCGAGCGGGACGAGGGCGAGGCGATCCGGACCGTTCTCATGATGATGCGCAAAGACAGCGGACACTCTCAGACAATGCCGGACGCGCAGGGGATGCGCTTCGCGCTCGTGGTCTCCCGCTTCAATCCGACGGTGACCGATCGCCTGCGCGACGCGGCGCTCGAAGCGCTCTCGGTGGCCGGGGCGGCGGCGGACGCCGTGGAAGTGTTCAGCGTGCCCGGCGCCTTCGAGATCCCGTTCGCGGCGCAGGTGGCCGCGGAGACGGCGCGCTTCGACGCGGTGGTGTGTCTCGGCTGCGTCATTCGCGGCGCGACGCCGCACTTCGAATACATCGCGTCGGCGGTCGCGCACGGCGTCACCTCCGCGGCGTCGCAGACCGGCGTCCCGATGGCGTTCGGCGTCCTGACGACGAATACGCCGGAAGAGGCGCTGGAGCGGGCGGCGCCGGATCAGAGCAACAAGGGCTGGGAGGCGGCGGTGGCGGCCATCGAGATGGCGCGGCTCACGCGGCGGCTCACGCAGCAGGTGCGGCAAGGACAGCGGGCGTGAACGACCTGTCCGCGGAGGCGCGGCATCGCGCGCGCGAGATCGCGCTGCAGCGGCTCTACCAGTGGGAAGTCGGCGGCCACGAGCTGGACGACGTTTTCGAGCCGGGCCGGCAGATCGACCTCTATCCGGACGACCCGGCGCGCGATCGCTGGGCCGAGACGCTCGTGCGCGGCACCGCGGCGCGGCTGTCCGCCATCGACCCGCTCATTGCCGACTGCTCGGCGCACTGGCGGCTCGAGCGGCTGGCGATCCTCGATCGCCTGATCCTGCGGCTGGCGGTCTACGAGTTCCTCGCCCACCCCGACACGCCCGCGCCCGTCGTTATCAACGAGGCCCTGGAGCTGGCGCGCACGTTCAGCTCCGAGGATGCGGTCAAGTTCATCAACGGCGTCCTGGACGCCATCAGAAAGCGTCTCCAGGACGAGCCCGCGGCGCCGCCGCGCGAATCCTGAGCGCGTCGAGAGTCGATGTCCCTAGACGAACAAACCCGGCAACGCCGCGCCAACTTCGACGCCCTGGTCGATCTGGGCGTGGAGCGCTATCCGCATCAGTACGCGCGCACGCACACGATTGCCAGAGTGGTGGACGAATTCGGCGGCCGCAGCGGCGAGGAGCTGGACGCGCAGGCGCCCGGCGTCCGCACGGCCGGCCGGATCCTCGGCATCCGCGCGTTCGGCAAGGCGAACTTCCTCGTCCTCTCCGACGGCCGCGCGACCGTGCAGGTCTACATCCGCCAGGACGCGCTCCCGGAGCGGGACTTCAAGCTGTATAAGCTGCTCGACTTCGGCGATCAGATCGGCGTCGAAGGCCGCGTGTTCCGCACGCGCACCAACGAGCTGACGATCTGGGCCTCGTCGCTCACGTTCCTCGCCAAGAGCTTCCTGCCGCTGCCGGAGAAGTGGCACGGCCTGCAGGACATCGAAACGCGCTATCGCCAGCGCTATCTCGATCTCATCGTCAATCCCGACTCGCGCCGCGTGTTCGAAGTGCGCAGCCGCGTGCTGAAGACGATCCGCGACTTCTTCGACGCGCGCGGCTATCTCGAAGTCGAGACGCCGATGATGCAGCAGATCGCCGGCGGCGCGCTCGCGCGGCCGTTCGTCACGCATCACAACGCGCTCGATCTGTCGCTCTATCTGCGCATCGCCCCGGAGCTGTATCTCAAGCGGCTCGTCGTCGGCGGCCTGGATCGCGTGTACGAGATCAACCGGAACTTCCGCAACGAGGGCTTGTCGACGCAGCACAATCCCGAGTTCACGATGCTGGAGTTCTACCAGGCGTACTCGGAATATCAGGAGCTGATGACGCTGACCGAGGAGCTGATCGCGATCGTCGCGGTGCAGGCGACGGGCGGGGATCGCGTCCAGTTCTGCGGACAGGAGATCTCGCTCGCGGCGCCGTTCGCGCGGCTGTCGATGCGCGAGGCGGTCATCCAGCGTGCGAGCGAACGGTTGCAGGCGGAGGTGACCGAAGGCGATCTGCGGTCCGCCGATCGCGCCGCGGCGCTGGCGCGCCGGCTGCAGGTGGAGATCGCGCCCGGCGACGGCCCCGGCAAGATCACCTCGTCGATCTTCGAAGCGCTGTGGGAGGAATCGCTCGTCCAGCCCACGTTCGTCTACGATTTCCCGACGGAGATCTCGCCGCTGTCGAAGCAGAAGCCTGGCGACCCGGATACGACCGAGCGCTTCGAGCTGTATGCCGCCGGCTTCGAGCTGGCGAACGGCTTCAGCGAGCTGAACGATCCCGACGAGCAGCGGCGCCGCTTCCAGGAGCAACTCGATCAGCGCGCGCGCGGCGATGGGGAAGCTCACGCGATGGACGAGGACTACGTCCGCGCGCTGGAATACGGCCTGCCGCCGACGGCCGGCGAAGGCGTCGGCATCGACCGGCTGGTGATGCTGCTGACCGACAGTCCATCCATTCGTGACGTCATCCTCTTTCCGCTGATGCGTCCCCTTGCCGAGGGCGTGACGGCCGCGTCCCGCTGACAGGCTGGAGCAGTCGCGTGCCCTTCGAGCTGTTCGTCGCGCTTCGCTACCTGACCGCACGCCGCAAGCAGGCGTTCATCTCGCTCATCTCGGCGATCTCGACGCTGGGCGTGGCGGTCGGCGTGACGGCGCTCGTGATTGCGCTCGCGCTGATGACCGGCCTGCAGGGCGAGCTGCGCAACCGCATCCTCGGATCCGCCGCGCACATTTATGTCAGCAAACTGGGCGGCATCAGCGACCCGGTCGCCGAAGCGGCGAAGCTGCGCGCGGTTCCCGGCGTCCTCGCCGCCGCGCCGGTGGCGTGGGGCAAGGCGCTGATGCGCACCGAAGCGCGCGACGCGTTCATCACGCTCAAAGGCATCGACCCGGTGCTCGAAGCGTCCGTGACGGAGCTCGGCAAGGCGATGCGCGCCGGCAGCCTGGCCGGCCTGCGCGAGCAGACGCCGGACGGCCTCGACGGTGTCGTCATCGGCGAAGCGCTGGCGCGGGACCTGGGCGCGTACGTCGGGGATGTCGTCACCGTCCTCACGCCGGAGGGCACGCTGTCGCCGATGGGCGTCATGCCGCGCGCGCGGCGGCTCAAGGTCGTGGGCACGTTTTCGCTGGGCCTCTACGAATACGATCAGGCGTTTGGATTCGTCTCGCTGCCGGTCGTCGCGCGTCTGCTGAACAAGCCGGACCCGGACTTCATGGAACTGCGGGTGGACGACATCTACCGGGCGCCGGCGATTGCGGCGAATGTGATGACGTCGTTGGGGAAGTCGTACCTGGCGCAGGACTGGACGGACCTCAATCAATCGCTCTTCTCGGCGTTGTGGCTGGAGAAGATGGCGATCTCGATCACGATTGGCCTGATCGTGATGGTCGCGGCGTTGAACATCATCGCATCGCTGGTGCTGCTCGTGATGGAGAAGAGCCGTGACATCGCGATCCTGAAGACGATGGGCGCGTCGGCGCGCAGCATCATGGTGATCTTCATCCTGCAGGGCGTGCTGATCGGCGTCGCGGGGACGGCGGTGGGCGCGGCGCTGGGGCGTACGCTGGCCTACGTGCTGGATCGCTACAAGCTGATTCAGGTACCAACGGAGGTCTACCAGGTGGCGTACGTGCCGTTCAAGATCGACACGTCCGACTTCCTGCTCGTCATCCTGGCCGCGCTCCTCATCTGCTTTGCGGCGACGATCTACCCGTCGCGGCAGGCCTCGCGGCTCGATCCGGCCGAGGCCCTCCGGTATCAATAGCGGCGCGCGGGCGGCCGGCCCTGGGCGAGACGTGCCTCCGCGCCGAAAATACTTCAGAGAGGCCGCGGGACGTTCCGCGGCGGCTGGCGGTGCGGCGGGTGGCGGCGCGACCAGCGGTGGTGCGGCCTGGGCGGCGAACCTGGTGGCGTACGCCGGCGTCTACCAAAGTAGACACCACGGCCGCAGTGAAACGGGGACGCGGCGAAGGACAGGTGGTTCAGACGTGGCGTTTTTGGAAGTGACAGCGCTCTCGAAGAGCTATGTGACGCGGCAGGGGCCGATTCCGGTACTGCGCGATCTGGCCTTGGCGGTCGAGCGCGGCGAGATGGCGGCGATTGTGGGCGCGTCGGGCGTCGGGAAGAGCACGCTGTTGCACGTCCTGGGCGGATTGGACGGCGCGGATGGCGGGCGAGTGGTCATCGGGGACGTGGACCTGACGGCGCTGAGCGACGCGGAGCGGGTGGCGTTTCGCAACCGGCACGTGGGCTTCGTCTTTCAGTTTCATCATCTGCTGCCCGAATTTTCGGCACTCGAGAATACGGAGATGCCGCTGCGGATTGCGCGTGCGTCCGCGGCGCAGGCGCGGCCCAAGGCGGAGGAACTGTTACGGCGTGTCGGGCTGGACGACCGGCTGACACACCGGCCGGGGATGCTGTCCGGAGGCGAACAGCAGCGGGTGGCAATGGCGCGTGCGTTGGCGATGACGCCGTCCTTGTTGTTGGCGGACGAGCCCACCGGAAATTTGGACGAGCATACGGCCGAAACCTTGCATAGCTTGTTGCGGGACATGCACCGCGAGGCCGGGTTGACGTCGGTGATTGCCACGCACAATCCCCGGCTGGCGGCGTTGTGCGATCGGGTCTATCGTCTGGAAGAGGGCGCCCTGCGTCCGGCCTGATAGGGCGGACCATGTTGGTCGCAGAGTGGTCGCGCGTCAGTGTTGGTCGTCGGTCAGTGTCGGTCGGTGTCGGTCGTGCAGTCGCGCGGTGCGTGTGACGGTGTCGCGTGGCGAAAGGCCGTTCGCTTGTGCGGGGCTCGCGCGTTGTCATCAACAAGGGGCATCGGCAGGTGGACGGACGTCGCGTGCGGGTGGTGCGTGCGGGTCGTTTAGGCACACATCGATCGCGGGCGGTCGGAATCGAGAAGGCGATGACGAAAAGTGGATGAGTGACGATTACTGAGGAGACGTTGCCGATCGATCTGCAGTCGCGCAAGAGCGGAGTCGACGCGCGCGCGGCGCGCGAAGATTCGGGCGTGGAGAGCGCAATGACCACAAAAATGGCATTGGCGACCTCAGCGTCTTGCGTATAATGAAATTATCGAGTCGATGCCACACCGAGCGCCCACACCTGGCCCCCTTACGCAGATGAGCGCTGGGTGGTCTCGTCATCATTGAGACCTGATCCCGCGCTCGGGCATGGTCGTCTCTCTCGCAGGGTACGCGGATGTTCGAACGGTACACGGAACGGGCGCGACGAGTTCTCTTCTTCGCGCGATATGAGGCCAGCCAACTCGGGAGCGTCTCGATTGAAACCGAGCATCTCCTGCTAGGACTCATCCGTGAAGGCAAGGGCCTCACCAGCCGCATCTTTCAGCGATCGCATCTCTCGCTCGACGGCATCCGCAAGGAAGTCGAAGGCCGCACGGTCTTCCGCGAGAAGGTCTCGACGTCCGTCGAGATCCCGTTCAGCGGTGAAACCAAGCGTGTGCTGCAGTTCGCGGCGGAGGAAGCGGATCGGCTCCTTCACAGTTACATCGGCACGGAGCACCTGCTGCTCGGCATCCTGCGCGAAGAGCGATCGGTGGCGGCCGCGATCCTCATGGAGAAGGGCATGCGGCTCAACTCCGTGCGCGACGACATCGTGCAGTTGCTGAACGAGAAGACCTCGCTCACGCGCGTCAAGGAAACGCCGCTGCTCGCCGAGTTCAGCCGCGACCTGACGGAGTCGGCGATGAAGAACCAGCTCGATCCGCTGGTCGGCCGCGAGAACGAGATCGAGCGCGTGCAGCAGGTCCTCTGCCGCCGCGCGAAGAACAACGCGGTCCTCATCGGAGAACCCGGCGTCGGCAAGACGGCCATCGTCGAAGGCCTCTCGCAGAAGATCGTCTGCGGCGACGTCCCGCACTTCCTCGCGGACAAGCGGATCCTCGCGCTCGACATCTCCCTCATCGTCGCCGGCACCAAGTATCGCGGCCAGTTCGAAGAACGGCTCAAGGCGATCATGAAGGAGCTGGCCGAGAACCCGAACATCATCGTCTTCATCGACGAGCTCCATACCCTGGTGGGCGCGGGTTCCGCCGAAGGCTCGCTCGACGCGGCGAACATCCTCAAGCCAGCGCTCTCGCGCGGCGAGATCCGCTGCATCGGCGCGACCACGCCGGCCGAGTACCGCAAATACATCGAGAAGGATCGATCGCTGGAGCGCCGCTTCCAGGCCATCAAGGTGGACCCGCCGACCGAGCGCGAGACCATCGAGATCCTGATGGGCGTGAAGGATCGCTACGAGACCTTCCACCACGTCGAGTTCACGACCGAGTCCGTCGAAGCGGCGGTCTATCAGTCCAGCCGCTACATCACGGACCGCTTCCTGCCGGACAAGGCGATCGATCTGATCGACGAAGCCGGCGCGCGCGCGAAGCTGCGCGAGGCGGGCTACAGCGAGGAGTTCGGCGAGATCAACAAGACCATCAAGGTCGCCGTCGAACAGATGGAGAGCGCGGTCTCGCAGAAGGACTATCAGAAGGCGCAGTACTACCGCGAGCAGGAAGAGCTCGCGCGCGATCAACTGCTCTCCGTCCGCGAGCGCTTCGACGTCAAGTCCAGCGCGCGCCGCGTCATCGTCGGCAAGCAGGACATCGACGAAGTCGTCGCCAAGTGGACCGGCGTCCCGATGACGTCCATCAATCAGGATGAAAGCCAGAAGCTCCTGAAGATGGAAGAGGAGCTGCACCGCCGCGTCGTCAGCCAGGAGAAGGCGATCTCCGCGCTGTCACGCGCCATCCGCCGCTCACGCGCCGGACTCAAGGCGCCGAACCGCCCGGTCGGCAGCTTTGTCTTCCTCGGCCCGACCGGCGTCGGCAAGACGGAGCTGGCGCGCGCGCTCGCGAACTTCCTGTTTGGATCGGACGCCGCGCTCATCCGCTTCGACATGTCCGAGTACATGGAGAAGCACTCGGTCTCGAAGCTGATTGGATCGCCTCCAGGCTACGTCGGCCACGAAGAAGGCGGACAGCTCACCGAGAAGGTGAAGCGGAACCCGTACTCCGTCGTGCTGCTCGACGAAATCGAGAAGGCGCACCCGGACATCTTCAACATCCTGCTGCAGGTGTTCGAAGACGGCCATCTGACCGACGGCCTCGGCAACCGGGTCAACTTCAAGAACACGATCATCATCATCACGTCGAACATCGGCGCGCGCTTCATCCAGAAGAAAGCGTCGCTCGGCTTCCAGTCGACGGATCAGCGCGAGATCAATCACAACGTCAGCGAGATGGTGCTCGGCGAGGTCAAGCGCACGTTCAACCCCGAGTTCATCAACCGTATCGACGAGATCATCGTCTTCGACGCGCTCGCGGACGAGGATCTGCGGAAGATCATGCAACTGCTGGTGCAGCAGCTCAACGCGAACCTGTCGGACCGCCAGTTGCACATCGCGCTGACGCCGGAAGTCATCGACTGGATCATCGACGTCACCTGCAAGGATCGCTCGTATGGCGCCCGGCCGCTGCGCCGCGCCATCCAGCGTTACGTGGAAGACCCGCTATCCGAGGAGCTCATTCGCGGCCATCTGCGCGGCGGCGAGCTCGAGGTCTACCTGGAGGACGGAGAGCTGGCCTACCGGCCCGTCGGCGGCGACGCCGGCCCACAGCCCGGCCGGAGACTGGCCGTCAGCGTCTAACATCCTGTAAACTGGTCGCTTGGCACGGGACAGGGGGCCCGGATGTGCGCCCCCTCAGCGGTCGGCATAGTGCGGACCGGTCCCGTCTGCCCGGCCCCGGGCCTGCAGGATGGTCCTAACAATGCTCAAGTTTCGTTGCGGGATTCTGTCGGCGCTGACGCTGGCGCTCGCGGCCCCGGCGTTTGCCCAGACGCCCGCCGCTCCGCCGCCGCCGTCCACGCCCCCAGGGTCCACGACGCAGGGTACGGCTCCCCCCCCGTCCAGCCAGGGCACCCGTCCCCCTGCTCCGTCGACTCCTTCTGCTCCCCAGACACAGCCATCGGCGCCGGCCTCAGCGCCGACCCAGGCCGCGGCCCAGACGCCGACCGGCAGTGCCGCGCTGTGCGGCCAGGCCGTGCCGCCCCCGGCCAAGCTGCCCCCGAGTGGCTCCGGACCGATTCTCTACATGATCGCCCCCTGCTTCCAGAAGCAGGGCGGCTCATCGGTCATCGATTCGCAGACCTATCTCTATTACATCCAGGCGCGTCCCAGCCGGCCGTCGACGGATCAATGGATCCCGTTCGACGACAAGATGGAGCAGATACTCCTGGACGACTTCCGCCGGCTGTGGGCCACGAACTTCCTTGCAGACCTCTCGATCGAGGTCAGGGACTACACCTTCACGAACGGTGTCGTCGGGAAGCTCGTGGTCTACGACATGGAAGAGCGCGAGCGGATCAAGATCGTCGACTACGTCGGCACGAAGCAGCTCGAACAGACGAAGATCGACGAGAAGCTGCGCGAAGAGAACGTGCAGATCCGGCTCGACTCGTTCGTGGACGATGGGCTCGTGCGCCGCGTGAAGTCGATCATCCGTGGCATGCTGTCGGAGAAGGGCTTCCTGGACAGCACGGTCACGCACGCGATGAAGGAAGTCGGCGGCGGGCCGAAGCTGGTTCACCTGACCTTCACCATCAGTGAAGGGCCGAAGTACAAGGTTCGCGACATCGACTTTGTCGGCAACAAAGCCGTGGGCGACGGCACGCTCAAGCGGAAGATGAAAGAGACGAAGGAGCAGTGGGCCTTCTCCTTCATCACCGGCCGCGGCACCTACAAGGAAGACAAGTTTGAAGAGGACGCGGACAAGGTCCAGTCCTACTACCGCGACAAGGGCTACATCACCACGCAGGTCGGCAATCCGGAGATCCGGACGCTGGAGACGACGAAGGACGACAAGACGCGCTACATCCAGTTGCGCATCCCGGTGTCCGAAGGTCCGCGCTATCGCGTCGGCAACTTCGACTTCGCCGAGAACAAGGTCGTCAAGGGCGAAGCACTGCGTCCGCTCTTCAAGTTGGAGGACGGCGACTACTACAGCGAAAAGCACGTCCGCAAGGGACTGGAAAAGGCGCGTGAGCTGTACGGCTCCGGCGGCTACTTCGAATTCACCGGCTATCCGGAGTTCAAGCGGCGTGACGAGCCCGAGGCCGGGACGGCGGCGGCATCGGCCGCGGCGACCAGGCCGGGAGCGCCGGCGATCGTCGACGTCACGATGCACATGCAGGAGGGCGAGCAGTTCTTCGTCAACCGCATCACCTTCACGGGCAATTCGACGACGCGGGATCACGTCATCCGGCGTGAGATGCGGCTGGTCGAAAACGGCATCTTCAACACGGAGGCGCTGAAGTACAGCGTCAAGCGGCTCAATCAGCTCGGGTACTTCAAGCCGCTCGAAGGCAACGAAGCGATCAACGTCCAGAAGACGCCGAACGCGAAGAACCAGGTCGACGTCACGCTGAAGTTCGAAGAGCAGAACCGCAACCAGTTGACCTTCGGTGCGGGCTTCTCGCAGTTCGAGGGCGCGTTCGGACAGTTCGCGTTCCAGACGTCGAACTTCATGGGACGCGGCGAGACGGTCTCACTCTCGGTGCTCACTGGCCGGCTCTATCGCGACTATCAGATCAACTTCACCGAGCCGTTCCTGTTCGATCGGCCGATCACGGGCGGCGTCAACCTCTTCACGCGGCAGATCGACTACCAGGCCTACAAGCAGCGGAGCAGCGGCGGCAACCTGATGTTCGGGTTCCCGCTGCGGGACTTCACGCGTGCGTTCATCGGGTACAGCCTGGAGAACATCCAGGTCCGCGAAGTGGATCCGTCCCTCATCGACAATCCGAACATCGCGGACGATCCGTTCCTGCAGGACCTGCTGCTGCTCTCGCAGGGCGGCAGCCGTGTGGTCAGCAAGATCTCGCCCAGTGTGGTCTACAACACCGTCGACAATCCGATCTTCCCGACGACGGGTAAGCGGCTGACGGGGTCGTTCGAGCTCGCGGGCATGGGCGGCAACACGAAGTTCTACAAGCCGACGCTCGAAGCGATCACCTACTTCCAGCACACGCGGCGGACGTCGCTCGGCATGCGCGGACAGTTTGCCTTCGTCCAGGAATACGGATCGACGCAGGCGCTGCCGATCTTCGAGCGCCTCGTCCTCGGCGGCGAATACTCGGTGCGCGGCTATGACATCCGGTCGATTGGGCCGAAGGCGCCGAACTCCCGCGTGGTCATCGGCGGCAACAAGAGCCTGCTGTTCAACGGTGAGTATCTGATCCAGATTGCCGGACCGGTGCGGCTGGTCATGTTCTACGACGCCGGTCAGGTGCGGGCGGCGGGACAGGGCTTCGAGATGGACGAATTCCGGATCTCGACGGGCGCGGAAGTCCGGTTCTTCATGCCGGTGCTGAACGTCCCATTTCGGTTGATCTTCGCGCGCAACTTCAACGAAATTGGCGTGTTGAATAGCGCCGGCGACTACGAGCAGACGCCGAAGTTCCGGTTCCGGTTCGCCGTAGGCTCGACCTTCTAGCGGGCTTCTCTTGGCCACGGGCCGACGGTCTGACGAATCTGACGACGAGCGTATGACGGCGAGACAGTCTTGAGCCGCCCGGCTCGACCGATTACTATCAGGCACGGTCGGCCGCCGGGCGGTTGCCTGTTTGGGCCTCGCGCGGACGCGTGGATGGAACACTCAACGAAAAGGACAGAACTAACATGAAGGTGTCGCTTGTAACTGTGGTCCTGGGCGCGTCCCTGGTGGCCACTTCCGTGTATGCCCAGACGCCGGCCGCGCCGGCCACGCCGCCCGCTCAGCAGCCGGCCGCCGCTCCGCAGCCGCCGCGCCCGTTCCCCGAAGGCGCCAAGGTGGCGTGGGTGAACCTGCAGCGGATCGCGAGCGAGTCCTCCGAGGGCAAGGTTGCGCGGACGAAGATCGAGGCGTTGCAGACGAAGAAGACGACGGAACTGCAGGACCGGCAGAAGCAGCTCAAGGCGCTGCAGGACAAGGCCTCGCAGGGCGGCACGGTCCTGAGCGACGCGGCCCGCGCGCAGCTCGAAAAGGAAGCGGAGCGCATCCAGGTCGACCTCCAGCGGGCGTCGCAGGACGCGCAGGCGGAAGTCGAAGAGCTCCAGCGCGAGTTGCAGCTCGAGTTCCAGAAGAAGCTCCTGCCGCTGATTGAAAAAGTGGCGGCGGAGAAGGGCGTCCAGTTGGTCTTCAGCCTCGGCGACTCCGGCCTCGTGTGGGCGGACCTCGGCCTCGACCTGTCCGCGGACGTCATCAAGCGCCTCGACGGCGCGGCGCCGGCGGCTGCGCCAGTGAAGAAGTAGGGGAAGAAGTAAGCGGAAGAAGCAGGCCGCGGCCGCCGTCGCAGCAGAAGTCGCGCCTCCGCGCCCTCGCGCGCGCCACGCGCCACGGCCTCTCGCCTCAGCGGCAGGAGGCGGCCAGCCTCGGCGCGGATTCCCAGGTGGACGTCGGCGATTCCAGCCGGCGTCCGGTCTTGGCGCCCCGCCGCCCGGTCGTAGTACACTCCTTCACAGACGTCGCCCCAGACCCAGGAACACGTGTCCACCAACATCCCATTCCTTGTCGACCGGCTGTCCTACCGGTATCCCGCTCCGCTCATCGATACGATCGTCGAGCACGCCAGAGGCGAGCGGGTCGTGGCCATCAAGAACGTCACGGTCAACGAAGAGTTCTTCCAGGGACACTTTCCTGGCGCGCCGCTGATGCCGGGCGTGCTGATGATTGAATCGCTCGCCCAGCTCGCCGCCGTCCTGCTCTTCGAGCGCGACGCGGCGCCGGAGCACGCGTACGTCTACCTGCGCGGCGTCGACTCGGCCAAGTTCCGCCGCCAGGTCGTGCCGGGCGACCGCGTCCACCTCGAAGTGACACTCGCCGCCGAGCGCACACAGCTCGCGCGCGTCCGCGGCCTGGCCCGCATCGACGAGCACGTCGTCGCCGAAGCGGACCTGCTGATGGCGGTCCAGCACGACGTGACCGAGATCCATCCGTCCGCCATCGTCCATCCCGGCGCCACCATCGGCGCGGGCACCGTCGTCGGTCCCAACGCCGTTGTCGGTCGCCGCGTCACGCTCGGCAAGCACTGCCGCATCGGCGCGTCCGCCGTCATCGACGGCTGGACCGAGATCGGCGACGGCACCGAAGTGTTCCCGTTCGCGTCCATCGGCCTGATCCCGCAGGACCTGAAATTCAAGGGTGAACAAACCCGCCTGGTGATCGGCCAGAAGAACGTCTTCCGCGAATTCGTGACCATCAACCGCGGCACGGCGGGCGGCGGCGGCATCACGCGCATCGGCGATCGCAACGTCTTCATGGCCTACGCGCACGTCGCGCACGACAGCCAGGTCGGCAACGACACGATCTTCGGCAACAACGCGACGCTCGGCGGCCACGTCACCGTGGACGACTTCGCGACGATCAGCGCCGGGTCCGGCGTCCATCAGTACTGCCGCGTCGGCCGCCACGCGTTCATCGGCGGCTATTCCGTCGTGACGAAGGACGCGCTGCCGTTCGCGAAGACCGTCGGCAACCGCGCGCGCATCTACGGCCTGAACACGGTCGGCCTGAGCCGCCGCGGCCTCTCCGCCGACACAATCACCCGGTTGCGCCACGCGTACCGCTACCTGCTGCAATCGAAGCTGAATACGTCGCGCGCGCTCGCGCAGATCGAACAGGATCCCGATCTCGCGTGCGAAGAGGTCCAGTATCTCGTGGACTTCATCCGCCACTCGCCGCGCGGCGTCGTCCTGCGCCGTCACACCCGCCGTCAAGAAGAGATGGTGACGGACGAGTAATGGCCCGCCTTGGATTGATTGCCGGCAACGGACGCTTTCCGCACCTGGTCCTCGACGCCGCCCGCGCGATGGGCCACGACCTCTTCATCGTCGCCATCAAGGACGAAGCCGGTCCTGACCTCGAAGACGCCGCGCAGCGGCACGGCGCGCCGCTGCAGTGGGTGTCGCTCGGGCAACTGGGCAAGCTGATCACCGCGTTCCGTCAGGCGGGCATCACGCAGGCGGTGATGGCCGGGCAGGTCAAGCACGTCAAGATCTTCTCGGATTTCATGCCGGACATGACGCTGATGATGGTCATCACGCGGCTGAAGGCGAAGAACACCGACGCGCTCATCGCCGCCATCGCCGACGTCATGAAGGAAAAGGGCGTCGAGCTGCTGGACTCCACCGCGTTCCTGCAGCCGCTGCTCGCGCGCCCCGGCGTGATGACGCCGCGCGCGCCCTCCGACGCCGAACAGGCGGACTTCGACTTCGGCTACCGCATGGCCGACACGATCGCCGGCCTCGACATCGGTCAGACGATCGTCGTGAAAGAACGGGCCGTCGTCGCCGTCGAGGCGATGGAGGGCACGGACGAAGTCATCGCACGCGCCGGCCGGCTCGCGGGCGCAGGCGCCGCCGTCGTGAAGGTCGCGAAGCCGAACCAGGACATGCGCTTCGACGTCCCCGTCGTCGGCCTGCCGACGATCGACGCGATGCGCGCCGCGGGCGCGACGGCGCTCTCGGTCGACGCGGGCAGGGCGCTGATGCTGGACGGCCAGGCGTTCCTGGACGCCGCGCACGCCGCGGGCATCACGGTCGTCGGCCGCACCGCGTCCACGAACGGCGCCGGCGCGTCCTAGCACGCGTCCGCCGCGGCGCAGCGGTGCCTCAGATCGGATCGCGTCCGCACGGAAGGATGTCAGACGGATATGAGCTCCGAAGGTGATGAACGCCCGACGGGAATGACCGCCAGGTCGCGCGTGCGGATGGCCGTCGTGGGCGTCGGACATCTCGGCCGGCACCACGCGCGCATCCTCGCCGCGCTCGACACGGTCGATCTCGTCGCCGTCGTCGACAGCAACGCCGCCCGCGCGCAGGAGATCGCCTCTGCGGCCGGCACGCGCGCACTCACCGACGTACGCGATCTGCCGGACGTCGACGCCGTCAGCATCGCCGTGCCGACCGAGGCGCACGCCGCCGTCGCCGTCCCGCTGCTGACGCGCGGCGTGTCCGCGCTGGTGGAGAAGCCGCTCGCCCGATCGCTCGTCGAGGCGGACGCGATGATCGACGCCGCCACGCGCAGCGGCGCGACGCTCGCCGTCGGCCACACCGAGCGCTTCAATCCCGCCGTCACGGCGGCCATGACACACATCACCCGGCCGGGCTTCGTCGAGGTCCATCGCCTCGGCACGTTTCCCGAGCGCAGCCTCGACATCGACGTCGTCTTCGACCTGATGATCCACGACCTCGACGTGCTGCTCGCGACCGTCGGCGCGGACGTCACCGGCATCGAAGCCGTCGGCGTGCCCGTGCTCACCAACCGCGTCGACATCGCCAACGCGCGCCTGCGGTTTGCCTCCGGCTGCATCGCGAACCTGACCGCGAGCCGCATCAGCAAGGATCGCGTCCGCAAGGTGCGGTTCTTCCAGCCGCAGTCGTACGTGTCGATCGACTACGCCTCGCAGGAACTGGAGCTGTGGCGGCTGCAGACGAACGGCGGCGCGCCCGCGATTCAAGGCGGCAAGGTGGAGATCACGAAAGAAGAGCCGCTGAAGATCGAATTGGAGGACTTCGTCCGCGCGGTGCGGACGAAGACGCCGCCGGCGGTGACCGGCGCCGATGGCCGCCGCGCACTCGCGCTCGCGCAGAGAATCACCGAGCGCATCGAAGAAGGCCGTATCGACGGCGGTAGTGGGTCATCGCCACTGACGTCATGACGGTATTTTCGTGGGAAGTGCCTTGCACCTTTCCGCGCAATCCTGTTACATCGATCCTATGACCGGTTCGCTCGCTGAAATTGCCAACAAGATTGCCGCCCGCCGCGTCGTGTCGGAAGACGAGGCGCGTCAGGTGATGGCGTCGTCCGATCTCGTCACCGTCGGCATGGTGGCGAGCGAGGCCCGCCGCATCCGCGTGGGTGAAGGCGTCAGCTTCGTGCGCGTCGCGGAAGTCGTGGACCCCGCGGCGGACGACTTCACCTGCCCGCCGCTCGCGGGCGAAGTCCGCGTGACGGGGCGGCCGGCCTCGCTCGACGCGGCCATCGCCGCCGTGCGCGCCGCCGTGGCCAAAGCCGGCGCGACGCCGGTGAGCGCCTTCGCGCTGGACGCTCTCGTCGCGCTCGCGCCCACGCCGGACGCGCTCGAAGCAGCCGCGCGCGCGCTGCGCGAGGCGGGCGCCGTCGCCGTCGCCGAAGCGCCGATCGACGTCCTCACGGATCCGGCCGTCGCCGTCGCGCGCGTCGTCGCGGGCGGACTGGCCGTGCCGGTCGCGAGCTGGCGTCACGCGCAGGCGGATCCCGTCGCGGCGCTGCGCCGGCTGATGGATCTGCAGAAAGCGACGCACGCCTTCCGGGCGTTCGCGCCGCTGCCGCGGACGCTCGTGACGGACACGCCGAGCACGGGCTATGACGATGTGAAGACGGTGGCGCTGGCGCGGGTGATGCTGGACGACATCGAGCACGTGCAGGTGGATTGGGCATCGCACGGGCCGAAGCTGGCGCAGGTCGCGCTGTTGTTTGGCGCGAGCGACCTCGATCGCGTCTCGCCGCTGGACGATGCGCCGCTGGGCCATCGGCGGGCGCCGCTCGAAGAAGTGCGGCGCAACATCAACGCGGCGTTCCTGACGCCGTCCGAGCGTGACGGCCGGTTTCAGAAGGTCGTGCGATGACGGCTGGATCGGTGACGCGCCTCGGCGCGGTCTGTTATCTCAATGCGCGGCCGCTGGTCTACGGGCTCGATCGCGATCCGCGCTTTGCCGTGCGGAACGACGTCCCCTCGCTCTGCGCGGACCTGCTGCTCGCGGGCGAGATCGACCTCGGCTTGATTCCCGCCTTCGAATACGCGCGTGTCGGCGACTATCTCGCGGTGCCGGACATTGCCATCGCGTCGGACGGCGCGGTGGACTCCGTCGCGCTCTTCACGACGCGGCCGATCGAAGACGTGCGGTCGATTGCGCTCGACACCAGCTCGCGGACGTCCGCGAATCTGGTGCGGCTGCTGTGCGCCGCGCGGTTCGGCATCGCGCCGGCGTTCCGTCCCGCGGCGCCGGACCTGAAGGCCATGCTGCACGACGCGGACGCGGCGCTGCTCATTGGCGACCCGGCGCTCTTCACGGACCCGGACACGCTCGGCGTGCAGAAGATCGACCTCGGCGTGGAATGGAAGGCGATGACGGGGCTGCCGTTCGTCTGGGCGTTCTGGACGGGGCGGCCTGGCAGCGCGTCGCCCGCCGTGTGCGCGGCGCTGCGCGAGACGCGCGATCGCGGCCTCGCGGCGGTGGACGACATCGCGCGGCAGCACGCGCAGGCGGATCCGGCGAAGCAGGCGTTGATTGCGCGCTATCTGCGTCAGGCGATCCTGTTCGACTTCCACGGGCCGTTCGTCGAAGGCCTGCGCACGTACTACCGGCTCCTGCACCAGCACCGGATCCTGGAACGTCCGGCCGAGCTGCGCTTCTACGAGTCGGCAGTCATCAGTTATCAGTCATGAGTTGTCAGTCATCAGTCATGCGTGCGCGGCGACCTGATAGATCGTTGTTCCGGGCACGGACGACTGAGAACTGACGACTGATCACTTCATGGGACGTTTCGCTCCGCTCGACGGTCGCACGCTCGACGTGCTGGTGATTGGTGGGGGAATCATTGGCTCGGGCATCGCGCGCGACGCGGCCTTGCGCGGGCTGTCGGTCGCGCTCTTCGAGCGTTCGGACTTCGCGGCCGGCACCACCAGCGGATCGACGCGGCTGATCCACGGCGGCCTCCGCTATCTGGAGATGCTGGACTTCGGTCTGGTCCGCCTGGACCTGCGCGAGCGCGAGATTCTCCTGCGCATCGCGCCGCATCTCGTCCGCCCGCTCGAATTCCTCCTGCCGTACTACGACACCAGCCTGTTCCATCGCCTGAAGATGCGGACCGGCATGCTGATGTACGACGCGCTCAGCTTCGATCGCAGCCTGCCCGGTCATCGCCAGTTGTCCGCCTCGGAAGTGCGCGCGCGCGAGCCGCGGTTGCGCGAGCAGGGCTTGCAGGGCGCCGCGTCCTATTACGACGCGCAGGCGGCGATGCCCGAGCGCCTGTGCCTGGAGAACCTGATCGACGCGCGCGATCGCGGCGCGTTCATCTTCAACGACGCGCCGGTCGTCGCGGGCATCCACGAGGGCGATCGGCTGGTCGGCGTGCGCGTGACGGATATCGATCCGGATATCGATCCGGATGGGGATTCAGATGGGGTGGGGGGCGCGACGGTCGACGTCCGGGGACGGGTGGTGATCAACGCGTCCGGTCCGTGGTTCGACGAGCTCGCGGGACGGCTGACGAGCGCGCCGGCCGCGCGCATCCGGCGGACGAAGGGCGTACACGTCGCGTGTCCGCCGGTCAATCAGAGTGCGCTCGCGCTGGAGTCGCCGATCGACGGGCGGCTGTTCTTCGTCATTCCGTGGCTGGGCTATAGCTGGATTGGCACGACGGACACGGACTTCGACGGCGATCCGGCCGCCGTGCACGCGGACGCGGATGACGTCGCGTACGTCATGCGATCGGCCTCGCACTTCTTCCCGGCGCTCGCGGATCAGCCGATCTACTTCAGCAACGCCGGCGTGCGGGCGCTCGTCATGGAAGCGGGCTCCGAATCCTCCGTGTCGCGCGCGCACAAGGTCGAGGATGAATCCAGGCACGGCGTGCCCGGATTGATCTCGATCCTCGGCGGCAAGCTGACGGGCTATCGGGGGATTGCCGAAGAAGTCACGGACCTCGCGTGCAAGCGGCTCGGCCGCGCTGAACCGTGCCGCACGGCGGACGAGCCGCTGCCGGGCGCGCGTCCGGGGACCTCGGCCGCGTTGCCGGCGGGCGCGGCGCAGACGGTGGTCGATCATCTGGCGGGCCTCTACGGCCTGCGTGCGAGCGGCGTCTGGGCGCTCGTCGAGCGTGACGCGTCCCTCGGGCGGCCGCTTGCGTCCGCGTATCCGGACATCGGCGCGCAGGTGCTCTTTGCCGCTGAACACGAGATGTGCCGGCACGTGGACGATTTCATCTGGCGTCGGACGCGGCTCGGGTTCACGCCGGATCAGGGCGTGGCAGCGATTCAGCCCGTGGCCGACCTGCTGGGGCGGACGCTTGGCTGGGACGCGGCGCGCCGGGCCGCGGAAGTGGTGCGTGCCGAGGCGGCGGTGGCGCGGACCCAGCGGTTCCGGGAGTCGGCGGAGTAGCCGACGTGCGAACACTCTGTGGTTTTGAGGCGGAGCTTCGCTAGTGATACATTTCCGGGTTGAAGATGCGAGAGACGACGGAAGCGGTGATTCGGCAGGTGGCGGCGGGCGGGCGGGTTGACGCCGCCGGGGCGCTGGAGCTGTACCAGCAGGCGTCCACCGGTCAGCTTGGCGCGCTGGCGGACGGCATCCGCGCGCGCAAGCATCCCGAACAGCTCGTCACCTACATCATCGATCGCAACGTCAACTACACGAACGTCTGCGTCGCGCGCTGTAACTTCTGCGCCTTCTATCGGACTGTCGGATCGTCGGAGGGGTACGTCCTCTCCTTCGACGAAATCTTCAAGAAGATTGACGAGACGCTGGCGGTTGGCGGCGAGCAGTTGCTGCTGCAGGGCGGGCACAATCCGGATCTGCCGCTGCAATGGTATGAGGACCTGTTCCGCGCGGTGAAGGCGCGATATCCGTCCTTCAAGCTCCACGCGCTCTCGCCGTCCGAAGTCCTGCACATCTCGCGTCTCGGCAAGCTCCCGATTCCCGACGTCATCGAACGGCTCATGGCCGCCGGCCTCGACAGCATGCCCGGCGGCGGCGCCGAGATTCTGGTCGATCGCGTCCGCAAGCTGCTCAACTGCTACAGCAAGTCCAGCGCGGACGAGTGGTTGAGCATCATGCGTGACGCGCATCGCGCCGGGCTCAGGACGACGGCGACGATGATGTATGGGAGCGTGGAGACGGTGGAGGAGCGGATCGAGCACCTGATCCGGCTGCGGGAACTGCAGGACGAGACGGGCGGCTTCACGGCCTTCATCACCTGGAGCTATCAGCCCGAGCACACGGAGCTGGGGCTGCACGAAGCGACCGGCGTCGAATATCTGCGGATGCTCGCGCTCTCGCGGATCGTCCTCGACAACTTCGACAACCTGCAGGCCTCGTGGGTCACTCAGGGCGGCAAAGTGGGGCAGCTCAGTCTCGCCTTCGGCGCGAACGACATGGGCAGCGTCATGATCGAAGAAAACGTCGTGCGGGCCGCCGGCGCCAGCTACTGCATGGACGAGATCGAAATCGTCCGCAACATCGACAACGCCGGCTTCACGCCGAAGCGCCGCAACATGCACTACGAGATCCTCGGCGATCCGATCTTCCGCGAACGCGCGGTCCCGCGGCGCCTGTCGCTGGACGTCGCCAAGGCCGACGGCGCGGACCTCATGCCGGACGAGCTCGCCAACTACGCCGGCCGCAGCCGCGCCGCGAAACGCGCGCGCGAAACCGCCGCTTCTTCCTCCACGCACTGACGTGTCCAGCGCGCCGCATCCGCTGGAGTCTCCGGACGCCCCAGTCCCGCCACGGATCCCGCCACGCGTCCGCTATCGCGCCGCCTGGGTCCTGCCGATCGTCGCGCCGCCGATCCGTTCCGGATGGGTCGACGTGCAGGACGGCCGTGTCCGCGCGGTCGGCGCGCCGGGCGAGGAGCCGGACGCGCGCGTGGACGATGAGATCGATCTGGGGCGCGTCGCGCTGCTGCCGGGCCTCGTCAATGCGCACACGCACCTCGAATTGTCGTGGCTGTGGGGACGCGTGCCGCCCGCGGTGTCCTTCACCGCGTGGGTCGGACACCTGATCGCGCTGCGTCGCGCCGAGGGCGACAAGCCGGACGCGATGACGCTCGTGCTCACCGAATGTGAAGAAGCGGGCACGGCGCTCGTCGGCGACATCGCCAACACGCTCGCCTCGCTCCCCGCGCTCGCGCACAGCCGCCTGCGCGCCGTCATCTTCCATGAGCTCCTCGGGTTCAACGTGCGGGATGCGCGTCAGGCGATCCAGGCCGCGCGGGCCGTGCAGCAGCAGGCCTGGACGCAGCTCCTCGAGCTCGCGGCGCGTGCCGCGGCGCCCGCGTCCGCGGACGGCGGCGGCGTCGGTGTCGGCGTTGGCGCGGGAGAGCGATCGATCGACCTGCGGCCGGCCGACGCCGCGTCGCGCCTCCTCGTGCGGACGGTGCCGCACGCGCCGTACTCCGTCTCGCCGTCGCTCATCCGGGAGATTGCGAACGACGCCGAGGCGCGCGGCGAGGTGTGTTCGATCCACCTGGGAGAATCGCCGGAAGAAGTGCAATTGCTGCGCGACGGACGCGGTCCCTGGCGGGAGATCCTGCAACGCGTCGCCGAGTGGGATCCCGACTGGCGCGCGCCCGGATGCGGACCCGCCGACTATCTCGACGCGCTGGGGGTGCTCGGGCCGCGGCTGCTGGTCATCCACGGCGTGCAATTGACGGACGCCGAGCTGCACCTGCTGGCGCGGCGCAAGTCGACGCTGGTGACCTGTCCGCGGAGCAATGTGTGGGTGGGCGTCGGCGATCCGCCGATCGCGCGGTTCTACGCGTCGGGCGTGCGGGTGGCGATTGGCACGGACAGCCTCGCGAGCAACAGCGACCTCAACATCTTCAACGAGCTGGCGGCGATGCATCACCTCGCGCCGGGCGTGCCGGCGGGCCGGCTGCTCGCGAGCGCGACCCGCGTCGGCGCGGAGGCGCTGGGCGTGGACGACATGGGCGCGATCCGCCCCGGCGATCGCGCGCGGCTGATCACCGTCGATCTGCCGATCACGCCGCTGGACGACATCGAAACCTATCTGGTCGAAGGAGTCGATCCCGGCCAGATTGCGTGGCCCATTCCGGAATAGCGGCGTCGCGCCCGCCAGAGCCGGCGCCGCGGCAGATGCAGTAAGCTTATAGGCGGCTTGTCCACGCGTCCGCACGCGCCATGTTGCAGCTCCTTCGCACCTACGCCTCGTTCATCCGCATCAGCCACTCGGTCTTCGCCTTGCCGTTCGCGCTGGTCGGCGCGCTGCTCGCGGCGCTCGATCGCCCGTTCGAATGGTGGCGGCTCTGGTGGATCGTGGCGGCGATGGTGACCGCGCGCAGCGCCGCGATGGCGTTCAACCGCATCGTCGACGCGCACTGGGACGCGCTGAACCCGCGGACGGCGTCCCGCGAGCTGCCGGCCGGCCGCCTCTCGAAGCCGCAGGCCATCGCGTTCCTGATCGTCTCGTCGCTGGCGTTCGTCGCGTCCACCTGGCCGCTCGGCGCGATCTGCTTCACGCTGTCGCCGGTCGCGCTCGCCATCGTCTTCTGGTATTCGCTCGCGAAGCGCTACACCTCCTACACACAGTTGTTCCTGGGGCTGGCGATGGCCGTCGCGCCCGTCGGCGGATGGCTGGCCGCGGGCGGCGGCGCGGGCTGGCCGCCGGTGCTGCTCGCACTGGCCATCGGGACGTGGGTCGGCGGCTTCGACGTGCTCTACGCGTGTCAGGACCTGACGTTCGACCGCGCGCACGGCCTGCGCTCGATCCCCGTGCGCTTCGGCGTCCCCGCGTCGCTGACGATCTCGCGCGCGATGCATGTGATCACCGTCATCTGCCTCGCCTCGCTGGGCTTCGTCCGTCCGCTCGGTCCGGTCTACTTCGCGGGCGTCGCGGGCGTGGCGCTGCTGCTGGTGTACGAGCAATCGCTCGTGCGCGCGAACGATCTCTCGAAGGTGAAGCAGGCCTTCGATCTCAACGGCTACGTCGGCTTGCTGTATCTCTTCACCACCGGCATGGCCGTCTATCTCGGGTGATCGCGCCCGCGTCTGGAGCGTGCGTTTCGTGTCTGCCGCGTCCGATCGTCCTCGCACCCTCACGCTGGCCATCACCGGCGCAAGCGGCGCGCTCTACGCCACGCGGACGCTGGCCGCGCTGCTCGAACGCGGATGCCGCGTCGATCTGGTGATCAGCGACTACGGCCGCCGGCTGCTGCGCGATGAGCTCGGCCCCGACGCGGCGGTGGATCGGCTGCTGCCGTTCCTGGCCTCGCGGTACGGACGCGGCGTCGAGCGGGGCCGGTTCACGCTGCACAGCAACCGCGATCTCGGCGCGAAGATCGCGAGCGGGAGTCAGGGCTCCGAGGGGATGGTGATCGTGCCGTGCTCGATGAAGACGCTGGCCGGCGTCGCGCACGGCCTCTCGCGGAATCTGATCGAGCGCGCGGCGGACGTGATGCTCAAAGAGCGGCGTCCGCTGATCCTCGTGCCGCGGGAAACGCCGATGAGCCTGCCGCAATTGCGCAACATGGTCGCCTGCGCCGAGGCGGGCGCGCTGATGCTGCCCGCGATGCCGGCGTTCTATCAGATGCCGGCCACGCTGGAGGATCTTGGCGCGTTCATGGCGGGGAAGATCCTCGCCGCGCTCGGCTTCTCGCACGACCTCTATCCGGCGTGGAAAGACGACCAGGAAGTATCCGCCTACCGTGACGACAGCGCTGACTGATAAGGCGCCGGCCAAGATTGCCGGCATGTTCGATGCGATTGCCGGCCGCTACGACCTGCTCAATACCGTCCTGAGCGGCGGGCTCGACCGGTACTGGCGGTGGCGCGCCGTGCGCGCGCTCGGCCTGACGGGGCGCGAGGCGGTGGCCGACGTCTGCACGGGGACCGCGGACCTGGCGCTGGCGCTGGCGCGGCCGGGCCGCGCGGCGCGGGTCATCGGCATCGACTTCTCCAGCGAGATGCTGCGGCACGGCCAGGACAAGGTCCGCCGGGCACGGGCCGGCGCGGCGGGGACGGGCGCGGCCGCTGCGGGCACCGTCGGCCTGGCGCGCGGGGACGCGATGCGGCTGCCGCTGCCGGACGCATCGCCTGCCAGGGCGGGACAGGACGGGCTCGACGCGGCGACCGTCGCCTTCGGGATTCGCAACGTCGCCGATCCGGCCGTGGCCTGCCGCGAGGCGTTTCGCGTCCTGAAACCGGGGGGACGGTTCGCCGTGCTCGAGTTCTCGACGCCGCAGATGCCCGGCGTCCGCCAGGTCTACCAGTGGTATTTCACCCACGTCCTGCCGCGGATCGGCCGGCTCGTCTCGCGTCACCAGGAGGCCTACACCTATCTTCCGGCGTCGGTCGGCGCCTGGGCCTCGCCGGACGAGTTCACCAGAATTCTCCAAGCGGCTGGATTTGCGTCCGTGCGTGCCGTCCCATTGACCTTCGGCGTCGTCTATCTCTACGTGGCCGTGAAAGCATGATCGGCTTTTGTCCTGCCCACGCGCACGACACGTCGGTAGGACGGAAGGCAGTCTGTTCGCGAACATGACGAATGAGGAGGATGTATGAGGCGAGTCTTGTTTCGAGCCGTGCTCCTTGCTTGTTTCGCAGTCGTGGCCGTACTTGCGGATGTCTCCGCCAGAGATGGTTGTCGGGAATCCTGTTGTGTCAGAGGCTGTTACGACTGGGGAGGAGATTCCAGCTGGCTGGATCTGCATGACTGCACATGTGAGTGCTACCTCGGTGAGGACCTGTACGGCATCTGGAACTGCGGCCAGCCAGTACGCTAGTTCGCTACCTCAAGAATGAGGGGCCGTCAGGCATGGGCGGCAGTGAGCAAGCCGTTTGGCGAACTGTATCGTCGCTCGCAGAATCAACGATCGAGAACGCCGGGACGGCCTTCTCATGACTTGTGAGCCTTTGTTTTGCTGACGTTTCCGAGTGGCGACGGACACGGCCCACGGCCTTTCGAGTCTGTGGGCGTTCCCGACCGCTCTGAGAGCAGGACACAGACAGGTCCCGTGTTTGCACTGGGCACGGACAGCTTGTAACCTGAAGGGTGCCCGGGCCAAAACGTGCAATTTCACCTCGACGACACCCGACCCGAGACCCCCAGCATCGACCGCGCCATCTCCCTGCGCGAGGCGGTGCTCCTGTCGATCATTGCCCACCTGGTCCTCTTCATCCTGATGATGTTCGGGCCGCGGATCCCCTGGATCAACGCGCTCCTGCAACGCCTGTCCCCCGCGGTGCCGCAGCAGGCGCAGGTCGTTCCGAAGCCCCAGGCGGACAATCCCCGGTTCGTCTACACGGTGCCGCGCGTCGAAATCGAGACGCCGAAAGCCCCCCCGCGTGCGGAACTTTCAGATCGTGACCGCATCGCGCAGTCCCCCGAAAGGGCGCCGACTCCCCGCAATTCGATGCCGTTCGCGCGCGGCAACTCCACCGAGCGGGTGGACGCGCAGAAACCCACGCCGCCGCCGCGCGGCCAAGGGCCGCAGCCGGAGCCACAGGTTGCGCAGCGCGGATCGCCCGCGCCGCAGCGGACGGAGGAGACGCAGCAGGCGGCCAACCTGCCGCCGACCGCGCCCTCGCCGCGTCCGCTCGCGCCGCAGCCGACGCCGGATGCGCAAGCCAGGGCCAACGCCGACGCGGCGCGGCCGACGACGCCCGGGGGCGGGTCGCTGGGGCAGGCACTCAAGAACCTGCAGCAATACACGCAGCAGGAATCTTTCAACAATCTTGAAGGCGATAGCGGTCGGTACGGGCAGTGGCTTCAGTTTGACAACAAGGGGGTCGAATTCGGTCCGTGGGTCCGACGCTTCATCGCGCAGGTCAAACGCAACTGGTTCATCCCGTACGCGGCGATGTCGCTCAAGGGCCGAGTGGTGCTGCAGTTCAACGTCCACAAGAACGGCCAGATCACCGACCTGCAGATCGTGCAGCCGTCCGGGGTCGACGCGTTCAACAACGCGGCCTTCAACGCGCTGCGCAACTCCAGCCCCACGCATCCGCTGCCGCCGGAGTATCCGTCGGACAAGGCCTTCTTCACCGTCACCTTCTTCTACAACGAACAGCCGCCCAGCCAGGACTGACGCATGTCCGGTCCGACGCGTCCGCAGCAACTGGGCCTTCTGCTCATCCTGACCGCGCTCGCGCTGTGCGCCTGGGCGCAGCCGTGGCTGTGATGGGCGCGCGATACCGATGACGATCCCGGATTCGAGCGACATTCGTACGGTGTCCGATCGTCCTCGTCTCGTGGCCATCGTTGGGCCCACGGCGACGGGGAAGAGCACGCTGGCGATTGCGTTGGCGGAGCGGTATGGCGGTGAGATTGTCGCGTGTGACTCGACGGCGGTCTATCAGCGCTTCGACATCGGCACGGACAAAGTGTCGCAGGACGAGCAGCGCGGCGTGCCGCATCATCTCGTCGACATTGTCTCGCCGCTCGACGCGTACTCCGCGGCCCGCTATGCGGTCGATGCGGAGCGCGTCATCCGGGACATCGCCGCGCGCGGACGCCTGCCGATCCTGGCCGGCGGCACCGGCCTCTACTATCGCGCGCTGACGCGCGGCCTGTTCCCGGGACCGGCGCGCGACGAGACGCTGCGCGCGCGGCTGCACGACATCGCCCGCCGCCGCGGCGCGTCGGTGCTGCACCGCCTGATTGCGCGCGTCGACCCGGCCTCGGCGCAACGGATCCAGCCGCGTGATGAAAAACGCCTCGTGCGCGCGCTGGAGGTGTACTACCTGACCGGCACGCCCCTGTCCGATCACTTTGCCGCCACACGGGCGCCCCTCGCGGACTATGACATCGTGACCCTTGGCCTGCGGCTGCCTGCCGCGCTCACGGCCGACCGCGTCGCCGCGCGTGTCGACACGCAGTTCGCGCGCGGTGTGGTACGCGAGGTCCAGGACATCCTGGCGAGCGGAATTCCCGAATCCGCGCATCCGTTCACGGGGCTCGTGTACCGGCAGGTGCTGGAGTTGTTGCACGGCGTGCGAGACGAGCGCGCGACGAGGGAACTTATCGTCCAGGAAAACCGTCGTTATGCGAGACGACAGTTGATCTGGTTCAAGAAAGAGCCTAATCTGTTTTGGCTCGACGGACCTGGTGAACTGCCCGTCACGGTTCAGGCTGCAGAGGCCGCGCTGACGGCACATGGTATGCTGCGCTGATGTCCCAGACACGTGATTCCAAGGCTTCGTCCACCGGCAAATCCGCCGGCACGCCCAACATTCAGGACGTCTTTCTGAATCACGCGCGCCGCGAAAAACTGCAGGTCGCCATCCGCCTCATGGACGGCGAAAGCCTCGAAGGCCGCATCAAGAACTTCGATCGCTTTGCGTTGATCGTGGATCACAACGGGACCGATCACATGATCTTCAAACATGCGATCGCCACCATCCGATCGTCGCGCTCGATGAGCAACTACTTCTCGACGCACGAATCCTCTTCGCACTGACCCGGTCTGCTTCACACCGATCCGGTTCACCTCACGCTGCCACCGTCCGCGCCAGCCACGGGCCACGCCGAGTACCACACGAGCACAGCTCCGACCGGCCCCGCGTTCACGTCGATCTAGCCGCGGACGCGCGGAGTCGTGTACGCTACCTGCGTGACCCGCTCCTCGCAGTCTCGCTCCTCGCAGTCCCGGCCCGTGTCGACGCGCGACCCGCTCACCCGGGCCATCGTCCTCGTGCTCGATAGCGTTGGCATCGGCGAACTGCCCGATGCCGCCTTCTACGGCGATGTCGGCAGCAACACGCTCGGCAATATCTCCGCGCACGTCCACCTGCACATCCCGACGCTGGTCTCACTCGGCCTCACGCACGTCGTCCGCCTGCGCCACCTCGACCCGGCGCCCGCGCCGACTGCGGCCTTCGCACGCCTGCGTGAAGCCTCGCCCGGCAAGGACTCGGTCACCGGACACTGGGAGCTCGCGGGCATCGTGCTCGAGCGACCCTTCCCGACATTCCCGCACGGCTTCCCGCCCGAGGTGATCCGCGAGTTCGAGCGGCGCATCGATCGCCGCACGCTCGGCAACGTCGTCGCCTCCGGCACGACGATCATCGAGCAGTTGGGCGCGGAACACGTCCGCACCGGATCGCCGATCGTCTACACCTCCGCGGACAGCGTTTTCCAGATCGCCGCGCACGAATCGGTGATCCCGGTCCCGGCGCTGTACGATATCTGCAAGGTCGCGTACGAGATCGCCGTCGAAGGCCTCGGCATCGGCCGCGTGATCGCGCGTCCGTTCACCGGCACCGCCGGACAATTTCACCGGACCGCCAACCGCCATGACTTCGCGTGTCCGCCGCGCGGTGAGACGCTGCTCGATCGCCTGACGGCGTCCGGCGTCCCGGTCCACGCGATCGGCAAGATTCAGGATCTCTTCGCGGGGCGCGGCATCGGCACCGCGGTCCACACCGCGTCGGACGATGACGGCATGGATGCGGTGGAGAAGGCCCTCGCGTCGCACGAGCGCGGGTTGATCTTCGCGAATCTCGTGGACTTCGACACCGTCTACGGTCACCGCAACGACGTCGCCGGCTACGCGCGCAATCTCGAACGCTTCGACGCGCGCCTCGCCGAACTGCTGCCGCGGCTGCGGCCGTCCGATCTCCTGATCGTGACCGCGGATCATGGCAACGATCCGACGACGCCGAGCACGGATCATTCGCGCGAGTACGTGCCGCTGCTGATGATGGGCGCGGGCGTGACGCCGGGGCTCGACCTCGGCGAGCGGGCGAGCTTCGCGGATCTGGGGCAGACGCTGGCGGACTGGTTCGGCGTTGCGCCGCTGGCGTACGGCGTCAGCATGCGGGCGGCGCTCGGTGGCGGGTCTCTGGTAGGCTAGAGACTGGTCATGAGCATCCGTCACGATCTCGAAGCGCGCGAGCGCGATCTGCTCGCGCCGCGCGCGGCCCGAAGCGCCGGGTCCAAGGGCCGCGTCCGACCCGAGCCGGAAGATCCCATCCGTCCCGCCTTCCAGCGCGACCGCGACCGCATCGTCCACAGCAAGGCCTTCCGCCGGCTGAAGCACAAGACCCAGGTCTTCTTCGCGCCGACGGGCGATCACTACCGGACGCGACTCACGCACACGCTCGAGGTTTCGCAGATTGCGCGGACGATGGCCAAGGTCCTGCGGCTGCACGAGGAACTGACCGAGGCGATTGCGCTCGGGCATGACCTCGGGCACACACCGTTCGGGCACGCGGGCGAGCGCGTCCTCAATCAGCTCGTGCCGGGCGGCTTCGAGCACTACGAACAGAGTCTGCGGATTGTCGACGTCCTGGAGAACGACGGACGCGGGTTGAACCTGACCTGGGAAGTGCGGAACGGCATTGCCAAGCACTCGAAGGGGAAGGACGGGATGCCGGTCGGCGCGGCGCCCGAGCATCGGTCCGCGACGGTCGAAGGCCAGCTCACCCGCGTGGCGGACATCATCGCCTACGTCAACCACGATATCGACGATGCGACGCGGGCGGGCATTTTGACGACGGAGCAACTGCCGGAAGGACCCATGGCGGTGCTGGGGCGGACGTCGTCCGAGCGGATCGGGCGGATGGTGACCGACGTCGTCCTGGAGACGATGGCGGTGGACCTGGCCGAGGTCCGCATGAGCGACGAAGTGCTGCAAGCGACGCTCGACCTGCGGACGTTCCTCTTCCAGGCGGTCTACGAGAATCGGATTGCGACCGCGGAATTCCGGAAGGCGGCGGGCATCCTGGGGGGCTTGTGGGAAAAGGTCCGCGAGCGGCCGGACGACTTCCTGGATGCCAGGACCATCGCGGACGAGGGGCTGGACGCCGCCGCGCGCGACTTCCTGGCGGGGATGACGGACCGGTACGCGGTCCGCCTGTACGAAGAACTGTTCATCCCCACGCCCTGGGTCGAGTTCCGAAGTGCTTCACCTGCCTGACCTTACCCTCCAGGCTCTACCTTGAAAACCGGTCTTGCCGTGGTATACTCGGGAGTTCGCGTGGGCGCCCGGTTGAGGCCGCGCCCCACGATGGACCGCCGGGTTCCTCGAACGCGGTGAGTCGTATGACGGGAGAGAGTGGCCTGGCGGCCGTGGTGTGTGCGGGTGATGTGTGACTGAACGAGCGCTTTCCACAACGCAGTTGGACCTTCGAAAGGTCACCGCGCCCGAGACGCCGCTCGACTATCAGTTCGCGCCGGCGGACGTGACCGGCGAGAAGGATGCCGAGAAGGAAGAGTACCGGATCGTCGAGGACGTGCGGCTGCAGGGCCGGCTCTCGAAGAAGGACGACCGCTATCAGTTGAAGGCGGATGTCCGGACGGTGCTGGAGCTGGCGTGTGGCCGATGTCTGGAGCCGTTCCGGCTGCCGCTCGACCTGCAGGTCGAGCTGACGTATCAGCCGCAGCCGTCGGGCAGCGAGGATCCGGACGTCGAGCTGGCCGAAGAAGATCTGTCGACGTCCTACTATCGCGACCACGTGCTGGACCTCGGTGAGATGTTGCGCGAGCAGTTCTATCTCGCGCTGCCGATGCGGCCGTTGTGCCGGGACGATTGCAAGGGCTTGTGTCCGCACTGCGGCACGAACCTGAATACCGGCACCTGTGCGTGCGACGCGCGCTGGCAGGATCCGCGTCTGGCCGGCCTTCAGGCGTTTCTGAACAAGAAGACCGACGGCTAGAAGCTGGCAGTTGTCAGTCTTGAGTCATCAGTCATCTCTCGCTTGATGGACTCATGGGAGCTGATGGCTGACACCGAGCACTGACAACTGAGCACTGACGACTGAGAACTGATCATGCCGAATCCCAAACGCCGACATTCCAAGACCCGCACGGCCAAGCGCCGTACGCACGACGCGCTGAAGCCGATGGCGCTTGGGCCCTGCCCGCAGTGCCATGAACTGAAGCCCCCCCACCTCGTCTGCCCGAACTGCGGACACTACCGCGGACGTCAGGTCCGGGCGGTCAGCGAAGAGTAACCGTTCCGGCTGCGAGCGTCATTCGTGGAGGCGCGTTCACGATCGCTGCGCATTGCCGTCGACGCGATGGGCGGCGACGCCGCTCCGGACTGCATCGTCGATGGCGCGGTCGCCGCGGCGCGGGATCTCGCGATCCCGGTCCTGCTCGTCGGGCCGTCCGATCGGCTGCGTGCGCATCTGGCGCGCGCGTCTGACGCGGCGGATCTCGACATCGAGATCGCCGATGCGCCGGAAGCGGTGACGATGGGAGAGCCGGCGATGGCGGCGCTGCGCAAGCTGCGGCCGACGTCGATCCGCGTGGCGGTCGACGCCGTCCGCGCGGGCCGTGCGGCGGCGCTCTTCAGCGCGGGGCACACGGGCGCGACGGTGATGGCCGCCTTCACGGGCTTTGGCATGCTGGACGGCATCGATCGGCCGGCGCTGGCGGCGACGATTCCGACGCAGCAGGGCGCGGCGGTGCTGCTCGACGTTGGCGCGACGGTGGAATGTCGGCCGTTGCACCTGCTGCAGTTCGCGATCCTGGGATCGGCCTACGCGGTGACGGCGCTCGGCGTGGAGCGGCCGCGCATCGGCCTCTTGTCGATCGGTGAAGAAGCGGTCAAAGGCAACGACCTGACGCGTGAGGCGTATCGCTTGCTCGAATCCAGCGGCTTGCCCTTTACAGGAAACCTTGAAGCGCGCGACGTCTATACGGGGCGCGCGGACGTGATCGTCTGCGACGGCTTCACCGGCAACGTGGCGCTCAAGATCAGCGAAGGCCTGGTCGAAGCGGTCGAGGCGCTGCTCGCGGCGGAGTTGACGGGATCCGCGGCGGCGCGCGTGGGCGCGCGGCTCGCGCGCGGCGCGTTCCGCCGCTTCCGGCATCGCGTCGACTACTCGGAGTACGGTGGCGCGCCGCTGCTCGGTGTTGCGGGCGTGTGTCTCGTCGGCCACGGCCGGTCCTCGGCCAAGGCCGTCAAGAACGGCGTCGCGCTCGCCGCGCGTCTGGCCGCGGACGACTTCCTTGCGCGGGTGGTTGCCGCCGTGCCCGCGCCGCCCGCCGGTCCTCGGCCCGCGGCGCACTGAGCCCCGCCTCCTTTTCCCAACATCATGATTGCCTTCATCTTTCCAGGACAAGGGTCGCAGCGCGTCGGCATGGGCCAGGCGCTCGCGGACGAGCATCCGATCGTGCGCGACACCTTTGCGGAAGCGGACGAGGCGCTGGACGCGCCCTTGAGCCGTCTGTGCTTCGAGGGGCCCGAAGACCAGTTGTTGCTGACCGAGAACACGCAGCCGGCGATCCTCACCGCGAGCGTGGCGGTGTTCCGGCTGCTCGAGCAGCTCGGGTGCGTGCCGCAGTTTTTCGCGGGACACAGCCTCGGGGAATACTCTGCCCACGTTGCCGCAGGTACGCTATCCTTCGCGGACGCGGTCCGCATCGTGCGGCGTCGCGGGCGCTACATGCAGGAAGCGGTGCCCGTGGGCGCGGGCGCGATGGCCGCCGTGCTCGGCCTCGAGCGTGATGTCGTCGAGCGGGTGTGCGCGGAGGCGGCGGAGGGCGACGTGCTCTCGCCGGCGAATCTGAACGCACCCGGACAGATTGTCATCGCGGGGACGAAGGCCGCAGTCGATCGAGCCGTGAGCGTGGCCAAGGCGCACGGGGCGAAGCGTGTGCTGCCGCTCGCGGTCAGCGCGCCCTTCCATTGCGCGCTGATGAAGCCCGCCGAGGCGCGCCTCGCCCCGGAGCTGCGCGCCCTGCCGGTGCGTGATCCGCGCCGGCCGGTTGTCGCCAATGTGGATGCCGAGCTGAAGCGCGACGGCGCGTCGGCCATCGATGCGCTGGTCCGGCAGGTCTCCGGCGCCGTGCGCTGGGAGGACGTGGTACGGCGTCTTGCATCCGAGGGCGTCCGCACGTATGTTGAAGTGGGTCCGGGGGCCGTGTTGACGGGCCTGGTGCGCAAGATCGAGCGCGACGCCGAGGCGCTCAATATCGAAGATGCGCGCGGGCTCGACGGCGTGCGGGCGGTCTTCGCCCGCGGCTAGTCCCTAGACACCCGGAGCAGCCGCGCGGAGCATAGAACACATATCGTGAACCTCGATCTCTCAGGCCGTGTGGCCATCGTCACCGGCGCGTCGCGCGGCATCGGCCGCGCCATCGCGCTCACGCTTGCCAAGGCGGGCGCGGCCGTCGTTGCCGGCGCGCGCGGCGAGCACGCCGCGGACGTGGCGACGGAGATTGTCGACGCCGGCGGACGCGCGCAGGCGGTCACGCTCGACGTGACGGACCCGGCCAGCGTCGCGGCGGCCATCGAGGCCGCGGTGTCCGCGTTCGGACGCGTGGACATCCTCGTGAACAACGCCGGCATCACGCGCGATCAATTGCTGTTACGGATGAAGCGCGACGACTGGGACGCGGTGCTGTCGACGAACCTGACGGGCGCCTTTGTCTGTACGCAGGCCGTGCTCAAGCTGATGATCAAGCAGCGCGCGGGGCGCATCATCAACATCAGCTCGGTCGTCGGGCAGTCGGGCAATCCGGGGCAGTCGAACTACGCGGCGTCGAAGGCCGGGCTCATCGGATTCTCGAAAGCGCTCGCGCGCGAGGTGGCCTCGCGCAACGTGACCGTCAACGTCGTGGCTCCTGGATTGATCGACACGGACATGACGCGCGCCATCACCGATGCCGCGCAGAAGGATTGGGCAGAGAGTATTCCGCTGGGGCGCCTGGGAACCGCGGACGATGTGGCGGGGGCCGTGTGCTTTCTGGCTTCCGACGCGGCGTCGTATATTACTGGGCACGTGCTGGCGGTCAACGGTGGCATGTATTCGTAGGAGGCTTTGATGGCGGTTGCAGAAAAGGTCAAGAGCATCATCGTGGATCAGCTCGGCGTGGACGAAGAAGAAGTCACGCTGGACGCGTCGTTCGTGGACGACCTGGGCGCGGACTCGCTGGACATCGTCGAGCTCGTGATGGCCTTCGAGGAAGAGTTCGGGATCGAGATTCCGGACGAGGAAGCCGAGAAGATCACGCGCGTGCGCGAGGCGATCGAATACATCGACACCCACACCGCGAAGGGCGGAAAGAAGTAAGCACGCGCGCGGCAGGGAGCGCGCGCGGTCCTGTCAGGTGCTGCGCGCGAGTTTCGCCATCGCCCGTCCCTTCGGCGGGCAGCGGACGGAGGCGGTTTGAGCAGGCGAGTCGTCGTCACCGGAGTCGGGCTGGTGTCGTCCCTGGGGATTGGCACCGAAGCCAATTGGGAATCGCTGTGTGCCGGGCGCAGCGGGATCGGACGCGTCACCCGGTTCGACGTGTCACAGTTCGCGTGTCAGATTGCAGGCGAGGTCCAGGGCTTCGACCCCCTGCACTTCATCGAGAAGAAAGACGTCAAGAAGATGGACGTCTTCATCCAGTACGCCATCGCGGCGGCGGACTTCGCCATGCGTGACGCCGCGCTCGCCATCACGCCGGCGGTCGCGCCGCGCGTCGGGGTGTTCATCGCCTCGGGCATCGGCGGGTTCGGCACGATCGAGCGCGAGCACAAGGCGTTTCTGGACGGCGGGCCCCGCCGCATTTCTCCCTTTTTCATTCCCTCGGCCATCATCAATCTGGCGGCCGGCCAGGTCTCGATCCGGTTCGGCGCCAAAGGCCCGAGCTCGGCGACCTGCACCGCCTGCTCCGCCTCGGCGCACGCGCTCGGCGATGCGTTCGAGATCATCCGTCGCGGCGACGCGGACGCGATGATCGCCGGCGGCTCCGAAGCCGCCATCACGCACATGGGCCTCGGCGGGTTCGGCGCGATGCGCGCGCTGTCCACGCGCAACGACGAGCCGCGGCGCGCGAGCCGCCCGTTCGACCGCGACCGCGACGGCTTCGTCATCGGCGAAGGCGCGGGCGTCCTGATCCTCGAAGCGCTCGAGCACGCCATCGCGCGCAACGCGCCGATCTACGCGGAGATGGTCGGCTACGGCATGTCGTCCGACGCGTATCACATCACCGCGCCCTCGGAAGACGGCGACGGCGGCTATCGCGTCATGATGGCGGCGCTCGCCAAGGCGGGCATCCAGCCGTCGCAGGTGGATTACATCAACGCGCACGGCACGTCGACGCCGCACAACGATCGCCTGGAGACCCTGGCCATCAAGCGCTGCTTCGGCGATCACGCGTACAAGGTCGCGGTGTCGTCGACGAAGTCCATGCACGGGCATCTGCTGGGCGCCGCGGGTGGGCTCGAAGCGGGCATCTCGGTGCTCGCCATCAAGCGGCAGATGATCCCGCCCACGATCAATCTCGACCATCCGGACGCCGGCTGCGATCTCGATTACGTGCCTCACGTGAAGCGCGCGGCGTCGATTACGTACGCGCTGTCCAACTCCTTCGGCTTCGGCGGCACCAACGCGGCGCTGCTGTTCAGAAAATATGACGGCTAGCCGGGCGGACCGCGCGGGCCGCGCCGCGGTCCGCCGGGACCTTCACCCATGAAAATCGCTGTGTGCCTCAAGCAGGTCGTGACGCGTGAGTGGCAGGTCCGCGTCGACGATCGACAGACGTGGATTCGCGACCAGGACGCCTCCTTCGAATTGAACGAGCCGGACGCCTACGCGCTCGAAGAAGCGCTCCGCCTCAAGGAAAAGCACGGCGGCGACGTCGTCGCCTGCTCCGCGGGTCCCGCGCGCGTCACGCAGGCGCTGCGCGAAGCGCTCGCGCGCGGCGCGGACCGCGCCATCCACGTCGAGAGCGACGACCTCGCGCGGGCCGACGCCTTTGCCGTGGCCGGCGCGCTCGCGGCCGCGGTCACGGACGAGAAGTTCGACCTGATCCTCACCGGCCTGCAGTCGGACGACCAGGGCTTCGCGCAGGTCGGCGTCATCCTCGCGGAGCGCCTCGGCGCGCCGCACGCGACGATCATCATGGAAGTGCAGGTCGCGGACGGCACGCTGCGCGTCAAGCGCGAGCTCGAAAGCGGCTGGTTCCAGTGGGTCGCCATGCCGCTGCCCGCCGTCATCACGATCCAGAGCGGCATCAACCAGCTCCGCTACGCGACGCTGAAGGGCATCATGGCCGCGAAGAAGAAAGAGATTCGCGCCGTGCCCGCGCCCGCCGGCCTGCAGGTGCGTCAAGAGATCGTCAACCTCTACGTCCCTGAGAAGAGCAAGCAGACGCGGATGATCGACGGCTCGCCGTCCGACGCCGCCCAGGCGCTCGTCCGCGCGCTGCGCGACGAAGCCCGCGTCTTTTAGTCGTCAGTCGTCAGTTGTCAGTCAGATCGACAGGCAACCGGTGACTGGTCGTTGATGTCGGATCGTCGGTCCTGTGTGAATCGACTGATCACTGACAACTGATTACTGAGAACTCAACATGATTCTCGTCATTGCCGAACAGCGGGAAGGGACGATCAACCGCGCCACGTGGGAAGTCGTGACGGCCGCGCAGCAGAGCGGACAGCCGGTCACGATCGCCGTGCCCGGTCACGGCATCGAGGCCGCCGCGAACGAGCTGGCCGCCGCCGGCGTGGGCGACGTCATCCGCGTCGATCACGAACTGCTCGCCGCCTACACCGCCGACGGCTACACGCACGCGCTCGCACAGCTCGTCCAGGCCGAACAGC
>Ga0187894_10000331_pt1 | contig 64000 bp, 63 predicted proteins | sample GBC1701081metaG_FD_136650 | JGI IMG/M metagenome (GOLD analysis project Ga0187894, IMG submission 136650) | White microbial mat communities from a lava cave in the Kipuka Kanohina Cave System on the Island of Hawaii, USA - GBC170108-1 metaG ... | reverse complement strand
CGATCGCATCGCCGTGCTCCATGCCGGCCGTCTCGTCGAGTGCGGGCCGCCGGCGACGGTCCTCGCCAGCACGCATCCGTTCACGCGCGCCTTCGTGCGCGCCGCCACATTCGCCCAGGACTCCCGGGAGGCGTCATGCTGACCCACGAGCAACGCATCGGTCTCTTCGTGCTGGGTGCGCTCGTCCTGCTGATCGTCGCCGTCGAGCTGACGATGGGCCTCGGGATGTTCAGCCGTCGCGTCACCGTATTCGCGACCTTCGCCGACGTGCAGGGCCTCGATCGCGGCGCGGAGGTGCGCCTCGCCGGCATCCGCGCCGGACGCGTCGGCGACATCCGGCTCGAGGGCGAGCACGTACGCGTCGCGCTCGCGCTCGACCCGACGCTCCTGCCGCGGCAGGACAGCCGTGCGCGGCTCGACTTCAGAGCTTTGAGCGGCGAGCGATTCGTGTCGCTGTCGGCGGGGACCGGCGACTCGCCGCCGGTCCCGCCGGGCGGCACGATCGAGGGCGAGACGCCGGCCGGGCTCGCCGACGCAGTCGATCGCCTGAGCGCGGTCGCCACCTCGGTGCGGGAGCTCACCGATCGCCTGGGGACGGACGCGGGTCGCCTGCTCGGGACGCTCGCCGACGTCGTGGAGGGCAACCGCCAGGAGCTGACGTCGCTCACCCAGAACCTGGCCTCGATCACGACCAAGCTCGACGCCGGGACCGGCACGCTCGGCCGGCTCGTGAACGATCCCGCGCTCTACGATCAGATGAACGCGGCGGTGAACGAGGTCCGCAGCTCGGTCGCCGACCTCGGTACGGTGACCCGGCGCCTCGCCGACGGCGAGGGTACGCTCGGGAAGCTCGTGTCGCGCGACGACGGCCTCTACACGCAGCTCCGCGACGCCGTCGACGACCTCGGCACGACCGCACGGAACGCCGAGGAGATCACGAGCGCCCTCCGCTCGGGTCAGGGCACGCTCGGACGCGCGCTCACCGACGACTCGCTCTACACCGATGCGCAGGACACGATGCGCACGGCCGGGCGAGCGGCGCAGTCCGTCGAGGACCTGGCGCCGATCTCGCTCCTCGGCACGATCATCACGAGCTTGTTCTGAGGAGACCGGTCTCGACGCCGCGCGCGATGCGCACGTGGATGCCCCGGCGCGTGAGGGGCGCGAGCTGGGCCGTCAGGTCGGCCACCCGTCCATCCGTGATCGATCCCGTCATCGTGATGGCGACGGTCGTGCCGGCGCCGCTGCGCCGCGCATCGTCCATGATGGCCTCGAGCAGGTAGGGCGTGAGCGCCCCCGAGCGCTCCATGACGAGCCCTTTGGGTCCGGTGACGCGCACGCGGCCCATCGAAACGTCGTCGCCGGTGCGGGCGAGGCGGCTCTTGCGATCGCGGATGGCCGCGACCGTCGCCGTCACGAGCTCGCCGTAGGTCCGGATCTCGTCGAGCGCGCGCTCCGGCATGCGCACGCCGAGTCGCGACTCGACGGCGAGCAGCAGGTCCACCATCGCGGCGTCGTCGGTCGCGAGGTCGCCGCGCAGCGAAACCGCCGGCGCGAGCAGCGCCGGCGAGACTCCGAGACGGCGCGCGACGACGCGCCGCACGTGCGGCTCGATCGCGTCGCCCGTCAGCACGACGCCGCCGCGAGTGGCGGCTGGCTCCGCCGTGTGCCGGCCCGGCTCGCATGGCGTCCGGCCGGTCGCACGGCACTGTCGAGCCGTACGAGCGTCGTTCCCTGCTCCCAGGGACCCCCGATTGGCTGGAGCGTCAGGATCTGCGCGGCCTCGCCGTCGCGCAGCGGGACCTCGTCGGTCGCCGCCACCCGGCACACGAGCTGCCGTGGAAGATCCATCGGCACCACCCGATCGCCCACCTGATATACCGTCTTCCTCATCATTCGCCGCTCCCGTGGAGCCCGTGTGGATGACGATGCACAGCCCGTGCCGGCCCGAAGGGCGGCGTTCGCGGGGGGGACGGTGGACGGAAATCGACACCCGTGGCGCCGTAGCGTCACCGGGCGGTCAGCCTTTTGGCGGATTTCGGCGGCGAGCTACCGCCGGCCGGCTACGGCGGCGGTAAAGGATCCGGCGACGGCCGTCTCACCCTTCTGGTTCGTGGCCACGACCTCGCCGTCGATGCGGCGCTCGCCACCTTCCTCGTACCGGCGCGTCACCTTCCCCGAGCAGGTGATGGTGTCGCCGGGCCAGACGCGGGTGGCAAAGCGGACCTTGTAGCGGCGGAGGTTCTCGACGCCGACGAAGTCGGTGATGCAGCGCGCGACGAACCCGGCCGTCAGCATCCCATGGCCGAACACGGTGGGGTTCCCGGCTGCTTTGGCGAAGTCCTCGTCGTGATGGATCGGGTTGAAGTCGCCTGAGGCGCCCGCGTACTTCACGAGATCGGTGCGCGTGAGCTTCTCGACCACGAACGGCGGGATCGCCTGGCCTTCTTTCGCGTCGTCCAACGACAATGCCATCGCGTCACCCCTTCACGGCACCCGCGGTCTCGATGGCCGTGTTGCGCATGTAGGCCACGACCTCGCCGCGCTGGTTCTTGAATTCGGTCTCGCCGATCACGAAGAGCATGGTACCGCCCCGCTTCCCCTCCTTCTCGAACACCTCCTTGGTGCGCGACCGGAAGGTCAGCGTGTCGCCGGGCCGGATCGGTTTCACGTACTCGAAGTCCTGTTCCCCGTGCAGCAACCGCCGAAAGTCGAGCTTCACCGCCGTCCGCGTCGCCCCGAGATCCCCGATCCAATGCGCGATCGTCATCAGAAACGTCGGCGGCGCCACGCACCGGCTCTCGTCCGCATACACCGCATTCGGATCCTTCACCGCCTTCGCAAACTCCCGAATCTTCCCAAGCTCGACCCGCATGGTCGCCGCCGGCCCCCACACTCCGATCAACGATCGATCAATCTCAGCCATGGGTTACCCTCTCTCCGAGCTGCTGATTGCCGCGCGCGGCTTAGCCGCGTGCGGCATACCTCGATGCGCGCCGGAGCGCGCGAGCAATAGCGGGGAGCCGCCCGCCTCGCGGGCGGCGACGGGGTCGTAGGGGGCATCGGAGAAGCGCAGCGCGCGCAGCGCGCGAGCATCGGACGGGCCCCCTACAGATCAATCAGTTGCGCGACGATCTCCCGATTCCACGTGGCGTCGCCGAAGGTGACTTCCGAGCTCTTCGCCCGCTTGAAGAAGATGTGCATGTCGTGCTCCCACGTGAAGCCGATGCCGCCGTGGATCTGGATGCCCTCGCCCGCCGTGTGGCGATACGCGTCCGACGTGTAGGCCTTCGCCATCGCGGCGGCGAGCGGCGCCTCGGCGACGTCGTTCGCGACCGCCCACGCCGCGTAATAGGTGATCGACTTCGAGCTCTCGACCTCGACCAGCATGTTGGCGCACTTGTGCTGGATGGCCTGAAAGCTCCCGATGGGCTTCCCGAACTGCTCGCGCACCTTGGCGTAGTCGACGCTCATCTCGAGCACCTTCTGCGCGCCGCCGCACATCTCGGCGGCGAGGCCGACCTTGCCGCGGTCGACGATCCGCTGGAGCAGCGCCCAGCCGGCGCCGGGCTTGCCGAGCACGCGGTCGGCCCCGACGGCGACGTCCTTCAGGACGACCTCGCCGAGCTTGCGGGTCTGATCCATCGTCTTCAGCATCGTGACCGAGACGCCCGGGCTCTTGGCGTCGACCAGGAAGAGGCTGATGCCCTCGGTGCCCTTGGACCCCGGCGCACGCCCCGCGACGACGAAGAGGTCGGCGACGTTCGCGTCGGGGACGAAGAGCTTGGTGCCGCCGAGCTTGTAGCCGTTCCCGTCGGGCTTCGCCCCGAGGGCGATGCCGTCGCCGTCCCAGCGCCCGGATGGCTCGAGCTGCGCGAGCGTGACCTTGAGGTCGCCCGACGCGATCTTCGGCAGCCAGGTCTGCTGCTGCGCCGCGGATCCGCCCTCCATCAGCGCGACGCCGCCGAGCACGACCGTCGAGAAGAACGGACCCGGCAGGACGACGCGCCCCATCTCTTCGAGCACGACGACGAGATCGACGAAATCGAGCCCGGAGCCGCCGTGCTTCTCGGGCAGGATGAGTCCCATCCACCCGAGCTCGGCCATCTTCTTCCAGAGCTCGGGGGTGAAACCGCGCTCGTCGTCCATCATCTTGCGCACGTACGTCATCGGCGCTTCCTTGCCGAGAAAGTCGCGTGCGGAGCTGCGGAGCATCTCCTGCTCTTCGCTGAAGCCGAAATCCATGCGTCGTCCTCTCTTGATGCGGGCCGTGACCGAACCCAGGTCGAGTACTAAAATCCCTATCCCGAGACAACCATCACGCCGTCGCACCCCCGAACGCGGCGAGGCCGCCGGCGTGAGCCGACGGCCTCGTTCTGGCGTTCGGAATTCGGTTGCGGCGGCGATCAGTGGCCGGCGCCGACCAGAGCGGCCACCGTGAACCAGTCGTCGGTGATGCCGGCCTTCTCACCCTGGTTGAAGTACCAGCCCTGCTCGCCAGGGAAGCGCGGGCTCGGCAGCGACGCCTTGGTCGCGTGCTCGAGCTGCATGTCGACCATCACGATCGCCGGGATGAAGCCCATCTCGTCCGGGTACGTGATGGCGCCGTTGCCCGGCACCGAGGTGCGGAAGCTGTAGTCGTTGACCCAGATCTTCCACAGCTCGCCCGAGCGGTCGTAGATGTCGGTGAAGGGCATGATCCACCCTTCCTTGTCGATGAAGAGGACGCGCTTCGAGTAGGCGTACTGCGGGAGCTTGGAGACGCCCTCGAGGACGTACACCTTGCGCTTCTCCCACACGTCGTCGAAGGCCCAGTCGACCTTCTCGTTCCACTTCACGGGATAGTTCTTGGCGTGGAACGCGCCGAGAACCTCCTTCTCGCCGAGGTACTTCCAGTCCATCCATGCGATGTGACCGGCGTAGCCGTAGTAGCTGTCGACGTCGGTGTCCTGGCCGAAGAGCGCGTCCGAGCGCTGCGCCGTCGAGAGGCGGCGGACGCGGCGCAGCGACGGCAGGTAGAGCCACGAGTCGTCCTGCTTCGAGGACTCGATGTAGCGATTGCCGAGCGCGCCGACGCCCTTCAGATCGAACGGTTCGAGGATCGGATAGAGGCCCTGCTGCGCACGATAGCCGTTCGGGTTCGGCTTCTCCGGCTTCGGATCGACGTAGAGGCGCCCGTTCCAGAACAGACGCCGGAAGTGGTCGAGCAGGAAGTGGCGCTCGACCGTCAGCGGCCCGTGGTCGGCGATGCTGCCGGTGTCGGCGTCGAAGTTGCGCAGGTCGACGTCGTCGGTCGTGAGGAACTGGTAGCTGTAGTTCCACATGATCTTGTAGGCGACCTGCGGATCCTTTGGATCGATGTTCGGGAACGGCAGGCCGGCCACGTAGTTCTTGACGTCGAGGCCGTCGGGCGTGAGCTTCGCCTGGCCGGCGTACTTCTCGGTCGCTTCCTTGTACGCCTTCGGCCACTCGATGCGCTTGGCTTCGCTGACCGTGATCGGCCAGCCGTGCTTCACGCACCACTCCATGCCGGGCGAGAGCAGGTCCTTCGCCTTGTCGAGGTTCGCGTCCGTGATCTTGTCGCCGGGCGACACGTCCGCGCGCGCCGCTCCGATCGTCGCGAGGCCGACGAAGAGCGCGCCCGCGATGAGTCCACGCAGGCCGAGCTTTGTCACCATGGTCCCCTCTCCTCTATCTGAACACTACGCGCTGCCGATGTTGTCGGATCGCCCGTCCCCTACACCTCCCGTTGCTCCGCCGTCAACGGCGCGCGAGCCGACCGGGCCGAGCTCCGTGTCGGCCGGCACGCTCGGCGTCGGCAGCGCATGCAGGATCAAGTCTTCGTAGTAGAGCACGGCGCGCCCGACCAGCAGGACGTCGGGCGACCCGGCGCGCCGGGCGTACACGGCCGTCCCCGTCGGGTTGAGCGCGCCCAGCAGCAGCACGTCCTTGCGCCCGTCCTCGAGGCCGATCGTGATCCGTGTCGCGCGCTCGTCGAGGCCGAAGGTGGCGGGCTCGCGGCCTCCGTTGCCCACCCGGTCGATCTCTTCGGCTTCGACGACCGCCGCGACGAAGGCGCGGATCAGATCGACCGGCACGCCGGCGTTCGGCGGCGTCGTGACGATCCACGATCCCCCGTCGCGGCGAAGCACCACCTCGCGCCCGCTCCGTTCGAGGCGCAGCTCCTGGATCGCGTCGGCGGTGACGGCGAGCACCCGGCTGCGAGGCGGCCGATCGGGCGCGCCGTCGGTCGCCCGCGTCGGGGAGATGCGCAGATACTCGACCCCGAGCAGGACGGCGACGACGTAGAGGAACGCGACCTGTTGCCAGCGCATGTCAGCTCCGGCGGCGCCGGACCGCGATCGCGATCCCGACCAGAGCGAACATCGACGGCAATGCGACGGCGCTCCACCAAAAGAGGCGGTCCCCGTCCTCTTCCGAGACGAAGAACTGGTTCACGCCCGGTACCTGCTGCGGCGTGCGGTGTGCGATCGACTCCGGATCGCGCGCGAGCCAGGCCACCGAATTGACGAACAGGTCCTTGTTGCCGAGCAGCTCGATGAAGAAGTTGTTGGCGAACTGGGCGTTGCCGTACGCGACGACGCGGCCGTGGCGTGCCTCGTCCCCGGGCTGTACGACCGTCCGGAACGCGACCTCCGCGCCCACCCCGATCGGTCCGCGCCGATCGCGCCCGGCCACGAACGTGGGCTCGGGCGACCGCTCGGCCATGGCGTCGGTCGTGGCCCAGCTCTGCTCGCCGGTGCGCAGGAAGACGACGCCGGCGACGTCGTGGCCGGGCGCGGTCGCCACCTCGACGGAGCGCGTGCGCGAGAAGAGCGGCGCCGCCGTGAGCGGCGCCAGGATCGGATGGCCGCCGCGATCGAACTGCAGCTGCATCGTCAGGTATTCGCCACCGTAGAGCCGCGCATCGGGATCGACCACCACGTCGTGCCCGATGCGAAGATGGTAGCGCTCGAGCATCGCTGCCAGCTTCGGAGCCTGCCCCGGGTCGAGCAGGACGAGCACCTGCCCCGGCCGCTGCAGGTACGCGTCGACGGCGCTCAGCTCTTCGGGGAGCAGGTCCTTGCTCGGCCCCGCGATGACGAGCGCGGCCGTCCCGAGCGGCACCTCCCCGCCCACCAGCGACACGGGAACGACCTCGTAGTACTCGTCCTCGAGCACGCGCCGTGCGGTGCTGAAGCCGTGGTGGCGATTGATGTCGCCCGGATCGCCCTCGCCATGGCCCATGAGCCAGCCGATGGTCTTCCGCTCCTGCTTGGTGACCTGCAGGATGGCGGCGATCATCACCTCCTCGTGCGGGCTCGTGACCACGCGCCGGCGGCCGCCCGACTCGACCACGACCGCGCCGTACGACTCCACCTCGTACTCGCGCGCGAGCGACGGACTGCGGTTGACGTCGAGCGTCTCGACGTGGATGCGCGGCGAGCGTTGCTCGAGCTGGCGCAGGAGGTCCCGGATGACGACGTTGCGCGGGTCCTGGCTGCGCAGGAACGCCAGGATCCGGATGTCGGCCGGCAGCGCGGCGAGCACGCGCTCGGCGTGGTCCGAGAGCGTGTAGCGTCGCTCCGGGGTCAGATCGAGGCGCCATCCGTGGGCGTCGAGCACGCCCTGCCCCAGGAAGAAGATCGCAACCAGCGCCGGCAGCGCGGCCACGACCCGCAGCCGCTGGCTGCGCGCCGTCAGCGCCGGCCGCGCCACTGTCGCGCCTCCAGCACCCGCAGCGTCGCCCAGATGAACCCGGCCGTGAGCGCGAGGAAGTAGAAGACGTCCCGCACCTCGACGATGCCGACCGCGAACGGCTGGAAGTGGTTGAACAGCGAGAGCGCGCGCACGATTGCCAGCGTGTTCACGCCGCTCGCCGCCTCGTTCCACGACAGCAGCCACAGCAGCAGGAGCGGCATCGCCGTGAGGAAGCCCGCCAGCACCTGGCTGTCGGTGAGTGACGACACGAAGAGACCGTAGGCGGCGCAGGCCGCCGCGAGCAGCACGAGGCCCAGATAGCCCGCCACGAGCGGCGTCCACTCGAACGGCTCTATGCGATGGAGCCACACCGGATAGAGCACCGTCGCCCCGATCAGCAGGACGACCACGACCAGGCACGCCCCGAGCTTCGCCGCGACGACCGCGCGGTCCGAGAGCGGATACGTGACCAGTAGCTCGAGCGTTCCGAGCCGCCGCTCCTCGGCGAGAAGCCGCATCGTCAGGAGGGGGACCGAGAAGATCAGGACGAGCCGGATGTCCATGAACAGGAGCTGCCAGAAGTTCTCCATGATGTTCATGCCGAACCCGAACGTGAGGAAGTAGATCAAGTCGGAGTGGAAGTAGTAGCCGGTGTAGGCGAGGAACGCGGCCGCTACGAGGTAGACGAGCGGCGACGCGAAGTAGATGTACAGCTCCTTCCCGATGAGGGCACGGAACGCGCGCATCGCCCGTCACCCCACCAGGCGCATGAAGAGATCCTCGAGCGTGGGCATCTCGACGCGCACCTCGAGCAGCGTCCAGCCGCGCGGGACGACCGCGCCGCCGATGGCGCGCTGGACCGGTTCGATGTCCTGCGCGGCGATGCGGAACGTCGTCCCGGGCGCGGGCGCCTCCGGGACGACCTCGACCGCCTGCACGCCTGGGATGGCCGCGAGCGCCTCGCGCACGGCGTCCACGGGCCCGTCGATCCGCACGACGATCGCGGCCGATCGTTCGACCCGTCGCGCGAGCTCCGCCGGGGTGTCGACGGCGGCGAGCCGCCCCTTGCGCAGGATCACGACGCGGGAGCAGAGGTTCGCCGCCTCGGTGAGGATGTGCGTGGACAGGAGCACCGTCCGTCCGGTGAGCGCGCGGACCAGCTCACGCATCTCCACCGTCTGCACCGGGTCGAGCCCGACGGTCGGCTCGTCGAGCACGAGCAGCTCGGGATCGCCGAGCAGCGCCTGCGCCAGGCCGACGCGCTGCCGGTAGCCCTTCGAGAGCTTGCCCGTGGCGCGATGCTCGACGTCGCGCAGGCCGCAGCGCTCGATCACGTCGCCGACCGCCGCGCGCCGCGCGCGTCCCGCGAGCCCCTTCGCGCCGGCGACGAAGCCGAGATACCGGCGCACGGAGAGCTCCGGGTACAGCATCACCTGCTCCGGCAGGTAGCCGATGTGCCGGCGCGCCTGCACCGGTCGCTCCGCGACGTCGATGCCGCGGACGCACGCCCGCCCGGCCGTCGGCGCGAAGAAGCCGATCACGCAGCGCATGAGCGTGCTCTTCCCCGACCCGTTCGGTCCGAGGAGCGCCACGACCTCGCCGCGTTCCACCTCGAACGACACGTCGTCCACGGCGCGCACCGCGCCGTAGCACTTCGTCAGGTGCTCGACCTGGATCAGAGGGGCCTACGTGGGACGGCTAGTGCGTTCCTCCGGCGCCGTCGTTGCCCTTCGTCTTGCGTCGCCGGGCGTGGATGATTTCGTCCATGATGACGACGCCAATGCTGAACAGCAGCACGATCGTGATCGAGGACCAGAGTCCGAGCTCCATGGCGTGCTCCTAGCTCGCGGCCGCCACCGCCGACGGCTGCAGGCCCTTGCGGCGGGACGCGCGCGACGCTTCCTTCAGAATGAACTTCGGCCGGAACCACGAGATGATCACTGGAAGAAGTGTCTCGGATGCGATGAAGCTGATGAGCATCCAGACTGCCAGCAACCCGCCCATGACGGCGTTGAACCGGATGTGCGACGTCGTCCACAGCGCCGTCCCGGCGACCATGCACACGGCGGTGAAGCTCACCGCCTTCCCCGACGTGCAGAGGGCGATGTGGATCGACTCCTCGAGGTCGCCGGTCACCCGGATCTCCTCGATGACGCGGCTCAAGATGTACAGTCCGTAGTCGATACCGAAGCCGACGCCGACGGTCACCAGCGGCAGCGTGTTGATGTTCACGCCGATCCCCAGGGTCGCCATCATCCCGTTGATGACGATGTTCGAGATGAAGAGCGGGAGCAGGAGGATGATGCCGGCCATCGCCGAGCGGTACGTGAAGAGCACGATGATGAACATCGTGCCGAAGCCGAGCGCGTTCATCATGAGGTCGTTGCGCACGAGCTCTTGGTTCGCCGCCCCCAGCACGCCGATGAGACCGCCGGCCAGCTTGAACGTGGCCTTCTCCATCGGATTGTCGGCGATGAACTGCTGGGCCTCCGCGATGATGCGCGCGATGTTGTCGCCTTTGTGGTTGCGGCAGAAGAACGTCACGTGCGCCGTCTGGTAGTCCGGCGTCACGTACTTCGACGTCTCCGTCGGCGGCGAGTTCGCGAAGAAGATGAAGAATGTCTGCCCGACGTCGCGTACCGAGTTCGGAACGACGCCCCACTTCGGCTCGAGCTCGTGGAACACCATGTTCACCGTACGCAGGATGTCGGTCAGCGAGAAGCTGTAGCCCACGTCCCGATCGCGCTCCAGATAGCGCTGGAACTTCTCCATGGTGTGCAGGGCCTGCGGGTCCTTCATGGCGTCGCGGTCGTGGCCCTCGGCGACGATGATGAGCGGCTCGACGCCGCCGAACTTCTCCTGGATGTGGGCGTGCGACACGTTGTACGGCGAGTCCTCGAACACGAGCGGTGAGGCGGCCGTCGGGTCACCGACGATGAGGCCGCGCATGGCGAAGGCGCCCCACGCGGTCAGCGCAACCCAGAACACCATGACCGCGACGCGGCCGGGACGCGACAGGTTCATGTCGGTGACGCGGTTGATGAGGTTGCGGTACCATCCCTTCTCGCGCGCCATGACGACATCGGGGTCGGGGGCGCGGAGGTAGTAGTACACGATCGGGTTGAGGAGCATCTCCGAGACCGTGATCGCGAGGATCCACCACGAGGCCACGATCGCGAGCTTGCGCAGCATGACGATCGGCACCAGCATGACGACGAGCACGCCGAACGCGTCGGTGAGGATGCCCGAGAACGTCGGCACGAACAGCTCGGCGAACGCGGCGACGATGGCCGCGCGCTGGTTCCAGTTGTGACGCTCGTACTCCTCGTAGTACCGGTCGTGCATCTGGATCGCGTGGCTCACGGCGCGCGCAGTGATGAGGAACGGCATCACGAGGATGAGGGGGTCCAAGGCGAAGCCGATCAGGTGCACGAAGCCGAGGCCCCAGAAGGCCGCGATCACGCCGGTGAGCGACGGGCGGAGCGCTCCGCGCCAGTCGTGGAAGTACATCCAGCGCAGGACCCACTCCATGCACCACGTGACCGTGAAGATCCAGAACACGTCGCCGGCGTAGTTGTAGACCCAGCCGTACAGGCGCGGCTCGCCCGCGACGAAGATCTCGATGTCGGGCGGCGGCACCTTGATGCTGACGTCCTTCGACTCCGTGCCGCGCTTGTAGCGGAGCGACACCTCCGTACCCGGTGCGTACTTCCCGATCTCGCGCGCCAGCGCGACGCGATCCGGCGTCGGAACACCGTTCACCGCCTCGAGGACGTCGCCGGCCTTCAGCTCGGCGTCGGCCGCCGGCGTGCCCCGATAGACCACCTCGACCACGGCGGGCGACACCTCGTCGGGTTTCAGCGGGTCCTTGCCCTTGACGAGGGCGCCGATCCAACCGGTCGTGAACGGCGCGATCACGCGCTCGTTCACCTCGGTGAAGGTCCGCCGGTGATCGAGGCGCTGCTCGATGAAGTTGGCACGGACGAGCGCCGCCTTGTCGTCGAGCGAAACGAGAATGCCGTAGACGCTCTCGGTGTTGTGCACGATGCGGCGGATGTTGGCGGCGTCCTCAGGCGTCTTCGGCAAGCCGATCATGACCGGCTCGGCGCGCAGGAAGCCGCCCGACTGGGCGCGCAGGTAGCGCGTCGTGCGATGGCCGATCGAGTCGATCTGGTTGTGGTTCACGCCGTAAACCTGATCCACGGCCTCGGTGATCTTGTAGATGCGCGCCAGCGTCGGGACGGTGAAGATGTTGCCTTCCTTCACCTCCACCATCAGCTGGATGTTGTTGGCGCCGCCGAAGGTCCCGGCGTACTTGTTGTGGATCTGGACGAACGGGTGGCTCTGCGGGAGGAGATCGCCGAAACTCGTCTCGAGCTTCAGCTGGAAGCTCCAGTAGGCGAAGAGCGCGGTGACCGCCAGCACCAGGATCATGATGGGGTTGCGGTAGTCGATCAGGCGTTCGCCGAGCCAGTAGAGCGCTCGCTTGTCCTGCGCGCTTACGTCTTCCATGCTCATGAGTGTTCTCCTACGCTCCCGTGCTCAGCCTTGGGACGGCAGCCAGGTCTTGCCGCCATCGGTCGTTCGGAAGATGAGGCCGAAGCCGCCCACCATCCAGCCGTTCTTCGGATCGGAGAAGTTGACCGACCGAAGCCACGTGAGCACATCCTGTCCGATCTTCGCTCTCGTCCAGGCGGCGTCACCGGGACCTTTGCGGATTACCTCGCCCGCAGCGCCGACCGCCCACCCGGTTCCGTCGGCGAGCACGGTCGCGTCGTACATCGGATCGACGAGGGGGACGTCGCCGGCGTCGACCTTGTCGAACGCCCAGAGCTGTCCCCCGTCGCTGGTCCGCGCGACGTGGCCGTCGAGACCGACGGTCACGACGTTCTGTTGATCCGACGCGTGCACGCCGAACATCGTCGGCAGGTCGAGCAGATCGAAGAAGCCGCTCTCCGCACTCATGAGCGTCTTTTCCTGCTCGCGCCAGGTCTGGCCGCCGTCGCTCGTGAACATGATCTTGCCGAACTCGCCCACGATCCAGCCATGCTGCGCGTCGATGAACTTGATCGCGTAGAAAATCGGGTCCGCCGCGGCAAGGCTCTCGCCGCCGGACGTGTCGAGCTCCATCTTCACCTTCCGGCTCGTCCACGTCTTGCCGCCGTCGGTCGTCGAGATGAGGATCGACCGGTCGCCCACCGCCCACGCGGTGTTGGCGTCGAGCGCGTCGAGGCTGAACAGGTACGCGCGCTTCGGCGTGCCGTCGGAGTCTTTGAAGCTGGCGTTTGACTCCTGCCGTTGCCAGGTCTTGCCGCCGTCCGCCGTGTGCAGGACGAGACCTTCCTGTCCGACGATCCAGCCCTGCTTCTCGTCGACCATCTTGATGCCGTAGAGCGCGCTGTCGGTGCCGCTCGGACGAACATCCCAGCTGGATCCGCCGTTCGTCGTCTCGAGGATCTTCCCACCGTAGCCGACCACGAACGCGCGGTCCTTCGACAGCGCCTGGACGTCGTAGAACTTGTCGGTCACGTAGATCGTGCGTTCGACGAGCGGCACCCTCTCGGGTTCGTGATGGCAACCCAGCGCGAGCGCGCACAGTGTGAGCCCGAGCGGGATCGACCGACGGTGCATACTACCCCCTTACGGGGACCGGCGAACTGCAGACCCCGTGTGCGCGGGCGATAACAAACCCTATGTCAGAGTGTCAATGGGACGGGGGGGTTGCGGCGTCGCCCTTCTGCTTCTGCGGAAACCACTTCGGGATCTCGGCCGGCTCCAGGAGGAGCTGGGAATCGACCTTCCATCCCCCGTCCTCGCGGACGAGCGTGTAGAGCTCGTGCTCGGTCAATCCCAGGGTGTTGACGAACTTGTCCTGGGACTCGAGGACGTTGGGGACGCGTGCCTTGTCACCCTCGACCTTGCCAGGTGACACAGTGAAGTCGAAGATCTTCACGTCGGCGACGGACATCATGGCCTTCATCTCCTTGACGAATGCCTCCTTGTCCTTACCACCTCGCAAGGTCTTGGAGCTGAGGTCGTAGACCTCGTCGTACTTGTCCGCCTTCATCGCGGTCAGATAGCGCATCAGCGTGTCCTCGGGGCTGCCGGGCTCGAGACCGCGCGCAGTGCCGCCGAGCACCATCGTGATCAGCGCGAGAGTCGTCGTGAGAAGCCGCATGTGCGAGGGTTAGCACAGGCTGTGGCTGATGCGGAAGGCGGTGACACGCCTGCACCGCTCGCACATTTTTTCGTCGCAGGTGGCACAGCCGAACGCCGAGAGTTTCCCGCATTTTCTGCGTACGCCCGTGGCACGTCAGTTGCTGCCGCTTCCCCGACGCGCACCACGCGCGACGCACCGCTCAGAGGGACACAAAATGGAAGAAAACGCTGGCAACCTCGTCCGTGGCCTCCGGCAGAAGCTCGGCATGACCCAGGAAGAGTTCGCGCACGAGATCGCCGTGACGGTCTCGACCGTCAACCGCTGGGAGAACGCGCACGCCGAGCCGAGCAAGCTCGCGTGGAAGGCGATCCAGGATCTCGCGCGCAAGCGCGGCCTGCCCGACGACCTCGCGCGCCACTCGCTCGACAACTAGCCCTCCGCCGACCGGGCGGCGACGCCGCCCGGCTCCGCCACTGGGGCGGCGTCGTCTTCCGCCGACGACGCCGCCCACCCCGCGGACTTCGCTGCGGCCGTCCGGCCGCCGGCGCCGCACCGTTTGCGCAATGCTCGAGCGCATCGCGCCGCGCGCCCATCGCGCGCAGGCGCAGAGCCGCCTCGGCGCCGCGCTCGATCCGCTCGCGAACGGCAGCGTCTCGACGCCCTGGCACATCTGCGTCGCTTCCCCACGCGGCGTCGGGCGACGACTGCGCCCCTGTCACGGCGGACGCTTGGAGGATGAGCCATTGCAGTGCCGACGGTTTTTGCCCTCGGGGCGCCCGCGGGCCGTTCGCGACACGTGCGCCGGCCGTTCGGCATGCGGATTGCGTCAGGGCTGACACAACCGAGCCACCGATCCCAACCATGGCACAACCCGACATCGACGATCGCCACCTCCCGCCGCCCGACCGCCGCGACCAGCCGAAGGTGCTGGTGGTCGAGGACGACGCCGACATCCGCGCGCTCCTCGCCGTCTTCCTCGGCGACAAGGGCTTCCACGTGAAAGTGGCCGACACCGGCCACCGTGCCCTGGAGCTCCTCGTCGAGGAGCCCGTCGACCTGATCCTGTCCGACGTCCGCATGCCGGGCATGACGGGCATCGACCTGCTGCGGACCGTGAAGGAGCGCGATCCCGAGATCGAGCTCGTGCTCATGAGCGCGTACTCGAACGTCCGCGACGCCGTCGAGGCGATCCAGCTCGGTGCCGCCGACTACGTCGAGAAGCCGATCGATTTCCGCCGGCTCGAGCGTGTGCTCCAGACGGTGCTCGAGAAGCGCAGCCTGCAGCATCGCACGCGGATCCTCGAGCAGCGCCTGCAGGGCGTCGTCGTGTTCGAGGGGATGGTCGCGCGCACCCAGCGCATGCTGGAGACCTTCGCCTTCATCGAGCGCCTCGCGCGCTACCCCACCACGGCGCTCATCACGGGTGAGAGCGGCACGGGCAAGGAGCTCGTCGCCCGGGCGATCCACAACCTCTCACCCCTGCGCGACCGACCGTTCATCATCTGCAACTGCACGACGCTCGCGCCGACGCTGCTCGAGAGCGAGCTCTTCGGCTACGTGCGCGGCGCCTTCACCGGCGCCGATCGCGACCGCAAGGGACTCTTCGAAGCCGCCCACGGCGGAACCATCTTCCTCGACGAGATCGGCGAGCTGCCGCTCGGCGTCCAGGTGAAGCTCCTCCGCGTCCTCGAGAACCGCGAGATCAAGCGGATCGGGTCGCCCGAGCCGATGCGCGTCGACATCCGGGTCATCGCGGCGACCAATCGCGAGCTACCGGACATGGTCCACGAGGCCACGTTCCGCGACGACCTGTACTACCGCCTGAACGTCGGTGCGATCCAGCTGGCGCCGCTCCGCGAGCGCGTTGACGACATCGAGCCGCTCGTCGGCCACTTCATCACCGCCTGCAACGAGAAGCTGTCCCGCAGCATCGCCGGCGTGAGCCCGCAGGTCCTCGCCATCCTCACGCGCTACCACTGGCCGGGCAACGTTCGCGAGCTCGCCAACGTCATCGAGCGCGCCATGGTGGTCGCGAAGGGCAGCGTGATCCTGCCCGAGCACCTGCCGCCGCACCTCTTCGAGACGCGCACGGCGCCGACGGGCGACAGCCCGCGCCTTCCCGAGCTCTCGCTCGAGGCGGCCGAGCGCGAGCAGATCCTACGCGCGCTCCAGGCATCGGGCGGCAAGCGCATCGAGGCTGCCCGGCTGCTCGGGCTGTCACGCCGCACCCTGTACCGCAAGCTCGACCGCTACGGGATCGCGTGAGGGGAGCATCGGCATGCGACGCATCCGTCACGGCGAGCGAGGTGAGGGGATGATCGAATACGGAATCTTGCTCGGGACCCTCGCACTGGGCGTGATCCTCACGCTCATGGCGATCGGCGCGCAGATACGTCCCGCGACGTCCGAGAGTGCCCCGCAGAACCAGGGAGAGAGATGATGGAGCCGCACACCAAGCCACGTATTCTCATCGTCGAGGATCATCCGCTGATCGCGGAGCTGATCGAGACGCGGCTGCGCATCGAGGGCATGTCGCCCACCAAGTGCACCGGTGGGCGCGAGGCGCTCGGGGCGCTGTCGACCGAGCAGTTCGACGCCGTGATCCTCGACATCATGATGCCCGACGTCGACGGCTACGAAGTCCTGCGCTCGATCCGGTCGACGCCCGCAACCGCCTCGCTGCCCGTGATCTTCCTCACGGCGAAGTCGGCGCCCGCCGACATCGAGAAGGGGCTCGCGCTCGGCGCGAACCACTACATCACGAAGCCGTTCAGCGGGCAGGACCTGATGCGGAAGCTCCGTCTGTGCCTCGCCGGACGCAAGCACCCGTCGGCCGAGTCGCCCGCGGCGGGGTGATGCGCCTCGCGGCCGTAGTGGTCGCGGCGATCCTCACCACGTCCTGCGCGCTCTCCGACCGGGCCTCCCGCAAGGGCGAAGTCCCGCTGCGCGGCGACGGAACGAGCTGGCTGGTGCAGGTGACCGTGAACGACCGTGCGAGCGGCCTCTTCCTGGTCGACACGGGCGCGAGCTACTGCGTGCTCGCTCCCGCCTTCGCGCGCGCCCTGGCCCTGGCCCCCACGGACAAGGCGATCACGCTCCACACCGCGAACGGTCTCGTACGCGCCCCGGTCGTGAGCATCGCCACTCTCGACCTCGGCACGACGCGCGCACACGACGTCCAGGCGATCGTCCACGACGCGGTCGGCCCGAAGGTCGATGGCGTCATCGGCCTCAACTTCCTGAACCAGTATCGCTACGCGATCGACCCGCAGCGCCGCACGCTGCACCTTCAGTAGCTCGACCTTGCATCGTCGCGGCGGGCGGACGCGGGGCGAGGTCTTCGCTCGCGGTCCTCGGACCAAGCGCGTCTCGTAGGCCGCAGCGACACAGACCGCCAATCGATGCGCGCGCCTGGTCCTGGGGGCTCGCTCCGACCTCGCCCCGCGTCCGCCCGCCGCGTCCTCAGACGCCGAGGACGTTGATGGTGCAGGCCGACCCGAGGCCGATCACGTGCGCGAGACCGACCTTGGCGTCGGGCACTTGGCGCTTGTCGGCGCGGCCACGGAGGTGGGTTACGATCTCGTAGATGTTGGCGACGCCCGTCGCCCCGAGCGGATGGCCCTTCGAGAGGAGGCCGCCCGAAGTGTTCACCGGGACGCGGCCGCCGTGCGTCGTCTGGCCCTCGTCGATCATGCGGCCGGCTTCGCCGTCCTTGCAGAGGCCGAGGTTCTCGTAGTGGAGCAGCTCGGCAGTCGCGAAGCAGTCGTGCAGCTCGACGAGATCGACGTCCTGCGGGCCGACCCCGGCACGCTCGTACGCCTTCTTCGCGGCATTGCGCGTGAGCGTGTTCACGTCCGGATGCGTGAGGTCGCGGTCCGACCACGGGTCAGACGTGAGCACCGAGGCCAGCACCTTCACCTTGGCGCCGATCTCGCGCGCCTTCTTCGCCGACACGACCACGGCCGCGGCCGCGCCGTCGCCCGACGGGCAGCACATGAGGAGCGTGTTCGGGTACGCCACCATGCGCGCGCCCATGACCTGCTCGAGCGGCGTCTCGACCTGATACTGCGAGAGCGGGTTCAACGTCGCGTGGTGGTGGTTCTTCACCGCGACCTTCGCGAACTGCTCGGCGGTCGTGCCGTACTTCCGCATGTGCTCCATGCCCGCCTGCCCGAACACGGCCGGCATGAGCCCGCTGCCGATGACGCCCTCCGTTCGGATGCCCGAGCCGCCGCCGCCACCCAGGAGCCCGGCCTTGCCCATCTGCTCCACGCCGACGGCGAGCGCGACGTCGACCTCGCCGGCCGCGACGGCGAGATACGCCTCGCGGAACGCGGTCGACCCGGTTGCGCACGCGTTGGCGACGTTCACGACCGGGATGCCGGTCTGCCCGATCTCGTGCAGGATGCGCTGGCCCACCATCGCGTTCGCCTGCATGAGGCAGCCCGCGGCCATGAACTCGACGTCGCGCATCGTGAGCCCGGCGTCGTCGAGCGCCGCGAGCGCGGCCTCCCCGCCGAGATCGGTGACGTCCCGGTCCTTGTAGCGACCGAACTTCAGCATGGCCACGCCGGCGACGAATCCTTCACCCATTGCTCGCTCTCCTTCGTCAGTTCCGCGCGGGGCGGAAGTAGAACGCCACGACGTCGTTGCCTTCCTTGTCCTGCTGCGAGACGCCGGTGGTCATCTCGACTTTCATCCCGAACGTGAGGGCCTTCGGCTCGGGCGCGACGTCGACCAGGTTGCAGCGCACGGAGACGCCCTCCGGCAGGTCGACGACGCCGACGACGTAGGGAACTGGAACGCCGGGGAAGGATTGGTGCACGATCGACCAGACGTAGAGCTCGCCCGTTCGCGACAGCGGCACCTCGGTGAACGGACCGCGCCCGAGACACTTGGCGCAGGCGAGGCGATGCCCGAGGTAGATCGCGCCGCACGTCGAGCAGCGCTGGCCGGCGAGATAGGGCTCGCCTCCCTCGGGAAGCTTCAGGAACGGAACGATCGGGCGTCGTCCCTTCGGCGCCGTCGCGGCAGCGGACGTGTCGCTCATGCCGGGTCGACTACACCGCTCCCTTCGACGTGTCCAGGCGCGATTGTGCCCGAGCGCGCGCGCGGTGTAAGCGTCGGCGATGGATCCATTCACGGGACGAGTCGCGGTCATCACGGGTGGCGCGGGCGGCATCGGCATGGGGCTCGCGCGCGCCTTCGCCGCGCGGGGCGCGAAGATCGTGCTCGCCGACCTCGACGAAGCCGCCCTCGCGCGAGCCGCGACCGAGCTGCGCGGGAGCGGTGCCGCCGTGCACACGGTGCAGACCGACGTCGGCGATCGTGCCCAGGTCGAAGCGCTCGCGGACGCCGCGTTCGACCGGTTCGGCGGCGCTCACGTCGTCTGCAACAACGCCGGGATCGCCCTGTTCGGCGAGATGGCTCAGGCCACGCACAAGGACTGGGAGTACACGATGCGCGTCAACTTCTGGGGCGTCGTGCATGGCGTCGAGGCGTTCGTGCCGCGCCTCATCGCGCAGCGCGCGGGCGGGCACGTCGTCAACACGGCGTCCATGGCCGGCCTCGTCGGCATGCAGTGGCTCGGCATCTACTGCGCCTCGAAGTTCGCCGTCGTCGGATTGTCCGAGGGGCTTCAGCGCGAGCTCGCCCCGCACCGCATCGGCGTGTCGGTCCTGTGCCCGATGATCGTCGAGACCAACATCAACGCGAACTCCCTGCGCAACCGCCCGACGGCACTCCGCAACCCCGACCACACCGACAGTCCGCCCGACATCGAAGCGGGCACCATGGTCGGCAGCGTCATCAAGGTCGAGGAGGTCGCGCGGCGCGTGGTGCGCGCGATCGATCGCGGCGACTTCTACATCCTGACGCACCCCGAGCAGCGCGAGATCTTGCGGCGCCGCGCGCGACGCCAGGATCAGATGTTCGAACCCGATACGTGGTAGGGGTTCCGCCCACGACCACGTCGGGGGCGGCTAGATCAGCGCTGATGCGGCGATGAGGAGCTGCGCCGCGTAATACGTCACCATCACGACGCCGTGCGCGCCGGCGAACGGACGGGCGAAGCGGTTCACGGCCAGGGCGCCGTCCGAGACGAGAAAGCTGAGGGAGCCCGCCGCCGCCGCGCCAGCACCGGCGAGCGCGCCGGGGGTGAGCGCGCGCGCCATCGCGCACCAGGCCATGGTCGTCAGCACGGCCACGTACGCCACGATCGGGCCGCGACGTCGCGCCACGTGGGGCCACAGGTAGGACAGCATCGCGACGCCCAACACCGCGAGCCCGACGGCGACGAGCATCGCGCTCGGCCCGCTGCGCGCCCCGGCGGCGAACGCGGTGATGTAGCAGAGGTGTGCAACGAAGAAGCTCGCAAGGCCCGCCAGAAACCCCCGCTGGAACACGAGGCTCACGTCGCCTACCGCGGAGAAGATCAAGCCCGCCGCCAGCAGCGCACGGTAGCTCGGCGTCACGTCGCCGAGCGACCAGACCGCCCACGCGAGCAGCAGCACGGGAAGCGGCTTCAGCACCCCGGCGACCACCTGCATGCCGCCGTAGTACGCGACCAGGTGTGCGGTCCCGATTGCGATCACGACGCCGACGAACTGCGCGGGCACATCGGCTGCCTACCCGGCCACCGACCGCCAGCGCAAGGCGCGTCAGGCGAGCAGAACCGCGTGCACTCCGTAGGCTGCGCGCGCGCGGGAAAGGATTCCGTCGAGCTGCGGCTGCGTGAATCCGAGGATCACGTGGCCGACGTTCTCGGGTGTCGGACCGCCACCGCCGAACCCCATGGCATAGGCCATCGCATCGGCGACGTTGAGCACGGCAGCGAGGAGCTGGCCGCGCTCGGCCTGCGCCGGCTGATGGTACCAGCGGATCGCCTCGACCTGATCGTGCGCGAGACCCCACTCCTCGGCGAGGATCGCACCCGCCTCGGCGTGATCGAAGCCGTACCAGGCGCGCTCACGCTCGGGATGCGCCTCCGCGCTCGCGAACGTCTCGTCGGTCGTGCCCGGTCCGCCATCGACCGCCGCGATGAAGAACGCAATCCGGCCGACGTCGTGAAAGAGACCAGGCAGGAAGACCAGATGTGGGTCGAGGGCCCGCGTCTCGCATGCGACCTCTTCGGCCGCGAGCGCCGCCGCGAGCGCATGGTTCCACAGCCGCTCCGCGTAGCGCGGGACGGCGCGGAAGAGCTGCTTCGCGTTCGCCGCCACCAGGAGGTCGCAGGTCTTGCGCAGCCCCAGCGTCAGCACCGCGTCGACCAGCGTGCGCGCCGGGACGCGACGCGCGTACGCCGCCGAGTTCGCGACGCGCAGGATACGCGCCGAGAGACCGACGTCGCGACGGATCACGTTGCACAGGGCGTCGACCCCGGCTTCCGGGTCACGGGCGATCGCCATGGCCGCGGTCGCCGCGGCCGGTAGGGTCGGCAACTCCCCCGTCCGAGACAGGCGCGTCAGCGTGCTGCGAACGCCCTCCCGCAGCTCGGGTCGCAGCGGCTCCACCCCGCCCTTGGCTCGCTCCCGCACGTTTCCGGTACCTGACATGGTCTACGGCGCCCCCTCCCAGCCCCACCACCGGGCATGGGTGTCCTGCGACCTGGAGCAACGCCCATGCCGGCGCGCGGGGCTCCGTGGCCCTTGATCCTCGGGGGCGGCGCCGTGCTGAAAGTGTCAACGGACCGACATCCGAGTCGAGGCCTCGGCGGATTCGGGATGTAGAAGGCGGACGAGGCCGCCGGAGGATTCTCCGGCGGCCCCGTCATCAGGCTCCCCGGGCCGGTCTCGAACCAGCGACAAATCGGTTACACCGTGTCCCGCCGTTTCCGACGGGGGTGGACTATCTCATCACCGTGGGCCTCGCGGCCGGTAGGTGGCGGGCGCTCAAGGGGAGTTTATTCTTCCGTCACTCCCTAGTCTCTGCACCTTCCCCCCGCCCGTTACCTCGGGGGGCTTGGCTCAGGATTACCGTATGCTCGCTCCGACTTCTGGGCTCCTTTGCACTTAGGCTTCCCTGAATTCACCCGCTTTTTCGCTCACCGGTTTCCCGGTGACGCTGCGGAACCCCACAGCCGATTGCTCTACCAACTGAGCTACCGGGGAATGCGCGGGTTATAGCGAACGACTTTTCGAGTGGCAATCCGCGTCACATCTCGCGACGACCGTCGAGCGCGCGGCCGACGGTCATGACGTCGGTGTACTCGAGATCGCCGCCGACCGGGATCCCGTGCGCGATGCGCGTCACGCGGATGCCGAGCGGCTTCAGCAGCTTCGCGAGGTAGATCGCCGTCGCCTCGCCCTCGACGGTCGGATTGGTCGCGACGATCACCTCGCGCATGCCCTGCTCTCGGATCCGGACCAGGAGCGGCTGGATCTTGAGGTCGTCGGGACCAATACCGTCCAGCGGGGCGATCGTTCCGTGCAGGACGTGGTAACGGCCGCGGAAGGTTCCCGCGCGCTCGACGGCGATGAGGTCCGCCGGCTCCTCCACGACGCAGACGACGTCGCTCGTGCGTTCGAGGTCGCTGCAGAAGCGACAGGGATCCTGCTCGGTCAACGCGAAGCACTGGGAGCACAGGCGCGTGTCGTCCTTCATGGCGACCAGCGCTTCCGCCAGGGCTTGGGCGAGCTCGCGGTCGCTGCGCAGAACGTGAAACGCCATGCGCGTCGCAGTCTTCTCGCCGATGCCCGGCAGGCGCATCAGATGCTCGACGAGACGAGCCATCGAGGGCGTGTGCGCCATCGCTCAGCCCATCCCCGGCAGCTTCATGCCGAGCATGCCCGTCAGCTTCCCCATTTCCTCCCCCATCAGCTGTTGCGCCGAGCGGATGGCCGCGTTCACCGCTGCGACGACGAGATCCTGCAGCATCTCGCGGTCGGGCTGCTCGAGCACGGAGGGATCGATGCGGATCGCGACCACTTCGAGCTTGCCGTTCAGCGTGGCGGTCACCATGCCGCCGCCGGCCGAGCCCTCGACGGTGCGCTTGGCGAGGTCCGCCTGTGTCGAGGCCAGCCGCTCCTGGAGATCCTGCGCCTGCTTCAGGAGCCCTCCGAGATCGAATCCGCTCGCCATCTGCTCTCCTTACTGTGATCGCCGATCACGCACGCCGCGCACCTCGGCGCCGAAGATCTCGACCGCGGCCTGCACGAGCGGATCGGCGAGCGTCTCCTCGGTACGGCGACGCGCTTGCGCTGCTGGCGTGTCGGCCACGTGCTCGGCCGGCAACGGCTCGATGTCGACCTGGAGCGGCCGTCCGGCCACTGCGCCGGCGATCGTCCGCAGTCGATCGAGCGTCTCCTTGCGATTGAGATCGCGGCGCATGACCTCGTTCTCGACCCCGATCCGCAGGCGCGCGCCGTCGATGCCGAGCGGGCGCGCAGCCGCGAGAGCGAGATAGAGCGCGACCTTCTCCTCCTGCACGCGCGCGAGCAACGCGTCCCACAGGCGCCGCAGGTCGGACGTTCCCGTGACGGCGACAGGCGCGGGCGTAGCCGTGGCGCGCGGCGCCGGAGAACCCGATGCGCCCACCGGCGCCCGGCGCTGGGATCCTCCCGCGAGGGCTTCGAGCCGTCGCGTCAGCTCGTCGAGCGGTACGAGGGGACCGAGCGTCGCCAGTCGCAGGACGGCCATCTCGAGCACCAGCTGCGGCTCGATCGTGCGCGACGGTACCGCGAGCGCCTCGTCGGCGTCGAGGAGCAGGTGGAAGGAGCGTTGCAGGTCGTCGCCGGAGCGCAGACGCGCCTGCGTCGCGATCGCCTCGACCTCGGTGTCCGGCAAGCCGGCGACGAGTGATCTGTCGCCGGTCGCGGCGAGAATCGCGAGGTGACGGAAGTGCTCGAGTAGGTCGCGGCAGAACCGGCGCGCATCGTAGCCGTGCACGTACAGCGTTCGGAGGCTCGCGAGGCAGCGGCCCGGGTCGCCGGCGAGGATGCCGTCGGCGACGTCGACGACGAGCTGCCGGTCCGCGCCGCCGATGACGTCACGGACCCCGGCTTCGTCGATCGTCGTGGCGCCGGTCGCGAGCACCTGCTCCAGGAGCGACTGTGCGTCACGTAGGCTGCCCTCGGCCTCGCGCGCCAGGAGCGCGAGCGCACCGGGCGACAAGGTGCGTCCCTCGGCGCTCGTCGCGCTTTCGAGATGCGCCACGAGCTCGCCGGACCCGATGCGTCGCAGGTCGTAGCGCTGGCACCGCGAGAGCACGGTCGGGAGCACCTTCTGCGGATCGGTGGTCGCGAAGATGAACTTCACGTGCGCGGGCGGCTCCTCGAGCGTCTTCAGGAGCGCGTTGAACGAGTGCGACGAGAGCATGTGGACCTCGTCGATGATGTAGATCTTGAACCGGCTCTTCATCGGCCGGTGGGCCACCGTCTCCATCAGGTCGCGCATCTTGTCGACCTGCGTGTGGGAGGCACCGTCGATCTCGAGCACGTCGAAGGCGATGCCCTCGGCGATCTCGTGGCAGGTCGAGCAGGCGTTGCACGGATCCGGCGACAGCCCCTTCTCGCACTGGAGCGCCTTGGCCAGGATGCGGGCGGTCGTCGTCTTGCCGACGCCGCGCGGACCGGTGAAGAGAAATGCGTGCGCGATGCGGCCGGCACGGATGGCCGCCTGCAACGTGCGCGTCACGTGCTCCTGCCCGACGACGTCGTCGAATCGCTGCGGCCGCAGCCGTCGCGCCAGGACCTGGTACGTCATGCGACCTGCCGGAGCGGACGAGCCGCCCGGCGGTGGTAGCTAGGGCTCCCTGCGGCACAGAGGGACATTCGGTACCGCTGCTTCCTTCCGGACCTGACGGGGTTCGCGACGCCGCCTTGCGCAGGACCTAGCCACCACCGCCCGACGGCCCGCCGGGCCATCGCCCGCCGGCTCCGTCCCGCTTGCCACAACGTGCCGGGCAAACGGAGAGGGAGGGATTCGAACCCTCGGTAGGGGTTGAACCCTACACACGCTCTCCAGGCGTGCACCTTCGACCACTCGGTCACCTCTCCAGCCGCGTCGGCCGGCGACCCGGCCGCGCGGTCCGGCCGCCCTTCTCGTCGAACGACGCTCGGGAGGAGCACGGGGAAAATCCGAGTACCCGCATGCCCGCGTTCCTCCATCAGGCTCGGTCTACGTGAGCGCCCCCGCCTTTTCAACGGTTGGACGCGGCGAGTCGCGGGCCAGATGGCGCCGGATCACAAACGGAGAGGGGGGGATTCGAACCCCCGGTACCACGAGGGCACACACGATTTCGAGTCGTGCCGTTTCAACCGGACTCACGCACCTCTCCACGGGACCGGAACTCCTAGCACGGGCCCGATGCCGCGCCTAGCGATTCGGGTCGCGCGACTTCCTGCGTCGCCGAAAGAAATCGCGGAGAAGTGCGGCACCCGCTTCGGCCTCGACGCCACCCACCACGGCGAAGCGATGGTTCAGTCGGCGATCGTCCGCCAGTCGGAAGAGCGACACGGCTGCGCCGGCCTTGGGATCCTCCGCACCGAAGACGAGCCGTGCGATCCGCGCGTGCACCATTGCTCCCATGCACATCGCGCACGGCTCGAGCGTCACGACCAGGGTCGCCCCAACGAGCCGGTAGCTTCCGACGCAGCGCGCCGCCTTGCGGAGTGCCCGGATCTCGGCGTGCCCGGTGGGGTCGCAGGCGCCAATGCTGTCGTTGCCGGCCCGGGCAACGACCCGATCGTCCACGACCACGACCGCGCCCACGGGGACCTCCCCCCGGGCTCCTGCGCGCCGCGCTTCGTCCAGCGCCGCCCGCATGAGCCCGCGCAGGCGATCCGGGTCCTTTGCCACGCCGCGGCGGCCGTCTCCCGACGACCGCCGCGCTGGCTTCACGCCCGTCGTTACTTCGCCTCGCCGGCCGGCTTCTGCTCGCCGCCCTTCTGCTCGCCCCCGGCCGACCCGGCCTCGGCCTGGCACTTCTTCACGTCGTCCTCGCTGATCGACATGGTCTCCGCCACGCTCTGCACCGTGCGACCCGGCAGCGACAGGTTCTTCAGCACGAACTTGCAGTTCACCTCCGCCCGGCCAACCGTCGCGCCAGCCGCGACCAGGACTCCTGCCATCACCAAGACTCCCAGCTTCATACGTTAGCCTCCTTGCGCTATCCGCGCTTCGTCGTGTGCGAGGCACTCAGCGGTGCCTTCGCGCCCTCATAGCAACGCCCCCTCGTGAAGAAAAGTTATGGTAGCGGGTCGCGTCGGCATCCTCCTGGCCCGAAAGTACTACGGTGGGTCGCACGCTCGCCAGGGACGCTGTGCGGCAATCCCGCGCTGATTCGCGGTCTTTACATGCCATCTTGCTCGCGCGCATCACTCACCCCGACTGGGGCCTTGCAGAGAAGCGGATGGCCGGTTAGATACGTAGCACCACATGTTTCCGCGGACGCCGACGCGGCGTCGCGGAGGAAAGGAAGGAGTTCTATGGCTATGGCCGAAAGTGAGGTTTGGGTGCAGCTTGCAACGCGCATCCCGAAGCACCTGCATCGCGAGCTGAAGCTCCACTGCGTCAAGTCCGACGTGTCCGTGATGGAGTTCGTGGTGAAGGCGCTCGAAGAGAAGCTGCAGCGTGAGTCCGGCAGCCGAAGCGAGCGACGTCGCGCACGCGCCTGATCCCATTCGCGACGTCCGTGCGTTGTGGCGCCGTGAGGCCCGGCGCCGCGACGCCTTCGGTACCGTTCCGAGCGAGCCTCTCTCTCGAACGCCCTCGCGGCGTTTGCTCCCCGACGAATCATCACGCCCGACGTCCCTCGCGCCGCCCACGGCGTGAGGGGTCCCATTTTGTTGCCGCGGCGCGGAGCGCCTCGACGTCGCCCGCGGGCGAGAAGACCCGCTCGGCACCGCTCGCGTCGACGACTCGCAGCGTCGCGTAACCGAGCACGCTCCCGGCCCACCCCTGCTCAACCACCATCGCGTGCAGCGCATCCAGGCGGCTCTCGAAGTGCCGGCGCGGCAGGATGCCGATCGTCCAACGGACCCGTTCGGCATCCAGCTCGATCCACCCGGTGCGCCATCGCAGCACCGGCAGGACGAATCCGAGCAGCGCGACGACGACGCCCCATTCCATGATGCGCCAGTCGGTCTCGAGCGACAGATCCGGATTGTTCTTGATGAGCAGCGTCACGACGAGCGCGACGAACGCCGCAAAGCTGACCGCATTGCCCATCACGATCGGATGCGGGCGAGCGTGTGCGATGGTGGCGAGGGCGGTCGACTGTCCTCGCGTCGCGCCAGCGTCCATGTGACGCGCGGCTATGCCCAAGGCGCGCTCGTTTGACAACCGGGTGAGCTGACGGGCTCCCTTGCCCTCGGGCCGCCCGGCCGCCATACACTCTCGGGCGCGGCGGAACGCACCGACCGCACGGGAGGACACCGGGGGTGGCTACAGCGGCGGCGATGGGCACGGCTGATCTGGAATCGCGAGCGATCAACACGATTCGCTTCCTGGCAGCCGACGCAGTCCAGGCCGCGAACTCCGGGCATCCCGGATTGCCCATGGGCGCGGCAGCGATGGCCTACGTCCTCTGGACGCGCCATCTCCGGCACGACCCCGCGCATCCCGCGTGGCCCGATCGGGATCGGTTCATCCTGTCGGCCGGCCATGGCTCGATGCTCCTCTATGCACTCCTTCACTTGACGGGTTACGACCTCTCGCTCGACGAGATCCGGAAATTCCGCCAGTGGGGCTCGAAGACGCCCGGGCATCCCGAAGTCCATCACACCGCAGGCGTCGAGGCGACGACCGGACCGCTGGGACAAGGGCTCGCCGACGCGCTCGGCTTGGCGATGGCCGAGGCCCATCTGGCCGCTCGGTTCAACCGGCCCGGCCACACCGTCGTCGACCACGCGACGTACGTCCTGGCGAGCGACGGCGACCTGATGGAGGGCGTCACGTCGGAGGCGTGCTCGCTCGCAGGCCACCTGCGGCTCGGCAAGCTCGTCGTGCTGTACGACGACAACCGGATCTCGCTCGCCGGCACGACCAACCTCGACTTCAGCGAGGACGTCGGAGCGCGGTTTCGCGCCTACGGATGGTACGTCCACGACGTTGCGGACGGCAACGATCTCGACGCAATCGACGCGGCGCTCACCCAAGCACGCCGCGAGCGCGATCGCCCGTCCCTTCTGCGCGTCCGAACGACGATCGGATTCGGCGCCCCGAAGAAGGCCGGCACCTTCGAAGCGCATGGATCGCCGCTCGGCGAGCCGGAGCTGCGCGCAGCCAAAGAGACGCTCGGCTGGCCCCTCGAGCCGTCATTCTGGATCCCTCCGGACGTGCTCGCGCACTTCCGGACGGCGCTGGGGCGCGGGACCGAGGGGCGACAGGAGTGGGAAGCGCGCGTCCGACGCTGGGCGGCGGCGAATCCCGATCTCGGCGGCGAATTCCGGCGCCGCATGACCCGCGAGCTGCCGTCGGGTTGGGAGGCCGACCTCCCGTCCTTCGACGCGGACCCCAAGGGTGTTGCCACCCGCAAGGCGTCGGAGACCGTCATGCAGAGGCTCGCAGCGCGTCTGCCGGAGCTTTTCGGCGGCTCGGCCGATCTCAACCCGTCGACCCTCACGTGGCTGAAGGGAGCCGGTGACTTCGAGCCGAAGGACGCGCCCAACGACGCGGTGCAGGGCGAAGTGGGTGGTCCGTGGGGCTACGAGGGACGCAACGTGCACTTCGGCGTGCGCGAGCACGCGATGGGCTCGGCCGTGAACGGGCTCGCCCTTCACGGCGGCTTCATTCCCTACGGATCGACCTTCCTCGTGTTCTCCGACTACATGCGGCCCGCCATCCGTCTCTCGGCGCTGATGAACCTCGGCACCGTGTGGGTGTTCACGCACGACGGCATCGGCGTCGGCGAGGACGGGCCGACGCACCAACCCGTCGAGCACTACATCGCCCTGCGCGCCATTCCCGGCCTGCTCTTCCTCCGCCCGTGCGACGCCAACGAGACGGTCCAAGCGTGGCGCATCGCGATCGCGAACCGCCACCGCCCCACCTGCCTCGCGCTCACCCGGCAGAACGTCCCGACGCTCGACCGAAGCCGCTTCGCCCCGGCGTCGGGCACCGCGCGCGGCGCCTATGTGCTCAATCCCGACGTGACGCAACCTGACGTCGTCCTCATGGCGACCGGTTCGGAGGTACAGTACATCATCGGTGCAGAGCCGATCCTCACGGCGCGCGGCCGGAAGGTCCGGCTCGTGTCGATGCCGTCCTGGGAGCTGTTCGAGGAGCAACCCGCCACGTACAAGGACGCCGTGCTGCCGCCGGCGGTGGCGGCACGCGTCGCGGTCGAGACCGGGCGATCGCTCGGTTGGCATCGCTGGGTCGGCACCCGCGGGGCCGTCCTCGGGCTCGATCGTTTCGGTGCCTCCGCGCCCGGCCCACAGGTGACACGGGAGCTCGGCTTCACGGTGGACCGCGTCGTGGCGCTGGCGCTCGAGGTCTTGGGATGACGCTCGACCTGGCGTGCGTGCCCCATGAGTGACGCGCTCCAGGTGCTGCAACAGCTCGGGCAATCGCCCTGGCTCGATTTCATCACCCGCGACCTCCTGCGCTCGGGACGCCTCGCCAAGATGGGGCGCGCCGGCGAGGTCACGGGGCTCACCTCCAATCCGACGATCTTCGAGCAGGCGATCAGCAAGGGTACCGAGTACGACGACGCGCTCGAGGGTCTGGTGCGCACTGGCAAGGCGCCGCCAGCCATCATCGACGCGCTCATGGTCGAGGACATCCGCGCCGCCGCCGACGTGTTCCGTCCGGTCTACGAGCGCACCAAGCGCGCCGACGGCTACGTCAGCATCGAGATCGATCCGACCATCGCGCACGACACCGCCGGCACCATCCGCGAGGTCCGTCGCATCTGGCGGGCCGTCAATCGTCCGAATCTCATGGTCAAGATTCCTGCGACCCTCGAGGGTATCCCGGCCGTCGAGGACGCGATCGCGAGCGGGATCAATGTCAACGTGACGCTCATCTTCTCGATCGCTCGCTACCAGCTGGTGATGGACGCTTACCTGCGCGGGCTCACGCGACGCCTCGAGGCCGGGACGCGCGTCGACCGCATTGCGTCGGTGGCGAGCTTCTTCGTGAGCCGCGTCGACACGGCCGTCGACCGCCTGCTCGATGCCCGGAGGGCCGCGGCCACCGCCACGGCCGCCGAGGCGCTCGAGCGCCTGCGGGGCAAGGCCGCGATCGCAAACGCCAAGCTCGCCTACGCGGCGTTCCGCGAGCGCTTCAACGCCGAGCGCTTCGGCCTCCTCGCCCGCGAGGGCGCCCGGCCGCAGCGTCCGCTGTGGGCCAGCACCTCGACCAAAAATCCGGCACTTCCCGACGTCTACTACGTGGAGGCGCTCGTCGGCGCGGACACGGTGAACACGCTGCCACCGGCTACCCTCGAAGCGTACGCCGACCATGGCCAGCCGGAGCTCCGGCTCGATGCGGGTCTCGACCGCGCACACGAGGTCCTGACGCAGCTTCGCGCGAGCGGGATCGATCTCGATGCCGTCACACGACAGCTCGAGGTCGAGGGCGTGGCGGCGTTCGCCAGCTCCTACCGCTCCCTCGTCGACACGGTGAGCGCGCGCCGCGAGGCGGTGCTGGCGCTCCAGCGAACGAGCGAGGAGCTCGGCGCGATCACGCGGTCGGCCGACGCGATCTGCCGCGACCTCGATACCGCCGGCGTCGGCACGCGCCTGTGGAAGAAGGATGCGACGCTGTGGCGCACGAACGACCCGGCGGTCGCGCAGGCCATCGGCGAACGCATGGGCTGGCTCGACGTCGCGAGGACGATGCCTCCTCACTTCGAGGAGCTCGGGGCCTTCGCCGACGAGGTGCGCACCGCGGGCTTCACGCACGCAGTCTTGTGCGGAATGGGCGGGGCCTCACTCGCGGTCGAGGCCTTCCGTCACGGGTTGGGCGTCCGGCGGGGCTTCCTCGATCTGGCGGTCCTCGATTCGACCGATCCCGCGGCAGTCCTCGCCGCCCTGCAGCGCAGCGATCCCGCGCATACCCTCTACATCCTCTCGTCGAAGTTCGGCGACACGATCGAAGTGCAGTCGTTGCTGGCACTCTTCTGGGACCGCCTGACGCATCTGGTCGGTGACGACGCCCCGAGCCACTTCGTCGCCATCACCGACGCCGATACGCGGCTCGAGCAGGTGGCCCGCGAACGCCGATTCCGGCGCATCTTCTTGAACCCTCCCGACGTCGGAGAGCGCTACGCAGCGCTCTCGCTCGCCGGCCTCATGCCCGCCGCGCTCATGGGCCACGACGTCGGCAAGCTCGTGGCGCGAGCCCATCGCATGCTCGTGGCGTGCGGCGCCAACGTGCGCGCCGCGCGGAACCCCGGGCTGCGACTCGGCGCGATCCTGGCCGCCGCCGCGCGGGCCGGCCGTGACAAGCTGACGTTCGTGGTCGCCGACAAGATCGCGGGGCTCGCCGCGTGGGCCGAGCAGCTCGTCGCCGGGTCGACCGGCAAGGACGGCCGCGGCATCGTCCCCGTGGCCGGCGAGCCCGAGGCGACCCCGATCGCCTACGGCCGGGATCGCGCGTTCGTCACGGTTCGGGTCGGAACCGGCGGTGGCCGCCCGCTCGCTGCCCACGCGCGCGCCGGGCATCCGGTCGTCTCGCTGCGTCTCAACGACGCGTATGACTTGGCCGGCGAGTTCGTGCGCTGGGAGATTGCGACGGCGGTGGCCGGCCACCTGCTCGGCGTCAACCCGTTCGATCAGCCGAACGTGCAGGACACGACGGCGAACACCGCGCGCCTGCTGGCGGATCCGAATCGACGCGTCGGCGGGGCCGACGTTCTCTCGATCGAGGCCCCCGAGCTCGCACCGACGCTCTGGCGCTTCCTGCACCGGGCGACGGCCCGCTCCTACGTCGCCCTCACGCCCTACTTCACCCCGTCGGCTCGCCGGACCAAGGCGCTCACCGATGCGCGGTCCCATCTGCGTCGGCATCTCGGTACCGCGACGACGCTCGGGTATGGGCCCCGGGTCCTGCACTCGACCGGACAGCTCCACAAGGGAGGCCCCGCGAGCCTGCTCGTCGTGCAGCTCACCGCCGACGATCCCGTCGACGTCCCAGTGCCGGGCGCCGGCTACAGCTTCGGCACACTCAAGAACGTGCAGGCGGCGGCCGACTACGACGCACTTGCCACACGACAGCGCAGCGTGCTGCGGCTGCACCTCGGGCGCAACGTCGAGCGCGGTCTGGAGCTCTTCGTCGCGGCCCTCGCCCGCCGGCCGAAGGCACGGACAACGCGTCCGGCGGCGCGACGGCGTTCCGCCGCGACGACCCTTCGCGCGCGCGCCGGACGCCGTCGCTGAACGCCAATCTCCAGACTCAGGCGCCGCGCACGGCCGATGCGAGGGCGCGCCAGTCCGCTCGTCCGACGATGCCGAGGAGATGCACGAGCGCGACGAAGGCGAGCGTCGCCAGCGTCGCACCGACGAGATCGGGTCGCACCGACGCGAGCGCACTGGCGAGGATGACGGCGAGGCTGGCCGCGACCGCCACGCTGCGCCAGACGGCGACGACGATCGCCCGCGTGAGGGGAAGGATCGCCAGCACGGTCTGACCACACGCCGCCGTCGCAACCGTCGCGAGCGCAGCGCCCCGGAGCCCCAGCCGCGGAACCAGCACGATCTGGAGCACGATCCCGCACGCCGCGGCCACGACGTTGGCCCAGACGAGCGCGCGCTGTCGCCCCAGCGCGGCGATGGCATGCAGCGCGACGGCGCCGGTCACCGAGAAGAGCGCGCCCCAGGCCAGGACGACGATCGCGGGAGCCGCGGCGGCATACGCCGGTCCGAAGAGCAGCGCGGCCACCCGCGACGCTCCGACGACGAGCGCGCACACGAGCGCGAGGACGACGACCGCGAGCCGCCGTGCCGCGTCGGCCGCGAGGCGAATCGCCGTCTCGGGCGACGCCGCCATGCGAGGAAAGAGCGCCAGCAGGGCGCCCTCCGGCAGGATCCCCAGTACTTCGGTGGCGCGCGCCGCCGCCGCGAGCAGCGCCACCGGCTCGGCTCCCATGAGGGCCATGGCCGCGAGATGCCCGGCGCGCGTCTGGACCGCGATCAGCAAGGCGTTCGCCGCCAGCGGCGCGGCGACCTCCCCCAATGGTGGCGCTGCACTCGCCCCGCCGCGGGACCCGGAGAGCACGGGGCTCGCCGCCAGCGCCACGACGGTCACGAGCGCGCTCGCCGCCGCGCGGGCCAGGAAGATCGCGGTCAGGCCTCCACCGAGCGCGGCGACGCCGACGATCGCGGTGCCGCCCAACGCGGCATCGGCGATCGCGACGCGCGCCATCGCGCCCATCGCTCCGCGGGCGCGGCGGACGCTGCGAGCCGAGATCGACGAACCCAAGAGTCCACACACGCTCGCCGCCGCGCCACTCGCAACGAGCGAGCCGCCCGCCGCCTCGCCCGCGAGACGCGGGAGCACCAGCGCTCCCACCGGCAACATCACACCGACCCACAGGATCAGGCGCCAGGTGAGGAGCGCGCGCAGGACCTGGCCCGCCCGCGCGGGCGCGTTCGCCATCGACGCCACGGCGGCGACCTCGAAGCCCTGGTCCGCGAGGACCTGCACGAGGGCCATGCCGGCGAGGATGTACCCGTAGCGGCCGAACTCGTCGGGTGAGAGCAGGCGGGCGAGCGAGAGCACGACCACGAACGCCACTCCGCGCTCCGCGACCACGGTGAGAATCCCCAGCAGCGTGCCCCGCGCCGCCGGCGGATGCGCGTCCGTCACGGTCCGCCCCGCGGCACCAGGATACGGTACGGCCCGATCTCGCGCTCGACCACGAATCGATCGCGGAGCGTCAGGACGAAGGGCGCGTGCGCCGAAAAGGCGTCCTGGACGAAGCCCGTGGGTGCGTCGAGCAGTACGACGGTGGACGGTGGATGGGCGCGCAGCTCGGTTGCGATCACGTCCTCCTCGGCGGCGGTGGGTCGCCCGGGGAAGAAATAGTCGTGCCGCAGCGGCGAGGGGGCGTCGATCGCGAAGTTGATGATGCCGAGGGCGGGAAAGCCGACGACACTCCCGCGTCCCTGCACCGCCTGGATGACGTCGGGAAGACGCCGCAGCTCCTCGGGCCCGAGGAGATCCCAGCGCAGATCGAGGCGCGCCACGCTCGAAGGCTCGTGGGAGCCCGTGGCGAGATCCCTCATCACGGGCACGACCGGCAGCGCGCGGCCGAAGCTGGCGAGCAGGAGCCCCACGACGACCGTACGGCGCAACGCCGGGCCGCATATCGCCAGAACCATCCCGCAGGTAGCCAGGCTCGCTGGCGCGATCGCGAACAGATGCCATCCGTCCATGCGCGGATAGAGCTGGAGGTAGCCGACGATCGCCGCCGACGCGACGACGATCCCGGCGCGCGTGGGGATGCGCCGCTGCAGGAGCAGCACGGCCGCGCCGAGATGGACGAGGGGAAAGATCGCGAACCAGGAGAGGTCGGCGACCTGACGCAGCATGCGGAGCGCGCCGGCCGAGCCACCGAAGGCATCGCGGAGTGAGGCGAGCGCGGGATACGGGACGTAGTACACGAGCGCGGTGTCCGTCCCGATCTGCAGCAGATCGGTCGCAACGGGCGCGACGCCGGCAGCGTAGGCCATGACCGCCACGATCGGAATCGCGACCGCGGCGAATCCTGCCGCGAGCGCGACGAGATCGCCCGCCGTCGTCGTGCTCGCGCGTGCGCGCATCGCCGCGAGGCCGAGGACCGCGAGAGGCACCAGCATCACGACGGCCAGTTGCGGATCCAGGTGCGCGCGGAGGAGAACGATGCCCCCCGCCACGAGCCCGAGGCCCAGGGCGCTCGCAAGCAGGCGGCCGCCTCCGCCGCCGGACGCGAGCAGGATCGCGACCGCCGCCGACCCGAGGCCGAGCAGACCCGTGTTCTGCTTGAACGCGAACGCCACCCCCCAGAGCAGACCCACGAGGACAGAGCGTCCGCGGCTGGGTGGCTTCGCGAGCTGCCAGAGCGCGAGAAGCCCGACGGCGTCGGCGTACCATGACGCGTACGGCACGAAGACGGGCGCGCAGACCCCGGGGGCGATGGGCAGGAAGAACGCGAGCAGGACGACGGTGCTCGCGACCCACCAGCCCGGCGGACCGATGCACCCCGCCAGCCGGGCAAGCAGCGCCGCCCGGAGAATCTGGACCGCGACGAGGCCGTGGCGCACGGTGGCAAGTGACGCGCCCAGGGCCGCGAACAGACCCGCATTGGCGTAGAAAAGGCCTGGCCCGTAGCCGGTGTGAAAGTCCCGATACGGCACCTGGCCGTGGGCCACGCGGTCGATCTGGGCGAGGAGCGTCCCCTCGTCGGCCAGCTCGAGACCGTAGCGACGCAGCACGAGGCAGTAGCCCCCGACGAGCAGTCCCACGAGCAGCGACCCACCCCATCCCGCTTCGCCCCATATCTTGTGGCTATGCGAGATATACTGGCTCCTCACCATGGCGGAAAGCCGTTTGCCTGGCGATCGCACTGCGCTATAAGACCGGCAGTATGAACCGCCCCGGAGTCTGCACCGTGTGTCGACGCCGCAAGGAGAAGGTCCACCGGAATCGGGGGTCCGGCAAGCTCATCTGTCCCGCGTGCTCCGATCGCCTGCGCCTGCGAACCGACGCGTGCGTCAGCTGTGGCGCGCGCAAGCTGCTGCAAGCGCGCGGACGTTGCTTCGCCTGCTACAAGCGCGAGTGGCGCGCGCGTCGCGGCGAGGGCGCGCCGCAAACGCCGACCACCCTCTCCACCCCGGGCCTGCTCCGCTCCGCGTAGCGTCGCGCGCGGCGTCCCCAACCCCACCACGCGGTATCGCTAGAGACCCGCGCGCCGGGTGTCAACCGAGCGCGCCGGCTAGCGGCGCGTCCAGAGACGGATCGTCTGGTCCGGACCGGTCGCGATGTTGAGGAGCGCGAGCGAGACGCGCGGGCCACCCGCCGTGCTCGCGAGGACCCGGCCATCGGGGCGCCACGCGACCGCGCTCACCACGTCGGCATGCCCCTGGAGCCGATCGTAGATCGCCCCGGTGTCGGCCGCGAAGACGTAGACGTCCTCGTCGCCGCCGGCCGCGGCGATGAGCGCGCCGTCGGGACTCCAGTCGAGCGCGTGGAGCGCCGCCTTCCTCGATCCGGCGGTCCGATACACGACGCCCCCCGACGCGGCGTCGAAGACCGACAGGAGGCCGTCGGTCCCGATGCCCGCCACCCTATCGCCGGCGGGCGCTACGCGCACGTTCCACACCCAGCCGTGCTCGCCGTCGCTCCAGCGTTGGGCAGGCGAGACGAGCGCTGCGTTGCCGGCGCACCATCCGACCTGATCCTCGTAGGAAAGGGCCGCGAAGTCGGCGACCGTGCCCGCGTCCCAGCGGTCGCGATCGAGGTCCACGTCCCACGCGACCACGCGCCCGCGGCGGTCCCCGGTGACGAGCCCATGCGGAAGCCACGCGACCGACGTGAAGTTGCCCGCCTCGCGATCGTAGATCGCGCCCACGACCCGGAACTGGTCTGCGCCGGGCGCGAGCTGCCAGACGCGGACGATGCGGTCGCGGCTCGCCCCGGCGAGGAAACGTCCATCGGGCGAGAAGGCGATCGCCGTCGTCCACCCGTCGATCTCGGGTAGCGCGCGCAGGGCGCCATCGGCGGCCGTGAACTGGCCCGGCTTGCACGTGGCGCTCCCGGATCCGGCGGGATCCCACAGCTTGATCGCGTGGTCCCCGCCCCCATCGGCGATGACCTCGCCGAGGAAGGGATTCTGCGTCCACGCGGTCGCGATCACCCAGAAGTAGTGGCAGGCGAAGCTCTTCTCGAGGGTCGCCGACGCCACGTCAGCCACGCGCGTGTCGTAGCGCAGGCCGGTTGCGCGCTCGCGGAACCGGCCGCCCACGGCGATGCGAGTCGCGTCGGGCGACCACGCGAGCGCGAGGCCTCGCCCTGGGAGTTCGATCGTTCCCGCCGCGTCGAAGCGGACGTTCGCGGGAGGAAGTGCGACGTGGCCCCCATCCGCCGTGCGTGGAGCGCGAGGCCGCCGCGCCTTGTGCGGGGGGTGGGGTCGGTGCGGCGTCCGTGCTTCCACCACAGCCACCATCATCACGCTCACCACGAGCGCCAGCACCGCGGACCACCCCCACCACCGCATGGTCGGGCACGAGGAGCAACGTTCGTTCCACGCGTGCGCCCGACGCCTGCCGTAGCCGCTGCGTACAAGCCTGCGCGACCGCCGCGCCTGCCCGACGCGACGCCATCACCCGTTCGCCATGCGCCCTGCTGGGCGGCGTCGCGCGCCGTTCGTGGGTTGACGGTCGAGGGGCCCCTTCGATAAGCGCCTCGACATGATCACGCTCTATCACTCGGCCCAGTCACGCTCGGTGCGTCCGCGGTGGATGCTCGAGGAGATCGGCGTCCCGTACGATCTGCGACGGGTGAACCTCGAGGCCGGCGAGCAGAAGACGCCCGAGTTCCTGAAGATCAATCCGAACGGCGCCGTGCCGGCGCTGGTCGATGGCGACGTCAAGCTCTTCGAGTCGGGGGCCATCTCGCAGTATCTGGCCGACCGCTTTCCGGAGAAGCGCCTCGCGCCGCCCCTCGGCACGCCCGCGCGCGGCTACTACTATCAATGGATCCACTTCGGCCTGTGCACGATCGAGCCCCCGCTCCTCACGATCTTCCTGCACACGGTCGCGAAGCCCGAGAACGAGCGCATCCCGCAGCTCCTCGAGCCGGCGCGCCAGCAGCTTCGCGCCGCGCTGGCCGTGTTGGATCGCGCACTCGCCGGCCGCACCTTCCTGGTCGGCGACGATCTCACGACCGGCGACGTCATGGTCGCCTCCACGCTCGCGTGGGCCCAGATGCTGGGGCTCCTCGACGCGAGCTTTCCCACCACGGCCGCCTATCTCGGCCGGCTCATGGGTCGCGCGGCGTTCCGGCGCGCGATGGCCGACTGAGCCGGTCAGCCCTGCAGCGCGATCGCGCGGCTGCTGATCTTGTAGACGACGCTCGCCGTGGCGGCGAGCGTGCCGCGCGCGCCGCGGACTTCGACCCGGCAGAACGCCGTCGATCGTCCCCGCTTCTCGACCCACCCCTCGGCGATCGCATCCTCGCCGGCCACCGCATCGAGGTACTGGACCGTCATCGTCACCGTGAGCAGCGCGCGCCGCTCGTCGTAGGCGCTGCCGATCGCCGGCACGACGACGGTGTCGATCAGCGTCGCGATCGCGCCGCCGTGCATGACGCCTTGGGGCTGGTCGACCTCACGACGGTGCGGCAGGCGCATGCGGGCGTAGTCCTGGCGAACCTCCTCCAGCACGATGCCGCAGTAGCCGGGAAAGAAGGGGACCTGCCCCTCCTGACGCTGGCCGAAGCCCCGCCAAGTGACGAGGCGCTCGTGCGGGAGCGGGAGGAAGCGGTCGGCGTTCGGGGGGGGCATGGCGGCGGTTCTTCCTGGCGCGGAGTGCCGTGGCAAGCACCGCGACGGCCGTGCTAAGGCGCGCCGGCGCGATGAGCAGCGACTGGAAGGGCTATCCCTACGTCCCGGACTGGGGTGATCCCGCCTGGTTCCGCTTCCCCGACGTCGACGGCTACCGCGACGACCTCGGCATGGCGACGTACTTCGTCGACGGCTTCCTGCGCGGGCGAACGAGCGGCCGCGAGTACGCGTTCATGACGATCGTGACCGACATGCACGTCGTCGGGAAGCGCCTGCGCGCGAGCTTCTACACCTTCGCGCTCTACGACCGCGCGCGACGCCGCTACGGGACCTACACCGACTACGACTTCCCCGCCCCGCTCCGCTGGCGATCGCGACACAAGCTCGAGGCCGCGCGCGGCCACCTGGCGCTCCGCTACGCCGCGCCCGCGGGACCCGTGCGATGGGAGAACGCGCGCGACGGCGACGGCGCGCTGCGCCCGTTCGCATGGTCGATCGAGCTGCACGGGAACGACCACCACGGTGATCGCATGCTCCTCGAGCTCGACGTGGACGCCGTGCGTCCGCCGGCGCCGCTCGGCGGCCGGGCGCTCGGCGGCGAGATGATGTTCCTCGGCCTCCCGTCGACGTTCTCCTACTTCCAGAGCGGGCTTCGCATGCGCGGGAAGGTCGGATGGGGCGAGATCAGCGAGGAGGTCGAGGGCGAGGTCGGCTGGATCGACCGCCAATGGGCCGTGCACGACTTCAGCCGCCACCAGGACCGCAAGAGCGCGCGCTACCGCAACGAGTGGCGCGTCATGCAGTTCACGAACGGCTGGGACATGAGCTGCTTCCACCAATACCTCCGGCCGGCCCGGAACGCCGTCGTGCCGTGGACCGGCATGTCGGCGCAAGGCCCCGCCCCCGCCTTCGAGATCCGGGCCACGACGCGCATCGACCTCGACTTCCCGGAGTTCATTCGCAGCCCCAGTGTCGTACGCGGCCGCGAGATGCTCACCGACGGCCCGCGCTGGTTCCCCTACCGCTACCACCTGCGCGCCCCCGAGCTCGGCGTCGACGTCACGGCGGAGCCCTGGGTCGACGCACCCGCGCACGCGCTGCCGATCGAGTACTGGACGGGCCCGGTACAGATCACGGGCCGCGTCTTCGACGCGCCCGCGACCGGGGTCGGCTTCGACGAGCGGAGCCGCCCGTGGATCCATGGCTTCGAGATCGCGGAGGCCGTCCGCCGCACGGCCCGGCACCTGCCGGACCTCGAACCGGAGACGCGCCAGATGCTCGCCTACCGTGCCTGGGAGACGGAGGCGCTCGCCCTGCGCGATCGCGAGGCGGCGCGCGCGCACGTCAGCCGGCATCTCGTGCCGCTCGTTTCCGGCATTCCGGCTGCTGCCCGCGAGCGCCTCGAAAGCATGCTGCAGGATCTCGTGACCGTCCTGTCGAGCCGGCGGCGTCTTCCGTGACGCGTCCTCGCCATCGTACGAGGCCTCGGCTATAGCCCGCCGACATGTCCACGATCCGGGTCGCCGATCACGACGGCGGCGTACGCCTGCTGACGCTCGAGCGCCCACCCGCGAACGCGCTCGACGAGACGCTGCTCGCAGGCCTCACGACCGCGCTCGACGACGCACGCGAGACCGCCTCGGTGCGCGCGGTCGTCCTCACGGGTGCCGGCGCGTTCTTCAGCGGCGGCTTCGACCTGTCGGCGCCGCGGCGCGACGCCGAGCGCTCGGACGCGCTGCGCGTGCTCTATCGCGACTCGCACCTGCGGCTCCTCACCTTCCCCAAGCCGACGCTCGCCATGCTCGGCGGCCACGCCGTCGCGGGCGGTCTCGTGCTGGTGCTCGCGTGCGACTACCGGCTCGGCGCCGAGGGTGACTACAAGGTCGGCCTGAACGAGGTCGCCATCGGCGCCTCGTTCCCGCGCGTCGCGATGGAGATCGTACGGCTGCGGCTGCCGCATGCGCGCGCCGCGGAGCTCTTGCTGGGCGCGGCCGTGTATCCCGCGGGCCAGGCGACCCGCCTCGGCATCGTCGACGAGCTCCTCCCGGCCGAGAAGCTCGCGGACACCGTGCTGCGACGGGCCGCGCGCATGGGCGCGTTCCCGCGCGAAGCGTACGCCCATACGAAGGCCGCCCTGGTCGAGGACGCCGTCCGCCGCGTCATGTCCGAGTCGCCCGACGCCGACGCGCGCGCCGCCGCCGTCTGGATGACGCCCGAGAGCCGCGCCGCGCGCGCTCGCCAGCGCGAGAAGATCGGCAAGCCCACGCGCTGAGCCGCTGCGGGTTGACCCGCATCGCCGAAAGACGGAAACGAACTCCGGAGGACGACGATGCGAGTCGTAGTGAACAGGGATCTCTGCGAAGGGAACGCCCTCTGCGTGAAGGAAGCGCCCGAGGTCTTCTCGCTCGGCGACGACGATCAGGCTCGCGTGCTGATCGAGCATCCTGGTGAAGCGCTGCGGGTGAAGGTCGACCGTGCCGTGCGCCGCTGTCCGCGCAACGCGCTCACGCTGGTCGAGGACTGAGCGTGGGCGAGCACGCGCTCTCCGGCAAGACCGCGCTCGTGACCGGCGGCGGGAGCGGCATCGGCCTCGCCTGCGCTCGCGCGCTGCTGCGCGACGGCTGCAGCGTGACGCTCATGGGTCGTACCGAATCGCGCCTCGTCGAGGCAGCCGAAGGCCTCCGGCGCGAGGCACCGCGCGGAGCGCAGGTCGCGTGGCATGCGGGCGACGTCGTGGACGAGGCCGCCGTCGTCGCCGCGGTCGCGAAAGCCGCAGAGCCGACCGGTCGTCTCGACATCGCGGTCGCCAACGCCGGCGCCGGCGCCGGCGGTCCGATCTTCTCCACCAGCGTCGAGATGTGGCGCTACACGATGGACGTGAACCTCACGGGGACCTTCCTCACGGTGAAGCACGCCGGGGAGAAGATGGGCGCGGACGGCGGTGGCTCGATCGTTGCCATGTCGTCGATCGCCGGTCCCCTCACCCACCGCTTCATGGCGCCCTACTGCGCCTCCAAGGCGGGCGTCGAGATGCTGATCAAGGTCGCGGCCGACGAGCTGGGCCCGCTCGGCATCCGGGCGAACGCCGTGCGGCCGAGCCTCGTACCGACCGAGATGGCCGATCCGCTGGTGCAGGACCAGGCCATCGTCGACGACTACCTGGACCAGATTCCGCTCGGGCGTCTCGGGACGGTGGACGACATCGCCGCGGCGGTGCGCTATCTCGCCGGCCCCGAGTCGAGCTGGGTCACCGGGCAGTGCATTGCGATCGACGGCGGACACACGCTGCGACGCGGCCCGCGCATCGAGACGATGGTCGAGCGCTTCTTCGGCGCCGACACGATGACCGGGATGGACAGCCGGAGGCCGGGCCGTCCTACCCGTTGACCCGCGCCGTCCGATCGGCGACAACCCGCGCGTGCAACCGGGCGACACGATCCTGTACAGCGGCGCGGCGCAGGGCGCCGAGGCCACCTTCGGGGAAGCCGCCGAACGCCACGGCGTCCAGGAGGTGAACTTCACCTTCGACGGCCACTCCGACGCCCGCACGCGCGGCATCCGCGTGCTGACCAGCGAGGAGCTGCGCCACGGCGACGTGAGCCTCAGCTACGTGAGCCGCATCATGAACCGGAAGTATCCGGACACGCCCCTCTTCCGGAAGGTGCTGCAGAGCATCTGGCATCAGGTGAACCACGGCCAGCAGATCTTCGTCGTCGGCGCGATCCTGCCGGACCAGACCGTGCGCGGCGGCACCGGCGTGGCAGCCGAATACGCGAAGTTCTTCAACAAGCCGCTCTTCGTCTTCGATCAGGCGAAGAGCGGGTGGTTCCGCTGGACCGGTGACACCTGGGAGCCGGCCCGCGATCCCGTGATCAGCGAACGACACTTCACGGGGACCGGCACGCGCTTCCTCGAGCCCGGCGGCAAGGCCGCGATCGACGCGCTCTTCAAGCGCAGCTTGGGCTGATCCGACGCGCCGATGAGCGCCGGTCGGGGCATCGTGCGGACCGCCCGCCGTCCGGCCGGTTGGATCGCGCCCGGTCCCGCGCCACGCGGTCGCGACGACGTCGCGCCCGGTCCCGGCGAGGACCTCTGCTTCCTCTCCGGCGACTGGCGCATCCTGCAGCGGGTGGACGGGCACCGCTGGTCGCTCGACGACCTGGTGACGGCGTGGCTCGCGGCCCGCGTCGCGTCGTCGAGGCCGCCGCGCCGGCTCCTCGACCTCGGGTGCGGAATCGGGAGCGTCCTGCTGATGCTCGCGTGGCGCTTTCCCGACGCGATCGCGGTGGGCGTCGAGGCGCAGGCGGTGAGCGTCGACCTCGCGCGGCGATCGATCACGTGGAACGGGTGCGGCGAGCGCTGCGCCGTGCGCGAGGGCGATCTCCGCGATCCACAGGTCGTGCCCGAGGGACCTGCATTCGATCTCGTCACCGGGACACCGCCGTATCTTCGACTCGGCACGGCGCGCGAGTCGCGCCGCGTTCAGAAGGGTCCCTGCAACTTCGAGCATCGCGGCGGCATCGAGGCGTATGCGACGGCTGCGGCGCGCGCGCTCGCGCCCGACGGCGCGTTCGTCGTGTGCGAGCAGGCGAGCCAGGACGCGCGCGCCCACGCCGCCGCCGCCGCTGCGGGCCTGACCGTGGCACGCTCGCTCGCCGTCGTACCGCGCGCCGGCAAGTCGCCGCTCTTCTCGGTCCATGAGATGCGCCGTCCTCACGGGGCCCGGCCGCACGAGACGCTCGCGCCGCTCGTCGTCCGGGACGCCCGCGGTGCCCGCACGCCGGCTTTTCGGGCGCTGCGTGGCGACATGGGCCTGCCGCCCTGAGGGGGGAGCGCTCGACACTCGGACCGCTACCCGTATGCTCGATGGCATGGGTCAGCCAAGCCTCGAGACGCTGCAGTACCAGGCGGAGCAGCTCACGACCTCCATGCAGGCGCTCACCTCGCTGACGCGCACGCCGCAGGAGCGGCTCGATCGGGCGATCTCCTACTTCAGCCGGACGTTCCGGGACGATCCCACGGGGCACGCCTTCGCGATCTGGCGCCGGATCTACAAGGCGATCGGCGACCCGCCCGTCGGCACCACCCTCGCGGTGAAGCTCGAAACCCTGACCCCCGAGGAGCAGGAGACGATCGCCCAGTCCATCTGCGAGCTCCAGGCCGAGATCCAGAAGACCTGCTGGGAAGCCGAGCGTCTCGCCGCCGAGGCCGCCCAGGCGGCCGAGGCCTCCGAGGCTTGACCCGGGGGGTCGGGCAGGCGAAACCAATTCGTCATGTCCGAACGACGAGACACCCCCGAGCAGGCCGAGTTCCGCGAGTACTGTCGCCGCTGGCTGGCGGAGAACCGCCCGGCGCCTCCGAGCTTCCGGCTGCCGCTCATGCCGATCGAGACGGCGACCGAGGAGCAGCGGCGCTACCTCTGCGCCTGGCAGAAGAAGTGCCACCAGGCGGGCCTCATCGGCGCCGACTACCCGAAGGAGTACGGCGGCGGCGGCCACAAGGGCTTCCAGACGATCGCGAGCCAGGAGGTGGGCCACGCGGGGGTGCCCTTCATGATCAACGTCATCGGGCTGTCGATGGCGGCACCGACGATCCTCAACCACGGCACCGAGGAGCAGAAGCGACGCTTCCTGCCACCGCTCTTCTCCGCCGACGAGATCTGGTGCCAGGGCTTCTCGGAGCCGAACGCCGGCAGCGACCTCGCCAACGCGCAGGCCTCGGCCGTCCGGCAGGGCGACAACTGGGTCATCAACGGCCACAAGGTGTGGACCAGCCTCGCGCACTTCGCGAGCTGGATGATCATGGTGTGCCGCCATTCGACGGCCCACAAATACGACGGCCTCACGTATTTCATCGTCCCGATTGGCGACACGAAGGGCGTGACGGTCCGGCCGCTCATCAAGATCACCGGCGAGACGGGATTCAACGAGGTGCTCTTCGAGGACGTCATCGTGCCGGACACGTTGCGCGTCGACGCCGTCGGCAAGGGCTGGACGGTCGCCATGACGACGCTCCTCTACGAGCGTGGCGCCGCCGAGGGGGCCGGCAGCGGCGGCGGCGCGTCCTTCGAGGATGAGCTGAAGGCGCTCGTCGCGCTCGCCAAGCGCACGCGCCGCAACGGCGCCACCGCGTGGGACGACGCAGTCGTGCGCGACAAGATCGTGCAGCTCCTCGTCCGCGCCGAAGGGCTTCGCCAGACCGCCCGCCGCATGCGCGTCGAAGGCCTCGGCGATCATCCGATGCGCCTCCCGCTCCAGGCAAAGGTCCTCATGACCGAGCTCATCCAGGACGTGGGCGCGCTCGGCGTCGAGATCGCCGGCGCTGGCGCCACGCGCTACCTGGGCGATCCCAACGCGCCCGACGGCGGGCACTGGCCACACACCTACATGAACTCGTACGGCATGACGATCGCCGCCGGGTCGAACGAGATCCAGCGCAACATCCTTGGCGAGCGGGTGCTCGGCCTCGCGAAGTCGAAGTAAGGACGCACCCGACGATGGCACTGACGAAGGATTTCGGCTTCGGTCCCGACGAGCGCCTGGTCCGCGACCAGGCGCGAAGATTCCTACGCGACAACTTCGGCATCGAGCGACTGCGTAAGCTCGTCGCGGCGGATCATCACGAGGCCTATGAGAGCGCCGTCCAGCCGGCCCCGTACGACAAGCAGCTCTGGCAGCAGATGGTCGAGCTCGGATGGACCGGCCTTGCCGTCCCCGAGGCAGCCGGCGGCGTCGGCATGAAGATGATCGCCGTCGCGACGCTCGCGGAAGAAGTCGGGCGCGCCGCCCTGCCCTCGCCGCTGACGGCGACCCTCATCGCCACCATGGTGCTCCGCGCCGCCGGGGCGACCCCATGGCTCGAGCGCGTGGCCGGCGGTGAAGCGGCGACGCTCGCCGTCACGAACGCCGACGGATCGTGGGAGCCCGGCGACACCGACGTCACGGCGACGCCGGCAGACGGCGGCATCGTTCTCGAGGGCACCGCGGCGTTCGTGCAGGATGCGCGCAAGGCACAGCTCTTCCTCGTGTCCGCAAAGGGAAGGAGCGGCGTCGATCTCTACGCCGTGCCGGCGAACGCGCCCGGGCTCACGGTCACGCCCGACCGCATCGTCGATCTCACACGCGACCAGGCGACGCTCACCGTGAGGAACGTCACGGTCGGCGCCGATGCCGCCGCCACGACCGGCGGCCGCGGTCCGGCCGCGATCGAAGCCGCGATGCCAGCCATCCTCACCATCGTCGCCGCCGACCTGTGCGGCGCCGCCGAGTGGCAGCTCCAGACGACGACCGAGTACGCGCGCACGCGCGTCCAGTTCGACCACCCGATCGGGTTCTTCCAGGCGGTGAAACACCCGATCGTGAACATGATGCTGGCCGTGGATCGCGCGCGCTCGCTCATGTACGCCGCGGCATGCGCGATCGACCACGAGCCGGCCGACGCCCTGCGGCTCGCGCGGATGGCGAAGGCCTCTGCGTCCGACGCCGCCGCCTTCTGCTCCGACCGCTCGGTCCAGCTCCACGGCGGGATCGGCTTCACCTGGGAGTGCGACGTCCACCTCTATTTCAAGCGCCAGAAGCACAACCAGCTCCTGTACGGCGACGGGCCGTATCAGCGCACCAAGCTGGCCTCCCTCCTCGACGCCTGACGGACGACCAGATGCGACGCTTCGAGAATCGGGTGGTCCTCGTCACGGGTGCCGCCTCCGGCATCGGACGCGCCACGGCCGAGCGCCTCGCCGACGAGGGCGGGAAGCTCTTCTGCGTCGACGTCCAGATCGACACCGCTCGCGAGCTGGTGGCCGCGATCGCGGCGCGGGGCGGCGAAGCCACGCCATGGTCGTGCGACGTCAGCGACGAGCGCCAGGTCTCCGAGACGATCGCCGCGTGCCTCGATCGCTACGAGCGGTTGGACGTCCTCTGCAACGTCGCCGGCATCCTGCGCTTCGACCACTTCCACGAGGTACGTACGGAGGACTGGAACCGTGTCCTCGCCGTCAACCTCACCGGCACCTTTCTCATGTGCCGCGCAGCACTTCCCCATCTCTTGAAGACGAAGGGGAACATCGTGAACGTGGCGTCGACGGCGGCGCTCGCGGCGCAGCCGTGGGCGGCGGCGTACGCGGCGTCGAAGGGCGGCATCCTCGCCCTCACGCACACGCTCGCGATCGACTACGTGAAGCAGGGCCTGCGCGTGAACGCGGTCTGCCCGGGCGACATCCAGACGCCGATCATGAACGCGTTCCGCCTGCCCGAGGGTGCGAACCCGAAGCTCCTGCGGCGCGTGATGGCGCCGATGGGCACGGGCAGGCCCGAGCACGTGGCCGGCGTGATCGCCATGCTCGCGTCGGACGACGGCGCGTTCGTCACCGGCGAGCACATCCGCATCGACGGCGGGACGCTCGCCTAGAATCGGCCCAGGGGCCGCCGCGGACGGCACGCACGAAGCCCGTGTTGGTCTTCACCTGCGCGAGGGCGTTCGCCTAGGTGAAGAGCGCCTCCGTCGACGTCACGGGAGATTTCGACGAACTTGGCGTCCTGGCACGACGCGAGAGCGGCGCGGCGGATCCGTTGCACTCGCGCCAGCCTCGAGCTTCGCATAGGGTCGATCTCGACAGATGAGCGATCAGTCGCCGGAACGGGGTTCCGCTGGCGACGCGACGTCCCGGGCAGCCGAGGTGGTCCAGCGCGAGGTGCGCGACTTCCTTCGGGCACACGAGCGGCGGCGCCGCCAACTCCCTCGCGCGATCGTCGTGGGGCTGCTGGCCGGCATCACGGCCGTCGCCTTCACCCGTGTGCTCGCTGAGGCAGACGATCTCCGGACCTCGTTCATCGCCTGGGCCCACACCCTCGGCCCCTTGGGATTCGCCTTGCCCGTCTCGCTGGCGGCGCTCGGCGCCGGCGCGGCCGTTGGCCTCGTGCGCAGCCTGGCACCGGAGGCCTCCGGTAGCGGCATTCCACAGCTCGAGGCCGTGCTGCATCACCTGCGGCCAATGCGAGCGGCTCGGGTTCTCGCGGTCAAGTTCGTCGGCGGGGTGCTGGGGATCGGGGGCGGCCTCGCGCTCGGCCGCGAAGGTCCGACGATCCAGATGGGCGGCGCGCTCGGGCACCTGACCAGCCAGTGGTTCCGGTGTACGCCGCGCGAGCGTCAGACCCTCATCGCCGCCGGGGCCGGCGCCGGGCTCGCCGCCGCCTTCAACGCACCGCTGGCCGGTCTCGTCTTCGTCCTCGAGGAGGTCCAGCGGGATTTCTCGCCGACCGTGTTCACCACGACACTGATCGCCGCCGTCACGGCCGACGTCGTCACGCGGCTTCTGATCGGCCAGCTCCCGGTATTCCACGTGCGCACGGAGTCCATTCCCCCGCTGCAGGTCCTGCCCGTGGCGCTCCTCGTCGGGGCCGCTGCCGGCCTGCTGGGCGTCGCCTTCAATCGCGTCCTCGTCGGGACGCTCGACCTCTTCCAACGGTTGGGCAACGGTCTGTCGTGGGCGAGCGGCGCCGTCGCGGGAGCCGTCGTGGGCGGCGTGGGTTGGTTCGCGCCGATCGCGCTCGGCGGCGGACACGGTCTCGTCGAGCAGACGCTGGCGGGTGCATTCGCCCTGCCGGCGCTGGTCGGGTCCTTCGCGCTCCGCTTCGCGCTCACGATGCTGAGCTACGGCAGCGGGGCGCCTGGTGGGATCTTCGCCCCCCTCCTCGTCCTCGGCTCACAGCTCGGCTTGGGGGTGGGGCTCCTCGCACAGCATGTGGTCCCGAGCGCAGTCGAACATCCCACGCTGTTCGCGGTCGTCGGCATGGCGGCCTATTTCACGGCGATCGTGCGCGCTCCGCTCACGGGCATCGTGCTGATGGTCGAGATGACGGGCAACTATTCGCTGGTGCTCCCGTTGCTCGGAGCATGCCTCACGGCCTACGGGGTGGCGGACGTCCTCGGGGACCGCCCCGTCTACCAGGCGCTGCTCGAACGCGATCTTCTGCGCGGCGAGCCCATGTCGAACCTCCAATCGGCGCTGCTGCTCGAGCTGACGCTCGCGGCGGGCGCTCCCTTCGAAGGGCGGCGCATCCGCGACATCGGGCTGCCGCCGGGCTGCGTGATCATCACCGTCAGCCGCAACACGGGCGAGCACGTGCCGACGGGCGACTTCCGCCTCGAGGCGGGCGACCGCCTGACGGCCGTCGTCGCCGCCGATGCCGCGACGGCCGGCGCTTTTCTTCGCTCGGGTGTGAGCAGCGACCGCCGCTGACGGCGGTCACATCATCAGGCCGGCGCGTCGACCGCGAGCTTGGGACGGCGCTCCTCGGGCAGGTGGTCGTACAGATCGGCCACCAGATCCGACCGCAGCGTTCGGTGCTGCGATTCGGTCCACAGGTTCCGCCACTGATGGGGATCGTCGTCGACGTTGTAGAGCTCGCCCTCCGTGCCGTCGTAGACGACGGCCGACGGCGTCAGCACCCAGTCGCCCATCGTCTTCTCGAGACCATTCGGCTGCCCGGCGGTGCTGGGCTCGTAGGTCGTGAGCAACCAGCCGTCGCGGTAGATCGAGCGCAGGTGCATGCCGTAGCCGGGGAACTGGCTGTCCCATTCGCAGAGGACGCGCTGGCGCGTGCCGTCCTCGGCCGTCGGGAGCGCGCGTCCCTGCATCCACGACGCGGGCGCGATCCCCGCGATCGCGCAGAACGTCGGCGCGAGATCGACCTGCCCCACCGGCTGGCGAACTTCTGCCGGCGCCACCTTCGCCGACGGCGCCGGACGCCATACGAGCGGCAGCCGCATGAGCGCGTCGGTATGGAACGGTCCTTTGTAGACGAAGCCGAAGTCGCCCTGCATCTCGCCGTGGTCGGTCGTGAAGAGGACGTCCGTGTCGGCGTCCCAGCCGCGCTCGGCGATCCGACGCATGACGCGCCCGCAGGCCTCGTCGATGAGCTCGTTCATGACGTGCGCCTTGGCGTTGATCTCGCGGATGTTGTCCGCGGAGAGCACCTGCGGCCGATAGTTCATCGGCCCGCCTTCCATGTTGATCCACCGGCCCTCCCAGCACGCGAGCCAGTGTCCCGGCTTCTGCGCCAGGATCGCGCGGATCTTCTCCTCCGAGCCGGGATGCCCGGGCGGCAGCGGCAGGTCCTGCCACGGCACGCGATCGAGCTCCGAGGCCGGCGGATCCCACGGGTGGTGCGGGTCGGGAAAGCTCATCCACACGAACCAGTCCTCGTCCGCGCCGAGCGAGTCCAGGAACTCGATCGTGCGATCGGCCACCCAGTCGGTGTGGTACCACTCGCGCGGAATCGGATTGTTCTTGGTCTCGGGCGCGCCCGTGTCGCCGCCGCCGTCGGCGTTGAGGAGCGGCGCGAAGCCCTCGATGCACTCGGGATGGTTCCGCTTGAGCCAGCGCCCGTAGTGACCGACCGTACGTTTTCCGAAGGCCGGGATGTGCGTCGCGTGGATCGCGCGCTCGAAGCCGCGCCACGGACCGAAATCGTCGCACGCCTGGCGCGCGTTCTCCTCGAAGCGCAGCGTCGGATCGAAGTTGGGCTCGAAGTGCGCCTTGCCGAGCAGCGCGGTCCGATAGCCGGCCTTGTCGTGGAGGTAGGCCGCCACGCTCGGCGCGTCGACCGGCAACGCGACCCCGTTCGCGTACACACCGTGGGTGCGGACGTACTGCCCCGTCAGCATGGTCGAGCGCGCCGGCATGCAGACCGCATTCTGGTTGTAGGCGCGACGGTAGTTGACGCCGCTGCGAGCCCAGCCGTCGACGACCGGCGTGCGGGCGTACCTGCCACCGTTGCAGCCGAGCGCGTCGTAGCGCTGCTGGTCGGTGGTGACGAAGAGGATCTTCCGTCCCATGCGTGAGCCGTCGAGCTAGCACGGCCGGGAACCACGATCCATCGTGCGGTACGCCGCGCAAGACGCAAGAGCGCGTCGTACGAGGGGCCGATCGAGATCGGCAGTACCGGGAGTTCCGGTAGGCGCCAGCATGCCCTTGCCGACCGGAAACTGGGGGCTCGAAATGCTACGGGGCGGGCCGCCCATGCGGCGACCCGCCCCGTCCTATGCGAACCGCGCGCGACCGCTCGCTCGCGGTCGCGGGCGGATGTCATGCTCTCCTCAGCGACCGTTGTCGCTGACGACGATCACGCAGCTCTTGTCGTTCGCCGGCTGCTCGTCGGTCTGATCGACCGCGGTGATGGCCGCGCAGTTCTTGAGCCGCAGGCTGTCGTCGCCGAAGCGACCCTTGAGGCCCGAGCTCGAGAAGGTCTTCACCTCGATGGTGAGGACCGCGTTGGCTCCCGCGTCGAGGCTGCCGACGCTCCAGACGCCCGTCGACGGGTTGAAGGTCCCCTGGCTCGCCTCGGTGTCGCCGAGGACGATCCCGCCCGGGAGGAAGTCGGTGACCTTGATGCCCGTCGCCGCGGCACCCTTGTTGGTCACGGTGATGTCGTACGCGACCACGCACTTCTCCTTGCGCTTCATCCACCACTTCGACGCGTACTTGGCGCGGCGGGTCCTCGCCTTGTCCTCGTCCCGCTGGCAGACGACTACCGGCACGTTCCCCTCCTGCGGGCCGATCAGCGACTTGCCGCGGTCCTTGCAGGTGGGAACCGTGGCCTCGCAGCGGCACGAGGCGTCCTTCTCGATCGCCAGATCGGTCTTCGTCGAGCAGGTCTTGTCGTTCGAGGAATCCTCGACGTGGTCGCATGCGCCGGTCGACTCGTTGCAGCTGTCGTCCGTGCACACGTCGCCGTCGTCGCAGTTCACCGGACCGCTCGCCACGCAGTAGCCGTTGCCGTTGCAGGCGTGGTTCACGCATTTCTCGCGGTTGATCGTGCACGCCGTGCCCGCCGGCGCGTTGGGCAGGTCGGCGCAGGCGCCCGTGCGCGGATCGCACGTCTTGCCACCGTCGCAGACGCTGGCCGGCCCGTTGCAGGTGACCGGTGGGGCGCTCGGGGCGCACACGCCGTCGGCAGTGCACGCCTCCGGCGTGCACAGGCTGTTGTCGGTGTCACACGCGCGCCCCGCGGCCGCCACGTACTGGCAGGCTCCGGTGGCGGCGTCGCAGCTGTCGTCGGTGCACGGGTTGCCGTCGTCGCAGGTGACCGGGCCCGTCGCGACGCAGTAGCCGTTGCCGTCGCACGCATGGTTGATGCACTTCTCGCGGTTGATCGTGCACGGGGTTCCTGCGGCGGTGTTCGGGAGATCGACGCACGCGCCCGTCTGGGGATCGCACGTCTTGCCGCCATCGCAGCTGCTCGCGGGCCCGTGGCAGGTCACCGCCGGGCCGCTCGGCACGCACTTGCCCTCGCCGTCGCACTGCTCCGGCGTGCACAGGCTGCCGTCGGTGTCGCACGCGGTACCGGCCGGCGCGCCCGCACACGACCCGTCGGCCGCCGCGGGGGTCGCCCACACGGCGAGCGCGACGGCCAGGAGCAGGCCGGCGCGATACATCGTCTGTCGCTTCATGATCATTCCTTCGCCTCCGAAGTGGTTTCGGCGCGCACGACGCGCGCGATCGGGCCACCTTGCGCCGATGACGCATCGCTCGTCAATGATAGAATGCAGGCATGCGCGCAGGCTGCGCGCGCTCGCATGGAGCAGCTCAGGACAGGTGCTGTGCGATCCGGCGGTCAGCCCGCAGCGCTCATGGCAAGCGCCCTGCGGAAGCCGTGGCGGGGGCGCTTTTCCCCGGCGTCTTCCGGACGACGTCGTACGCCGGCGGTTTGTCGGCAGCGAGCACGCTGGGGACTCGCGCTCACCGCTTGGAGTCGCGAGTTGGTCGCTCGCGCCTTGTCTCGCGTGTGCGAGGCGAGCGGCCGGTTCGGGCCGCTCGCCTCGCCGTTCGCCTACTGTCCTTCGTGCTGCTTCATCATCGCCTCGATCTTCTTCTTCACCTCGTCGAGGTTGAAGGAGGCGGGGTCCTGCATCGGCGGATAGTCGATCGCCGTCATCGCCAGCCTTCCGACGTACTGCTGGACCATGACGAAGCGCCAGAACTCGCGTGCAAAGAAGTCGTTCGTGTACGCCGGCGCGCTGTTGTTCCAGCTTTCACCTCGAAGGTTGGAGGTGCGTTCGAACGGGTCCTGGCGGATGTTGACCAGGCTCGGCATGTCCGTCGTGATCTTTTCGCCCGGCCAACCCCACGGCTGCTGGAAGAACTGGAACTTGAAGTCGTCGATCCTGACCGCGCCGAGGTGCGGGCCGCCGAAGTACCACAGCTCGTGGCGCTTCGAAGGACCCTTTCCCGTGAGAAGATCGATCTGATCGTATCCGTCGAGGTGGTTCTTGTAGGTCTGGTCCCCGAGCTTCACGCCCTTCAGCAATTGATTGGTGATGTCCGGGTTGCCGGCTGCGGCCATCAAGGTCGGGAACCAATCGAGGCCGGAGAAGATGCCGTTCTCGACCGTGCCCGGCTTGACCTTGCCCGGCCAGCGGATGATGGCCGGCACGCGGAATCCGCCTTCGCCGACGGTGCCCTTCGTGTTCTTGAAAGGCGTCATGCCGCCGTCCGGCCACGTGAAGACTTCAGCGCCGTTGTCCGTGGTGAAGATGACGATCGTGTTGTCGGTCTCCCCGATGTCGTCGAGGTGCTTCAGCAGCGCGCCGATGCTGTCGTCCATCTGCGCCATGCCGGCCTCCTCGAGGCCGTAGTTGGTCTGGCTGTTCTGCATCGCCTTGTACTTGTCCGAGAGGAACGTCCAGACGTGCATGCGCGTGGTGTTGTGCCAGATGAAGAACGGCTTGCCGTCCTTCTTGGCCTTGTCCATGAAGTCGCTCGACGCCTTCACCAGCACCTCGTCGAACGTCGTCATGTCGTACTTCGCCTTCAGGAACGGCAGGGCGTGCATGTTCGGCACGCTCGACATGTCCGGGAACGGCGGCAGCGGGCCTTCGTCGGTGACCTTCTGCTTCCCGATCTTGCCCCAGCGCGGCATCTCGGTCGCGTCGTCCTTGTCGGCCGCGTAGCTGTGGATCAGGCTCCGCGGGCCGTAGGTGTTGTAGTACTTCTCGTCGACCGGGAACGAGTACCAGTACGGATCCGACATTGCGTCGAGGTGGTACAGATACCCGAAGAACTCGTCGAAGCCGTGCACCGTCGGCAGGAACTTGTTCAGGTCGCCGAGGTGGTTCTTACCGAACTGGCCGGTGGCGTAGCCCTGCGCCTTCAGCGCCGTGGCGATCGTGCACGCCTGCGCCGGAATGCCGACGTCGGCGCCGGCTTGTCCGACGGTCGTGAGCCCCGTGCGCAACGGGATCTCACCGGTGATGAAATTCGCGCGCCCGGCCGTGCAGCTCGCCTCAGCGTAGTAGTCGGTGAAGCGCATGCCCTCGGCGGCGAGCTTGTCGAGGTTCGGCGTCTTTCCGCTCATGATGCCCTGATGGTAGGCGCCGATGTTGAACCATCCCACGTCGTCTCCCATGATGACGAGGATGTTCGGCTTGTCGGCCGCCGCCGCGAGGCCAACCATGCCGGCGAAGGCCGAGACGGCAGCCACAACAACTGCAAGGACTCTGCTCTTCATGCTGTTCCTCCTCTAGGTCAGGTAAAGCAGGTAAGTGAGGTCAGGTACTCGCCGAGTTCGGTGCGCATGGTCCTTAGCACCACCCGCGATCCCTCGCCTATCCTCCGCGGGAGGTCGTGAAAAGCCCCTGGCTGCGGGGCGACCTCCGTCCGCAACGATCGGCACGGTCAGCCGAACTACGAGCGGGCGCTTCGAGCGCTACCGGGATGGATCGGCCTCACGAGCTGAGCCGGCCACTTCGAGCACTGCGACAATAAGGGTCGCCGCAAGGCTCTCCGCGAGCTACTAGGCAGCCTCTACCGCCGCGGTGGCGCGTTGGTCGAGTGGGCAACGACGAGATTTCTCAAGTGCCCGTCCTCTGAGTGCGCCCAGCATGATTCGAACATGCGACCTTCTGATCCGTAGTCAGACGCTCTGATCCAGCTGAGCTATGGGCGCGAGGGGCCGTTCCTTAACACACGCCCGGTGGTCGCTCAAACCCTCGACGCGTGTCCCAGGAGCGCGCGCGTCGCTGCGGATCGCGGCGCATCCAGTACCTCGGCCGGCGTCCCCTCTTCCGCGATCCGGCCGTCGGCGAGCACGACGACGCGCGTCGCGACCCGACGCGCGAAGCCCATCTCGTGCGTCACGACGAGCATCGTCTGGCCGCCGGCGGCGAGATCGGCGACGACGGACAGCACCTCGCCGACCAAGCTCGGATCGAGTGCGGACGTCGGCTCGTCGAAGAGCATCACCTCGGGGGTCATCGCGAGGGCCCGCGCGATCGCGACACGCTGCTGCTGGCCGCCGGAGAGACGCTGCGGATAGTCGTCGGCGCGATCCTCGAGCCCGACGCGCTCGAGAAGTCGCATGGCCTGTGCTCGCGCCTCGGCGACCCCAAGGCCGAGGACGCGCCGTGGCGCCTCGGTGAGGTTCTCCACGACGCGGAGGTGCGGAAAGAGCTGGAAGCTCTGGAAGACCATGCCGACCCGCCTTCGCACCGCCTGCAGCCTCGCGGCGTCGCGGCGCTCGCACATGCCGGGAACGAGCCGCTCGTCGGCGACCCGCACCTCGCCGCCTGCGAACGGCGTGAGATAGTTGATCGAGCGCAGGAGCGTCGTCTTGCCGCTGCCCGAAGCGCCGAGGATCGCCACGACCTCGCCGCGTCCGACGTGCAGGTCGACGCCGGCCAGCACCGGTGCGCCGCCACGCTCCGAGCAAAGCTCGCGGACCTCGAGGGTCGTCACGCTGGCACCGGCGCCAACCGACGCTCGAGCCGTCGGGCGAGCCGTGACAGGGGGACGCTCATGGCGAGATAGAGGGTGGCGCACAGGAGCCCCGGCACCAGCCACCCGCGGAGATCGACCGCGGTGATCGTCATCTGCTTGGTCAGCTCGACCACCGTGATGACCGACACGAGCGACGTATCCTTCAAGAGCGCGATGAAGTCATTCGCAATGCCGGGGAGCGCGATGCGTACGGCTTGCGGCAGGACGATCCGGCGCACGGCCGTCGCGCGCGGCATGCCGAGTGCGAGCGCCGCTTCGGTCTGGCCGATCGGCACGGCGTCGAGCCCCGCCCGGTACAGCTCCGCTTCGTACGCGGCGTAGTTCATGCCGAGGCCCACCACCGCCGCCGTGAACGCATCGAGAGCGATCCAGGGCGCGAGGCCGTAGTAGAGGACGTAGAGCTGGAGGAGCACCGGCGTGCCCCGAAAGAGCTCCACGTACCCCGTCGCAGCGACGGCGGCGAGCCGCGATCCGTACCGCCGTGCGAGACTGAGTCCGAGGCCGCCGGTCACGGCGAGCGCCATCGACAGGACCGAGATGACGATCGTGACGCCCGCGCCCTGGAGGAAGAGACGCACGTCGTGCCATTGGAGACGGCGCGGGGTCGGAACCGCCGTCGCGCTCCCCGTCTCGCCGATGCCCGCCTGCCGACCGTCCCAGAGGTGCCAGCGCTCGAGAATCGTGCGCAGCTCGCCGCGCGAGCGTACGCCTGCCAGCGCGTCGTCGATCGCGCGCGCGAGCGTCGCATCGGCGGGTCGCGTCGCGATCGCGTACGTTCCATCCCCGACCTCGGCGGCCTGAACCAGGCCGTCGCGGGTGAGGCCGTAGCGGGCGGCGATGATGTTGTCGAGCACGACGCCATCGACGCGCCCCTGCTCGAGGTCGATGTACGGCTCCTCGACGCCCTCGTGCAGCACCATCCTCACGCCGGGCGCCGCCTGCACCACGTCGGCGGCGAGCGATCCTCCGAGCGTCGCGACCCGGTGGCCCCGCAAGTCCCCGAGCCCGTGCACACGTGGAGCATCGGCCGTACGAACGACGAGCGTCAGCGAAAACCCGTAGTACGGCCGGGAGAATGCGACGCGTGCCGCGCGCGCCGGCGTCACCTCGAGGCCGTTCAGGACGATGTCGCAGTCGCCGCGCTCGAGCGCAGGGACGAGCATCTGCCAGTCGTTCTGCACGAACTCGGCGCGGACGCCGAGCGCCCGGGCGAGCGCATCGGCGATCTCGACCTCGAAGCCAACGAGCCCGCCGTCCCCGCGCGGATCCTGGAAGACGTAGGGCTCGCCGCCCTGGAGATCGCCACACCAGCGAAGGACGCCGCGCGTCCGGACGGCCTCGACCCCGTCTGCCGCGGCATCGCCGCCGGCGACGAGCGCCACCATCACCGCCATGACGATCCCCGCGCGCGTACGGAGCCGTTTATCGAGCGTCCTTCGGGCTCGCAAGACGCGCGCGACGAGCCCCGGCGACTGTGCTATGCGGGCGCGCCATGTGGAAGCTACTTCTCCCCACGATCGTCGCCGTCCTGGTCGCGAGCGCGCCGCTACGCGCTCGCGCGGGCGATGCCGTCGGCTCACTCGCGCCCTACGAGGACCTCCTCGAGGTGCTGGCGCCCCTCACCTGGCACCTGAACGACGACCTCTACCGGTACCCTCCGCCGAGCGATCCGACCGGGCACGACCTCTTCCAGCTCTCCCTCGCCCGCCTCGAGGGCTGGGAGAAGCGCTATCCGAGCAACTTCCGCGACATCACCACGTTCGGGCGGGCCGAGGCGCTCGAGCGCATGGGCGAATACCAGAAAGCGACCGACGCCTACCGGCAGGTGGCGTCGAGTTCCGGCCCGCTCGCCAACGCGGCCAGGACCAATGCCAATCGGACGGCGACCTTCGCCGAGGCGGCGGCGATGCCCGAGGACGGCGACGATCTCGACAAGCAGCTCGCCGCCCTGCGCAAGAAGCTCGATGCCTGGGGCAAGATCGTCGACCAGCAGGCCGGCACGCCGTACCAGTCATTCGCCCTGGTGGAGGAGGAGCGCCTGGAGCGCATCACCTCGGGCCTGGTCGTCGAGCATCGACGCCTCATCAACAAGGGTGACGAGACCGCCGAGCGCGCGCTTCGGTTCCTCATCGAGAAGCACGCCGAATCGAAGAAGCTCCCGCTCCACATCCTGCGCCTGGGCGACCTCTACGCCGCCCTCGCCCACGACTACGCGGACGCGCACGAGCGGCCGCTCTCGTTCAAGGAAGAGGACTTCATCGCGCGCACCGATCGCGCGCTCGACGTCTACCGCAAGGTCGCGACGTGGGACGGCGTGAAAGAGAGGCCCGAAGGACAAGCCCGCTTCGCCGCCCTCGAGACCTACAAGACGAACACCCTGGCGCACTATCGCTGATGCGGCGGACCATCCTCATCCTGCTCGTCGCGGTCGCGTCGTGGTGCCGCGCCGGCACGCTCCTCGACGAATCCGCGCAGGTCGATCCCCAGGCCGTCGACATCGTCAGGCACGCCGCGGTCCATGCGCTCCTCGCGCAACCGACCCCGCTCGCCGACGACGTGCACGACGCCGAAGCGCTCGACACGTCCCGCCGCGACCGCGGGCTCGCGCCGGCGGGGCTCGCCGACGACGTGCGGCTGCTCGCCGCCGGTCTCCGTCCGACGCGCGACGCCCGGCGCGATGCGCTGGAGGAGGTCCTCGACGACGATCCCGACCCCGCCGTCGAGCGCTTCGCGCGCTATGCTCTCGAGCACGAGGACGACGCCGGCGCAGGGGACCAGCTGCTCGCCGACGATCGTCACAACCGGCGGGCCTCGATCGTGAACGACGCCATCCGGCCCCTCGGCGTCTTCTCCGGGGGGGTCCTCCTGGCGGCGGTGAATCCCTTCCTCGCCGCCGGCAGCGCCCTCGACAGCGTCGTCACCACGGCCGTGAACCTCTACCACTACAACGACCTCTCGCCGCGCGAGCGCGAAGCGCTCGTCCGCTATCGCCGCCAGCTCGCCAAGGATCCGAACACCATGGCGGCGCCCGACATCATCGACACGGTCCGCTCGATCAACGCCAAGCGCACCGAGGCCGTGTGCAAGGACACGGTCGCCGCCGCCGAAAAGGCGCTCGACGCGAACGACCTCGACGCGGCGCGGTTCTACGTCGAGAGCGCGGGGCGCCTGTCCGGGTGCGACGACAAGGTCGCGAAGATCCGCGAGAAGGTTTCCAAGGCACTCGCGATCCGCTCGACGCGGACCGAGGCGGCGCGCTGGCCGGCCGACGACCTCGAGCTCCCCGAGGCGGACGAGCGGGTGGACTACGAGGCCGTCGCCACCGCCACCGTCCTCCGCGATCCCGCGGGGATGATGGAGGCCGCGCAGCGCTTCGCGCAGCGACACGACGACAGCGACCACGACCGCTCCGTGACGCTCGTGGTCGGCGTCGCGCGCGATCTGGCCGGCAATCGCGATGGCGCGCGCGACGCGCTCGACTCGATCGCGTCGAAGAAGTCGGAGACCGGACGCACGGCGCAAGCCATGCTCGACGACCCGCGCTTCAACGGTCTAAATCCACTCGACGCCGCCGAGCGACGCCACGCTCGCGACGTCGCGCAGTACGTACTCGTAGGCGGCGGTCCGACGGGCCGCAGCGCCATCTACACCGCTGCGCAGCTCGGCGCCGAAGGCGCATCGGCGGCTCAGACGCTCGGCATCTTCAACGTGATCGGCATGCTGACACGGGCCTGGAGCGCCTGGCGCAACGACCCGGCGTCGAACCAGGCGATCATCGACGAGGGAGAGCAGTTCCTAGCGCGCGAGCCCGACTCGCCCGATGCGTCCGACGTGCACGAGCGCCTGGCCACGGCGTACGAACGGGCGGGCCACTACGACCGCGCCCTGCTCCACTATCGCGCCGTCGCCAACCCACAGTCCTCTCGCATCGAGAAGCTCGAAGGGAAGATCGCCGATCAGCTCCTCGAGAATGCGAAGAAGGACGGCGGCGAGCCCGTCCTTCTGGCAGCGATCGTGCACTACTACCCGGACTCCGACGCGGCGGCGAAGGCACGTGAGGCGCTCGAGAAGCTGCCGAAGCCGGGTGCCATCCCGCTCTCGCGCGACACCTTGGTCGCCCATCCTGCCCTGCTCGGCCCAAGCGGCCTCGATCTCGATCCAAAGCTGCTCGACGGCGACCGCGACAACGGCGAGCTCGGCGAGACGGGTGTGACGGTGCTCCCGGGCACCCTGGAGCTCAGCCTGCGAAGCCATACGGGCGGCGACGACTACACCGAGCGACGTCCGATATCGCCCGAGGCTTACACCCGGGCGCGTGCGGCCGCCGAGGACGCGCTGTACGCGTCGGTGCTGGTAAAGGACCCGCGCGACCCCGAGATCGGCCGCTTCGAGAAGTACATCCCCGTCTACATCAACGGCGGTCTCGGCGAGAGCGGTGTCGCGATCACGCCTGGCATCAAGATGCGGCGCGACAACTCGGAAGACCGCGCGCTCTATCAGTGATGCACGATCCGGGGCTCAGCCCTGGAATCCGACCTTCTTGTGGGTGCCGTCGCAGAAGGGCTTGTTGGACGACTGCCCGCACCGACAGAGATAGATGGGCTGTTCGTCAACAGGCCGGTTCTGCCCATCGCTCCCCACGAGCTCGACCGCGCCCGAAACCTCGAGCGGGCCGTTCCGCAATGCCTTGATCCGTACCTCCGCCATGCGCACCCCCCTCGGTTTTCTTGCCCGCCCGGTCAGGCTTGGTCAATTCGACACGTTGAATACCCCCGAGGGGGGGACGTCGGCATGCTTCGGCGCCAGTCCGGGCAGGATTGCAGGGTTTTTGGCCTCGGGAATACGCGCCGAGGCTCGGCACAGTCTTCGCTACGGACACCGGTATGGTTCGTACCGGAGCTGAGGCAAGGTTCATGGAGGCCGATCAGGGGCTGGTGGAGGAACGCGTTCACATCGGGGAGGACTGTCTCGAGCTCAGCGCGTTGTCGCCGGAAGAGCTGACGGTGATGCGGGCATGGATACGGCGCATCAACGGGGCTGCATACCCGCAGCCGTTTCTCGTCGAAGGGCCGCCGGGTCACTTCCGACTCTACGTGGGCGACGCCGCCGAGCGCGTGCGCACGGAGCGCGGTATCCAATAGTCCGGTCCGGGTTCGGCGGGTTCGGCAGGAACGGGGAGGGAAGGATTCGAACCCTTCCCGTCTTCTGGTGAGCAGTTAGCGTCCTCCATCCTGGGGAAGAGCGTCAAGCGGGTGTGCCCGTCGTTGCTCAATCACTTCGGGGTGCAACTTGATCGCGCGAGCGCTCCGATTCGTCTTGCGTGCGTTCTCCTCCCCCATTACCCGCGAGCGGCGGATCGTGATCGTGCCAGCACGGAGGTCTCCATCTCGCCACTTGAGGCCGATCGCCTCTGACAGCCTCATGCCCGTCCAGAACGACCAGCGCGCGAGCACGACGCGGGCGGCGGCGGGCACACCTGATCCCGACACCGACAACGGCACAACGGACTGCGCGTTTCCTGTCGTACGCGAACACCGGGGCTGTAGGCACGACAACCCTGGGAAGGTGACCGAACCGCCACCTTATCGGACGTAGCGCTCGGTCGATTCCCTCCAGCCCCGGGCTTGCGCGGCGTCCCACCGTCGCTTGAACCGCGCCCTGCGCCTGCGTCCGTCCACCGCCATCTTCGCGTCGACGCTGCACGAACTCGTGCGAAACCGAAGGTCGCATGACGCGGCAGCGAGGCGCCGGCCGGGGCATCTGGTTTGCACCTCTAGAAGGGGGTCAACGAGGGTGCCATGCGCCCAAGAGCGCTGAACATGTCGACTGCCGCGTGGCTGTTGGTTGCGGCGGTGCTGATGGCGGGAACGCTGGGGAGAACGATCCGGCGCCCACACTCCTCGGAGCACGTCACCTGGCGCACGACTCAGCCCGCCATCGTGATCGACGGGACGCCGCGCGCTGCACATCGCGCCGCGGTCGCTCCGCCGCCCTCTCGAGGGCGCCATTCCCGGGTTGCCGACCCCGCGGAGGAACGGAAGGCGGCCGCGATGCTGCTGCTCCTGATGCTCGGAGGGGGCCGCCCCGCGGCCATCCCGCGGTGAGCACGCGTGGGGAGACGAAAGGACAACGCCCCGAGGAAGTGATCGTGGCTGTAGGAACGATAACCCTCAGAAGTTGTCATGACCGTCTGGACCCGGACACATGGCGAGGTGGAAGAGCTCGGTTCCGTTGACGTGCGCGAAGGACATCAGGTCCGCATGGCGTCCAGCGCCTCACCCAGCGACCACACGGCAGCGCCGAGCAGCACGACGTCCTTCAGCAGGAACTGCCCGGGGACGACGGACAGGGCCGGGAAGCCTCCCAGGCTCGGCTCCCAACCAGGGGTGGAGAACAGGAAGCTGAGCGTCGTGAGGAACATCATCACCGCCATCGCGCTCCCCACCGCTGCGACTCGCGCGGACAGCGGCCGCACCGCGATCATAGCCGCGACCGCGATCTCGACGGTTCCGAGGAGATTCGAGAACCCTTGCACGCTCAGGAAGCGGTACATCCAGCCCATGAGGGGGCTGTTGGCCACCAGGGGCTGGATGCCAGCTGCTTCGTAGGCGGTGAACTTCATCGCGCCGATCCAGGCGACGACCAACACCAGGCCGTAGCACAGGATCGTCTGCCCCACGGCCTGCAGCCCGACGGTCTCCTCGACCGTGCCGCTCTGCGTTCGCATCACTCCAACGGCCATGACTCGAACCTCCTTTACGGGCGAATGCCGGGAACCTTCAGCCGCACTCGATACAGGCCCGTGCGCGCTGTCATGTAGAGGGTCCTGCCGTCCTCGTCGCCCCACGCGAAGTTGGCGGGGATTTCGGGTGCCTTGATCGTCCCGAGGTGCTTGCCCGCCGCAGAGATGACCCAGATTCCGCCCGGCCCCGAGACGTAGAGGTTGCCCTTCTGATCGACCTTCAGGCCGTCGAGCGCCTGCTCGCCCGGCTCGCTCGTCATGTCGAAGAAGACCTCGCCGTGCGAGAGCGTCCCGTCCGGCTCGACGCGGTAGCGCATCACCACCTTCTTCTTCACGTCCCAGTCGTCGACGTAGAAGAACTTCTCGTCCGGTGAGAACGCGAGGCCGTTCGGACCGAGGAGATCCGTGGTCAGGAGCTGCACCTTCCCGTCGGCGACGCGGAAGACGCCGCTGTAGGGCAGCTCCTTCCGCGGGTCGTCGAAGAACTTGGGTAGCCCGAAGGGCGGATCGGTGACGTAGAGCGCGCCGTCTGACTTGTAGACGAGGTCGTTCGGGCTGTTCAGGCGCTTGCCCTCGTAGCGGTCGGCGAGCACCGTCAGCTGCCCGTTCTTTTCGAGCCGTGTGACGCGGCGGTTTCCGTGCTCGTTGATCGTGAGCCGGCCTTCGCGGTCGAGCGTGAGGCCGTTGGAGCCGGGCTGCCCGTACTCAGCGATGTCGGCTCCGGTGTAGCCGCTCTTCGTCCGGAAGACCGAGAGCTCGCCGTCCGGCGTCCAGCGATAGATGCGGTTGTCGTTGGGATCGCTGAAGAGAAGATACCCGCCGTCGCGCACCCAGATCGGGCCTTCGGTGAACAGGAAGCCGCCCGCGAGCTTCTCGATGCGCGCCGGGGTCGGCACGATCTCGTCGAGCGCGGGGTCGAGACGCACCACCTCGCCCACGTTCTCGCCCGGCTCCGGCGCCTTGTAGAAGTCGAGCGTCGCGGACTTGACCCAGATGAAGTTGTTCGGGCTCGCGGAGATCGGGCCGTTCATCCCGAAGATGGCGAGCTGAATCTGCTGCCCCGGCTTGACGCCGCGCCCGACGATCACGCGGTTCGGGGCGTTGAAGCCCCCGACCGCCGTGCCGCCGGTCTGGCCGAGGACAGGCGCCAGCTTCCCGTCGACCCAGACTTCAGCGTAGTCGTCGATGACGATCTCGAACGCGACAGTGGACCCCGTCGGGTCGAACGTCCCAACGCGTTCCGGGATGGTGACCTTGATGCGGTACCAGTTGAAGCAGACCTTCCCCGTGGACCGGCGGGCATCGAGCGTGGTGGGCTCGATCGCTTCCCAGCCGGAGTCGTCGAAGTCGGCCGCACCCGCCTTGGGCGTGTAGTCGTAGGTCGTAATCGGCGCGCCCGAGGGCTTGAGGTCCGGCCCCGGGCCCTTGCCCTCGACCTCGACGATCTTGGCATCGCTGTACCGCCACTGCCCCTTCACCAGCCGCACGCCCTCTATGGTGCGGAGGTCGACGAGCGCGTCCGGACGTCCGAAGGGACGGACGATCGGCGTGGGGAGCGCCGCCGCCGATCCCACGAGCGCGACGACGCACGTCGCAATGAGCGAGGTAGCGCGCATGGTTCTCATCGAACCTTGACGACGTAGTAGAGCACTGGCCCCTCCACTTCCTTGAACCAGTGCGGCGTGCCGTTCGGCACGATGATCACGTCGCCCTTGCCCAGGCGGCGGGTCTCACCGTCCTTGACCGCCGTGCCGCGGATCTCGTCGGGCGCCGTCGTCTTCCCGTCGACCACCTTGCCGCCCGTCACGAACGTCGTCGAGCCCTCGAGCACGTAGATGATGTCGGTATCCTTGACGTGGACTTCGGCCTGGCCCGCGCTCTCCCGCCGGCTGGCGTGAACCATGTAGTTCCTGCCGGCGCCGTCGAAGAGCACGGCGCCCTTGGCGAATGCCGCCGACACCTTCTCGGCCGGAAAGTAGGTCACGTCAGTGCCGAGCGCCGGCGCGACCGTAGCCATCAGGAACGCGAAGATCGTCCGTGGAGCGCGCATGATCCCCCTCCTACTTGAGCGCCGCCGCGCCCGCCTTGGCGACCTCTTCGTCCCGCTGCTGGTTCGCCGCCCCGCTGACGCCGATCGCCCCCACCACCTTGCCATCGAACTCGATGGGGACGCCGCCCTGCAGAGGCGTGAAGTCT
>Ga0187894_10000330_pt1 | contig 64095 bp, 72 predicted proteins | sample GBC1701081metaG_FD_136650 | JGI IMG/M metagenome (GOLD analysis project Ga0187894, IMG submission 136650) | White microbial mat communities from a lava cave in the Kipuka Kanohina Cave System on the Island of Hawaii, USA - GBC170108-1 metaG ... | reverse complement strand
TGGCGCAACGCCTTCAACCTCGTGTATCCGACCATGGACGCGCTCAACCACCGGTTCGAGCTGACGTCGACCATCGACGTCTCCGTGAAGTCGCTGGTCGTGATCGTCGGGGCGCTCCTCATGCTCTGGGCGCTCTACGTGCTCGTGAACCGCACCAAGATCGGCACGGCCATCCGCGCCGTCGCGGAGGATCAGGCCGCCGCGAGCCTGATGGGCATCAACGTGAACCGGATCATCTCGCTGACGTTCCTGATCGGCGGCGCGATGGGCGGGGCGGCGGGCGTGCTGTTCGGCGTGCAGTACAGCTTGATCAACCCGTACACGGGCTTCATCCCCGGGCTCAAGGCCTTCACCGCGGCGGTGCTCGGCGGCATCGGCAACATCCCCGGCGCCATGATGGGCGGGCTCGTGCTGGGCCTGCTCGAGGCCTTCGCCGCCTCCTATCTCTCGCTGCTCACCGGCGGGGCGTTCGGCGCCGAGTACAAGGACATCTTCGCCTTCTCGATCCTGATCCTGATCCTCGTCTTCCGGCCGAAGGGCCTGCTCGGCGAGGTCGTGAGAGAGCGCGCGTGATCGCCGGGGCCACGCAGGCGGTGCGGGTCTGGCTCGACCGCCCCCTGCCGGCCGCCATCACGGTGGCCGCGCTGCTCGGCATCACCGCGTACGGCGTCTCCCACTTCCCGCGCTCGGTCGTGGTCTTCATGCTGTTCCAGGCCTCGATCCTGTTGCTCTACCTGGCGCGCCTGCCCGCCTGGCTCAAGGGCGGCCTGGCCGTCGTCGCGCTGGGTGGACTGATGCCGATCCTCGGCTCGATCAACGCCTACTATCTCGAGATCGCCATCCAGGTGGGCATCTTCGTCGCGCTGGCCCTCGGCCTCAACATCGTCGTCGGCCTGGCCGGGCTGCTCGATCTGGGGTACGTCGCGTTCTTCGCCGTCGGCGCCTACTCGTGGGCGATCTTCGGCTCGCCGCAGGCCAACCAGATCTTCGGCGGGACGGCCTTTCCGCTCTCGGGATGGTGGTTCTTCCCGTTTCTCCTCGTCGCGGTGGGCGTCGCCGCCGGCGCCGGCATACTCCTCGGCCTGCCGGTGCTGCGCCTGCACGGCGACTACCTCGCCATCGTGACGCTCGGGTTCGGCGAGGTCATCCGCGTGCTCGCCAACAACCTCGACAAGCCCATCAACATCACGAACGGGCCGAAGGGCATCACGCCGATCACGCGGCCGCCGATCTTCTTCGAGCCCGTGCTGCGGGCGCTCGGCATCGAGGCGAGCCCGACCGCCCTCTACCCGCTCTACTTCTATTTCCTCGTGCTCGGCATCGTGGGCGTGACCATCCTCGTCAACCGCCGCCTGGAGGACTCGCACATCGGACGGGCGTGGGAAGCCATCCGGGAGGACGAGACGGCCGCGCAGGCCATGGGCGTGCCGCTGGTCCGGATGAAGCTCTACGCCTTCGCGTGTGGCGCCTCCTTCGCGGGCGCCGTCGGGGTGCTGTTCTCCGCCAAGCAGGTCTTCATCAACCCCGAGTCCTTCACGTTCATGGAGTCGATCGGCGTGCTCGCCATGATCATCCTCGGCGGCATGAGCTCGATCCCCGGCGCCGTGCTCGGCGCGGTCGTCGTGACCGTGCTGAACCTGCAGGTGCTGAAGGGGCTCTCGCTCTGGCTCAACGATCTGCGCAACGCCGGCGTGAGCATCTTCGGCTGGAACCTGGCCGACCTGCCGACGCAGTTCGAGCCGGCCAAGTACGAGCGCATGGTGTTCGGCCTCATCCTCGTGCTGATGATGATCTTCCGCCAGCAGGGCATCCTGCCCGCCCGGCGTCGCGTCCGCGAGTTTCGCGAGTGACGCTCGCACGCAAGGCCGCTCCCCTCCTTGCCGCCGCGCTCGCCATCGTCGCGTTCCTGCCGGCGCTCCAGGCGGCATTCGTCAACTGGGACGACGAGGTGAGCTTCCTCACGAATCCCCATTTCCGCGGCTTCGGCCCGAGGCAGATTGCGTGGATGTTCACGACGCGGCTCCTCGGCCACTGGAGCCCGCTCGCCTGGATGACGTGGAGCCTCAACTACGTCGTCGGCGGTCTCGACCCGTGGGGATATCACCTGGTCAACGTGCTCCTTCACGCCGCCAACGTCGCCCTCTTCTGCCTCGTGGCCAGGCGGCTCCTCGCGGTGGGGTTCAGCGCGCCGCCCGGATCCGTCGCGTGCGTCGCCGGCGCGCTGCTGGCCGCGCTCGTGTTCGGTCTCCATCCGCTCCGCGCGGAATCCGTGGCCTGGGTGAGCGAGCGGCGCGATCTCCTCTGCGCGTTCTTCTACCTGCTCGCGGTGCTGGCCTACCTGCGCGGCGTCGAGTCCGGTGGACCGATCGCACGCCGGTGGTGGGCCTGGTCGACCGCCGCCTTCGCCGCCGCCCTCCTGTCCAAGGCCATCGCGATGACGTTGCCGTTCACGCTCCTCCTGCTCGACGTCTATCCCCTCCGGCGTCGCGGCCTCGGCTGGCGCGCGCTCGCCATCGAGAAGGCGCCGTTTCTCGCGCTCGCCGCCGGCGCCGGGCTGATGGCCGTGCTCGCACGCCAGGAGGGCGGCAACATCACGGGCTACGCGCAGTACGGCCCGACCGCGCGCCTTGCGCTCGTCGGCTATTCGTTCTGGTTCTACCCGTGGAAGTTCCTCTGGCCGTCCGGGCTCTCGCCCGCGTACGAGCTACCCACTCGCGTGGACCTCTGGCAGGCGCGCTTTCTCCTGCCGCTGCTCCTGGCGGCGGTCGTCACCGCAGCGCTCGTGGCCCTTCGTCACCGGTGGCCGGCGGGCCTGACGGCCTGGATCAGTTCGGCCATCGTCCTCGCCCCGATCAGCGGGGTCGTGCACTCGGGCAATCATCTGGCCAACGATCGCTACAGCTATCTCTCCGGACTCGGCTTCGCGGTCCTCGCCGGCAGTGCGCTCACCTGGTCCATTCGCCGAGGTCAGGGGACGCCGGCGCAGCGCTGGATTCCGAGGCTCGCCTGCGCGGCGGCGGCGGTCCTTGTCGTCGCGCTGGGTCTCGGCGCCCGAGCCCAGGCTGCCGTCTGGCACGACTCCGAGACGCTGTGGCGGCGCGCCGTGAGCGTCGACGCCGCCTGCGCCCTCTGCGAGAGCAACCTCGGCCGCGTCATCGCCCGCCCCGGTCGATACGAAGAGGCCGAGGCCCGCGTGCGCGAGGCCATTGCCCTTCGCCCGGATCGTCCCGGCGCCTACGAGAATCTCGGCGCGATCCTGCTGGCCCAGGGGCGGCAGGCCGAGGCGGAGGTCGCGTTCAGGCAGGCGGTGAGGCTCCGCCCGGAGCACGGCCCCTATCGCAACAACCTCGGCGTGGCCCTCGCCAATCAGGGCCGCGACGCCGAGGCGGAGGTGGAGTTCCGCGAGGCCACGCGTCTGTCCGCGCGACTCGTCGATGCCCCCGCCAATCTCGCCGTGCTGCTCTCGCGCCAGGGCCGACACGACGAGTCGGTCGTTGCGCTCCGGCAGGCGCTCGCCATCGATCCGACCAGCCGCCGCACGCGGGGCGCGCTCGCGCGCGCGCTCAGAAGCCGCGCCAGCCAGCTCGCCGCACAGGGGCAGGCCAACGCGGCAGAGCAGCTCCTGCAGGAGGCAGTCGTGCTCGCTGCCGACGGGCCCGCCGAGGTCAGTCGATGACCGCGCTGCTCGAGGCCAAGGGCGTCACGAAGCGCTTCGGCGGTCTCACCGCGCTGAACGGCGTCGACTTCCGGCTGGACGAAGGGCACATCGCGTCGATCATCGGTCCCAACGGCGCCGGCAAGACCACGTTCTTCAACGTCTTCACCGGCATCTACGTGCCCGAGGAGGGGACCGCGGTCTTTCGCAGCACGCCGCTCGTGGGCCGGCGGCCCGATCAGATCACGGAGCTCGGCATCTGCCGCACCTTCCAGAACATCCGCCTGTTCGGCAACATGACCGCGATCGAGAACGTGCTGGTCGGTATGCACGCGCGCGTCGCGGTCGGGTTCTGGGACGTGCTGACGCGTGGCCCGCGCTGGCGCCGCGAGGAGGCCCAGCACTGGGAGCGGGGCGTCGCGCTGCTCGACGTCGTGGGCCTGCGCGACAAGGCCAACGAGCTGGCGCGCAACCTGCCGTACGGCGACCAGCGGCGTCTCGAGCTGGGACGTGCGCTCGCCTCGGCCCCGGCGCTCTTGCTCCTCGACGAGCCCACCGCGGGGATGACGCAAGGCGAGGCGCGGAGCCTCATGGATCTCCTGCGGCGCCTCGTCGCCGACCGCGGCGTCACGATCCTGCTCATCGAGCACAACATGCGCGTGGTCATGGAGGTCTCCGACCGCGTCACGGTGCTCGACTACGGGGAGAAGATCGCCGAGGGGCGGCCCGCCGAGGTGCAGCGGGACGCCCGCGTCATCGAAGCCTACCTCGGACGCAAGCGCTGGACCGCAGCGCGCGGCACCGTGGCGCCGTGAGCGCGCCCGTCTCGATGCTCGAGGTGCGGGATCTCCACGTCTTCTACGGGAAGATCCACGCGCTCAAGGGCGTCTCGTTTCGCGTCGGCCAGGGCGAGATCGTCACGCTGCTCGGCAACAACGGCGCCGGCAAGACCACGACGCTGCGCACGGTGTCCGGGCTCCTCGCGCCGCGCTCGGGGGAGATCCGCCTCGACGACGCGCCGCTCGCGGACACGCCGCCCCACGACGTCGTGCTGCGCGGCATCACGCACGTCCCCGAGGGCCGGCGCATCTTCAACCGGCTCACGGTCGCGGAGAACCTCCACATGGGCGCGTACACGCGCGCCGACCGCGGGATTGCCGACGACATGGAGCGCGTGTTCTCCGTGTTCCCGCGCCTCAAGGAGCGCCGGGCGCAGATCGCCGGCACGCTGTCGGGCGGTGAGCAGCAGATGCTCGCGATCGGCCGCGCGCTGATGGCCCGCCCGCGCCTGCTCTTGCTCGACGAGCCGTCGATGGGGCTCGCGCCCGTGCTGGTCGAGCAGATCTTCGAGACCGTGCGCGCCATCAACCAGCAGGGCGTCACCATCCTGCTGGTGGAGCAGAACGCGGCGATGGCGCTCTCGATCGCGTCCCGCGGCTACGTCCTCGAGACCGGGGAGATCGCGCTCGAGGGCGGCGCGGCCGAACTGGCCGACAACCCGGAGGTCCGCCGGGCGTACCTCGGGGAGTAGCCGCGCGGCGCGTCACCTGCTGCCGGCAGACGACGGGCTCAGCAGCGCCGACGGGACAGCGTCGCGCGAGCCACGCCCACGGCCTGGCAAGTGTGGGCCGCTCGCTCCGGTGGGCGTGCAGCCGCTGACAGAAATTGGTCGTCGCCCTCCGAATTTTGTCAGTCCCAGAGGCGTGGACCTGGGCGCCGCCAACGACTCCCGGCGCGGACGAGCATCAAGAGCGAGCGCCGCACCGCGGCGAGGGGTTCACGGTCAGTGCCGGTAGTTGCGCAAAGTCCCGGTTCGTCGCGAGGAGATCCGGAGGGGGCGTCACTGTCACGGTCGCTCATCCCGGAGGCCGTCGACAGAAGGCAAGAAGCGCGCCCGCACATCGGCACATCCGCCCCCGTGGCATGGAGCGTGCTTGTGCCACCCGCCATTGACGCCATGGCCCGCCCGCATCCAACGCCGGAACGCTGAGCGATGACGCTACTCGAGCTCCTCCTCGACTGGATGCACCGATTGCCGCAGATCCTCGAGCCAGCGGCCGCGGATCCGCGCGCCTCGCGGGCTGCACTGATCCCGCTGGGAGACGAGCGTCGATGATGATGGACAGGCCGCACGTGGCGGTGGTCATTCCATGCAAGGACGAGGAGGCCACCATCGGGGCCGTGATCGAGGGCTTCCGCCGCGCGCTGCCCGGCGCGGCGATCTGCATCGTCGACAACAACTGCGCGGATCGGACTGCGCTGGTGGCGCGCTCGCACGGCGCCACCGTGCTCCGCGAAACTCGCCCTGGCAAGGGCCATGCCGTGCGCAAGGCCTTTCGCGAGATCGACGCCGACATCTACGTCCTGGTGGACGGGGACGACACGTATCCGGCGGATGACGCGCCTCGGATGATCGAGCCGCTCCTCACCCACGCGGCCGACGTGGTGGTCGGCGTGCGCTTGAACGCCGAGAGCGACAGCGAGTTCCACTGGGTGAACCGCCTCGGCAATCGGCTGCTCCTCGGCGCTGTGAACTTCGCGTTCGGTACCCGGCTGACCGATCTCCTCTCCGGCTACCGCGCGATGACGCGAGAGTACGTGAAGCAGGCGCCGATCCTATCCGGGGGCTTCGAGCTGGAGACGGAGTTGAGCATCCTGGCGCTGGAGCGCGGCTTCCGCGCGATCGAGATCCCTGTCCGCCTGCGGCGCCGGCCCGAGGGCAGCCACTCGAAGATCAAGATCCTGGGCGATGGCTTCCGCATCCTGAGGACGATCTTCGGGCTGTTTCGCGACTACCGGCCGCTCAGCTTCTTCGGAGGTGCGGGGCTCGCGTGCATGCTGCTCGGCCTGGCCCCGGGGCTGTTCGTGACCTACGAGTTCTCACAGCGCGGGACGGTGCGCATCCCGACGGCGGTGCTGGCGACGGGCCTGGAGATCGCCGGGCTCGTGCTGCTGCTGGGCGGGAGCATTCTCACGGCAATCCGCCGGCGGTTCCATGAGCTGGACCATCGGCTCAACCTCCTCGCCGACGAACTGGTCCAGCGCCAGCGGCGCTGACGCGCGGGTGGGCCGGTCCTCCGCGAGGGCTGTCGACCCACGCGCGAACGGCTCTCGAACACCGACCGCGATCAGCGGCGCAGCCCTGGGTCGGCGATGCCGACCGCGATCAGGCCCTGGTGAACTGACGGCCCGTGTAGTCCAGGTACCGGAGCTCGACATCGAGACCGAGCGCCGCGAGGAACTCGTCGGTGGCCCTCCTGGCGCCGTCCCAGTGGCCGTAGTCGTCGATCTGCACGATGCCCCCGGGACTGACACGCTCGTAGAGCTGCTCGAGGCACACCTTCACGCTCTCGTACCAGTCACCGTCCACGTGGAGGACAGCGATGGGGCCGACGTCCGCGGCCGGCAGCGTGTCCTGGAACAGCCCCTTGACCAGGCGGACGTCCTCCCCGATGCCCAGGCGATCGAACAGCGCGCGCACCTCGGCGAGCTCGCCGCGAAAGTGGCCCGTGTAGGATCGCGCGATGTGGAAGTCCGGGTCGCCGTCGGTCGGGGGCGGGATGCCGTCGAAAGTGTCGAAGACCCACAGCGGCCGGCGCGCCCGCGCACGCGCCAGGGCGAGGCCCATCAGCGCCGCGCTGCCGCCGCGTGCGGTGCCGCACTCGACCACCGCGCCAGGGACGTCGCGCTCGAGCACGCCACGGACCGCGCCGTAGAGCGCGTGCAGACGGGACGGGCCGGACATCGTGTAGGGGCGGACACACCGGTAGATCTGGGCGAACTCGCTCCGCGCGAAGGCCCGGTGCCACACGGAGAGCCACGCGTCGGTCGCCTGGGAGGTGAGCCAGTCGACACTGCCGAGGCGCCTGGTCACCTCGGCGCGGATCATCGCTTGACCGCCACGGCCGCGAGCCCGAAGCCGCGCCAGCGCTGGAGCATCCGATCGAGGCGGCTCACCGCCGACAGCAATGGGAACACCGCCCGATAGAGCCGGAACGCCGGGCCTCCCACCGATGCCGCGGCGTCCGCCCATGTCCACGCGCGGCGGCCGTGGACCAGCCGCTGGTACGCGAGGTGCGCGAGGCTCACCAGGTCGGTCGCCAACCGCGTGAAGAACCGAAACCAGTACGCGTGGCAGACGATGCGGAAACCGTGCGGGACGAGCAGGGCAGCCAGCGACGTCTCGTCGTAGCCCCGCCGGACGTGGCGCTCCGGTCCCGGGAAGTCGTGCACGGTGGGGATCCCGAGCAGTTCGAGGAAGCTGGTGAAGCCGAGCCCCGTGTAGGGGACGGTGACCACCAGGCGGCCACCTGGCCCGAGCGTGCGGGCGAGCTCAGCCGCGGCCGCCCGGTCGTCGTCCAGGTGCTCCAGGACCTCGCTGCACAGGGCGAGCCGGAACGACCCCGCCTTGAACGGCAACCTCCCGGCCTCAGCCACGACGCACAGCGGCCGCCGCGCGCCTGGGGTGGCGCGGACGCGCTCCCGGTAGTATCGCAAGTTGCCGAGGTCGAGGTCGACGCATACGGTCCGCTGTGCGCCGAACACGCACGACGTGGTGTAGCCCGTGCCGCTCCCTACGTCGAGCGCGAGCCCGTCGCCCTCCGCACGCATCAGTTCCTGGATGACCGGCAGCTTGTCGCGGGTGGGCAGGTCGCACGTGGGGAACGCAAGCCACTCGCCCACGCGTGGGTCGGCCGGGTCCCGGCCTGGTACCGGCCTTGCGCCGTCCGCAGGCCCCGGTTCGGCGCTGCTCCCGCTCCCCCGCGAGGGCCCGGTCGTCGTGGCGGTGTTCATCGCGTCGTGGCGGCGTTCTTCGGTCGGCACGATGGGGCCATCACGCGGGCGGGGCCACTCGCGGCGTGGCCATCAGCTCCTCGAACAGCGCGACGTGGCGATCCACCATGGCATCGGCGCTCCAGTGGACCTCGGCATACGAGCGTGCCCGGCGGGGCAGCGCATCCGGGCAGGCCAGGGCGCGCTCTAGGGCGTTCGCCATCGCTCCGGCGCCGCGCGGTGCGGCGAGGCACACGTCCGCTGCCACGAGGTCCGCGGCGTACGGCTCGTCCGAGGACACGACGCACGGGAGCCCGCTCGCCATCGCCTCCTGGATCACCAGGGGAAGCCCCTCACCGTGGGACGGCAGCAGCACGCCGTCGACCGCGTGGTAGACGGCCGGCATGTTCGACGGATCGACCGCGCGATGCCAGACGATGTTCGCCGGTGCCCCGTCAAGCAGCCGGCGCAGCGGCCCGTCTCCGACGACGAGAAATCGCACACCGTCGAGGCGGCGGGCCACCTCCACGACGAGTGGAAGGCCCTTCTTCTCTACGAGCCGGCCGGCGAAGAGCACGACTGGCTCGGCGGCCGGCAGGCCGAGTGGTCGCCGAGCCCGCGCGCGATCGTCCGCCGACGCCGGACGGAAGCGCTCAGTGTCGATGCCGACGGGGAACGCGGAGGCCGGGGTGCCGTCGAGCATGGGCAGCACGTCGCGCTTGGCGCTCGGGGTGGCGAGCACGACGTGCGACGCCCGCCGGAGCACGGCGCGCCCGAGCGTGCCGTACGCGAGGCGCTCGATCGCGTTGAGGACTGCCGACCGGTACGCGATGAAGCCGATGTTCTGCGACACGACCACCGGCTTGCCGTGGCGGCGGCCGGCCGCGATTGCCATCGCACTGCTGACGTAGAGGCACTCCAGCACGTGGAGCGCATCCGCCCATCGCGCGAGGCGCTCGACTTCCCGCCACGCCTCCGGTCCCCAGAGCGGCACCGGCACGCCGAGCCAGCGCTCGACGCCGTTCCAGCACGCGACGCGCACGCGCCCGCCATCGCGAGCCGGCAGCCCGGACGGGACGCAACTCGCGATCCACTCCACGCGGAGCCCGCGGCGGGCATAGCCCTGGAAGAGGGTCTCGCCGATCTGCTCCAGGCCGCCCAGATGCGGCGGCATGTACGAGGACACGAGGCCGATCTTCATGTCGCGATTGTCGTGACCGAAATCGTCACCCGTGTTGACATGTCCTGACAGCCCGCCGCGTGTCGTACAGCCGACCGCGGACCGCCGTCGCGTCGATATCTGCTCCGGCCGCAACGATCCGGCCGGCTCCGCCCGGCAGGATCGCCAGCGTGTGGAGCCGTAGACGTGGCAGGTGCAACCGCGATGCCGCTCCGGGGCCCACGCGCGCGACGTCCGCAGGGCTGATCGAGCTGGACTCCACCGGTCGGCGCCTCGTCAAGCCGCGACGCGCCCTCAGGACGGGCGCAGGCGGTAGAGGCGCCACCGGCCCTGATCGGTGACGGGCACGACGCGGAAGTAGTCGGCAAAACGGCGATGCGTGCCGTCGTCGGCGTTCACCAGCGCATAGTCGAACTGGTCGAGGTCGGACCGCTGGACCCGCTGCGGATACCACTCGAGACCCACCGTCCACGTCGGCGTGCGTCGCGTCTTGTAGACGACGGGACTGGGCGCGAAATCGGCGAACGAGAAGTTCAGCTCCCCTCCACGGAGCACTTGGGCGTACGCGAAGGCCTGGATGAACGGCCGGCCCTTGACGAAGTCGCTCTCGGGCGCCAGGTCGAGGCCCATCACGCGCGGGCGATCCGGGAGCGCGCGCAGGCTCTCGACCAGTCCGGCGTGGTCGCGGCGATCGACCTGCACCCACGCCGCGGTGGTCGCGCCGACCACCGCGGTCAGCAACGCGAACGGCGCCGCGTATCGAACCAGTGGCGCGCACCGGGGCGGCGGGACGCCGAGGATCAGGAGCGCGACACCGCATGGTGCCCAGCGCTTCGCCAACGCGATGGTGTTGGTGCGCAGGTCGGGGAGCAGGAACGCGAGCGCGCCCAGGAGCGCCGCGGCCAGGAGGAGCTCCACGTCGACCACACGAGTCAACTCCCGGCGGTGCTGGTACACGGAAACGCCGATCCATCCGACGAGCGCGGCGAAGATCAGATACTCCGTCGAGCCGCGCAGGCCGCCGAGGACCGCGTCCACCAACCAGGACACCGAGAGCCGGCCCGAAGGGGTGACGAACCAGCGGGTCGGCGAGTCGAAGCCCGCAGCCGCCAGCTTCGGATACCAGACGAGCGTCAACATCAGCACCGGCACGAACGAGAGGAAGCGCCACGCCGCCGTCCTCAGACCGACGCGGTTGTAGATCGTGCTGGCGACGAACCAGAGCGTCCCCGCCGCCAGCCACAGGACGTGGGTGAAGTACAGCAGCGTGGCGCCCAGGAGGAGACCGAGAGCGTCGGGCCATTCGATGCGGTGAGCCCGTCGTCCGCTGGTCAGGAGGAGCCAGCCCACGAACACCGGCCAGCCGATGGTGAAGGTGTAAAAGCCCCAGTACAGCGCGTGGTTGAAAAGAAGCACGGACGCCACGACGGCCGCGGCGGGCGACCGGCCGCGTGCCGCCGCCAACACGTGCCCGGCCATCACCCAGAGGATCCCGATCGCGAGCAACGCCAGCCGTCCGGCATTGTCGGGAGAGACGAGGCTCCACGCGGCCCCGACGACGACGTACGCGAGCCAGTACGGAGTGAGCCACTGGATGCGATACGGACCGCTCGGGTCGTGCCAGGTCTCCCAGAGGAGCCGGACCTGCGCGACGTGCTGGGGCAGGTCGGACACGGGCGGGAACTGCACGGCCAAGAATGGTATCGCGACCAGAGCGCAGCAGCCGAGGGCGCTGGCGGCCCGCCGGGTGACTGAGGCGGTCGTGTCGTCGAAAACTGTCATTCGCACCGTCCAGTCACGAACACCCGAGGATTTGGTTGACGGGGCTTGACGACCCTTAACCAGCGAAAAACTGGCTCCAAGTTGTGGTCGCCGCTCGGCGGCCTGGAGTATGCAAGCGGAGTGCCGCGGGAAAGTCCTTACCCATGAGTCGAGTGCCGACCATGCTACTGGTCGTTGCCGTCGCAGCCGCGGCTGTGGTCGCGCACGCGACGACGCTCGGGGGCGACTTCGTGGTCGACGATCGCGTCCTGATCGTGAACAACGAGGCCGTGCGATCCGCCTCGGAAGTGCCGGCGTACTTCGCCCGTGGCATGTGGCCGAGGCGCGAGAGCGGCATCCCCGACACGGCGCTCTATCGGCCATTCGTGTTGCTGACCTTCTTCCTCGTCTACCAGGCCGCGGGATTGCTGCCGTTCGCCTTCCACGCAGTGAACATCGGCCTCCACGCCGCCACCTCCGTCCTCGTCCTGCTGCTGCTTCGCAGGGTCGCTAGGACCGGCGAGGGAGCCGCCGTCGTCGGCGCGCTCGTCTTCGCCGTCCATCCGGTGCACGTGGAATCGGTCGGCTGGATCTCGGGTGTGAGCGATCTCCTCGTCACCCTGTTCGTCGTGCTCGCCGTGTGGTTGTACGCGCAACCGTCGGCCGCCGCCTACGGCGGCGCGCTCGCCTGTGCGGCCGCCGCGCTGCTCTCGAAGGAGACGGGCGTCGTGGTGCCGGTGCTCGCGTTCGCCCACGACTGGTTGATCGCTCGCCGGGTCCGCTGGTGGCGGGTCGGCGGGCTGGCCGCGCTGATCGTGCTCTATATCGGCGTGCGCCGTGCGGCGCTCGGCGCGGCCCTGAACGCACCGCACATGTCTGGAGCCGCGGCCCTCCGGGCGCTGGACTACGCGCTCGGCTACGTCAACCTCGTCCTCGCGCCGACGCAGCTCGGGCTGTACCTCTCGCCGCCCGGACGCGTCGTGGGCGTCGCGGCCGGCACGGTCGCCATCGCGCTGGTCGTCGTGTCGCTCGTGTGGGCCAGACGCGATCGCGTCGTCGCGTTTGCGCTGGTGTGGTTCGCCGTGGCGATCGCCCCTGCGCTCGCGCTGGTCTTCAATGCCGGAAGCACGTATGCGCAGCGGTTTCTCTACCTGCCGTCGGTCGCCGTCGCGGTCCTGGTCGCGCGCGCGGCGGCGCCCGCGCTCGCGCGCGCCCCCCGGGCGACCGCGGTGGCGTCCGCCGTCGGGGTCGTTCTGCTCGGCACAGCCACCATGTTGGCGGGACGGGAGTGGCGCGACGAGGGCGTGGTGCTCGCGCAGGCCATTCGGAACACGCCGGCATTCCCGGGGAACTACTGGGCGCTCGGACAGCACCACGAGCGCGCAGGCGATCGTGACGCGGCGGCCCGAATGTACCTGGAAGCGGCGCGGCTGGCCGTGTCGCGTGAGCGCGCCTTCGTCTACCACAGCTTGGGGCGTCTGTACCTCACGGCAGGTGATCTCGACAAGAGCCTCGCGTATCACACCATGGAGCTTCAGATCGACCCGGGGAGCGCCAGCGCGTTCATCGCGATCGGGAACATCCACGCGCAGCGGCGCGACTTCACGCGAGCGGCACAGTCGTTCGAGGCGGCGTGGGCCGCGGATCAGAGCCGATGGGAGGCGCTCTACAATCTGGCCCTGTCGCTCGCGTTCCTCGGCCGCGACGACGAAGCGCGCCAGCACCTCCAGACCTTCGCGCGCGGGGCGCCGTCGGCTCGATACGCGTCGGTGCTCGAGGAAGCGCGGCGCCGACTCGACCGCTGAGCGCGGCGACCGTGCCGCTCACGGCGCGCAGGAGAACGCGAACGCACGTCCCCGCACCTGAAGGATGCCGCCGACATGCGCCTCACAGCGCACGAGGAAGTGCTGCTGTGTCGGAAGGAAGTTGGTCACCGTGTACGGCGTCGACGGCGAGAACGCGTGCGCCCGGAGCCGCTGGGACGACGGCGGGTCGAGCGCCGACCACTGCGGGACCACCTCGATGAATCTGGGGCGCCGGGCGTCAAGGAACGTCTGCGCGCCGGGGCCCAGCACGTCGGCGTTGTTGAGCCCGATCAGGTCCACGACGAACGGCGAGCCGAAGTACCGGATGGCACCAGCGTCCACGGCCCACACGACGTGATCGGGAGGGGCGGACGCGAGCGCCCGCCCCTCCGCCACCTGGACGTCGTCGATGTTCCGGGCATCGTTGTCGAGGCGCGCGTAGCGAACCGGGGCGTGGACGAGCAGCGCGGCAACGAGCAACACGAGCACGGCCGCGCGCGCTCCGGCGAGCCCGGTCCGCGAGCGCACCAGGAATCCCAGCGCCGCGTCGATCAGCGCCGGCAGGGACACGACGATCAGCGGGAGAACGGGCATGACGTACCGTTGATGGTAGAAGGCGCCAGGATCGATCGGGCGCACGAGGACGAACGACACCGCGCAGAACGCCATCGCGGCGAGCAGGGCCGCGGCGGCTCGCTGGCGGGCCGGATCGGCGCCGGGCCGGACGATAAAGGTCAGCGCGACGATCGAGGCGCCGCCGACCAGCGCGGAGGAGTCCGCGATCGCGAACTGTCCGAGTAGCTGACTGAACCCGACGTATTCCGCGGTGTGGATGGGCAGGTTCCCGGACCAGGCCTTCGCGTAGAACGTCGCCGGCAACGGCAGCCCGGAGACGGCCAGATTCCGCAGGGCGAGGGCGCCAAACGACACAACGGTGCCAGCGACCGCCGAGCCGACGAAGCGCATTGCCCGGCGGAGATCGCTCCGCGCGTACAGCGCGGCCGGCAACGCGGCGCAGACCACGGCCAGCTCGGGCCGGGCCAGTGGCGCGACGAGGGCAACGCCGAAGTACGGCAGCGCTGAACCCGCGCTCACGGTGACGAGCACCAGCGCCGCGAGCGCCGTGGAGAGCGACAGCTCCATCCCGCTCGCGCTCCCGCTGATCAGGTCCGGATGGAAGGCGACCAGCGTCGCGCCGACGAGTGCCGGCCACGCGACGCGCGCGCCGACGGTGAACGCGCGAAGGAGCAGGACGGCGGTCAGGACGTGCAGCACGAGTCCGATCAGCTTGATGGCGGCCACCACGACGTCGACACGCGAGGCGACCAGGTGGGGAAGCGCGACGACAAGGGCCCACAAGGGGGACGTCGCTCCCGTCGCCGGGATGCCGGGGTTGTAGGCCAGGCGAAAATGCGTCGCCACGGAGCGCCCGTATACGGCGTGGATCCACGAGTCGTCGAGCGGAAAGCCGCGGGCGGTCAAGTACCCGGGCACCACCCACGCGAGCGTCGCCAGCCCGGCCCCTGCCGCCAGCAGAACCCACGACATCGCCTGCCGGAGGCCAACCGTGGAGTCGCTGTCCGCTGACAAAATTTGACCGAGAGCCCGACGCATTCTGTCACCCTCGTGACGCGGAACGACAAGGCCGACGATCGAGAGGCAACGCCTCACGGCGGCAAAGCAAGCGCGCTCAGGTGATGGTTGCGCCAAGGTCGCGGCCAGTCGAAGCGAAATCGTATCGGCTCAGGCGAGCAGCAGCGGCCCGCGCCCCAAAGACGTCAGTGGAGCGGCAAGAAACATGCCCGTTGGCGGGCCTGCGTGCTGGCACACCCGGTGCTAGGCCAATGGGGAACGGCCGTGGCGACGCCGACATTGAGGGATCGCGGAATGCGTTGGCCCGTTTGGGTCCCTTCCGGCTTCCGTGACCGATGACGACCCTTCAGAGCCTCCTCATCGAGTGGTCGCGAGGCATCGCCGCGTGTTCCATCGCCGCCACCATCGTCTGGCCCGCGTACCTGATCGCCCTGCGGCTCACTCCGACGGCGTCGGTCGCTGTTCGTCTCGGCGCCACCGCAGTGATCGCGGGCTGGCTCATGGTCGCGATCTTCTGGGTTGCGAGCGCGTTCCTCGCCTTTCGACTGGCGGCGATCCTTCCCCTGCTCGTTCTGCTCGGTGCGATGGCACACCTCTGCCTCACCGGCCACGCGGCTCTCCAACGTCTGTGCGAAGACGTGCGAGCGGCACTCGCGTTCCTCCGCGGCGGGACCAGGAGTCCGGAGGGCTGGCTGTTCCTCGCCGCCAGTGGGGTTGCGGTCGTCAGAATACTGCGCGCCACGGTCTCGCCCCCGCTCGCCTGGGACGATCTCACGTATCACCTGGTGAAGGCCGGTCGATTCGTCCAGGACGGCGGCGTGGTCGGCGTCGCCGCGCCGGGCGCGTGGAGCTACTACGAGTACCTCCCCCCTGTGGGCGACGTCCTGTGGGCCTGGGCCATGCTCCCGCTGCGGAGCGACGCGCTGATGCCGCTCGTGAGCGGCCTCATCTGGATCGCGGGTCTGCTCGGCGCGTACGCGTGCGCTCGCCAGTACGGCGCGGCGGCGCGCGAGGCGCTGCTCGCGGCGACCGCCGTCTCGTCGATGCCGGCTGTCCTCACGTACGTCGGGAGCGCCTACGTGGACAACACCGCGCTCGCCGCGTTCGTCCTCGCCGCGCTGTTCGTCGTCCGAGCCGGGCACGGAGCGGCCCGCCGGGAGATCCTGGTGACCGGTGCCGCCCTGGGCATCCTGCTCGGAACAAAGCTCACGATGCTGCCGCTGGTGGCGGTGGCCATCGTCGCGCTCGGGTGTTTCTACCGGAACCGGCCGAGGCCGTCCCTCGCGCTCATCATCGGGTCGGGCGCCGCGCTCGCGATTGCCCTTCCGCCGTACGCTCGCGCCTGGTTCGAATTCGGCTCTCCGATCTACCCGATGCCGCTCACGCTCGGCGGGCACACGGTGCTCGAGGGCAATCCGATCGTTGCGCGGTTCTCGGTGGATGCGCTTCCCTCGGCGCTCCGGCTCCACTCGTCACTGGACTTCTGGCTGTTCATGCTGTTCCGGCCTGGCGAGGCGCTGGCGTTCAACGCGCCGGGTCCCGGCGCAATCTTGCTGCTCCTGCTCGCGCTGGTGGCGTTGCCGATCGCCATCCGCGGCCGATCGCACCGCGGCGCGACACTCTTCCTGCTGTCGAGCGCGCTCGCCGTCCTGGGATTGATCGCCACGGATGGCATGCGATTCGTGCGCGAGACGATCAACGTCACGACCACTGGCCGATACTTCACGCCGGCGCTCGCGGGCGCGGCGATCCTGGGTACCGCCGGGCCGGCGTGGATGGTCCGCGTGCTGTGCGTCCCGGCGGTCGTCGCCGGCGTCGCGCTGTCTCTGCCGATCTCGTGGAACGGGGTCGAGCTCGTCCCGATGATCGGCGGCGCCGGAATCCTGCTCGCGATCGCCGGCGTGTCGACACTCGGGCTCAGGCGGGCGTCGAGGGGATCGCGTCCAGTCGCGCCCCTGGTGATCACGTGTTTCGTCGTGAGCCTCGCATTCGTGCCACTCGCGACACTGCGGGACAGCACCCGGTACGAGATCTTCGCTGCGGCGGCCCGTCGGGAACCCGTGTTTCACATGCACCCGCTCAACCCGGTCTTCGCCGCCGCCTGGCCGCTGTGGGAAGCGCTCGATCAGCCTGCGGGCCACTCCGTCGCCGTCACCGCCGGCTGGGAGGTCGTCGGCCACCACTGGTACCAGTATCCATTGTTCGGCGCCAGGCTCCAGAACCGGGTCATCTACGTGCCCGTCACGGTCGAGGGCGACATCGTCAATCCCGAGGAGATGGGCGAGCTCCGGCGTCGAGCCAGCCTCACCGCGTGGCTCACGCGACTCGTCACGCACAACGTCGACTACGTCGTGTCTCTCGCTCCGAGGACGACGATCGAGGACTTCTGGATGAGCCGGCTGCCGCAGATCTTCGCCGCAGTTCCGGCCGACGCGCACGGGCTTCATGCGGCGTACCGTGTCGACAGGATCGCGGCCGAGCACGCGCTCCGCTCCCAACCCGTGAGACCCGCCGGCAGCGATCGCCCCTGACGCCAGCCGGCAAGCTCGCCGAGTAGGCGCGCCACGACAGGACGAGGCGAGGCGATCCCGGAATCTCCGTCGCCAGACGGACCCGATCACCCTTGACGCCCGGGCCGCGAGCGATCATGATCCCGGCATGATCACGCAGGGGCTCACCTGGGAGCAGCACGCGGTCGGCGCGCGATACGAGACCGCGCGGCGCACCGTGCACGACGCCGACCTCTCGGCCTTCGTGAACCTGTGCGGCTTCACCGAGCCCTTGTTCATGGACATGGAATTCGTCGCGCAGGAGTCGGTCTTCAAGGGCCGTCCGGCCCCGGGCGCCTTCACCTTCTGCCTCGCCGAGGGCCTGATCATCCAGACCGGCCTCATCCACGGCACCGGCATGTCATACCTCGGCAGCGAGATCCGGATCGTTGCGCCGGTGCTGGCGGGGGACACGGTGGGCGTCACGGTCACGATCGTCGACAAGCGCGAGACGAAGAAGCCGGACCGCGGCATCGTGACCTACAAGCACGAGGTCGCCAACCAGCGCGGCGAGCTGGTGCTCGAGGCCACCGTGAAGCGCATGATCAAGCGCGCCGCGCCGACGGCCTGACCGATGCGTCCACTCGACCTGTCGCTGCCCCTGGCCCTTCCGTAGCCGATGTCCGTCCCGGCGCGTCCGCTCGTCGGCATCATCATGGGATCGAAGTCCGACTGGGACACGATGCGCCCGGCGTCGGAGGTCCTCGACGCGCTCGGCATCGGCCACGAGGTGCGCGTCATGTCGGCGCATCGCACGCCCGCCCTCGTCGACGAGTACGTCGGCTCAGCGGAGGCGCGCGGGCTCGAGGTGATCATCGCCGGGGCCGGCGGCGCCGCACACCTCGCCGGCGTGGCCGCCTCGAAGACGGTTCTTCCGGTGCTCGGCGTGCCGATGCAGTCGACGCTGAACGGTTTGGATTCGCTGCTCTCGACCGTCCAGATGCCGGGCGGCATCCCGGTGGGAACGCTCGGCATCGGCGGGGCTGGCGCGACGAATGCGGCGCTGCTCGCGGCGGCCATCCTCGCCAACAAGTATCCCTCGCTGCGCGACGCGCTGAGGCGCCGCCGCGACGCACAGGCCCAGGCGATCCTGGCCCAGCCCGACCCCCGCCAGTCCTCGTAGGCGCCAGGGCACAGCACTCGAGTCGATCGGGCCCGAACCTCGACGACACGATCAAGCGCCTGCAGGCCTTCGAGCGCGCGGGCGCCGACGTGCTGTTCTCGCCCGGGCCGCTTCCTCCGACAAGCGCGACAACCGGTTCGCGACAGCGGCGCGCGGGGGCCGACCTTCAGACCCTGTTGGGTCCACGCCGTGCGCGAGCCGTTTCGTCCAAGCTACCGGGCCAACCACCGAGGCCTTGCGTTGTATACATGTTGTGCAGTATTTTCATGCCATCCCCATGGCAACCGTGACCGGCCGCGACGTGCTCGCTTCACGACCACTCGGGTCGCATCGCCAGATCGCCGCCCGCGGTCCCAGAGGCAAAGCCGCGCGCACCTACCTCGCGCCCAGCGTGTACGAGGCCCTGCGACGCGACATCCTCGAGCGCGAGTTCGACCCGGGCGAGCCGCTGACCGAGCAGGATCTGTCGCGACGCTACGGCGTGAGCCGCACCCCGGTGCGCGAGGCGCTGGCTCGGCTCGAGCGCGACCGCCTGGTGCGCGTCGTCCCCAAGAAGGGCGCGTTCGTCCGCTCCGTCTCCCACGACGACGTCCGGGAGCTGTACCAGATCCGCGAGGTGCTGGAAGGCCTCGCGGTGCGGTTGGCCGCGCCCCGGCTCGACCGCGGCGAGCTCGGGGCCTTCGAGACGCGCTTCCGCGAGCTCCGGACCCGTGGCGCGCGCGCGAGCGCGGGCGACGTGCGCGTGCTGGGTGAGGAGTTCCACGCCGCGTTGCTCAAGCGAGCCGGCAACGCCCGGCTGATCGAGGTGCTCGAGCAGATTCGCGAGCAGATCCGGCCGGTGTGGACCATGTCGATCATGGCGCCGCGCCGGGTCCAGGGCCTCGTGCACGAGCACCTCTCGATCATCGACGCGTTGAAGCGCGCCGATGCCCGGCGCGCCGAGCGGCTGATGGCGCGGCACGTGCGCCGCGTCCGGGATACCATCTTCCGGCTGCTGGACTGACGACGCTGAACGCCGAATCGGATCGAGCCGGAGCCACCGCGGATGCACCAGGGGGGCCGACAGCGGCCCCGGAACACAGGAGGGCCGACACCCGGCCCGCAACGAGGAGGTCGACATGACCCAGATGAGTCCTTTTCGCACCCAGCTCGAGAACGCGGTCAACGCCCGGCACAGCCGCCTGAACCCTTTCACCGAGAAGTGGGTCAACGGTGAACTCACCCGCGCCCAGCTCGCCCAGTGGACGTGTCAGCACTATCAGTACGTCTCGCAGTTCCCGCGCTGGTGCGCCACGGTGTACGGCGAGTGCTACGATCCGGACGCGCGCGACTTCCTGCTCGAGAACATCATCGAGGAGGAGTCCGGCACCAAGCACGTCGACCTCTTGATCCGCTTCGCCGAGGCGTGCGGGGTCACGCGCAAGGACGTAGAGGGCGCGCGCCAGCTCCCGACCACGCGCGGCCTCACGGCGTGGTGCTTCGAGATGTCGCACAAGCCGTTCCACGTCGCGTCGGCCGGTCTGCTCGTGGGGCTCGAATCGCAGGTGCCCGGCATCTACAAGCGGAACCTGCCCCCGCTCAAGAGCCACTACGGCTTCACCGATCACGAGGTCGAGTTCTTCGCGATCCACATCGAGGCCGACGAGGTCCACGGCGAGCGCGGCTACCAGATCGTCGAGCGCCACTCCACGACGCCGGAGCGCCAGGCCGAGGCCATCGACGCGGTCCGCCAGGCCACCGAGATGCGGTGGCAGTACATGACGGGCCTCCACCGAGCGTACGTGCTGAAGGAGGATCAATAGGTCCGAGGCGCGCGTGGGCGAAGCGCGCGTCGCGGCGCTGGCCGACGTGCCGGCCGGACGGCCGTACGCCGTCGAGGCGAACGGCGTCCGCGTCGTCCTGGCCCGCGTCGGCGACACGGTGTACGCGTGCGGCGAGGTCTGTCCGCATCGCGGCGGCCCGCTGGGCGAGGGGAAGCTCAGCGGGCTCCGACTCGCCTGCCCGTGGCACGGATGGATGTACGACGTGAGAACCGGCGAGTGCACGTTCCCGGGACGCGGCGCCCGCGTCACCTCCTACACGGTCCGCATCGACGACGGCCACGTGTTCGTGGAGATGCGGGCGTCGCCATCGGAGGACGACATCCCGTGACGCTAGAGACCGCCATCGAGTGCATGCAGAAGGGACTCGCGAAGGCCCAGGAGCTGGGCTTCCTGGTGGCCATCGCCGTGGTGGACGAGGCCGGACACCTGGTCGCCTGCCATCGCATGGACGGGGCGCTCTGGGTCACCCCCGAGATCGCCCGTGCCAAGGCCAACGCGTCGGCCGCGTTCCGCGCGAGCACGCTCGATCTCGAGAACCGCTTCAGCGCCCGCCAGATCTTCGCGGACAACGTGGCCGCGCTGGGCAGCTATCAGTTCGTGTTCGGCAAGGGCGGCGTGCCGATCCTCGCCGACGGCCGGCTCCTCGGCGCCGTCGGCGTCTCCGGCGCGGTGCCGGCCGAGAACGACCACGTGATCGCCAACGCCGCAGCCGGAAATCCGGTCATCCCGAAGTCGCACTGACGCGCGCACAGGGCGCGTCGCTGTGGTCGTGTGTCCGTCTGACGTGAGATACGAGGCGGCGGAGACGCCGCCCGGGCGGCGCGGTTCGCGCCTACCCCCGTTGCGCTACGGTGCGGGAGGCGCGACTGGCGGCACAGATGGCGGCTTAGTTGCTGGCGAGAAGTCACCGCGATGCTTGTCCAGGATCTCTGAAAGAAAGTCCTCGCCGACCAGGTCGAGGAGATAGAACCCGAGGAGGTAGGACTTGTCCTGGGAGCTGAGCGTGGCCATCTCGTCCACCTCGGCCACGCCGTTCATGAGCCGTTGGGTCTCCTCCTCTGTCACTGTCTGCATCGCCTGGAACACCTGGAGAGGCAGCCGCAGCTTGGCTCGCTCGAAGTCCACGCCGAGCAGGAGCTTCCGCACGGTGTCGAAGCGGCGCCGTGCGCGGTACCGATCCAGCTCTCGATCGAGGATGGCCAAGAACGTCTGCACGACGATCTCGGGCCCGAGGGCCACCTCCTTGCCGTCGGAGAGCTTGATGTTCAGAAGCTTGGCCCGAAGTAGAGCGGCTGAGCCGAAGCCGGCGACCGCCGCCCATCGCAGCAGCGTGAGCGTTCCGCTGCTCGAGTTGAGGGCTTCCGCCTCGACGGCCACCCAGAATGCTGCGGCGGCGACGACGGCGTTGAAGGCGACGTAGGCCCCGCCCCAGCGATTGAGGAGAGCCAGGAATGGCTCCGCGCGGTAGCGTTGAAACACCTCGACGGCCCCGACCAGCGCACCGAGAACGACCGAGACGAGGTAGGCGACGCCGAGGGGCATTCGGCGAGGGATTCGTGCGCTGAGCTGTTACCCTGCGATCAAAATCACGTCGTCGTCTTGCGTAACACCGGGCTGAACGGTCACCAGACCTTCCTTGAAGAGCCGCAGCAACGGTCCCTCAAGGGCGGGAGGAGGCACCCCGAGATCGTCAGCAAGGTCCCTGCGCCGCACACGACCTGACCGTTCCTTCAGGCGCGCCATGACTCGCAACGGGCTCGGCGCCTGCGCGTCGCTGGATTGCTCCTCGGCCTCCAGCGACCGCTGGCGACTCTGACTCTCCTCCTCGAACTTCTTGAACGCCTTGATCGAACGAAACTTGTCGGTCATGTCTGTTCCCCTCTGGGTCGTGGCCATTCTACCACCCGGATGGCTCCGGCCTCGGTGGCACCGAGGTACCCGCCACCTACGGCCGCAACCTGGCCGCGTCGGCAGCGATTTTCCTGACCGCCTCGTGCTCAGACGAGCCGAGGTCTCTGATGATGCGCTGGAGATCGAGCGCTGCACCCTGGCCAGCTCGACAGCCTCGGGCAGCGGATCGTCGAGCCGATATCCGAGCAGGAGGGTCACGCGAAATGGCGACTCAGGACTTCGATTTGGTGCTACAGACGGCATCGTGTCGCCAGCTCCACTGTGACAGTCAGGACAGGTTGGATCGACGAGCACCCCACGTCCGGGCCAGTGACGGGGATTGTAGACCAGCGTGAGCCTTGTTCATGCGGCCGAACCGCAACGGTCAAGGGTACGGCACGACGCGACTCATCGGCCCCATGCCTTGCGCGCCCGCGCGCCGCTCAGTACACTCCTGTCCCATGACGGCACCCAGCGGACGCGCGCGGATCGGCGTTGACATCGGCGGCACGTTCACCGATCTCGTGCTCGTCGACGAGACCACCGGCGCCGTGCGCGTCGGCAAGCTCCTGACGACGCCGAAGGAACCGGCGCAGGCGGTCGAGCAGGGCGTCGCTGCGCTCCTCCACGAGGCCGGGCGCGCGCCCGCCACCGTGGGCGCCGTCATCCACGGGACCACGCTCGCCACCAATGCCCTGATCGAGCGCAAGGGCGCGCGCACCGGGCTCCTCACCACGGCGGGGTTCCGGGACGCCCTCGAGATCGGCCGCGAGGGGCGCTACGACATGTACGACCTCTTCATCGATCCGCCAGCGCCGCTCGTGCCGCGACAGCTGCGCCTCGAGGTGACCGAGCGCATGCTCGCCGACGGCAGCGTGCTCACGCCGCTCGACGCCTCGAGCGCGCGCGAGGCCATCGGCGCGCTCGTCACGCAGGGCGTCGAGGCCATCGCGATCTGCCTGCTGCACGCCTATCGCAATCCCGCCCACGAGCGCGCGCTGGCCGACCTCGTGGCCGAGGTGGCGCCGGGCCTTCCCGTGTCGCGCTCGTCCGAGGTCGTGCCGGAGATCCGCGAGTTCGAGCGCACGTCGACGACCGTCGCCAACGTGTACGTGATGCCGCTCATGGCCCGCTACCTCGCCGACCTCGAGCGCAAGATCCACGACCTCGGCGTGCCCGGCCGCCTCTACATCATGCTGTCGTCCGGCGGCATCGCGACGCCCGAGATGGCGCGGCGCGCGCCGATCCGCCTGGTCGAATCGGGTCCTGCGGCGGGCGCGCTGGCGGCGGCGCGGCTCGCGCGGCAGGCGGGCGAGTCGCGCATGCTCTCGTTCGACATGGGCGGCACGACGGCGAAGGCCTGCGTCATCGACAAGGGAGAGCCGCTGGTCGCTCGCGAGTTCGAGGTGGCGCGCGCCGACCGCTTCAAGAAGGGCTCGGGGCTGCCGATCCGCGTGCCCGTCGTCGAGATGATCGAGGTCGGCGCCGGGGGCGGCTCGATCGCCCGCATCGACAGCCTCGGGCTGCTCAAGGTGGGGCCCGACAGCGCGGGCGCCGACCCCGGGCCCGCATGCTACGCGCTCGGGGGCCGCGAGCCCACCGTCACCGACGCCGATCTCGTCCTCGGATATCTCGACCCCGACTTCTTCCTCGGCGGGCGCATGCGGCTCGACGTCGAGGCGGCGCGCGGCGCGATCGAGGAGCGCGTGGCCCGTCCGCTCGACTTCGGCGTCACGGAGGCGGCCTGGGGCATCCACCGCGTCGTCAACGAGAACATGGCGGCAGCCGCGCGCATTCACGGCATCGAGCGCGGCAAGGACCTGCGCGCCTATCCCCTCTTCGCATTCGGCGGCGCCGGACCGGTGCATGCGTGGCAGGTCGGTCGCATCTTGAGAGTGCCCCGCGTCCTGGTGCCGTTCGGCGCGGGCGCGATCTCCGCGTACGGTCTCCTCGTCGCGCCGCTCGCCTTCGACTTCGTGCGGACGGCGCCGCAGCGTCTCGACGCGGCCGACTGGCCCCGCATCAACGCGCTGTTCACCGAGATGGAGGCCGAGGGCCGCGCCATCCTGCGCGAGGCGGGTCTCGGCGACCCCGAGATGCGCTTCCGCAAGAGCGCCGAGATGCGCTACGTCGGCCAGGGGCACGAGGTGGAGGTGGACGTGCCGGCTGGCGCCCTGGGACCAGAGAGCCTCGCGGCGCTCACCCGCGACTTCGAGGCGGCGTACGTCGCGCTCTACAGCCGCACACCCATGGGCGTCGCCATCGAGGCGCTCAACTGGCGCGTCGTCGTGACCGGGCCACCGCCCGACCTCTCGCTCGACTCCGTGACACGTCACGAGACGGGCGTCGACTCGAGCGCAGTGGTCAAGAAAACGCGGCCCGCCTACTTCCCCGAGGCGGCCGGGTACGTCGACACGCCCGTGTACGACCGCTATCGACTCACCCCCGGCATGCGCTTCGATGGGCCGGCCATCGTCGAGGAGCGCGAGTCGACGATCGTCATCGGTCCCGGCGCGCGCATCATGGTCGATTCCCGGCTCACCGTGATCGCCGAGACCGTCGCGTGACGCCCGAGGACCGCGCGTACGTCCCGGCCGAGGCGCTCGGCATCATGACGGCGCGCACGCTCGACAACAGCCACCCGACCCTGCTCGGACTCCTCGCGCGGGGGATGTCCGTGCTCGACGTCGGATCCGGCCCCGGCACCCTCACGATGGAGATCGCCCGCCGCGTGTCGCCCGGCCACGTGGTCGGCATGGACGTGAACGCCGAGATGGTCCACGCCGCCGAGGCGGCGAGTCCGCCCGGCGAGATCCCGAACCTCGTGTTCTATGCGGCCGACATCCGGGACAGCAGCTGGGACGGCGAGTTCGACCTGGTGAACGCGGCGCGCATGCTCCAGTGGCTTCCCGATCCGGAGCGCGCCGTCGTCCGGATGGCACGCGCCGCGGTACCGGACGGACGCGTCGTGCTCCGCGACTACGACCACACGCTCGCCGAATGGCGCGACGAGCCCGTCGAGTGGAAGCGCTTCTACGCGGCGTTCCTCCGGTGGCGCGCCGACGGCGGACTCGACAATGCCATCGCGACGCGGCTCGTCGCGCTCGCCGAGTCGGCCGGGCTCGTCGATCTCGAGGTCACGCCACAGGTCGCGACGGTCCGCACGGGCAGTCCGGATTTCTTCCGCGCCGCCGGGATGTGGCGCATGGTGATCGACAGCCGCGGGCGGCAGATGGTCGCGGCCGGCGCGCTGAGCGAGGCGGAGCGCCGCGCCGCGCTCGACGCCTACACGGAGTGGATGCAGATGCCGAACGCCACGTACACCAGCCACGAGTCCTGCCTCGTGGCGCGCCGGGAGCCCTCATGACGCCATCGGACATCGCGCTCGATCCGGTCACGCTCGACATCTGCTGGAGCCGCCTGGTCGGGGTCGTCAACGAGCAGGCGGCCGCGCTCATGCGCACGTCGTTCACGTCGATCGTGCGCGAGGCCGGCGACCTCTCCGCGGGCGTGTTCGACCGGCGGGGCTTCATGGTGGCCCAGGCCGTGACGGGCACGCCCGGACACATCAACTCGATGGCGCTCGCGATGAAGCACGTCCTGGCCGCCTGTCCCATCGACACGATCGCGCCCGGCGACGTGCTGATCACCAACGATCCGTGGAAGACCTCGGGTCATCTGAACGACGTCACGATCTGCACGCCGGTGTACCAGGGCGACGATTGCGTCGCGTTCTTCGCGTCCACCTGCCACTCGGCCGACATCGGCGGACACGTGCTGTCCGCGGAGGCGCGCGAGGTGTACGAGGAGGGCCTGTTCATCCCGATCATGAAACTCTACGAGGCGGGACGGCTCAACACCGCGCTCGACGCGCTCATCCGGTCGAACACGCGCGTCCCGGACCTCGTGATGGGCGACTTCCACGCGCAGATCGCCGGCGGCGCCGTGGGCGGGGAGCGGCTCCTCGAGTTCATGGACGAGTTCAGGTTCGAGCGCCTCGAGCCGCTCGCCGACGAGATCATCGCGCGCACGGAGCGGGCCATGCGCGACGCGATCAGCCGCCTCCGGCCCGGCGCCTACGAGTACGCGATCACGTCCGACGGCTTCGGCGAGCCCATCACGATTCGATGCCGCTGTGACGTCGGCGGCGACGAGCTGCACGTCGACTATGCCGGCTCCTCGCCGGAGAGCCGCCGCGGGATCAACGTGGTGATGAACTACACCGAGGCGTACACGACCTACGGCGTCAAGGTGATCGTGAGCCCCGAGGTGCCGAACAACGAGGGCGCCTTCCGTCCGCTCCGGATCACCGCGCCTGCGGGGAGCATCCTGAATGCGCGCCCCCCGGCGCCCGTGGCGGCGCGCCACATCGTCGGCCACTTCCTGCCGCACGCGGTGGCCGGCGCGCTCAAGCAGGCGCTGCCCGGACGCGTGATGGCCGAGGGCTCGGCCAACATCTGGGGCATCCAGGTCGCGGGCAAGGATCTCTCGAACCGCCCCTTCACGTACGTGTTCTTCACGTCGGGCGGCACGGGCGCGCGCGCCGTGAAGGACGGGCTCTCGGCGACCGCGTTCCCGTCCGGGGTGCTCGGCACGCCGGTCGAGGTGATCGAGACGCTGTCGCCGCTCGTCGTCGACAGGAAGGGGCTCCGCGACGGGTCCGGAGGCGATGGGCGCTTCCGCGGCGGCCTCGGTCAGGTGATCGCCTTTCGCGTGCAGACGCGCGAGCCCTGCGTCTGCTCGGTGCTCTGCGACCGCACGACCATCCCGGCGCAGGGCTTCTTCGGCGGCGGTCCCGGCTCGCCGGGCCAGGTATTGATCAACGGCCGCCCCCCCGCCCATCCGAAGGCCGAGCAGACGCTCTACCCGGGTGACGTCGTCGAGGTCAGGCTGCCGGGGGGCGGCGGCTACGGGCCTCCCGCCGAGCGCGATCCCGCACTCCGGGCTCGCGACCTGATCGCGGGCTACGCCGACTGACTGCGACTGGCGACATTGCGGCTGTCCCCGGCCCACAGTGAGGTCCCGCGGACCTCGGGGAACGGCCGCACTGCGTGATACGATCGCCTAGATACCGGGCCAACCGAGCCGGCGCCACCTGCGCACGGCGCACCCGGGGGAGGCGGGCACGTGCGCGTGGCGGATCTTCTCGATCGGGTGCTGGGCGTGCTCCTGTCGAGCGCGCGGGGCCCGTCGGCCGCAGACTTGTTCCGCCGCGCGGACCGGTTGCGCCGCGAAGGCCGGCACGACGAGGCCGTGGCGCTCGTCGAGGACGGGCTCCAGCGCTCGCCTCGCAGCGCCGCCGGTCACCTCCTCGCCGGATACCTGCACCTCGCGTCGCGTCGCATCGACCGGGCCCGTGACGCGTTCCAGAGCGTCCTCGCGCTCGATCAGGACCATCCACGGGCCCTGCTTGGTCTGGCGCGGATCGCCATCGAGTCCGGGGACGCGGACGCCGCGCGCCCGTATCTCGAGCGCGCGCTCCGATACCATGCCGATTTCCCCGAAGCGCGCGCCCTCGAGGAGATGATCGCGAGCTGGACGCCGCGCCAGATCGAGCCGTCGCGGACCGCGGCCGCAGAGCACGGCCTCCGCCTGCCGCCTGGCGCCCGGGATCCGATCCTGGCGCGACTGGATGGCGGCATCGTCTTCTCCGAATGCGACGCGACCCGGGAAGCGGCCGTCGCCCAGCACCTCGTCCAGATCGCGCGGATCGCCGGCGCCACGCTCTCGCGGGCCGGCCTCGGCTCGCTGCGCAGAGGCGCCATCGAAGCCGCGCGCGAGTCCACGTATCTCCAGGCCGACGTCGGCCTCGTGCTCGCCGTCACGCTGCCGTCCGGCACGGCGGTCGGCGATGGGATGGCCGAGGTGGGACGACTGTGGGCGGAGCGAGCGCAACCGGTCCCGGGGGCCGATGGCTGATCAGGCCGCGCCCCTCGAGCAGTCCGGCGCCGGGTCTCGCGTGGGCGCTGTGCCCGCAGTCTCTCGAGCGCAGCAGTTCCGGGACATCCTCGGCGATCTCGGCCGGCTCGCCGGGGTGCGGGGCGGCCTCATCGTGACGCCCGACGGGCTCCTCGTCACGGCCGACCTGCCGCCGCGTATCTCCGGCGACGCCCTCGCCGCGCTCGCGGCGACGCTCGGGCGCGAGCTGGAGGTGGGCATGGAGCAGCTCGCGCGAGGCGCGTTCCGGAGCGCGTTCTTCTCCGCAGACGACGGGGCCGTGTTCGTCGGCGGCAGCCCCATCGGCTTCGTCATCGTCCTGGCGGACACGGCCGCCGAGCCAGCGGCAGTGACCCCGGCGTTGCGCCAGGCGCTGGACCGCCTGCAAACCATCTGGACTTGATTGAGTGGATGCTCGGAGAGGGCCTCGACACGCGCTATGCGAGCGTCACTCGGAGCACTTCGTCGACGGTGGTCGTGCCTTCGATGACCTTGCCGAGGCCGTTCTGACGTAGGGTGCGCATGCCCTGCGACTGGGCGACCTCGCGGATCTCGCTCATCTCGCCGTTGCGCAGGATCAGGTCGCGGATCTCCTGGCTGACCAGCATCGTCTCGTAGATCGCGACCCGGCCCTTCATGCCCGTGAAGCTGCATGCCTGGCAGCCCTTGCCGCGATAGAACGCGACGCGGCCGAGCCCGCGCGGCACGTGCCCGTAGGGGACGAGGCTCTCCTCCTCCACCTCGTACGGCTCGCGGCAGTCGCGGCACACCTTGCGCGCGAGCCGCTGGGCGACCACGAGGAGGAGCGACGAGGACACGAGGAACGGCGGCACCCCCATGTCGAGCAGCCGCGCCACGGTGGACGGGCAGTCGTTGGTGTGCAGGGTGGACAGCACCAGGTGGCCGGTGAGGGCGGCGCGGATCGCGATCTGTGCCGTCTCGAGGTCGCGCGTCTCGCCGACCAGGATGACGTCGGGATCCTGGCGCAGGAAGCTCCGGAGCGCCGCCGCGAACGTGCGGCCGATCTCGTCGTTGACCTGGAGCTGATTGACGCCCTTCAGGTTGTACTCGACGGGGTCCTCCGCCGTCATGATGTTGATGTCCGGCGAGTTGATGGTGTGAATGGCGGAGTAGAGCGTCGTCGTTTTTCCGGACCCGGTCGGGCCGGTGATCAGGACCATCCCGTACGGGCTCCGGATGGCCTTGTTGAACTGGTCGAGACCCCAGCCGTCGAATCCGAGCTTGGTGAGGTCGAGCTGCAGCGCCTCCTTGTCGAGGATGCGCATCACGGTCTTCTCGCCGAAGATCGTCGGCAGCGTGGAAACGCGGAAATCGATCTCGCGCTGGTGATACCGGAGCTTGATCCGGCCATCCTGCGGCAGCCGCCGCTCGGCGATGTCGAGATTGGCCATGATCTTCACGCGCGACGTCAAGGCCGCCTCGAGCCGCTTGGGCGGGCCCATGATCTCGTGCAGCACGCCGTCGATGCGGAAGCGGACGCGAAAGACCTTCTCGTACGGCTCGAGGTGGATGTCCGAGGCGCCGCGGCGGATCGCGTCGGCGAGGATCATGTTCATGAGGCGCACGACCGGCGCCTCGTCGGCGGACTCCTTCAGCTCGAAGACGTCGGCCTTGGCGAGGAATTCGTCGGCCCCTTCGAGCACTTCGACGTCGGCCTCGGCCCCTTCCAGCTCCGACATCATGTCGGCGACGCTCTCGCCCGGCGTGCTGTACAGGCGGTCGATGGCCTGGCGGATGGCCACCTCTGACGCGACGACCGGCTGGATCTGCAAGTTCGTCATGAACGCCACGTCGTCGATGGCCAGCACGTTGGTGGGGTCGGCCATGGCGAGCGTGAGCGTGTTGCCGGTGCGCCGGATCGGCAGCACCTCGAGCTTCTCGGCGAGCGGCCCGGGCACGAGGCGCAGCACGTCGGTGTCGATGTCGAGCTGGGAGAGGACGATCGCCGGGACGTTGTACTGGCGGGAGAGGAACTCGAGGAGCCGGTCCTCGGTGATCGCGCCCAGGCGCACGAGGATCGTCCCGAGCTTGTCGCGCGTCCCCTTCTGGGCCGAGAGGGCATGACTCAACTGCTCGGGCGCGATGAGGCCCTCGGCGATGAGCCGGTCGCCGAGCCGCGTCACGCGCCGCTCCGCGGTCGGCGGCGGGAGCATCGGGGCCGGCTCGCTGGGCGCGGGCGTCTCGGGCTTCGCGGGGGCGACGCCGACCGAGGCCCGGACGCCGGAGAGCACCGCGAGGGCCGACACGACGCGGGCGAGCTTGTCCCGCTCGCCCAGCTTCGTGTAGATCTCCTTGAGCGTCTCGAGCGCACCCGTGTCGGCCGGGTTCGCCTCGACGATCATCTCGCACAGGCGCGCGGACTCGAGCAGGGAATGGCGCTCGTCTTGCGAGAACGATTCCCGGTCGTCGATCCGGATCACGAACGTCGGCTCCGCCAGGGCGTCGAGCTATGTCCGTTCCTTGAACATCGGCCCCGTCTCGTCGTCGGCGAGCGGGGTCGCGAGGGCGCCCACGCGCGCGGGGCGCGTGCGAGCCTCGGCGAGCACGGTGCCGATGGCCGCGGCGGCCTCCTTGGCGAACAGGCGCACCATGCCCACGGTCGTCCGGTGGTCGAAGACCGCGAGCAGGATCGCCTGATCGTCGACCGCCGCCACGTGGATGTTCTCCTTGATCCCCTGGTGGAACAGCACGGTGAACTCCGGTTCGCCGAGCAGTCGAGCCATCGCGGCCGTGGAGCTGAAGGCGCCGGCGGCCAGCGCCGACAGCGACACCGTGTCGAGCGAGCGCGCGCTGCCGCCGCGCGCCAGGAGCTGGCCGCTCCGGTCGATGAGCAGGGCGTCCATCGCGCCCGACTCTCCCAGGAACTGGACCAAAATGCGGTCGATCCGCTGCGCAGCCTCTTCGTGAATCGCGACGTCGTGGATGTTCATCGGGACGCCCCCTGTTCTTGTGCGAAGCCGTTGACGAGCACCATGCGCGAGACCGTATTGAGCGTGTCGAAGACCCCCTTGCCGTCCACGGCAACCGCCTCGAAGTACGGCACGCGCCGCGGCCGGCGGTTCAGGAGGAACTCGAGGTATTCGACGGGGGCGACGTTGGGGAGATCGCGCTTGTTGTACTGGATCACGTACGGCAGGGCGTCCAGGTCGTAGTCGTACTCGCGAAGGTTCTCCTCGAGATTCCTGAAGCTCTCGATGTTCTCCTGCAGACGGTCCCACTGCGAGTCGGCGACGAAGACGATGCCGTCGACGCCCCGGAGCACGAGCTTGCGCGTCATGTTGTAGTACACCTGCCCCGGGACGGTGTAGAGCTGGAACTTCGCGACGAAATTCCTCACGGACAGGGTCGTCACCGGGAGGAAGTCGAAGAACAGCGTCCGCTCGTCGCCCGTGGCCAGCGAGATCAGGTTGCCGCGGTTGTCGTCGGGCAGCGAGTGGTGGATGTACTGGAGATTCACCGTCTTCCCCACGACGCCGGCGCCGTAGTAGACGATCTTGAAGCTGATTTCCTTCTTCGCGTAGTTGATGATCGACATCGTGCCAGGCCTCAGGGCGCGCCCAGGGCGACGGCGGCGTGCTCGATCTGGCGATAGGCCAGACCGGGCCGGGCCGTCTCTCCGGCGGCGACGATCGTGTCCGAGCGTCCGGACAGGGTAGCGGGCAGCCGGACGACCATACGCCGTGCCCCCGATCGGAGCAGCGCGGTGCGGAACACCGCGTGGCCCTCGGCGGACCGGCGCAAGGCGCGCGACAGGTCATTGGCGATGGCCCCCATGGCGCGGACGTCGCTGCCGGGGGGAAGGAAGAGGTAGAAGGCGCGATCGCCGTCGGCGTCGCGCAGCGTCGACGCGGTCACCGCGCCGAGGGCGCCGAGCGACGCGGCGATCTCGCGAATCCGCGTGGACGGCTCGACGTCCAGCAAATCGGGCTCCTCGCGCTCGTCGAACGGCTCGGCGCCAGGAGCGGCCGACCGGCCCTCGCGAGCCGCGTACTCGGCTGCGGCCCGCCGGCAGCGCAGCTCGGTGAGCGCGAGCGTCCCACCCGGATGGACGGCCGCGGCGAACACCGGTCCACCGGCAACCAGGGGTCCGAGCGGCGTGAGGACCAGGGCCGCGCGCGGACCGCGGAGCGTCACCTGCTCGATCGGCCACACGGCTCGACCGTGGGCGAGCGCGGGGAGCACGAGGCCGGCTGCCTTCGCTGCCAGGTCGTCACCCAGCTCGGGGGATGCGGCCGCGAAGACGGTAACCCCGTGGACCGTGTGGATGCCCATCTCGAGCGGTCCGATCGGCGGGAGGAGCGCGACCAGCTCTCGAAGCGCGCTCACATCGTCGCGGGACGGCGGGCCGCTCTCGGACACCCGCGACGCAGCAGCCGTGGCCGCGACCATCTCACGCGGCATGCCGGATGCGACGCGCTCCTCGTCGTCGCGAGAGGACTCGACGTCCTCGAACCGCACGATTGCCGGCAGCGGGTCCGCTTCGGGCGAAACGCGATCGGAGAGGCCGAGGCTGGCGACCGCGATGCCCTCCTCCACGCGCGCCGACACTGGACGCGTGTCCGCCAGTGTCTCCGCGAGCGCTCCCTCATCGAGAGAGGACTGCTCGAGTTGCGCGACCTCCACGTGTGCAGCTTCGCGGTGCGCCTCGTCGCGCGGTGTGGCCTCGTAGCGCGCTTCCTCGAGAGCGACCTCCACGCGAGGAGTGTCCTCGGTGAATGAGGCATCGACGGCCGGACCAGCGTGGCTGCGCGTCAGCGGCTCGTCCCATCTGGTGATCGTCTCTTCCACCGATGCGGAGGCGAGTTGCGCGCCGTCGCTGGCGGTCTGGACGGGCGCCAGATCGCGCAGCGAGGGCTCATCGTCCAGAGCGCCGTCGGGGGTTGCCCGGCGAGCAGCGACGGGCTCGCCGGCCTCGGCGTCCGAGCCAGCAGGCACCACTGCTGCGAGACCGCTATCCACGTTGGCAAGCGCCTCGTCGTCCCGGGCAGAGGGCGCCTGGTCGCCGGCATCAGACCTCTCGCCGGCATCCTGCGAGGCCGTCGCATCACCCAGAGCGTCGATCGGCTGGAACGGCGCCGGAAACACCTCGATGCCCCGGATGTCGGGCCCGGGTCCAGAGAGGAGGAAAATCTCGGGAGAGAACTGGCGCACGAGCTCGTCCAGGGGCAGCACGAGTTGCCCGTCGGGCAGCGTGGCCTTGATGGCTTCGTGACTCGTTGCGATGAGATGAGATGGAAATTGCGAGGCCACGACGTCCCAGTCAATGCGCACGAGCCCGTCGGCAAGCTGCGTGAGCACCGGCCGGCGGGGAACGAGCAGCACACCGGGCGTCGAGATCTCGGCGGCCAGGTCGTCGACCGGGCGCGCGAATCCCTCGGCAGGCAGCTGACTCTTGATTCGATCGAACGTCACCCGGACGGGGTGGTCCGACGTCTCCCGCCCGAGAAGGTCGTCGAGGAGCCGCTGGGCATGGACCGCGGCGGCGTCCCTGGCATCCTTCGCCGGCTTGTCGGTGGAGACCACTGGCGCTGGAGGCTCGCCCGCGGGAGCAGGAGCGACCGCCGGGCCCGAGGGCGCTGCCCCTCGGGCGGGTTCGAAGCGCGCCGCCATGGGAGTGACCAAGGTCGGCGCGGTCGGACGCGGCGGGATCGTCGCCGGTCTCGGGGATGTCGGCGGCGCCGACGGGTGCGTGGCCGCCGGCGGCTGCGGGGCCGGCGCGGGTGCCCGATGCTCCCCGGCAGGGCGCCGACTCGGCGCGGGCATCGGCCGCACGGCGGGCCGCGACCTCCCCCTCAGCCAGTCCTTGAGCGGCACGAGCAGCGTCGGAACCCAGAGCACGCTCGGCAGCAGCGGGGGTGGGAAGGTCGTCGCCTCCTCCATGATGGGGCGCCCTTCCAGAACCGCGAGCGCACCGAGCGTCAGCGCGCCGACGATGAGATGCGCGCCCCAGAGCAGGGCGACGCCGCCACCGATCACCTGCGGCGATCGCGGGCGCGCGACGAGCACGACCAGAGCGGCGTACAGCAGCGGCGCAATGGCCTGCGTCGCCCACGACGGCAGTGGCAACTCCAGGCTGACGCCGAACAGACCGAGGGCACCCACCAACCCCGCGTACACGACGAGTGTGCCGGCGACGACGAGCCAGGAGGAGAGACGCCGGTAGCTTTGAGGTCCGGATCGCATCGGCCGCTGCCCCTAGAGCGCTTCGTGCAGCTCAGGAAGCGTCTTCTTCACGTAGTAGCGGACCTTGCCCAGGAGCGCCGCATCGCTCAGCACCGTGGCGAGCATGGCTGACGGCCCCGCCGCGTTCACGAGCACGAGTCCTGCGTCGTACTCGACGATCATGCCGACGAAGCCTCCCTGCTTCAGCTCCTTGCCGATGCCTTCCGACGCCTCGGCCAGACAGGCGGCCAGGGCGCCGGCCACCTCGGCCTCGAGCGCCATGTCGCCCGCCGACTCGAGGAGAAAGCCCTCGCGATCGACGAGGACCGCGAGCGACACGCCCGGCACGGCGCCCAGCCGACCCAGCACCGCCTTCAGGTCGGCGACGGGCATCGCACATTCGGGTTCGCGCCCGATTCGGGGCGAGGTCACTTCGGCCGGAGCGGGCTCGGCGGCGGGCACCGCCGTGAGCAAGCCGTCGATCTTGCTCAGGAGCTCGTCGGCGGCGAACGGCTTCCGGATCACGTCGTTCGATCGCACCTCGGCCGCGCGCGCCAGGACCGAGCCGTTGACGATGCCGGACATCAGGAGCACGGGCGTCTGCGCCAGGCGCGGGTGATCGCGCACGAACTCGCAGATCTCGTAGCCTTCCATGTCGGGCATGATGACGTCGCAGACCACGAGGTCGGGCTCCTCACGGCGGATCTGCGCCATGGCTTCCGTCCCGGAGGCAGCGGACAGGACCTCGATCCGTTTGCTCTTGAGGGCGCGCTCGACCACCGTTCTCACGCTCAGGCTGTCGTCGACCACTAGAACCTTCGCCATGCTCTGTACCCTTCGTTGTGGAATGTCAGTGCGCCGGGTGGATGGGAACCGTGCTGGTTCCGCCTTCGTCGATGCCGGCGGCGATGCTCAACAGGAGCTGGTCCACGCTCTTCGAGATGCTCTTCGGCAGATGCACGAGCTCCGCGCGATCCGTCTGGCTGAAGCGAAACGAGGCCTGGGCCTGGCGTTGCGAGGATTGGATCAGCGCCGCGAAGGCCTCCTCGCCCATCTTTCCGGCGAAGCTCGCGTGCACGAGGCGGCCCGCCTCGAAGAGCATCGCGCCTTCCCCCGCGGCGAGGGCCACGACGAGACACCCCGTCTTGCCACCGAGGGCGATGGCCTGCGTCACCTCGGCCAGGTCCATCACACCGAGCGAGCCCTGGAAGCTGGCCGTCGTGGCCGGCGCCGCCGACCTGGGCCCGGCGTTCTCGAGCGCCGACCACAGCGGCTCGGCGGCACGTCGCCGCCCAACGGGCTCGATGCGGCGGATCGGGTGCGGCTCCGCGCCCCTGGCCGCCGAGAGGAGATCGGCGACGCGCGCCACGACGATGTCGAGCGCCACGTCGCCAGTGAGGATCATGTTGACGCCCGCTTCAGCGGCGGCCAGCGCAGTGGGCCGATCTCGCCCGGCGAGGAGGAGGAACGGCGTATCCATGGTCGTGGGGTCTTTCCTGACGAGCGTGAACAGCTCGTAGCCGTCCATGTCCTGCACCTTGGCGCAGCTCACGATCACGTCCGGACACTCCCACTCGAGCATCGTCACCGCGAACGACCCGCTCGGCGCCATCGCCACCTCGAAGCCCGCGATGGTCAGCGCGTTGCCGAGCGCCTCGCGGCTCGCGGCCTGCGCGTCCACGACCAGGACCTTGGCGGCGGTCGCCGGCGGTCTCACGACGATGCGCTCGCTGCCGGCATGAGCGTCGAGGTGGCCGGGACCGACACGACGGACCGGATGAGCGCGACGAACGCCCCTTCCTCCACTGGCTTGGCGACGTAGTGACGCACGCCGAGGCGGCGTGCCAGGCTCACGTGCTTGTCGCCCACGCGCGTGGTCAGGACGATCACCGGGACGGCGCGCGTGGTCTCCCGCCGCCGGAGGTCATCGATGAGCGCATAGCCATTCACCCGCGGCATCTCGAGTTCGGTGATGATCGCGTCGACCTGCCGCTCCGTGAGCTGCTCGAGGGCATCCTGCCCGTCGACCGCCGTGACGACGCGGAACCCGGCGCGCTCGAGCATCTGGCCGACGAATCGGCGCACGCTGATGGAATCGTCGACGAGCATGATCCTGCGCGGGTCGAGACGCGGCCGGGCGGCCAGGCCTTCGCGCTCGGCGTCGACCACGGCCGATCTCGACGACTCGCCCACGACTCGAGACAGCTCGAAGAGCTGCGTCGGGTCGACCAGGAGGATGACCCGGCCCTCGCCCGAGATCGTGGCGCCGGCGAACGGCCCCGCGCCGTCCAGGAAATGGCCGAGGCTCTTGATGACGATCTCTTCCTTGGCCAGCAGCTCGTCCACCGCCACGGCAAACGGCAACCCGCCCGAACGCAGCACGACCACGGGCACGCGGGCCGGCGACGGCGCGGTGCTGGCGAGCCCCAGCACGCGGTCCATGCGGATCAGCTCCATCACCTGGTTGTCGAGCTCGACCATCTCGCGATCGCCGAGCGGCTGGATCGCCGGCGCGTCGACGAAGCGCATGCCCCCCACCGTCGTCAGCGGAATGGCCAGCACCTCGCCGCCGGCGCGGACCATCAAGGCGTCTGCGACGGCCACCGTGAGGGGCAGCTTGAAGGTGAAGCGGGTCCGGACTCCCACCTCGGTCTCCACCCCGATCTCCCCGTTGACGCGACTCACGTTGGTTCGCACGACGTCGAGCCCGACGCCGCGGCCGGCGGTCGTGGTGACGCTGGGCGCCGTGCTGAAGCCGGGCAGGAAGATGAGGTTGAGCGCCTCCGCGGCCGACAGCGCGGCGGCCGCGTCGGACGTCAGCAGCCCCTGCGCGACGGCGTGCGTCCGCAGCCGCCCGGCGTCGATGCCGGCGCCGTCGTCCTCCACCGAGATGAGGATGAAGCCCCCCTGCTGATCCGCGCGGAGGGACACCGTGCCTCGGGCCGGCTTGCCGCGCCGGCGCCGTTCGGCCTCGGATTCGATGCCGTGGACGACGGCGTTCTGCACGACGTGCAGGAGCGAGTCGCTGATCTGCTCGACGACGGCGTTGTCGACCTCGACGGTCTCGCCGTGAGTCTCGAGGGCAACGAGCTTGCCGGCCGCGCGCGCCACCTCGCGCACCTGGCGAGCGAAGCGTCCGAACATCCGCCCGACGGGCACCATCCGCGCCCGGGTGACCTCCTTGCGCAACGCGGTGGTGAGGCGCTGCACGAGCGCCAGATCCTCACGGACGGCCCGCAGCAGGCCCGCGTGCTGCGACTCGGCCAGACCCACGTCCGCGGACAGCTCGGCGACACCGCGCGCGAGGACGCTCGTGTCGTCGTAGCGGTCGAACTCCAGCTCGGCGAAGATCTCGGCGATCGACGCGCCTCCCGGCATCGGGGGCGTGGTATCGCCCGGGTCCCGGCGGAGCTTCATGGTCGACGACGTGGGATGCGCGCGCTCGAAGTCTCGAATGGCGCGATCCATCCGCGTCCGCGTCGTGCGCAGCACCTCGGTCACGCGATCGAGCTGACCCAGCCGCCGATCGAGGCGGCTGCGCGCGATCATCAACTCGCCGACGAGGTTCATCAGCGAGTCGAGGCGATCGACCTTCACCCGGATGCTCGGACCCGGCTGATCCGAGGTGGCCCGGGCCGCGCGCGCCTCCTGAGGGGCAGCTGCGGTCCGGGCGAGCGCCGGTGGCGCCGCGATCGGCGGGGCCCCAACCGGGTCGATCCGTTCGACCTTGTCGGCGACGATCCCCGGGCGCGGACCGACCGGCACCGGCACGTCGAGGGATCGGCCGGATGGCACGGAGAGCGCCCTGTCTGCCGGCTGGTGCGACGGGACTGCCGGCTGCTGCACCGGGATGACCGGCTCGTGCGCCGGGGCGACCCGCTCGTGCGCCTGGACGACCGGCTCGTGCGCCGGGAGGGCCGGCTCATACGCCCGGACGCCTGGCTCATGCAACTGGAGAGGCTGGTCCGACTGGAGAGCAGGCACGGACCGCTGGAGAGCAGGCCCGTGCGACTCGACCGCCGGCGCCCCCGACTGGGCGGCCATCGCGAGGCTCTTCCGAGCGCGAATCAGGGAGTCCGCCAGGGCGGCCCTCGATCCGCCGGCCCCCTGGAGCATCAGGCGCACGGCGTCCATGGCCGCGAGGATCGCCTCCGCAGCGTCCGCGCCGAACTCCGTGCGGCCCTCGCGGATCTCGGCCAGCAGATCCTCGACGACGTGGGCGAGATCGCCGACGGGCCGGCAACCCACGGTATACGCCGCTCCCTTGAGCGTGTGGGCGGCGCGGAAGAGCGCCCCCAGATCCTCCTCCTGACGGCCGCCTCGCTCGAGGCCGAGCAGTGCCGCGCCCATCACGTCGAGATGTTCGGATGCCTCCTGCCCGAAGTACTCGGGAGCGTCCCCGCCCTCGATGAAGAACCGCTCGAGGTCGCCCAGGACCACGGCGATGTCCTCCGCGCGCTCCGGCTCTCCCGAATCGCGCGGAGGGCGACTCGACGCGGCGTCGTGCCGGACCATCCAGGCATCCATCCGCTCCGAGTCCTCGACCCCGTCGGCGCCGATCCGGTCGAGGGTCTCCTTCACGATGGCGAGGATCTCGGCGAGCCCGCGTCGCATCCGCTCCCGCTCTCCTCCGGGAGTGCCGGGCGCGCGTTCGAGCTGTTCCTCGGCGACGGCCGCCAGCGCCGAGAGTCCCGGAAAGCCGTGGAGCGCGGCCGAGCCCTTGAGGCGGTGGGCGAGAACCAGCAGCGAGCCGAGGGCGCGCGCATCGCCCTCGGGAGACAGGTGGCCGAGCCCCGCCTCGAGGGCGCCGGCCGTGTCCCAGGCCTCCACGAGGAAGATTCCTCGCAGGAAGTCGCCGTCGCTCCGCTCGCTCATCGGCGTCACACCGCCATGGGCCTCTGCCGTCGATCAGGCGGCCAGCTTGAAGCGGGCGAGCTTGGCTTGCAGATCCTCGGCGAGCGCCGCCAGCTCCTCGACCGTCTGCCGACCGCGAACCACGCCGTGCTCGGTCTCTGCCGCCACGCCCGCAATGGACTGGACTGCCGCCGCGGTATGCTCCGCCACGCGCACCTGCTTCTGCGTCGCCGAGGAGATGTGCGCGGCCAGCTCCGATGCCATCTGCGAGATCCGGGCGATCTCCTGCAGGCTCGCCTCGGCCCGCTGGCTCAGCTGGTACCCGGCTTCGACTTCCCTCGTGCCCTCCTCCATCGCGACCACGGCCTCCTGGGTCTCGGCCTGCACATTCCTGATCAACGCGGTGATGTCCTTCGTCGACTGCGTCGCGCGTTCGGCCAGCTTCCTCACCTCGTCGGCCACGACGGCGAAACGCACGCCCGCCTCGCCGGCACCGGCCGCTTCGATCGAGGCGTTCAGCGCGAGCAGGTGCGTCTGCGACGCGATGTCCTGGATCGTGCTCACGATGTCGGAGATCTCGAGCGAGCGATCGCCGAGGGACTTGATCTTCTTCGAGATCGTCTGCACCTCCCCCCGAATCTGCTGCATGCGCGCGAGGTTGTCGCGAACGGCCTGCTCCCCCCGGCGCGCCGACTCGAGCCCCTGCCGCGCGGCGTCGGCGCTCTGGTCGGCGTTGTCGGCCACCTGGCGAACGGACAGCGCCATCTCGGCCATCGCGCTCGAGACGCCGAGCGCCTCTTGCGACTGCGCCTGGGCCGCCGAGGCCATCCGCGTGGTCGAGTCCATCAGCTCGCGCGATCCGCCCGCGACCTGCACGGCGACCTGTCGGACGTCGCCGATGACGTGGGCGAGCTCCTCCACCATGAGGTTCACCGCGTCGACGACGTTGCCGAGCACGTCGGTCGTGACGACGCCGCGCCGGGTCAGATCGCCCTGCCCGATCTCCACGACGGCGTCGAGGAACTTGACGATGTTCCGCTGGAGCTCCTCTCGCCGGCGGCGCTCCTCGTCGCGCTCCGCCTCGGTCTGCACGAGGCCGCGCAGACGCACGATGGTGTCGTTGAGCGTGGCCGCCATCCGCCCGATCTCGTCGTTCGAGGTCACCGGCGCGAGCTGGGACAGATCTCCGCGGCCCACGCGCTGAGCCACCCGCATGAGCCCCGCGACCGGCTTCGTGAGCCGCCGCGCAAAGACGACGCCGGCCAGCAGCGCCGCGGCGGCGACGCCGCCGAAGACCATGAGCAGGAAGTTGCCGGATCGGGCTGCCGCGGCGCCGATGACCGCGCGGTCCATGCCCACACGGACGGTGCCGAGTTGGCCGCCGAGCATGGGCACGCCGATGTCGATGATGCGTCGTTCGTGGCCCTTCACGGGGTCGCGAAACGCGACGTCCCGCACTTGGCGGGACACGTGGCCCGCCACCACGTTCTTCTCGACGAGCCCCGCGGGCACGAGAGGAGCGAACGTGTGGGCGATCAGCGTGTGATGCGGGTCGTAGACCATGACGTAGGCGACGCCGTGAATGGCGGCGAACTGATCGACGAGGGCCTGCACGGTGGAGGCGTCGCGCGTCAGCACGAGGTCCACGCCGGAACTGGCCAGCGTGTTGGCGATCGCGCCGCCCTTCGACGTGAACTCGTCGGTGAGGTTTTGATCGAGCGCCCGCACCGAGATCGTCCACGTGATGGCGGCGAGCGGGATCAGAACGGCGACCAGGAACAGCGTGATCTTGGTCAGGAGGCCGAAGCGGATGGGCGCCGCCGCCTCCTTGCCGCGGCTGGCACCCGGTTCGGTACGAGTCGTCATCGCGTGTTCCTCCTTCGCCGCGCGGGAGCGATTAGGCCGCCCGGAGCGCGAGCGTCCAGTCGGAGATCGGCACCCAGCGCTCCGCTTCCACCCGCGTGAAATAGACACCGTCGAGTCCCTGATGGCGCTCGGCCGTGAAGGTCACGGGCGCGCCGATGCCGAGGTCGAGGTTCTTGAGCGACTCGAGAGCCTGCCGGAAGCTCGCGCGGGTCGGGTTCGCACCCGCGCGCTTCAGCGCTTCGACCACGACCTTGGCGTTCACGAACCCTTCGAGGCTGATGAAGCTGTAGGGCTGCATGCTGTACGCCGGCTCGGCGAGTCCCTCGGGCGGCGTCGGATTGTGCTTGTCGAGCAGGGTCCGGTATTCGACGACGCCGGGCAGGCTCTGGTCGTCGTAGCTCGGCACGACCTGCGAGTTGACGAGGGCGCGCGTGTAGTCGCGGCCCGTCGCCCGGCCATGCTTGACGAGCAGGCCGAGCATGGCGTCGGAGCCGACGAACGACACGTTGGAGATGGGCACCGTCCAGCCGGCATCCCGAGCGGCGCGCACGAACGCCCCGCAGCCCTGATAGGCCCCCGTGCAGAGCACGACGTCACAGCCGGCTTGCTGGAGCGCCTTGACGGCGGGCGTCACCTCGTCCTCGAAGCGCGCCCCGCGGACGTAGGTCGCCTCGGCCGTGATCTTCGCGTTCCGCTGGGCGAGCCCGCGGGACACGCCGTCGGTGCCGCTTCGCCCGTAGGCGTCGATCTGGTAGTAGACGCCGAACTTGCGCGCGCCCTCGCGCCAGAATCGGTCGACCAGGGCCATCATCTCCTGCCGATACGACGCGCGGATGTTGAACACGTGCTCGCCGTAAGGCGCTTCGCGCTGGGGTTGGGCTCCCGTGAAGTTCCCGACGAGCACGACCTGCTGTTCGGCGTATTTCTTGATCACGGGGAGCGCGCGCGTGAGCGTGGGCGTCCCGACGTAGTTCGACAGGAAGAACACGCGCTCCCGGTCGATGAGCTGGATCGTGTTCTGGATGCACGGCAGGGGTTCGTAGCCGTCGTCGAGGGCCACGACCGACAGGGCCCGGCCGTAGATGCCGCCGCGCGCGTTGACCTCGCTGTAGCAGGCCTGCGCCCCGCGGTAGAGCTCGATGCCGAGCCCGGCCGCCGTGCCTTTGAACGCCGCGCTCATGCCAATCTTGATCTCCCGGGGCGCCACGCCCGGGACACCGGTGGGAGGCGCGTCGGACGGAGCCGCAGCACGAGCCGCGCCGCGGCCCTGGAGCGCCACGCCCTGCGCAGATGCGGAGGCGGCCCCGCCGAGCAATCCGCCGGCGACGCCGCCCGAGAGGACCCCGAGGAATTCCCTGCGCTTCATGCGAGCACCTCCGTCTCTTCCGAGACCCATCCGGCGCCGACCTGGTCCGAGGCCGTCGTGTGGTCGGCGCGCCGCAGCTCGAGCACCAGCGCAGCGACGATTCGCTCCGTGTCGAGCAGTGGAACCGATTCGGGACCCCGAGCCAGAGCCCCGCGCACGAACCGCAGATCCTGCCCTCGCCCGGATGACGGCGGCCGGATCTCCGCGAACGGCTCGAGCCCCTCGGCGAGGTCGACGGCGATACCGACGTGGATCGAGCCGTGCTGGACGACCAGCGCCGTGATCCCCCGAGGCGACTGCGCCGCGCCCAGCCCGATCAGCGGACCGACGTCGACGAGGGCGATGATCGTGCCGTGGAGATTGGCCACCCCCTTGACGAACGCCGGAAGGCGCGGCACGACCGTCACGTCCTCGAGCACGGCCACCTCGCGGACGTGCTTCACGTCGACGGCGAGGCGCGCCCCGGCCAGCCGCACGAGGCAGGCCCTGATCGCAATCGGAGGCGGCGCCGCGGGGCCGGCCAGTTCGGGGCCCGGGGAGGAGGGCGTCTCGCTCATGACTGGGCCGATCCGATGACGTGCCGCACCATGGCGAGCAGCTCGTCAGACGAAAAGGGCTTCGACAGGTAGTCCGTCGCGCCCTGACGCTTTCCCCAGATCCGATCGCTCTCCTGGTTCTTCGAGCTGACGAACACGACCGGGGTGTCCCGGGTCCTCGGGTCTTTCTTGAGACCTCGGAGGATCTCGTAGCCGTTCCGGTCCGGCATCACGATGTCGAGGAGGAGGACGTCGGGGCACTCGTCGGCGACGCGCTGCTCGACGTCGAGCCCTCCGTCGCAGCAGACGACGCGATGACCGGCGGACTTCAAGATGTTCTCGATCAGCCGGAGATCGGATACCGCGTCATCGACCACCATCACCTTTCCCATTGTGAGAAAACCCCTCCCTCCCCGGGCATCTGCTGGCGTTCGAGTCGCGGCCAGGGGCCCAGGACGTTGTGGGTGTCGGCGCATGCTGTACCGACCAGCGTTTTCGGTACTTACAGCCGTCTTGCAAGCCGCCTACCACGGGCTCCGACGCGCAGTGGGGGAGGCCTCTGGGGCCAGGACCCTGGTATGCCGCCGTCGAAGCAGCTATTTCCGGTTCGACGGATCGTCGAGATGCGAACTGTCGGATCGCCTGCTGTCGACCGTGTGACACCAGCCGTCAGGGCAGGTGACCATGGACGGCCGACCAGGATTCTGGGCACCGCCAGCCGACAATCGAGGCAACCGCTCGCGAGCCGTCCGGCCTCGTCTCCGGCGCGCTCGCTTGCCAGGGTGCAGGCCCTGTGCTAGCGTAGGCCTGCGGTTTTATGGAACTCTCACCTGCCGCCCGCAAGACGCCCCGCTGAGCGGAACCTTTTCACGATCAGGGAGACCCACGCCCATGGCAGACACCGCGCTCCATTTGACCGAAGCGACCTTCGATGCCGAGGTGGGCAAGTGCAAGGAGGTCCTGATGGTGGACTTCTGGGCCGAGTGGTGTGCGCCCTGCCGAGCTATCGCGCCCACGCTCGACGAACTGGCGCGCGAGTCCGCGGGGAAGGTGAGCCTGGCCAAGGTGAACGTCGATGAGCACCCCTCCCTCGCGGCTCGCTACGGGATTCGATCCATCCCGACCATCCTGTTCATCAAGAGCGGGGCCGTGGTCGATCAGGTCATCGGCGCGGTCCCCAAGGCACAGCTCAAGAAGAAGCTGGACGCCATCGGCTGACGCGAAGGTGGCAGGGATTCACCGTCCGCTGACTCCGGGCCTCGCGTCGTCGCGCCCTGTCTGATGGGCGACTCCGACCCTCCGAGTCGCGCGTCTTCTCCTCGGCCCGTCGAGGCTGAGGTCTCCCTGTTCCGGCACATCCCCGATGTCGGGCGTCCGCGCGCTCGGTGAGCTCGGGCTGATCCAGCGGATACGCGCCGCACCGGGCGTGTCCTGCGCGGCGGGCGTCGCGGTGGGCATCGGCGACGACACGGCGGTCCTCGAAGTCACCCCGAGCGCCGTCCTGCTCGCCACGACCGATCTGCTCGTCGAGGACGTCCACTTTCGGCGGGCGACGGCCACGGCGCGAGAGATCGGGTGGAAGGCGCTCGCGGTGAACATGTCCGACATCGCGGCCATGGGGGGGACGCCGCGCTGGGCACTCGTGGCCCTGGCCCTGCCCGCGTCGGCGGAGGTCGAGGAGGTCGATGAGTTCTACGCCGGGCTTCGTGAGGCGGCCGCCCCGCACGGCGTGATCGTCGTCGGTGGAGACACGTCAGCATCGACGGCGGGCTGGGTGGTGAACGTCACCCTGCTGGGCGAGCACCGCGGGACGCCCCGGCTCAGGTCGATGGGCCGCTCCGGAGACGCCGTTGCGGTCACCGGGACCCTGGGCGGCGCGGCGGCCGGGCTCGCCGCGCTGGAGGCGGGCGGCGCCGAGGCGCTCTCTCGCATGACGACCGAGGCGCTCGAGGAGATCACACGCGCGCACCGGCGACCGAACGCCCGGGTGGCGGAGGGTCGCTTCCTGGCTGACGTAGGGGCCGTTCACGCTCTGATGGACTGCTCGGACGGACTCTCAACCGATCTCGGCCACATCTGCCGCGAGAGTGGGCTGGCCGCCAGGATCGAGGTCGACCGACTGCCCGTGTCCCCGGCGGTTCACGAGGCGGCTCGCGCGCTCGGCCGCGATCCGGTCGCGTGGGCCACGGGCGGCGGCGAGGATTACGAGCTGCTCCTCACGTGCGACCCCGCGGCGGCAGCCGACCTCGCCGCCGGCCTCGCGGCGGCCACGGGCACCCGACTCACCGTCATCGGCGAGCTCGCGTCCGGCGCCCCGGGGATTGCCTGGGTGGGAGCGCGCGGCGAGCCGATTGCCGTGGTCGCCGGGTACGAGCACTTCCGTGGATAACCAGATCGCCCTCCTCGAGCTGGTGGGACTCGCCGTGCTGCTCGTGTGCTCGGCGCTCCTCACCGGCGCCGAAGCGGCCTACTTCTCCCTCGGACGAGCCCGGCTCAAGGAGCTCGCCGAGGCGCAGGGGGTCGGCCGCCACCCGCTCGCCCCCTTGCTCAAGCGGCCGCACGAGCTCCTGGTCACGCTCCTGGTCGGCATCACCGTCGTGAACATCGCCGCGTCCGCGCTCGCGGCGTCGGTCGCCAGCCGGCTCTTCGGGCGCGCGGGTCTGGCCATCGCCATCGGCGGGATGACGTTCCTGCTGAGCGTGTTCGGCGAGGTGCTGCCGATGACGCTCGCCGTCGAGCATCCCCGCCGCTTCTCGGCCTGGGTGAGCCGGCCGGTGGCGTGGCTCTCGGTGATCCTCGCGCCGGCGCGCGTCGTCCTCGGCGCCTTCACCGCGCTGACCTTGCGCCTCGTGGGATCGGAGCGGGCGCCTGGCGAGCCCGAGATCAGCGAAGCCGAACTCAGGACGCTCGTGGACGTGGGCGCGCGCGAGGGCGTCGTGGACCGCACCGAGCGCGAGATGATTCACAAGGTCTTCGAGCTCGAGGCCACGATGGTGCGCGAGGTGATGGTGCCGCGTCCGGACATGTTCTGCCTGGACGTGCGCACGCCCGCCGGCGACCTGCTCGGGCTGCTCCGCGAGCAGCTGCACTCGCGGGTCCCGGTGTACGACGAGAGCGTCGACCAGATCGTCGGCGTCCTCTACACGAAGGACCTCTTGCCATACCTGCCCCGCCTGCCCGGAGACTTCGACCTGCGCGGCCATCTGCATCCGCCGTACTTCGTCCCCGAGTCCAAGCGCGCCGACGCGCTCCTGCGCGAGTTCCAGGCCAAGAAGCTCCACCTCGCCATCGTCGTCGACGAGTACGGCGGCACCGCCGGGCTGGTCACGCTCGAGGACCTGCTCGAGGAGCTGGTCGGCGAGATCCGCGACGAGTTCGACGAGGAGGAGCGTCTGATCCATCGAATCGATGCCCGGACGTTCCGCGTCTCGGGGAAGCTCCAGATCGACGAGCTGAACGCGGCGACCCGTCTCGACGTGCCCAAGGAGGCGTTCGACACGGTCGGCGGCTGGGTCCTCGACCTCTTCGGCCGCGTGCCCCACAAGGGCGAGCGGAAGGACACGGACGGCGTCGTCGTGGCGGTGGAGAAGGTGGAGCGCACGCGCGTCGTGGAGGTGCTCGTGACGCTGCCCGAGACGGCGCCGCCGAGCGCGGTGGCGTGATGGGCTACGTCTGGTTGATCATCTTCGCGGTCGCGGTGACGGCGTTCTTCTCCGCGGCGGAGATGGCCTTCATCGGCGCCAATCGCCTGCGGCTCCGCCATCTCGCCGAGGCGGGGAACCGAACGGCCCAGCGCTATCTCGAGGCCTTCAAGCGGCCCGAGCGGCTCCTGTCGACGGCCATGATGGGCGTGACGATCGCCCACATCACCGCCTCCACGGTCGCCACCTGGGCGCTCCTCCCGACCCTCGGCAGCATGGCGCCGCTCGTCGTGACCCTCGCGCTCACCCCGCTCCTCCTGGTGTTCGGCGAGGTGATTCCCAAGGCGATCGCGCGGGAGTGGGCCACCGCGCTGATCCTGAGCCTCTTCCGCGTCGTCGAGGTGGCGAGCAAGGCGCTCGCGCCGCTCACGTGGGCGGCCAACGCGATCGTGAGCGGTGCGCTCGGGCTCGTCGGACGCGTCCCGACGAGCACGCGCCAATTCGTGTCGCGCGAGGAGCTGAAGCTCCTGCTCCAGATGGAGCCCGAGGAGGCGGACGTCACGACGTCGGAAGCCGAGATGATCGACAAGATCTTCGACCTCGGCGAGACGGCGGTGCGCGAGGTCATGGTGCCGCTCGTGGACGTGGCGGCGCTGCCCGACAACGCCGCCCCGCACGAGGCCGCGCGCCTCATGGTCGAGCGCGGCTTCTCCCGCATCCCGGTCTTCACCGACCGCGTGATCAACATCGTCGGCGTGGTGACCGCGATGGATCTGCTGCGCCGCGGCGCCGAGGCGGCCGATCTCCGCGCGATGATGCGCCCGGCCACCTACGTGCCGGAGACCAAGCGCATCGACGACCTCCTGCTCGAGATGCAGAAGGCGCGCCTGCAGCTCGCCGTGGTCGTCGACGAGTACGGCGGCGCCGTCGGCATCGTGACCGTCGAGGACATCGTGGAGGAGATCGTCGGGGAGATTCACGACGAGCACGACCGCACGCCCGACACGGTCGAGCGCCTCCCCGACGGCAGCTATCGCGTGGCGGGCCGGACCGGCATCGACGAGCTGAACGAGGCCCTGGACTGGGACCTGCCCAAGGCGGACTTCGAGACGGTGGCCGGCCTCGTGCTGGCGACCCTGCATCGCCTCCCGCTCGTCGGCGAGGTGCTGCGCGTCGGCCGGTACGTCTTGACGATCCTGGAGGCCGACAGCCGGCGCGTCCTCACCGTCCGCATCACGCCCGACGCGAAGACGAGCGAGGGCGACGCACCGGCGTAGAGGGAGAGGCGGCAGGACACGACCCGGCGACACTCATCCACACGCACAAGGAGGTTCGGTGATGCCAGGAACGATGGTGCAATTCCCGACGAACGGACACATGACCCAGGGGTATCTGGCGACCCCGGCGGCCGGCCGAGGGCCCGGCGTGCTCGTGATCCAGGAATGGTGGGGTCTCGTGCCGCACATCAAGAACGTCTGCGACCGGTTCGCCGCGGAGGGGTTCTCGGCGCTCGCGCCCGACATGTATCACGGCGAGACAGCGAGCGAGCCCGACGCGGCCGGCAAGCTCTTCATGGCGCTCAACATCGCGCAGGCCGAGAAGGATCTCGCCGGCGCCGCGACCTACCTCGCGGGGCGCTCCTCGACGGCCAAGCTCGGGGCGGTGGGCTTCTGCATGGGCGGCCAGCTCGCGCTGTTCGCCGGCTGCGTGGCCACCACCATCGGCGCCGTGGTCGACTTTTATGGGATTCACCCGAACGTCCACCCGGACTACTCGCGGCTGGCGGGGCCGGTCCTTGGCCTCTTCGCCGAGAAGGACGCGTTCGTCACGCCGGCGACTGCCCGGGAGGTCGAAGCCGCCATCAAGAAGGCGGGCAAGCCCGTCGAGGTCCACATCTACCCGGGCGTCGACCATGCGTTCTTCAACGACGAGAACGCGCAGGCCTACAACAGGGCGGCCGCCGACGACGCGTGGCGCCGCACGCTCGCCCACTTCAGAACGAATTTGAAGTAAGGCTCGGGCATTCCTCGAACGCCGGCTTCACGCCTTGGGCACGCCGCGTTCGAGCGCCGGCTCCGCCGGCGCAATCCGGTTCTCGGGGGGAGGCAGGTCCGAGCGAGCCGCGCGGCTCGCCGGACCGTCGGAAGGGGGGCGTCAGCCCCCCTTCCGAGTTTAGCCCGCGGCGGCGGCTGCCTTCTTGCGACGGCCCTTGCGTGCGCTGGCGCCGGCCTCGCCCCTTGGCGCGCGCTCTGCTTTCGCGTCCTTCTTGCCCTTGTCCTTCGGGGTCTCCGGCCGGTCCACGAGCTCGAGGATGACCACCGGCGCGCGATCACCCGGGCGTGTCCCGGCCTTGAGGATGCGCGTGTAGCCGCCGTGACGGTCGCCGAACCGCGCCGCGATGGTGTCGAACAGCTTCTTCACCACCTGCGCGTCCGGGACCATCGAGAGCACCTGGCGCCGCGCGTGGAGATTGTCCCGCTTGGCGAGCGTCACCATCTGATCGGCGAGGCCGCGGACGGCCTTGGCCTTGGCCTCGGTGGTCGTGATGCGCTCGTGCCGGAACAACGCCACGAGCAGGTTTCGGAAGAGCGCCCACCGGTGCGCGGTGAGCCGCCCGAGCTTGAATCCCGCCCGGCCGTGCCTCATCGGATCGACCTCATCGAACGGGTGGTCACCGCACGCCCCCTCGGTCCAGGGCTCCGAGCAAGTTCGGATCGATGCGCATGCCGAGCGACAGCCCGAGCGCTGCGAGCGCGACCTTGATCTCCTCGATCGACTTCGAGCCCAAGTTCTTGACGTTCTCGAGATCCTGGTCGGTCTTCTGGACGAGGTCCGCGACCACCGAAATCTCGGCGTTCTTGAGCGCGTTGACGGCGCGCGCGGGCAACGGCAGATCCTCGATCGGCTTGCCGAGGCTCTCCTGCAGATACTCCTCGCCGCCCGCCTCGATCTCGTCGTCCTTGTCCGCGCTGCCTTCCGGGACGAGGGGCGCGAAGTGATCGCGCATGTGGGTGGCGGCTCGCACCAGCGCCTCGTCCGGGGACACGGCGCCGTTGGTCCAGATCTCGAGCGTGAGCTTCTCGTAGTCGGTGACCTTGCCGAGCCGCGCGTTCTCGACGTTGTACGAGACGCGCTGAATCGGCGAGAACGCCGCGTCCATGGAAATGGTGCCGGCCGGGATCGTGCCCGGCGGATGCTTGTCGGCCGCGAGATAGCCCCGATCCACTCCGACGCCGAGATCGATGGACAGCGATCCGTCGGCGCCAAGCGTGGCGATATGGAGCTCCGGATTCAGCACCTCGATGCCGGTGGCTTCCGAGACATCGGCCGCGGTGACCTCCCTCGGGCCCCGGGCCTCGAGGCGGGTCTCCATCGGCTCACCCGACGGCACGTTCACGGCGAGCTTCTTCAGATTGAGCAGGACGTTCACGGTGTCTTCCTCGACGCCCGGGATCGGCGTCGCGGCGTCCGCGACCCCCTGGATCCGGACCCAGACCACGGCGGCGCCGGGGATGATCGAAAGCAGCGTCCGCCGAAGCGAATGTCCGATCGTCTGCGCGTACCCCTTCTCGAAGGGCTCGGCCACGAGCCGCCCGTACCGGTCGGACAGGATCTCCCAGTGGATCGTCTTCGGCTTCTGAAACGGAATCCTTGCCATAAGCCCCTTCTGCCGGCGCTCCGCCGGCTACTTCGAGAACAGCTCGACGATCAGCTGCTCCTGCACCGGGATCTGGATGTCCTCCCGGATCGGCAGGCCGCGCACCGTCCCCCTCTTCTCGTTCACGTCCATGTCGAGCCATGCCGGGATGGGCGCGCGTCCAGCGCCCAGGTTGTCCGTGACGCGCTCTTGCATCTTCGACGCCGAGCGGAGTTGCACCATCTCGCCGACCTTGACGATGTAGGACGGGATCGACACCTTGCGCCCGTTGACCTGCATGTGGCCGTGCGCGACCATCTGCCGCGCCTCCCGTCGAGAGGCGGCCATCCCGAGCCGGAACACGACGTTGTCGAGCCGGCGTTCGAGCAGCTTCAAGAGGTTTTCGCCGGTCACGCCCTTCTCCGCTTCGGCCCAGGCGAAGTAGCGCCGGAACTGCGACTCCAGCACGCCGTAGATCCGCTTGGCTTTCTGCTTCTCGCGGAGCTGCACGCCGTACGAGGTCGGCTTGCTCCGCCGCAACCCGTGCTGGCCAGGCGGGTAGTTGCGGCGCTCGATCGCACACTTCTCGGTGAAGCAACGACCACCTTTCAGGAACAGCTTGATCCCTTCACGCCGGCATTGCCGGCACACTGCGGTTCGATAGCGAGCCACTCCGCGCCCTCCCTACACCCGGCGCCGCTTGGGCGGCCGGCACCCGTTGTGCGGAATCGGCGTCACATCGCGAATCGCCGTGATCTCGAGTCCCACGGCCTGAAGCGAGCGGATCGCCGCCTCGCGGCCGGAGCCCGGCCCGCGGACGAACACCTCCACCTGCTTCAGCCCGAGCTCCATCGCCTTGCGGGCGGCGTTCTCGGCGGCGGTCTGCGCGGCGAACGGCGTGCTCTTGCGCGAGCCCTTGAACCCCGCGCTGCCTGCGCTCGCCCACGAGACGACGTTGCCCATCTTGTCGGTCAGGGTGACGATCGTGTTGTTGAACGTGGCCTGCACGTGCGCGATCCCCACGCGGACTTCCTTGCGCTCGCGCCGCCGGCTCCCCTTGCGGGGGGCGGCCGCGGGTTTCTGCTCGGCTCTCTGCTCAGAGGCGTCGGCCATGCTGTCCGCTCCTTACCGCTTCGGCCCAGGCCCCGCGGCGGCAGGCGCGGCGGCCACGGGCCTCTTCTTGACCATGACGCCCTTGCTGCGCCCCTTGCGCGTGCGGGCGTTCGTGTGCGTGCGCTGCCCCCGGACCGGGAGGCCCTTGCGATGGCGGATGCCCCGGTAGCTGCCGATGTCCATGAGCCGCTTGACGCTCATCGACACGTCGCGCCGAAGGTCGCCCTCCACCTTGTACTCGCGTTCGAGGATCTCGCGCACGCGCCCGGTCTCGTCGTCGGTCCAGGCCTTGACCCGCTTGTTCGGATCCACGCGCGCGTCCGCGAAGATCCGTTTGGCCGACGGCACCCCGATCCCGTAGATGTACTGGATCGCGATCTCCCCCCGCTTCTCCCGCGGCAGATCCACTCCGGCAATACGTGCCATTGACGGCTCCTCGTTATCCTTGACGTTGCTTGTGGCGCGGGTTCTTGCAGATGATGCGCACCGCCCCGTGGCGGCGCACGATCTTGCAGTTCTCGCACCGAACCTTGATCGACGGCCTGACTTTCATGAGCGTCTCCGGGCCTACTTGAACCGGTACGTGATGCGACCGCGTGTCAGATCGTAGGGCGACAGCTCCACCTTGACCTTGTCGCCGGGCAGGATGCGGATGAAGTGCATGCGCATCTTGCCGGACACGTGGGCCAGGACCTTGTGCCCGTTGTCGAGCGCGACACGGAACATCGCGTTCGGGAGCGGCTCGACGACGGTTCCCTCGACCTCGATCGCGTCTTCTTTCGCCATCCGGGCGCCTCGCTATGCCACTCGGGTGAGCACTTCGGGTCCGTCATCGGTGATGGCGATCGTGTCCTCGAAGTGGGCCGCGAGGCTGCCGTCGGCGGTGACCGCCGTCCAGCGGTCCTCGAGGACGCGCACCTCCCAGCTGCCCATCGTGACCATCGGCTCGATGGCGAGCACCATTCCTGGCTTGAGCAACGGGCCGCGTCCGGGCTCGCCGAAATTCGGCACCTGTGGCTCCTCGTGGAGCTGCTTGCCGATGCCGTGCCCGACGAACGCTCGCACCACGGAGAACCCGTGGCTCTCGCAGTGCGACTGCACCGCATGCGAGATGTCCCCGAGCCGGTTTCCCGCCCGGCACTGGACGATCGCCTTGTCCAGGCTCTCGCGCGTGACATCGAGCAGTTCCTGCACGCGCGGCGGCACCGCTCCCACCGCGAGCGTGATCGCACAGTCGGCGTAGTAGCCGTCGACGATGCAGCCGAGGTCGAGACCGATGATGTCGCCATCCTTGAGCCGCCGGCGCGACGACGGGATGCCGTGCACCACTTCCTCGTTGATCGAGGTGCAGACGGTGGCCGGAAATCCGCGGTAGCCCTTGAAGGCCGACCGCGCCTTTCTCGTCACGATGAACGCCTCCACGTCGGCATCGATCTCCCGCGTCGACACGCCCGCCCGGACCAGCGTCCGGAGCCGATCCTTGACCTCGGACAGGATCTTTCCGGCCCGGCGCATGTGATCGAGCTCGCGCGCCGACTTGAGCAGGATCACCGGCCGACCTCCTGCCCGACGGCGCGACGGATCGCTGCGGAGACGTCCGCGACCGATCCCTCGCCACGAATCTCGCTCAGCAGACCGCGCCCGCGGTAGTAGTCGAGCAGCGGCGACGTCTGCGTCGCGTAGACGTCCAAGCGCTTCAGGACCGCCGCTTCGCTGTCGTCGTCCCGCTGGTACAGCTCGCCGCCGCATCGATCGCATACGCCCGGCGTGCGGGGCGGGGCGGAGACCAGGTGGTAGGTCGCGCCGCACTGCCGACACACGCGGCGGCCGGTGAGGCGCCGCAGCAGCTCGCCCCGCGACACGTCGAAGAACACGACGCGATCGATCTTGGCGCCGCGCTCGGACAAGAGCCCGTCGAGCGCCTCGGCCTGGGCCACCGTCCGGGGAAACCCGTCGAGCACGACGCCGCGCTCGGCATCCGCCTCACCGAGCCGGTCGCCCGCCAGCCCGATCACGACGTCGTCGGGGACGAGGGCGCCCGTATCCATGTAGCGCTTGGCCTCCAACCCCAACCGGGTGCCCCGGGCCGCGGCGTCTCGAAGCATGTCGCCGGTCGCCACGTGGGGCACGGCCCACTCGCGCGCCAAGGCGTCGGCCTGCGTGCCCTTGCCCGCGCCGGGCGGCCCCAGGAAGATGACGCGACTGCTCATGCGTGGGCTTTGGCCCGCTTTCGGAGAAAGCCTTCGTAGTTGCGCATCAGCAGGTGCGACTCCATCTGGCGAACGGTGTCGAGCGCCACGCCGACCACGATCAGCAGGCTCGTGCCGCCGAAGTAGAACGGCGTGTTGAACCAGCGAATGAGGAAGTCCGGCAGCACCGAGATGAGGGCGAGGAACACGGCGCCCGGCAGCGTGATGCGGGTCAGCGTCCGGTCGATGTACTCCGCCGTCTTCTTGCCGGGCCGCACGCCCGGAATGAATCCGCCGTACTTCTTCATGTTGTCGGCGAGGTCGATCGGATTGAAGACGATCGCCGTGTAGAAATACGTGAAGAAGATGATCAGGGCGCAGTACAGCACCGTGTACGTGAACTGCCCGGGCGAGAGGGCCTCGGAGATGTACTGCATCCACGGGTGCTGGATGAACCGGGTGAGCGTTGCCGGGAACAGGATGAGCGACGAGGCGAAGATGACCGGGATGACCCCCGCCGTGTTGATGCGCAGCGGAATGTGGGTGGACTGCCCCCCGTACATGCGGCGCCCGACGACGCGCTTGGCGTACTGCACCGGAATCTTTCGCTGTCCCTCCTGCATGACGATGACGGCGGCCGTCACCGCGACCATCATGAGGACGAGCGCGGCCAGCACGAAGAGCTTGAGCTCGCCGGTCGTGAGCAGGGTGTAGGACGAGACGATGGCCGAGGGCAGGCGCACGACGATGCCCGCGAAGATGATCAGCGAGATCCCGTTGCCGATCCCCTTCTCCGAGATTTGCTCCCCCAACCACATGATCAGGGCCGTTCCGGTCGTCAGGGTGAGCATGGTCATGAGGCGGAATCCCCAGCCCGGGTCCGGCACCAGGATCGCCCCGCTTCCGCTGCGCATGCTCTCGAGTCCGACCGCGATCCCGAACGACTGGACCATCGACAGGAGGATCGTGCCGTAGCGCGTGTACTGGGTGATCTTCTTCTTGCCGGCCTCGCCTTCCTTCGCGAGCCGCTCGAGCGCCGGGATCACCACGGTGAGCAGCTGCAGGATGATGGACGCCGAGATGTAGGGCATGATCCCGAGCGCAAAGACCGTCAGCCGGCGCAGGTTGCCTCCCGAGAACAGGTCGACCATGCCGAGGAGCGTGCCCTGCATCTGGTCGAAGAACTCGGCCAGCGCCGCTCCATCGATGCCGGGCGTGGGCACGTGCGCGCCGAGGCGATAGGCCGCAAGGAGCCCCAGCGTGATCAGCACGCGCCGCTTGAGCTCCGGAACCTTGGTGATGTTCTGGAAGCTCTGCAGACCTTCGATCATGCCGACAACACCTCGACCTGTCCGCCGGCCGCTACGAGCTTGCCGCGTGCGGCCTCGCTGATCCGGTGCGTCTTGACGACCAGGGCGTGGGCGACGGCACCGTCACCGAGCACCTTGACCGCGCGGCGGCCGGACTTCTTGATCAGCCCGCTGGCCGCCATGGCGTCGGGGTCGACCACGCTCCCGGCGGGGAAGCGGGCCGAGAGGTCCCCGACGTTGACCAGCGCGTATTCCGACTTGCCCCCGTGAGGAAGGAAGCCGCGTTTCGGCAGACGTCGATAGAGCGGCATCTGGCCGCCCTCGAAACCCACCCGCGACCCTCCCCCAGACCGGGCGCCTTGGCCCTTGTGGCCCTTCCCCGACGTCTTGCCGGTTCCGGAGGCCGGACCGCGGCCGATGCGCTTCCTCTCGCGCGTGGCGCCGGGCGACGGGCGGAGATCTTCGAGCCTCATGACTCTTCCACCTTGAGACAGAATGGCACCGCCTTGATCATACCGCGGACGCTCGGGTTGTCCTCGTGCTCGACCGTTTGCCGGATGTGCCGGAGCCCGAGCGCCTTGACGGTCGCCTCCTGCTTGGGCGACAGGCCGATGAGGCTCTTGACGAGCGTCACCTTAAGCGTCTTTGCCACCTGGGACCTCCTGGCCGTCATCGGCCGCCTTGCGCCGAGTGGCATAGGTCGCCTGCAGCCGGCGCAGCCGCCGAAACGCGTCGATCGTGGCCTTCAGCACGTTGTGCGGATTGTTGGTCCCGAGCGTCTTGGTGAGGATGTCCTGCACGCCGGCCGCTTCCAGCACCGGCCGCACCGCGCCCCCGGCGATGACGCCTGTGCCCTGCGCCGCAGGCCGCAGATACACGCGGGCGGCGCCAAACCGGCCGGTGATCTCGCACGGGATGGTCGTGTCCTTGAGCGGGACGAGGATCAGATCCTTCTTGGCGTGCTCCACCGACTTCCGGATCGCCTCCGGGACCTCCCGCGCCTTGCCGAGCCCCACGCCCACGTAGCCGTGACCGTCGCCGACGACGACGAGCGCCGTGAAGGAAAACCGCCGGCCGCCCTTGACGACCTTGGCGACCCGGTTGATCGCGACCACCCGGTCCGTGAGATCCAGCGCACTCGCGTCGATCCGCGCCTCAGCCACCGAGTCCTCCTGTCCGCTCTTGGCGTCCGTTCAAAACGTGAGACCGCCAGCCCGCGCCGCCTCGGCGAGCGCCTTGACCCGGCCGTGGTATTGGTACCCCGCCCGATCGAAGACGGCCCGGCTGATCCCTCGTGCCTTCGCCTTCTGGGCGATGAGGTCGCCGATGATCTTCGCGGCCGCGACGTTGCCACCGCTCGCCTGGCGCTCTCGGAACTCGGCGCCCCGGCTGTCCACCGCCGCCAGCGTCTGGCCCGCCGCGTCGTCGATGAGCTGAGCGTAGATGTGGTTCAGGCTCCGGAACACGGAGAGTCGCGGGCGCTCGGCCGTTCCCTTGACGACGCGGCGCACGCGGATGTGGCGGATCTTCCGGCCCTCGACCTTCCGGCTCGTCAACATTACTTGGCCCCAGCCTTCTTGCCGACCTTCCGCCGGATGTGCTCCTCGGCGTACTTGATGCCCTTGCCCTTGTACGGATCGGGTTTTCGCAGGGCGCGCAACTTGGCGGCGACCTGCCCGACCAACGCCTTGTCCGCGCCCTTCAGCGTGATCGAGACCTGGCGCTCGACCTCGGCCTGCACGCCATCGGGCAGGGGGAAGATCACCGGGTGCGAATAGCCGAGCGCCAGCTGCAGATTGCGTCCCTGGAGCTGCGCGCGGTAGCCGATCCCGACGATGTCGAGCTTGCGCTCGAATCCGTCCTTGACGCCGTGCACCATGTTGGCCAGGAGCGACCGCGTGAGCCCGTGCAGCGCGCGCACCGTTCGATGGTCGGAGCTTCGATCCACGGTGAGCACGTTCGACTCGACCTTGACCGAGACGCTGTCCGGGACCAGCTGCGACAGCTGCCCCTTGGGTCCCTCGACGCGAACGGTGTTGCCGTCGACGGCCACCTTGACGCCCTGGGGAACGGGGATTGGCTTCTTGCCGATTCTCGACATCGTCCGTGGCTCCTTACCACACGTACGCGAGGACTTCCCCGCCGAGCTGCTGCCGCTTGGTCTCGCGATCGGCCATGACGCCCTTGGACGTGGACAGGATCGCCACGCCCATGCCTCCGAGGATCGTCGGCACCTTGTCCTTGGTCACGTACACCCGCCGCCCCGGCCGCGACACGCGGACGAGCCCCGAGATGATCCGTTCGCCCCCCACCCCGTACTTCAGATACACGCGCAGCGTGCCCTGCTTGCCGTCCTCGATGAGGCGGAAGTTCTTGACGAAGCCTTCCTCCTTCAGAACCTCGGTGATCCGCACCTTGAGCTTGGATGCGGGGATGTCACACTTCTCGTGCTCGGCTCGGCTGGCATTGCGGATGCGCGTCAGCAGGTCGGCAATCGGATCGCTCATCATGGCGTGTCTCCCCGGCTCACCAGCTGGCCTTCACCACGCCCGGAACCTCGCCTTTCAGCGCGAGCTCGCGGAAGCAGATCCGGCACGCCTGGAACTTGCGCAGGTACCCGCGGGGGCGGCCGCAGAGCTTGCATCGGTTGTAGGCGCGCGACTTGAACTTCGGCGGCGCCTGCGACTTCATGATGAGCGACGTCTTGGCCATGCCTATGACTCCCGGAAGGGCACGCCGAGCTGGGTCAGCAGCGCCTTCGCCTCTTCGTCGGTCGACGCGGTGGTCACCATCGTGATGTCCATGCCGCGGACCTTGTCGACCTTGTCGTACACGATCTCGGGGAAGATCACCTGCTCGCGCAGCCCCATGTTGTAGTTGCCCCGGCCGTCGAATCCCTTCGGGGGCACGCCCTTGAAATCGCGGACGCGCGGCAGGGCGACGTTCACGAGGCGGTCGAGAAACTCGTACATGCGGGGGCCGCGAAGGGTCACCTTGCAGCCGATCGGGGAGTTCTCGCGGAGCTTGAAGTTGGCGATCGACTTCTTGGCGCGCGTCACCACAGGTTTCTGGCCGGTGATCGTCTGGAGATCCGCCGTGGCGAAGTCGAGCACCTTCGCGTTCTCCTTGCCCTCGCCGACTCCCATGTTGACGACGACTTTCATGAGGCGCGGCACCTCGAACGGGTTGGTGTAGCCGCGCTCCTTCATGAGCGCCGGAATGACGGCCGTGCGGAACCGATCGCGGATCCGCGGCGCGACGTCACCGCTGACCTTCGCGCGCTTGGCCGCTGCGGGTTCGGGGGCCGACGCAGCCTGCGCGCCGCCGCGGCCTCGGCCACCGCCGGCGGGCGCCTTGCCGCCCTGAGCCGGCTTCGCGCCTTGTCGCTTGTCGGGTTGGGGTTTCTTCTCGTCGGCCATGATGGCTATCCCTTGTCGATGATCTCGCCGGACTTCCGCGCGACGCGCACCTTCCGGCCCTCGGAAAGCGCCCGCATCCCGATCCGGGTGGGCTTGTCGCTCGTGGGGTCGACGAGCATCACGTTGGACAGGTGGATGGATCCTTCGCGCTCGATGATGCCGCCCTGGCGCAGCTTCTGCGTGGGCCGCTGGTGCTTCTTGATCAGGTTGACGCGCTCGACGACGACCCGGCTCTTCTCCGGAATCACCCGGAGGACCTTGCCGCGCTTGCCGCGCTCCTTGCCCGCCACCACGACGACCGTGTCGCCCTTCCGCACATGCGCGATTGCCATCGCCGTCCTCAGATGACCTCGGGAGCGAGGGAGATGATCTTCGTGAACTGTTTGTCGCGCAGCTCGCGCGCCACCGGACCGAAGATCCGCGTGCCCACGGGATTGTCGTCGGCCTTGAGCAGCACGACCGCATTCTTGTCGAACCGGATGTAGGAGCCGTCCTTGCGGCCGACCTCCTTGACGGTGCGCACCACCACGGCCCGCGCCACCTCGCCCTTCTTCACGGTGCCGTCGGGCACCGCCTCCTTCACGGCGACGATCACGATGTCGCCGAGGGAGGCGTAGCGCTTGTTGGCCCCACCCATCACCCGGATGCACTGGGCCTTCTTCGCCCCCGAATTGTCGGCGACGTCGAGCATCGTTCTCGGCTGGATCATGACCGCGCCCCCGACGTCCTACGACGCGCCCACGAGGACCTGGCGAATCCGCCAGCGCTTGCCCTTGGACAGGGGGCGCGTCTCCTCGATCAGCACGCGGTCCCCGACCTTGGTGGTGTTGGCCTCGTCGTGGGCCTTGAGCCGCTTGCCTCGCGTGACGACGCGCTCGTACCGAGGATGCCGGTACACGCGCTCGATGAGGACGACGCGGGTCTTCGTCATCTTGTCGCTGACGACGACGCCCTCGCGCACTTTCTTGTCACCCATGGATCGCTCTCTCTACGCGGTACGCGGGATGGCGAGGGTACGCTCGCGGAGCACCGTCTTGGCGCGCGCGAGATCGCGCTTCGCCTGCCCCACGCGGGCCGGATTCTTGGCCACGCCCATCGACAGCTGCAGCCGCAGGTTGAACAGCTCCTCGGTCAGGTCCCGCACCTTCTGGGACAGCTCGTCACTCGACATCTCGCGCCACTTCGTCCCTGTCATGCTCGCCTCAGAGCGCCCGCGTTCGGGTCACGAACTTGGTCTTGATCCCGATCTTCTGGGCCGCGAGCCGGAAGCCCTCGCGCGCGGTCGGCTCGTCCACGCCCTCCATCTCGTAGAGGATGCGGCCGGGCTTCACCACGGCGACCCAGAACTCGGGGTTGCCCTTGCCCTTGCCCATCCGCGTCTCCGCAGGCTTCTTGGTCACCGGCTTGTCCGGGAAGATCCGGATGAAGATCTTGCCGCCGCGCTTCACGCTCCGGGCCAGCGAGACCCGCGCCGCCTCGATCTGCCGATTGGTGACCCAGCCCGGCTCGAGCGCCTTGAGCCCGAAGTCGCCGAAGGCGAGCGTCGCGCCGCGAAGGGCCATGCCCTTCATCCGGCCGCGCTGCGCCTTCCGGTACTTGACGCGCTTGGGCATCAGCATGGCGTGCTACGCCTCCGCGACCGCGCGCTGTGCCGGCAGCACCTCGCCCTTGAAGATCCACACCTTCACGCCGATCGCGCCGAAGGTCGTGTGCGCCTCGGCCAGCCCGTAGTCGATATCCGCGCGGATCGTGTGCAGCGGGACGCGGCCCTCGCGGTACCACTCGCGCCGGGCGATCTCCGCTCCGCCCAGCCGGCCCGAGCACGCGATGCGGATGCCGTCGGCTCCGAGCCGGAGCGCAGACGTCACCGCCTTCTTCATCGCGCGCCGGAACGCGACGCGCTTCTGCAGCTGGAGCGCGACGTTCTCGGCCACGAGCTGCGCGTCCAGCTCCGGGTGGACGACTTCCTCGATGTTGAGGTAGACCTCCTTGGCCGTCCGGCTCTGGATCTCGTTCTTGAGTTTCTCGACCTCGGCGCCTTTGCGGCCGATGATGATCCCCGGTCGAGCCGTGTAGATCGAGATCCGCGCCCGGTTCGCCGAGCGCTCGATGTCGATCCGCGAGATGCCCGCGTGGTAGAGCGACGACTTGATGAAGCGGCGGATCTTCGCGTCCTCGTGCAGCAGGGCCGCGTAGCCCTTGGTGGCGAACCACCGCGAGCTCCAGGTGCGCGTCGCTCCCAGACGGAAGCCGATCGGATGGGTCTTTTGGCCCATGGCTACCTCTTGCCCGCCGCCCGCGCCCGGGGGGCCCGTGCCGCCCCTGGCGCCTCGTCGGACAGCTCGACGGTGAGATGACTGGTCCGATGCTTGATGAAGTACGCGCGACCCATCGCCCGCGGCGACACGCGCTTGGCCGACGGCCCGCCGTCGGCGGTGGCCTTGACCACGCGAAGGTCGTCGAGATCGCGCACCTGGTGATTGTGCTCGGCGTTGGCGATCGCCGAGCGCAGCACCTTCTCGATCAGGCGCGCCGCCGCCTTCGGCGTGTACTGAAGCGCCGCGAGCGCCTCGCCCACGGACTTGCCCCGGATGTGCTCGAGCACGAGCCGGGCCTTGGACGCGGGCACGCGGACGAAGCGCGCGGTGGCGCGGGTTCTCACGATTTCCCCGTCGGCGAGGCCGCGGTCTTCTCCGCCGAGCCATGCGCCCTGAACTGCCGGGTGGGGGCGAACTCGCCGAGCCGGTGACCCACCATGTTTTCGGTCACGTACACGGGGATGAACTTGCGCCCGTTGTGCACGGCCAGCGTATGGCCGACGAATTCGGGGAGGATCGTGGACCGCCGCGACCAGGTCTTCAGCACTTTCTTCTGCCGCGCGCGATTCAACTCCTCGACGCGGCGCTCGAGCCGCTCGTCGATGAATGGACCCTTCTTGAGCGAACGTCCCATGTCCCCGGGCTCCTCTATTTCGTCCGGCGCGTCACGATGTAGCGATCCGAGGGTCGAGCACCCCGCCGCGTCTTGTACCCCTTGGTCGGTCGTCCCCACGGCGTCATGGGGTGATTGCCCTTCCCCTTGCCCTCGCCGCCGCCCATTGGATGGTCGACAGGATTCATGACCGTCCCTCGCACAGTGGGTCGAAACCCCTTCCAGCGGACCCGCCCGGCCTTCCCCACCGAGACGTTCTCGTGGTCGAGATTGCCAACCTGCCCGATCGTCGCCATGCACTCGACCTTGACCTGCCGCACTTCCCCCGAGGGAAGCTTGATGTTGGCGTGGTCGCCCTCCTTGGCCAGGAGCTGGGCCAGAGTGCCCGCGCTCCGGCACAGCTGCCCCCCCTTGCCCGGCTGCAACTCGACGTTGTGCACGAGGGTGCCGAGGGGAATGTTCCTGAGCGGCAGCGCGTTGCCGGGCAAGATGTCGGCCTGCGGGCCCGACATGACCACGTCTCCCGGCTTCAATCCGAGGGGCGCGATGATGTAGCGCTTCTCACCGTCCCGGTAGGCCAGCAGCGCGATCCGGGCCGAGCGGTTCGGGTCGTACTCGATCGACTTGACCGTCGCCGGAATCCCGAGCTTCTCCCGGCGGAAGTCGATGTCGCGAAGCATTCGCTTGTGCCCGCCGCCGCGGTGCCGCACCGTGATGCGCCCCGAGGCGTTGCGGCCGTTGGTGCGGCGCTTCGGCGACAGCAGGCTCTTCTCGGGCGTGGACTTCGTGATGTCGTCGTTGGCGACGAACGTCATGTAGCGGCGCGCCGGAGAGGTGGGCTTGACGGACCGGATGGCCATGGCGCTACGCTCCCTCCACCAGCTCGATCTTGTGTCCGGGCCGGAGCGTGACGACGGCCTTCTTCCAGGCGCGGCGCCGGCCTTCGAAGCGGCCCATGCGTTTCCACTTGCCCTCGCGCGAGGACGTTCGCACGGACGCGACCTTCACGTTGAACACCTTTTCGACGGCGTGGCGGATCTCGACCTTGTTGGCGTCGGGCGCCACCTCGAAGGTGACCGCGTTCAGGTCGTCCTTCTGCTGCATGCTCTTCTCGGTCATCAGCGGCCGAACCAGCACGGTGCGCGGGTCCTTCATGCGCGGAGGGCCTCCTCGAGCGCCGCGATCGCGGCCTGCTCGCACACGACCCGCTCGTTCCGCATGACCTGATAGACGGAGACGTGGCCGGGGGTCTCGACGTCGAGCCACGGGATGTTGCGGGCGGCGCGCTCGACCGCAGCGCTCCGCTCGGCAAGCACCAGCAGGGTCGGGCGCGGCTCGACGCCGAGCGCGCGCAGCCGGTCGGCGAGCACCTTGGTGCGAGGCTCCTCGACGCCGAGCCGATCCACGACGACGAGCCCGCCCGCGGCGATCCGCGAGGCCACCGCTTCGCGAAGCGCTGCCCGACGCATCTCCGCCGGCATCCGCTTGTCGTAGCTCCGAGGCGTGGGCCCGAACGGCTTGCCGCCGCCCTTCCACTGCGTCGCCCGGATGGAGCCCTGGCGCGCCCGCCCGGTGCCCTTCTGCTTCCACGGCTTCTTGCCGCCGCCGGATACTTCGCTGCGCCCGCGGGTATCGTGGGTGCCGGTGCGCCGCGCCGCCAGCTCGCGAACCACCGCCTGATGCACGAGTGGAACCCGCACGGGCCCGCCGAAGACCTCGGACAACTCCAGGGTTGCCTGGGTCTGGCCGCCCAGGACGGGAACCGTCGGCATGGCTACTTGCCCTCTTTGGCCTTCTGCTGCTGCGCCTTGGTCTGCTTCACGCTCTTGCGGACGAGCACGAGCCCCCCCTTGGCCCCGGGAACGGCGCCGCGCAGCAGGATCAGGTTTTGCTCGGGAATGATGCGGACGACGGGAAGGTTCAGGACGGTGCGGCGATCGCCGCCCATGCGTCCGGGCAGTCGATGGCCGGGCCACACGCGGGAGGGATCCGACGAGGCCCCGATGGAGCCCGGCGCCCGGTGAAACATCGAACCGTGCGTCGCATCGCCGCCGGACCAGCCATGACGCTTGACGCCACCCTGAAAGCCCTTGCCCTTGCTCTCCCCGACCACGTCCACGAGCTCGCCAGGCGTGAACAGATCCACCGTCAGCGTCTGCCCCACTTGATAGGCCTGCACCGCCTCGGTCTTCTGGAGGCGGATCTCGCGCAGCACCTTCATCGGAATCTGGACGCCGGCCTTCTTGTAGAGACCAGCCATAGGCTTGGTGACCCGGGTCTTCTTGGACTGCGGCTCGAACCCGAGCTGGAGCGCGTCGTACCCGTGAGTGGGCCGGGTCCGAATCCCGACCACCGTGCACGGGCCCGCCTCCACGACGGTCACGGGAATCCGGTTGCCGTCCTCGCCAAAGACCTGGGTCATGCCCTTCTTCCTGCCGATCAGCCCTTCCTTCATCGCCATGGCAGCACTCTCACGCGGTGAGTGGGGTGCGCGCTTAGAGCTTGATCTCGACGTCCACGCCGCTCGGCAGGTCGAGCTTCATGAGCGCGTCGACGGTCTGCGGCGTCGGATCGAGGATGTCGATGAGGCGCTTGTGCGTGCGCATCTCGAATTGCTCGCGCGAGGTCTTGTCGACGTGGGGTGAGCGCAGCACCGTCCACCGATTGACGATCGTCGGCAGGAGTACGGGACCGGTCACCCGGGCCCCCGTCCGCCGCACGGTCTCGACGATCTCCTTCATCGAGCGATCCAGGAGATGGTGGTCGTACGCCTTGAGGCGGATGCGGATTTTCTCGTCCGAGGTGACGGTGGCCATGGAAATCTCCTAGTCCTGGATTTCCGCGACGACGCCGGCCCCCACCGTCCGCCCCCCCTCCCGGATCGCGAACCGCAGCTCCTTCTCCATCGCAATCGGCGTGATCAGCTCGATCGCCATCGTCACGTTGTCCCCCGGCATCACC